>OHZK01001072.1_pt1 | contig 11133 bp, 8 predicted proteins | sample 1580401 | NCBI WGS metagenome assembly OHZK01 (sample SAMEA3882530, study PRJEB24775) | human gut metagenome | biome: human-associated habitat; feature: intestine environment; material: feces | place: Netherlands | collected 2009/2010
CTCATCAGCCGGGGGGACAAGACGCCTTACCGTTTGCATTACCGAAGCACGGGGCTGCCCTTGGTGCATGCCATGGACACCGTGTGTCGGGGCGGGAAGATAGCCGACCTGATTGCCATCGGCGGTACGATGGACTTCGTGATACCGGATATTGACAGATAACATACAGACACATTTAAACATATGAATCAAGCATTTTTGGATTATTACAGTCTGGAACCGTTTACGCAGTGGATACACCGTACGTTGTGCGGTGTGATGCCTGAGGACTGGGCTGTCTTTATCGAAGGGTTGGCGCTGGGCATAGTCATTTTGCTGGCATACGCTGTGCTGGCCGTGGTGCTCATTTACATGGAACGCAGGGTCTGCGGCGCTTTCCAGTGCCGTATCGGACCGAACCGCGTGGGAGGCAAAGGCGGATTGTTGCAAGTGCCTGCCGACGTGTTGAAGATACTGACCAAGGAAATCATACGCCTCAGGAAGTCCGACCATGTGCTTTATGAACTGGCGCCTTATCTGGTGATTCTGGCTTCCGTCATCTCGTTTTCCTGCCTGCCCTGGCACAAGGGAGCAGAGATTTTGGATATGCAAATAGGAATATTTTTCGTGTTGGCCGCTTCGAGTATCGGGGTGATCGGTATTTTGTTGGCCGGATGGAGTAGTAACAGCAAGTACACGATTATCGGTGCCGTCCGCAGCGGTGCCATGATTATCAGCTATGAGCTGTCTTTGGGTATTACGGTACTTACGATGGTTATCCTGAGCGGGACGATGAGCATCAGCGGTATTGTGGAGAGCCAGGCCGGAGGATGGAATATTTTCAAAGGGCATGTCCTGACACTGGTGGCTTTTGTCATTTACCTGATTTCCGGTAATGCCGAAGCCAACCGTGGCCCGTTCGACCTGGCTGAAGCCGAGCAAGAGCTGACAGCCGGTTACCATACGGAATATTCCGGTATGCATTTCGGCTTTTTCTACCTGGCCGAGTATCTGAACCTTTTCATTACGGCCGGTATTGCCACTACGCTTTTCTTAGGGGGGTGGATGCCTTTGCATGTGGCTGGGCTCGACGAGTTCAATGCCGTGATGGACTATATTCCCGGCATCGTGTGGTTCCTGGGCAAGACGTTTTTCGTCATATTCCTGTTGATGTGGATCCGGTGGACCTTCCCCCGTTTGCGTATTGACCAGGTGCTGACGCTGGAATGGAAATACCTCATGCCCTTGTCGCTCGTAGTCATGTTGGCCATGGTGGTGATGAAGGTTTTCGGATTGGTTTTTTAAAACGATAGTAATGAAATGAGTAAATTCACGAAATATATAAAGAGATATTGGCGTAGCACGGAGAGTCTGGCAGGAGGACTGAATACGTCCATCAAGGTGTTCTTCCGGAAGAAAGTGACGGAGCAGTATCCGGAAAACCGGCATACGACGCTTTACATACCAGAACGTCATCGGGCACAGTTGGAAATGATTCATAACGACCGGAACCAGCATCATTGTGTGGCCTGCGGATTGTGCCAGATGGCCTGTCCCAACGATACGATTCGTGTGGTATCCGAGGTGAGGGAAGATGCAGAAGGAAAGAAGAAGAAGTATTTGGTGAAGTATGAGTATGATTTGGGTTCCTGCATGTTTTGCCAGCTTTGTGTCAATGCCTGTCCGCATGATGCCATACGTTTTTCCAACGATTTTGAGAATTCGGTTTTCGAGCGTGACAAGTTGCTGCTCACGTTGAACCGGGAAGGTTCGGTGCTGGCACCGGCTCCCGAGAAAAACAAACCTATAAAAGCATAATGTAATATGGAAGGAATCACTCTTGGGCAAGTAGTTTTTGGAGTTGTCGCACTGATGATGGCGGTCTGTTCGGTGCTGGCTGTGACGTCGGGCCGTATTTTACGTGCGGCTACGGCTTTGCTGTTTGTGCTTTTCGGGACGGCAGGTCTTTATTTTATGTTGGGCTATACCTATTTGGGAGCGGTGCAGTTGTCGGTTTATGCCGGAGGTATCGTAGTGCTTTATGTCTTCTCCATCTTGCTGACCCGTTCGGACAAAAACATGAACGAACGTATCCCGCGGGGACGTTGGTTTGCAGCCATACTGACGGTATTGGTCGGTTTCGGATTGACGGTATTCCTGCTGTCGTCTTACGGTTTTGCACGTTTCTCCGTTCCTCCGTTGGTGGAACTGGATCCGGTGAAAGTCGGCAACGCGCTTATCGGAATGGAGAAATACCAGTTCGTCCTGCCTTTCGAGGTAGTCAGTGTGTTGTTGTTGGCCTGCATGATCGGCGCCATCATGATTGCACGTAAACGTTGATTAAACAAACAAAGTTATGGAAATAGATGTTTTTTATTATCTGATACTGAGTACGGTGATGATGTTTGCCGGTATTTACGGCTTTTTCACGCGCCGTAACCTGTTGGCCACGCTCATCTCCGTGGAGCTGATGCTGAATGCCACGAACATCAACTTTGCCGTGTTCAACCGTTATTTTTATCCGGGTGCACTTGAAGGCCATTTCTTCACGCTCTTCGGCATAGCCATCTCGGCGGCGGAAACGGCTGTGGCTATTGCCATTATGATAAATGTGTACCGTAATATCCGAAATATCCAGACGGATGACGTCAGCGACCTGAAGGGTTGACGTCGGAAATTGATAAAAAAAGAATAATATGGAATATACGATATTGATACTCCTCCTGCCCGTACTGAGCTTTCTGGTGTTGGCTTTGGCAGGTATGAAGATGTCCCACCGCGCAGCCGGTCTGATTGGTTCGTTGTCATTGGGAGCGGTAGCTGTGTTGAGTTATGTCACGGCATACGGTTATTTCACCTTGCCGCGCTTGGCCGACGGGACGTTTGGAACCCTGATACCTTATAATTTTGTATGGCTTCCTTTTGCGGCCGGCCTGCATATCGACATGGGTATTTTGCTCGATCCTATTTCGGTGATGATGCTGGTGGTTATTTCCACCGTTTCGCTCATGGTGCACATCTATTCTTTCGGGTATATGAAAGGGGAGAAGGGTTTTCAGCGTTATTACGCTTTCCTGAGCCTGTTCACCTTTTCGATGCTCGGGCTGGTGGTAGCCACGAACATTTTCCAGATGTATGTGTTTTGGGAATTGGTGGGCGTGTCCTCTTACCTGCTCATAGGTTTCTATTACACCAAGCCAGAGGCCATTGCCGCTTCCAAGAAAGCTTTTATCGTGACACGTTTTGCCGACCTCGGATTCCTTATCGGTATCCTGATTTACGGTTATTATATGGGTACGTTCACCTTTGCGCCTGCCGAGGAGAACCTTATGCAAGGCGCATTGATGCTGCCGTGGGCATTGGGGCTGATGTTTGTGGGCGGTGCGGGTAAGAGCGCCATGTTCCCGCTCCACATCTGGTTGCCCGACGCTATGGAAGGCCCTACGCCGGTCAGTGCGTTGATTCATGCGGCCACGATGGTCGTGGCCGGAGTGTACCAGGTGGCACGGATGTTCCCGCTTTATATCGCATACGCACCGGAAACGTTGCACATTGTGGCCTACGTCGGGGCTTTCACGGCTTTCTATGCCGCTTCCGTGGCTTGCGTGCAAAGCGACATCAAGCGGGTGCTGGCCTTTTCCACCATTTCCCAAATCGGGTTCATGATGGTGGCTTTGGGAGTCTGCACGGGTATGCCGAGCCATGAAGGCGGTCTGGGTTATATGGCTTCCATGTTCCATCTTTTCACCCATGCCATGTTCAAGGCTTTGCTCTTCCTCGGCGCGGGCTGCATCATCCATGCCGTGCATAGTAACGAGATGTCCGTGATGGGCGGCTTGCGCAAGTATATGCCGGTGACGCACGTCACGTTCCTCATCGCCTGCTTAGCCATTGCCGGTATTCCGCCGTTCTCCGGTTTCTTTTCCAAGGACGAGATTCTGACGGCTTGCTTTGCTTTCAGTCCGGTGATGGGTTATGTCATGACTTTCATTGCCGGGATGACGGCTTTCTACATGTTCCGTCTGTACTACTGTATTTTCTGGGGGCATGAGAATAAAGAACTGCATGCCGAACACGTGCCGCATGAAAGTCCGCTTACGATGACCTTTCCGTTGATGGTGCTGGCCGCTGTGACCTGTTTGGCCGGTTTCATCCCCTTCGGGCATTTCGTCACGGGCGACGGTTTGTCTTACGACATTCACCTGGACGGTGGCGTGGCAGCCACGAGTTGCGTGGTGGCCGTGCTGGCCATAGCTTTGGCTACTTTCATGTATGCCCGTAGCGAGCAGCCGGTGGCCGATGCCCTGGCCCGGCGTTTCCCGAAACTGCACCGTGCGGCTTACCGCCGTTTTTATATGGACGAAGCCTGGCTGTTCGTCACCAAACGGATTATTTTCCGCTGCGTGTCTGCCCCGTTGGCGTGGTTCGACCGCCATGTGATAGACGGTTTCATGAACTTTCTGGCTTGGGCCACCCGTGCTTCGGCGGAGGAGGTACAACCCATGCAGAGCGGACGGATACAGGCTTACGTGATTTGGTTCCTGAGCGGCATTATCCTTTTGACTTTGGTTTTGCTGGCCGTCTGATAATTCTTTAACGAGGTAAAAAAGTAAAAACGATATGAATATATTAAGTCTTTTCGTATTGATTCCCCTGTTGATGATGCTCGGGCTGTGGATGGCCCGGGGCATCAACCAAGTACGGGGAGTGATGGTAGCCGGTTCTTCCGCGTTGTTGGTGCTGGCGGTCTGGCTTGCCGTGGATTATCTCAGGATGCGTGAATGGATAGCCAATTGGTGGCCTTTGCCGCAGCCGGAGATGCTTTACACGGACAGTGTCGTGTGGTACGCTCCCTTACATATCTGTTATTCCGTCGGAGTAGACGGAATTTCTGTGGTCATGTTGCTGCTGAGCGCCATCATCGTGTTCACGGGCACTTTCGCTTCATGGAAACTGCAACCCCTCACGAAAGAATATTTCCTGTGGTTTACCTTGCTCTCCACGGGCGTATTCGGTTTCTTCATTTCTACCGACCTTTTCACCATGTTCATGTTTTATGAGGTGGCTCTCATTCCGATGTACCTGCTCATTGGTGTATGGGGCAGCGGGCGTAAGGAATATGCCGCCATGAAACTGACGCTGATGCTGATGGGCGGGTCGACTTTCCTGCTCATCGGTATCCTGGGCATCTATTACGGAGCCGGGGCGCAGACGATGAATGTGCTGGAGATTGCCAACTTGCATAATATCCCCGAAGAGATGCAGCACCTGTTCTTTCCGGCGGTGTTCTTGGGCTTCGGCGTATTGGGTGCCTTGTTCCCGTTCCATACATGGAGTCCCGACGGCCATGCTTCCGCCCCTACGGCGGTGTCCATGTTGCATGCCGGCGTGTTGATGAAACTGGGTGGCTACGGGTGTTTCCGCATTGCCATGTACCTGATGCCTGAAGGACTGGCCCAGTGGGGCGACTTCTTCCTGATACTGACTACGGTTTCTGTGGTTTACGGGGCTTTCAGCGCCGTGGTGCAGACCGATTTGAAATACATCAATGCCTATTCTTCCGTAAGCCATTGCGGCCTGGTGCTTTTCGCCTTGCTGATGGCGACCCGCACGAGCTGCACGGGCGCCATCCTGCAAATGCTGAGCCACGGGCTGATGACGGCCTTGTTCTTTGCCCTTATCGGCATGATATACGGCCGGACGCACACCCGTGACGTGCGCGAGTTGAATGGATTGATGAAGGTCATGCCTTTCCTGGCTGTGGGGTACGTCATTGCCGGTCTGGCCAATCTCGGCCTGCCCGGTCTGAGCGGTTTTGTGGCCGAGATGACGGTATTCGTGGGGTCTTTCGAACATCCCGACGTGTTCCACCGCGCCTGCACCGTCATCGCCACGATGAGTATCGTCATCACGGCAGTGTATATCCTGCGTGTGGTGGGCAAGATTCTTTATGGCACGTGCCGTAACCCCGAGCATCTGAAGTTGACGGATGCCACGTGGGACGAGCGTTTTGCCGTCATTTGCCTGATTGTGTGTGTGGCAGGACTGGGACTTGCCCCGTGGTGGGTGAGCGACACCATCAGTTTCAGTGTAGAGCCTATTGTTTCACATTTTAATCTTCCCTGATCCAAGTTATGAACAGTAATTTATCTGCTATATTGTCCTTGCATGCCGAGCTGTCGCTGGTGTTGATTCTGTTGGTGGCCCTCTTGGCCGACCTTTTCATGGGCCGCCATCGCCAGCGTTGGTTTCATCCGGTCATTTGCGTGTTGATGGCACTCCAGATAGGATTGAACCTTACGCCCGACACCCGCGCACTCTTCGGCGGCATGTACGTCAACACCCCGTTCACGTCCATCGTCAAGTCCATCCTTTCGGCCGGCACGTTGCTTGTCTTCCTCCAAAGCGGCGAATGGCTGGGGCGGAAAGACACGCATTATAAACAAGGTGAGTTCTACGTGCTGACGCTCTCCACCTTGCTGGGCATGTTCTTCATGGTGTCCGCCGGGCATTTCCTGATATTCTACATCGGATTGGAAATGGCCAGCATCCCCATGGCCTGCCTCGTGGCCCTCGACAAATACCGCCACCACAGCGCGGAAGCCGGAGCCAAGTTTATCCTGAGCACGATGTTCTCTTCCGCCCTGCTGCTCTATGGCCTGTCGTTCATCTACGGCACTTCCGGCACGCTCTATTTTGCCGACCTTCCGGCCATGCTCCAAGGCGGCGCGTTGCAGCAGTTTGCCTTGGTGCTCTTCTTGGCCGGGATGGGCTTCAAGATGAGCCTCGTGCCGTTCCATCTGTGGACGGCCGATGTTTACGAGGGTGCGCCTACCGGCGTGACGGCCTACCTCAGTGTCATTTCCAAGGGAGCCGCCGCCGTGGCCTTGGCCATCGTCCTGCGTTTCGTGTTCCCTTTGATGAAAGAAGACTGGACGCTCGCTGTGGCCCTGCTTTCCGTCGCCAGTATCACCGTGGCCAACCTGATGGCCATCCTGCAGGGCGACATGAAGCGTTTCATGGCTTTTAGTAGCATCTCGCAGGCCGGTTACATCCTTCAGGGCATGGCCTCGCTGGTGTTTTATGTGGCCGTGTATGTGGCGGCCAACGTGGCCGTCTTTGCCGTTATCGGTACCGTCGAACAGCACGCGGGCGGCCGGACCGACCGCGACGCCTACCGCGGACTTTACCGCACGAACCCTCGCCTGACACTGGTGCTGACGTTGGCCCTGTTCTCGTTGGGCGGCATCCCCCCGTTTGCCGGTTTCTTCTCCAAGTTCTTTATTTTCGCGGCAGCCTTTGCCCAAGGGTGGTATTTGGTCGTGTTCCTCGCGTTGGTGAACACCATCGTCTCCCTTTTCTACTACCTGTTGGTGGTCAAGGCCATGTACATCTCCGAGCCCCTCACGGCGGACGGCCTTCCGGTGGTGGCTCCCTTGCGCAGCCATCCGGGCGTGCGCCTCACGTTGGCGCTCTGCACGGCAGGCGTCTGCCTGTTGGGCGTGATGAGCTTCGTCTACGAAGGACTGATGCATTGGGCACAGATGTTGTAGGAATCCTTTTTGTCTAAAAAGGATTAACAATCCGACTTCGGGCTATTTTGTTCTAATTTGCATAAAATCAGTAGGTTGAAATGATAAAATCACTTGGCGCAGAACGAAAAATCGTTCTGCGCCAAGTGATTTTTCAATCTGCTGCAAACGATTTTTCATTTGGCGCAGATTGATTTTATGGAGTGCTTTTCCTTGACAAATATGAGAAAAATACCTTTTTGCTGATATAATCCTAATTTAAGTTTAAATTGTCCAATGAAAGGAAAAGGATTACTCGTTACATTTGCAATGTCTTGAGGTTCTACCAGTGGATAAGCATCGACTTTCCCGACCGAAAGGCTGGAGAGCATGAGAATATCAATTAATTAACTTAAATTTCATTGAGATGAAAAACAGATTACTTGCCATCATGGCACTGTGTGGTGCGACATCATCCACCTTACCTTTATGGGCCGCATGGGACGGCCCGGAGTTGCAATTTGTAGAGCCGAATTTGGCCACTGATGGAACGGGTGGCGGAGTGTACTACGTTTATCATGTGGCCACGCAGAAGTTCATGTCCAACCAACGACCTGATGGTACTCGCCTTGTGGTGGATAATACAGGCCAAGAGGTGACGTTGAACTACGGGGATGATTATGAGTTGAGCCGGCGTCCGGAAACCGATGAAGAGTATTCCACCGCTAAGGGATGGCGCCTAAGCATGATGAATGCGCCGACCAACGGGGGATACCATGAGTTGTTCATCAATACAGGAGGCACAGAAATCTATGTCGATCATAACAAAACAGGCCATATCTTGTGGAAAATCGTGCCGCAAGGAAACAGTACATATAAGATTAAAGTGATTGATGAAGACAAGCTTTACGGTGTAGAGGCAAACAGTGCGTTGTATGCCAATTCGTATATAGCCGTATCAGAAGGGAAGACCACGGTAGACCCCTTGGTTGATAAAAGTACGGCCGGATATGAAAATGCCGGTGACGAATGGAAGTTCGTGACTCCGGCGGTTTATGAAGCTTTCCATGCCAAGAAGCAGTTACAGGAACAATTGAACAAGGCGGATGAAATTGGATTTACGGATTATGGGGAATATGCCGGTATCTATAATAATCCTGCCGCTACGGTGGAAGAAGTAGAGGCTGCCGCTGCCAGTTTGAAGCAGGCCATCGTGGATTGGCAAAGTTCGAGTGCCACACCGGAAACCCCGGTGGACTTTACCAATGTGATTGCCAATAATTCGTTTACGGACGGAACAACCAATGGGTGGACTACCGTAAATTCTCCCAGCATTCAGGCGAGTGCTACCTATGAGACGATTACGAATGAATACAAAATGCAAAGTTTTGCAGAGAAATGGACCGGGTGGGGAAGTTCTTTGGCAGACACCGAATTGTCGCAGGTGCTGGAAAATATGCCAGTCGGGAATTATCGATTGACGGCCAACACGATTGGTTACCAACAGAATGATAACAAGATACGTCCATATGGTGTATATCTTTATGCAGAGAACAGCGGCATCGAGTCACGTGCGGAAGCCCATAGCTTGGAGTTCGGTGGTTTAAAAGACGGGGTCGTCTCTGAGGCCGACCCCCAGCCACGTAACACGGTGTTGGAATTCTTAGCCATGGATGGGACCATCAAAATAGGGTTCAAGGTTGCCAATACGAATTGCAACTGGGTGGCAGTCGATAATTTCAAGTTGGAATACTTGGGGAAAGGAGAAGGCGGCGTGGCCGGAATCCTGGAGAATGTCCTTACACAGGCCGAAGAACTGAAGAACGGTTACGACCTTAACAAGAAGAAATATTCCGCAGCCGGTGAAGCCAAGTACAACGAATTGCTCGAGACGGTAAAGCAGGCGGCATCAAACCCGGACATCGATGAAGAGGCAGTGGGGGGTATGGTCAAGTCGTTGCAGGCCGGCATGGATACGTTGAAAGCTGATGTGGAAGCCTATGACGCATTGACAGCTAAAACGGTCGAACTTTCTGAGGCATGGGATGAATCAGCCTATGCAGATCAGGCTTTCCCGGAGTATGAGGCATATTTGAGCGGTCTGGAAGATGCTTATGAAAATAGGACATTTAATCCTTTGGAACTGGACAGCATTCAGCCCCGTGCCGATAGGCTGTGGATATCTTGTGTGAAGAATGCGTTGATAAATGGCGAGACCAATAATGTGACCGGGATAATGGTGAACCCCGGTTGGGATGCCAATGCGGACGGATGGACCAAGACAGGTGATGGCAGTTACAACCAAAACAATTCACTGTCGGAAGTATGGAGCGGAAAGGATTGGGAAGTTTGTCAGGAAATTACCAATTTGCCTCAGGGGTCTTACCGGATTACAATGCAAGGCTATTATTCCCCAAGTTCTACCAATAATAACTCGTGGCATGAAGGATGGGGCCAGGAAGGCGACAAGACGAACGATATATTGGCTTACCTTTTCGGTAACGATGCTTCCGAACCGCTTCTCCATGTGACAGCTTGCCCGCAAGAAGAGAATGTGGCCGAAAACTGTGAGCAAATATCATTCCCCACTGACGCTTCTTTGGATGGGAAATGGTTTTGCTATGGAACGGCTGCCGCACGTGCTGTCTTTGACCAGTCGCCGGACAACTATCTCAATGCGGTGACTTGTTATGTAGGCGAAGACGGCAAGCTCCGCTTAGGCCTCAAGATGTCGGGCGTGACTTGGGATGCTGCCTGGGTGGTATATGACAATTTCCAAGTGGAATACCTGGGGGCCGACAACATGGATGGAGCATATACGGCTTTGGATGCTCTCTTGCGGGATGCCAATGCCATGCTTTCGTCTGATACTCTGACTACGCAGGAGGCCAAGGATGCCTTGACCAAAGCCATAGAAGCTGCCAATGCCGTTGCGGACCTGACTCCCGAGCTTTATGAAGAGCATACGGTAGCTCTGAATGCAGCTATCAAGTTAGACCAAGAGGCGATATCGGCCGCTGCCGCATTGAATATAAAGGTCACGAACCATAAGGACAAGATGAGTGGTGTGGGTGAAGGCAGCTATGAAGAGTATGTCGGTACCGAAGGCTATGATGAATTGGAACGTTTGGTTGGAGAAATCCTTGATAATAAGATTGGCGGAGAGGGTATATTCGCCACTTTGGACGAAATCAACGATTATTCCGTCCGTCTGGACAAAGCTTATTCCAAGATGCTGAGCGGTCATATCGACTTCACCACGGCTAACAAGGACAAACCTGTGGATGCCACGGGATTGATCATCAATCCGAGTTTCCAGACCAAGAGCGAGAACAACGATGGAGAAATTGTGGATACCAAGTCTTCCGATGGTTGGACAGTAGAGTCTTTGAACGGAATAACGGAGGTGAAAGATGCCATGCTCTTTGAAATCTACAACGACAGCAGCGAGGTTTACCAACCTTTGTACAACGCTCCTGCGGGTTATTACCGTGTCATTATGAACGGTTTCTATCGTGCGGGTGGATTTATCGATGCAGGCGTGGCACGTCGCGACAGCGCGGATGCCCAAAATGCGGAATTGTTCGTTAAATGCGGTGACGGTAATTGGAGCGAGAAGTTACCTTCCATTTTTGAGCACGTC
>OHZK01001073.1_pt1 | contig 11132 bp, 9 predicted proteins | sample 1580401 | NCBI WGS metagenome assembly OHZK01 (sample SAMEA3882530, study PRJEB24775) | human gut metagenome | biome: human-associated habitat; feature: intestine environment; material: feces | place: Netherlands | collected 2009/2010
GCACCTCGCTCGCCGTATCGGCACTTAGAATTATGCGGTATTGCCTTTACTTTTTTCATGGGTGCATCGGGTGCACCTTCAACAGACTCTCCGGAAGGAACGGAATGTGTAGAAGAGTTACAAAAGAAGAATCAGATCACAGGGCCAAGGCAATGGATATCAATGGCGCTGAAATACTGGATGGCTTCGTTCTTGGTCATTTCGCCGCTCAGTACGCGCAGCAGCTTGGCAAAGGCTTCCTCGCCAACCTGCTCAATGGTCTTATCGCCGGTAATGATCAGACCGGCGTTCAGGTCCATATCATTTTCCATGCGCTGGTAGGTATTGGGGTTGCCGCAGATCTTGATGACCGGCATGCTGGGGAAGCCCTGCGGGGCACCGCGGCCGGTAGAGAACATCATGAACTGGGCGCCCGTGGCAGCCATGCCGGTCAAAATCTCAGGCTCACGGCCCGGCGTATCCTTGATCCACAGGCCTTTCTGGTCGGTAACATGCTGCGGGTATTCCAGCACGCCCTGGATGGGGCGGGTGCCGCTCTTGACGATGGCACCAAGGCTCTTTTCCTCAATACTGGAAAGACCGCCGGCGATGTTGCCCGGTGTGGGCTGGCCCTTGCGCATATCGCAGCCAATGCTCTTGGCGCGGTTTTCCATGTTGGTTACGATCTCATAGATCTTATCGGCCACTTCTTTGTTTACGGCACGGCGGGCCAGCAGGTGCTCACCGCCCAGGAACTCGGTCGTTTCGCCAAAGATAACGGTAGCGCCCAGATCGACCAGCTTGTCGGCTACATAGCCGATAACACAGTTGGAAGCCATGCCGCTGGTGGTATCGGAAGCACCGCACTTGATGGCCATAACGATCTTGGAAACATCCACCGGCTGGCGCTGCAGGCCGGAAATTTCAATGACAAGCTTGCGGGCAATATCGGTGCCCAGCTGGATCGCCTTGCTGACGCCGCCCAGCTCCTGAATGTGGATGATCTCCACATGCTTGCCGGTAGCGCTCAGCTCTTTGTACATGCGCTCGTGGTCGGTGCCTTCACAGCCAAGGCTCACGATCAGGATAGCGCCAACGTTGGGGCTCATGCCCAGGCTGATCAGCGTATCGGTCACGCGCTCCAGATCAGGGGGCATCTGGCAGCAGCCCTGATGGTGCAGATATGTAATGGTACCCTGTACCTGGTGGCAGATGGCGTTGGCAACATCGTTGGCACAGGTAACGCTGGGGATGACGGCAACATAGTTGCGCGCGCCAACTTTGCCGTCCGGGCGCACATAACCCATAAATTCCATAGCAGTTTACCCTCCTTACTTGCCTTCCTTGGCCCAGTCACCGCGGCCGCGCATGCTGTCCAGGTTGTGGACATGCACGTACTCGCCTTTTTTGATGTCCTTGGTGGCAATGCCGATCTCTTCGCCGTATTTGTTGATCAGTTCGCCCTTTTTGATGTCCCGCACAGCAATTTTGTGGCCATAGGGAACATCACCAATCACGGTAACGGTTTCAGCGTTGCCTTTTTTGTCGCGGATCTCAACTTCGGTACCATCGGTAATGCCATTGGCAAAAATGGTGGCGACGTTATCTTTATCGTTGACTTTCAGCGCCAGCTTTATTTCCATTACGCTCACTCTCCTTTTGCGTTTTTTCTATTGGTTCCGGTTTTGCCGGTTATTCCTTAACAGCAAGCACGCTGACGCCATCGGGGATGACAACAACGCTTGCATCGCGGCCCTTCATCTGGTAGGCAATCTCCAAGGCTTCATCCGGAGTGGAAGCGGGGATCATGTTGGCCTTGCGCACTTCCTCCGGCTTGAGGTAGGTGGTGACAAGGATGACGGGGTGCTTTTTCAGGATGCGGGCATAAATCTGCGGGCACCACTGTTCGGGAATGGTCTCCTTGGGCGGGATCTTGGAAAGATAACCGTCGATCTCGTCCACGGTGCCCATCGTGATGAGCTTTTCAAAGTGGGTGCCGCCCATGCCGTCGGCACAGCTGCAGCACATGATAATGACACCATCCTCACCTGCACAGGCTTCCGCCGTGGCAACGGCCTTGGGGCTCTGGTACAGGTTCTGGTCCAGCGGGTAGCCGCCGTTGCTGGTGACCACGATATCGCCGGTAATGCTGGGGCACTGGCTCCATTTGCGGATAAAGGCAACGCCTTCGGCGTGGGCCTTTTCCAGGTCGCCTGCCCAGGCGGCGATGATCTTTTTCTGGCCGTCCAGCGCTACATTGAAGATGAACTGGACATTGACCATCTTGGCAGCGGCCAGCATATCCTCATGGATGGGGTTGTGTTCCAGCACGCCAGTGTTGGCATACGGGCTGGAAATGGCCTTGTAGCTGTGGTTTTCGTTGACGGTCTCCTGAGAGCAGATGCCAGGCAGGATGCTCTTGCGGCCGCCGGAGAAGCCGGCGAAGAAGTGTGGCTCAATAAAGCCCTCAGTCACCAGCAGGTCACATTCAGCGGCCAGCTTGTTGACGTTGAAGTCTGCACCGGAGGGCAGCACGCCCATGTGGACGAACTGATCCGGGTCAAATGCGTTATTGATGGCGATTTTCTCATGATCCACAATGGCATCGCCAAACATGCGGCGCTGCTCTTCCTCGGTGGTGGGGCGGTGCAGGCCGGTGGCAATCAGGATGGTGATATCGGCGTCCGGGTTGCCCTGGCGGATCTCATCCAGCAGGATGGGCAGGGTGATCTTGCTGGGGACGGCGCGGGTGTGGTCACTGGTGACCAGCACAACTTTCTGTTTACCCTTGGCCAAATCACGCAGGCGCGGGGAGGCAATGGGATGCTCCAATGCCTCATGAACCAGTTCTACTTCCGTTTTGCCGGCCTTGTATTCGTGCATTTTTGCGGTGACAACAGCTTTCAGGTTGGCTTCGTCAACATGCAGGTCCAAGGTGGAAGTATAGTAAGGAATCGAGATGGTTTTCATACAAATGCCTCCTTGGTTGTGGGTGCTCTATGTTTCGAATCACAAATATGGATTGTATACATCATACGTTTTATACTATGATGATAGCCTTGAAATTGGATGAAGTCAATAGTTTAAACCAAAATAGTAAAAAAAAACATGCAAATTTGTACAATGCAACAGGAAAACGATTCACAGAATGTTCAAAAACACAATAAAACAATTCCTATATGTGACTATGCAGGAAAAAAGCAAATGCAATAAACATACTTGGTAAGTATGTTTATTGCGCTGGGGGCAGTATAACACGGAATAGTGGGGCTGTCAATAAAAGATTAACAATTCAGGGAGAATGTGTTGCCTTAAAAAACAGCGGAGAAAGGAGCAAAATGAGCAAAAAAATCAGGCGCAGACCCGGATGTGGCATCGGGGGTGCGCCTGATAGGAAAGTTACGTGGAATAATTTATTATATGCTGTTGATGGTGAAACAATCGGTAGGGCGCGGTCACCCGACCGCGCCGGGGCAGTGAGGAAGCAAAAAATTAGGTTTGTGGCGGCGAGGCACCCATCAAAAAGGGCGCCAATACGTGGTCGAAACGATTCACAAATATTTTTAGGTCATCTGGCACAAAGTCCCGGAATGGTCAAGACCATTCCCTACAGGTTGGTTTATAATGTGTGACGGACATAAAACATGCATCCCACCCGTAGGGGCGCACAATGTGCGCATGTTACCTTGCGGAGGATGATGGGGTGAAATAGAGGGCAAGGCCCGTCCGGGACGATGCGAGCATCGTCCCCTACAAATGATTTGCAGAGTTTATCACCATCGGCAAGGTTTCTCCACGGTACGATGGAAACATCACGCCCGGACCAGAGCGACCGAGACATCGTTGACGTTGGTGCCGGTGGGGCCGGTGATAATCAGGCCATTGCATTTTTGCAGGGCATGGTAGGCATCGTTATCAGCCAGCGTGGCAAAGATATCGCAGCCCTGGGCTTTCAGCGCGGCCTGGGTGGTGCTGTCCACAAAGCCGCCAGCGGCATCGGTGGGGCCGTCGGTGCCATCAGAGCCAACGGAGAACACCGCGCAGCCATCCAGCCCGGCGATACCGGGAGCGGCGGCAAGGGCGAGCTCCTGATTGCGGCCGCCTTTACCGTGGCCGGTCAGATGCACCACTGTTTCGCCACCTGCAATCAGGGCAATACGGCGGCCCGCGGTGCGCTGGTAGCGCACCATGTTGGCCAGGAACACACCGGCTTCCCGGGCTTCGCAGCTCAGGCAGTCGGTCAAAATCAGCGGCTCATAGCCAAGGGTGCGGGCGGTGGCAGCGGCGGCGGCGCACAGCTGGCGCACGCTGCCGGTGATCTGGGTTTCTACGTTGTCCAGCGCTTTGGGCGTTTCCTGCTCCAGCAGGGTCAGCATCTGATCCGTCATGGGCAGATGGTATTTCTGCACGATCTCCTTGGCCTGCGCACAGGTAGAACTATCCGGGTAAGCGGGGCCGGAGGCAATCATATCCAGCGGATCGCCAAGAATATCCGAAAGCACGATGGAAACCACATGGGCCGGGGCACACAGCTGGGCAAAACGGCCGCCCTTTACGCCGGAAAAGCGCTTGCGGAGGGTGTTGATCTCTACAATATCCGCCCCGCAGACCAGCAGGTTCTTCCAGATCCGCGGCGGGGATGAGCGGCTTTTCGAACAAAGCGGAACCGCCGCCGGAAAGCAGGAACAGCACGGTGTCCTGTGCGGTCAGCCCGCTGACGAGGTCCAGCGCCTGCTGGGTGGCGGTAAAGCTGTTCTCGTCCGGGATGGGGTGCCCGGCTTCCCGGATGGTAAAGTTGGCGATGGGGCCTTTGCTGTGGTCGTACTTGGTAATGACAATACCGGTATCAATGCGGGAACCCAGAATGAGGCTGGCGGCGTTGGCCATCTGCCAGGCACCCTTGCCGGCGGCAACCAGCACAACGCGCCCGGAACCGAAATCGCGTCCTTCCAGCGCTTTGCGGACGGCCTCGTCCGGCTGGGCGGCGGTGATGGCGGCCTGAATGATGGCGTCAGCATCTTGGCGGAGTTTAGACATAGGGATCACACTCTTTTCTGTTTTGTTTGTTGGTTCTTTAATTTCTGTTATAACATGCAAATCAATTATTCAGCAATCGGCAGAACGTACAGAATTGGCAGCAAAATTTTGGCGGCACGGGGATGCCCGCACCGCCAAAAAAAACAGAATTTTGAGGTTTTACAGGTCGCGGCCCAGCTTGATGCCAGTCAGGTGCTCGTAATACTGGGCAATGGCGCTGTGGTCTGCCTGGCCCTTGCCATTGCTGTGCAGCCACTGCAAAATTTCCTGCACTTCGGCGGTCATTGGCACCGGGGCACCCACGGTGTGGGCGCAGTCCAGGGCGTTGTTCAGGTCCTTGATGTGCAGGTCAATCTTGAAGCCGGGCTTATCGTTGCCCTCGATCATCATGGGAGCTTTGGCGTTCATGACGGTGGAACCGGCCAGGCCGCCCTTGATGGCCTGGAACACCAGGTCGGGGTCAACACCGGCTTTCTGGGCCAGGGTCAGGGCTTCGGCCACAGCCTGGATGTTGGCCGCCACGATGATTTGGTTGGCCAGCTTGGTGGTGTTGCCTGCGCCGATGCCGCCGCACCGCACAGCGGAAGAACCCATGGCCAGCAGGACCGGTTTGAAGGTGTTGAAGACCTCTTCTTCGCCGCCGACCATGAAGGAAAGGGTGCCGTCAATTGCCTTGGGCTCGCCGCCGGAAACGGGGGCGTCCAGCATCTGGATGCCGCGGGCGGCAAGCTCGGCGGCGATCTCCCTGCTGGCGATGGGGTTCAGCGAGGTCATATCAATAAAGGTGGAGCCGGGCTGCATGTGGGCGGCAACGCCGTTTGCACCCAGCATGACCTGTTTAACCTGCGGGGCGTTGGGCAGCATGGTTAGCACAAGATCACAGGTGGAGCCGATGGTGGGCTGGTCGGCTACTTTGGCGCCGCAGGCTTCCAGCTCAGCTGCGGCGGCGGGGGAGTGGCTGTCCACCGTAACGTCATAGCCGGCTTTGAGCAGGTTTTTGGCCATGGGGCGGCCCATGATGCCAAGACCGATAAAACCAATTTTCATACGATCACACGACCCTTTCTTTGTAAGGTGTACCTGAAAACAAAGAAATAGACTAGGTTTTCGACTTTTCAGATACACCCCAGGAAAACATGGGATACCCTGCCGGAACAAAAGCGGCGGGCAAGATAAAAACAATTTTATTATAGTAATAGATTATACAAATTGCAAGAAGAACTTTTGTGAAACACATAAAAATATAGGCAAAAAGGCAGAAAAATAAGGGGGACTGCGTTGCACAAGGGCAAAACGTGTGATAGAATAATAGAAATATCTCCGGTTAATACGGATGCGCTGCGGGGGCCAACCCGCACAAGGGAAAGTGAAGGAAAGAGCTATGGAACGCCGCCCAATCAAAACGATCCGCAATCAGGTGTATCAGATCCTGAAGGATGATATCTGCGAAGGAAGATTTGCTCCCGGCCAGTGGCTGCAGGAAAACGAGCTGGCAGAGCGCCTGTGCGTGAGCCGCAGCCCCATCCGGGAAGCACTGCGCCAGCTGGCTTCGGACGGGCTGGTGGTGGAGATCCCCAACAAGGGTGTGTTTGTAAAAGAGTTTACCGCGCGGGACATTGAGGAAATTTTTGACCTGCGCGTTCTGCTGGAAGATTACGCCATCAGCAAGCTGCAGCACCACCTGACCACGGCGGATATGCAGCAGCTGATCGACTGCCTGAACGAGATGGAGCGGCTGCACGCCCAAAAGAACCTGCGTGCCTACACGGATATGGATTCTAAGCTGCATGGGCTGCTGATTGAACTGTGCGGCAACAGCCTTTTGGAATCCATGTATGCAAGGATCCATTCGCTGAACCAGCAGTTCCGTATTTATTCGCTGACAAGTACCCAGCGCTTTAATGAATCGATGGAAGAGCACCGCGATATTGTGCACTGCCTGCTGACCAACAATGCGGACGAGGCAAGGGCCATCAACAAGCGCCATTTGCAGCTGGCGAAAGATAAAATTATCCAGCATTTTTCTGAGCAGGAAGCCCTGAAACAGGCAGCGGATGCACAGCCCAAAACAACCGCCGAAGCGGACAAAAAAGCAAAATAACAAAATAACAAAATAAAATGTGCCCCCGGCAGCTTTGCATTGCTGCAGGGGGCACTGCTGTTATGGAAGATAAAATCAGGAACTGAGCTGTTCTTTGTGGTATTGCAGGGTGTACAGCTGATAGTACCGCCCATGACGGGCCAGCAGCTCCTGGTGGCTGCCCTGCTCCAGAATTTTGCCGTGTGACAGCACGATGATGTTGTCCGCGTGCTGGATGGTGGAAAGGCGGTGGGCAACGATCAGCATGGTGCCGACGGTGCGCATCTTTTCCAGAGAATCCTGAATCAAAAGCTCGGTTTCGGTATCAATGTTGGCGGTTGCTTCGTCCAGAATCATCACGCTGGGCTTGTGGATGATCGTGCGGGCAAAGCTGAGCAGCTGGCGCTGACCGGCGGAGAAGTTGTTGCCGCGCTCGCGCACTTCCTCATCCAGGCCGTGGTCCAGCTTGTTGATGAAGTGGTCAGCGTTGACATAGCGGCAGACCTGCATGATCTCTTCGTCCGAGATGTTATCCTCCCGCAGGACAATGTTGCTGCGGATGGTGCCGGAAAAGAGGAAAACATCCTGCAGCATTTGTCCAAAATGGCGGCGGAGGGAAGAAATTTTGATTTTGCGGATGTCGATGCCGTCAATCAGAATTTCGCCCTTCTGGAACTCGTAATTGCGGCAGATGAGGGACAGGATGGTGCTTTTGCCGGAGCCGGTGGAACCGACAAAAGCCACGGTTTCCCGCGGGGAAACATGGAACGAAACGCCCTGCAGCACCCATTCGCCGGGAATATAGCTGAACCAGACATCGCGGAACTCAATTTCGCCTTTTACATCGGTCAGCTCAATGGCGTCGGGGGCATCCACCAGCTTGGGCTGAATGTCCATAATAGAAAAGACTTTTTCCGATGAGGCCAGCGCGGATTGCAGCCAGTTGAACTGCTCGGCCAGGTTCTGGATGGGGGTAAAGAACTTGGAAATGTACATGTAGAAGGTGACGATGGTACCGCCGGTGATGGTCTGCCCCAGGAAAGAAACGTTGTTCAGGTGGCCCATGCCGCCCAGGTAGAACAGGCACAAAATAGAGCTGATGTACAGCATGTAGACCAGCGGGCGGAATACGCCGAACACAAAAATCTGTTCCTGCGTGACCTTGGAAAGGGTCTGGCTTTTTTGGTAGAACTCCGCCATCTTTTCGTCCTCGCGGCCAAAAATCTGGGTGACCTTGATACCGGAAAGGTTCTCCGAAAGATAGGTGTTGATGTCAGTGGTGGCATCTTTGACCTTACGGTAGGCCCGGCGGGAAAACTTGCGGAAGATGACAGTGAAGATGACGATGAAGGGAACAAAGCAGAGCACCATCAGGGTCAGCGCATAGTTCAGGCAGAGCATGGCCACCAGAATGCCCAAAATGACGAACGCATTTTTGGTCAGGTTCACCAAAAGGTTGGTGAACATCATGGAAATGGCGTTGGTATCGTTGGTAACGCGGGTAACAAGCTTGCCAACCGGGATCTCGTTGAGCTGCTCGTGGGAGAGGGACTCAATGTGGGTGAACAGATCCTCGCGCAGATCGGAGATGATGCGCTGGCCGACCCGCTGCAGAATGACCGCCTGAAAATAGGTGCTTGCCATCGAGAACACCAGAACCCCCGCATAGACCGCGACCGAAGCGAACAGGCGGCTGAGGGCAAAATCGGCGGCGACAAGTTCTTCGATCGCACCGACGATTAGGGGAGAGATAATGTCGTAAGCGATGGAGAAGAGCATCAGGAAGAGAACCAGAAGAAACTTGGCCCAGTACGGTTTGGCATAGGCGAACAGGCGGCGCAGAATCTCGCCGTCTGCCATGGTGCGCTCAAAACCCATGGCGGTCTTTTTATCTTTGACCGAAGCGTAAGCAAAAATCAGCAGCGCGGTAACGGCACCGATGACGCCGCCAACCAGCAAAAGCGGGTTTATATTAAGCATTGTCATCACCTCCGGCTTCATCTTCCAGCCGCTGCAGGTCCACCATGCGGCGGTACTTGGGGCAGCTGGTGTACAGCTCATCGTGGGGGCCGACGGCCTCAATCTTGCCATCATCCAGGAAGATGATCTTGTCCAGCCGCTCCACCGTGGAAATGCGGTGGGCAATCAGCAGGGTGGTCTTGTTGGCGCGGCTGGATTTCAGGTTGTCCAGAATGATTTTTTCAGTGCGGGTGTCCACAGCGGAAACAGAGTCATCCAGAATCAGGATGGGGGCGTCTTTCAGCAGGGCGCGTGCAATGGAGATGCGCTGCTTCTGGCCGCCGGAAACGGTCACGCCGCGCTCACCCAGAACGGTTTCGTAACCATCCTTAAAGTCCACGATGTTGTCCCGCACATCGGCCAGGCTGGCGGCGTGGTCGATCATTTCGGGGGAGGCATCGTCCACACCAAAGCCGATGTTGTGGGCGATGGTATCCGAGAAGAGGAAGTTGTCCTGTGGAACATAGGCGCAGGCAGCGCGCACAGAATGGATGGACAGGGTGTTCACGTCCTTGCCGTCCACAAACAGGGTGCCGTCCGGCACGTTGTAGGTGCGCAGCAGCAGATCCACCAGCGCTGTTTTGCCCGCGCCGGTCTTGCCCACAATGCCCACGCTTTCGCCGGGGTGGATGGTGAAGGAGATATCCTGCAGCACATCGTATTCGCCGTCCGGGTAGCGGAAGGTCAGGTGGCGGAATTCCACACTGCCCTGCGGGTTCTGCAGCTCCTGCACGCCGGGGCGGTCGGCCACATCAATGGGGGCGTCCAGCAGCTCGGTGATGCGGTTCAGGGAAGCCTTGCCGCGGGAGGTCTTTTCGATCAGCATGGAAATTGCCATGATGGGCCAGACGATGGCCTCAAAATAGCCGATGTACTCTACCAGCTGGCCCGCGTTGAACCGGCCCTGGTAGACCAGATAACCGCCATACCCCAGGATGACACAGATGACGGATTCGACAAACAGGGTCACGAGCACTTCCAGCAGGGTGGCAATTTTGGTGTAGATGACGTTGATCTCCTCGTTCTGTTTGTTCAGCTTGCGGAACGCCATGAGCTCTTTCAGCTCTTTGACAAACGCCTTGATAACGGCAATGCCGGAGAAATTCTCCTGTGCAAAGTCTGAAAGATCGGAGAATGCCTGTTGGCGTTCTTCCCAGCGCTTGGTCATGGCGGTGCCCATGACGGTGCCGATGCCGAACATGATAAGGGCAGGGATCAAAGCCAGCAGGGTGAGCTTATAATCCATGCGCCACATTTTGTACAGGGCCATCAGGCCGAGAACCAAAGCGTCAAAGAACATCAGGATACCATCACCAAAACATTCCTGGATGGTATCAATATCATTGGTGTAAAGGCTCATCAGGTTGCCGACCTTGTTAACCTGGTAATACTGCTGCGAAAGCTGGCGGCTGTGGTCAAACATCCGCTCGCGCAGGTTGGCAGCAACCCGCACAGCGGAGCCGAAAAAGCAGATACGCCACAAAAAGCGCCCAATGACCATGAGCACCACGATCCAGATCATGGGCAGGCAGATGTGCTGCAGCAAAACCTCTTTGGTAAAGGGCAGGGGCTGGCCGTTTACGACCACCTGCCCCAGGTTGACCCCGTTGATGACCAGACGGTAAAACTGGGGGATCAACAGCTGGATATAGTCAACCATTAAAAGGGCCAGCAGCCCAAGCAGCAGCACGGGCGCATTTTTGAGGTAATAACGGTTGATGTACTTGCCGAAAATCACGGCATCTCCTCCTTTTCCTTGCAGGGATACAGCCGGGCGGCCCGGTCGGCGGCAAAAGTGCCGTATCTTTCAGTATATAGGACGGGAACGGTTGAGTCAACGCAAAACGCGAAAAAGTGGGGAATACAGCCGAACAGGGGGAAAGCGTCTTTTATTATGAAGCATAGCCCCTACGGTCTCGATAAGAAATAGGTTGTTTCTGGATACACAAATGTTTCTTCTTTATATAAGGCAACACCGCACAATTCCCGCCTTGCGGCTTAAGCACCGCTCCGGCAG
>OHZK01001080.1_pt1 | contig 11068 bp, 9 predicted proteins | sample 1580401 | NCBI WGS metagenome assembly OHZK01 (sample SAMEA3882530, study PRJEB24775) | human gut metagenome | biome: human-associated habitat; feature: intestine environment; material: feces | place: Netherlands | collected 2009/2010
TTACAACTCCTGTTCCAAGAATGATCTGCATCTGTCCCTGTGCGAAGAATACACCTTTTACTCCGTCGATATTCTCCACGTATTCCTTGTCTGCCTTGTCATTATCTGCAATGACCAGACGAAGTCTTGTTGCACAGTGGGCTGCAGAAATGATGTTTTCTTTCTTTCCTATATGATCGTAGATTTCCTGTGCGGTCTTTCTGTAATCCATATTAACTCTCCTTCCTCGTTCTATGTGTAATCGTTTTCACATCTTGTGATTTTATAATAAGAAAAAAAATGCCATTTGTAAAGATGGCATTTTTACTGATATTTGCTATTCGATTTTGTGCGGTTTGCACGAATTCTGTTGTTTTTGACTGATTCGGAATCTATTTACACATTTTGCACACTGATTTTCTGCTCCGGCATCTCTTAGTCTTCTATATTTTCTTCCGGATCATCAATGTTAGCGAGCCGGAATCCAAGTTTGATCTCTACCGGAATGCTTTCATCCCTTTCTATTACATCCAACAGGAGTTCTGCGCCCCGGATTCCACTGGTCTTATAGCCAAAATGCACTGTTGGTATTCCACCTGTTACCGCCTTTAAAAGCTGATTATCGCCAAATCCGGTAACCTGAATCGATGTATTTTCTAATATATAACGGAATCTGGATCCTGTGTCTTCTACATTCTTCGGAATCTGACTTCCGGCATAAGTATGAATCGCTTCGATTGCCCCGGCTGCGATTGTATCAGTGGCGCATGATATGATATCGATGTCATGTTTTTCATTCAATAATTCCAGAACCTTTTCATATCCGGATTCTGTCGTGAACTCCGCCACCTTATAATATCCGTCTTTTAATTCTTTTCCCGACCTTTTCAGACCTTCCCGGAATCCATCTTCTCTGGCCACTCCAGCTGCTTTATCTTCTCTTGATACTCCGATATATGCAATCTCTTTCCGGCTCTTTGCCGCAACCGCACATCCCATGGCCTCCCCTGCGCCGTAATCATCATGATAAATACAGTTCGCATATTTCGTATGCTGACCAATCACAACCACCGGTACTTTCGATTCTTTCAGAAATCTCCGGTGTTCCGCCGTGATCATCGTTCCCACAAGAATAATCCCGTCTACCGGATAATTCTCGAACAGACGCATATACTCTATTTCCTTCGCCGGTGTATTATCCGTTCCGGCAAGCAGCATCTGGTAATTCCGCTCCGAAAGAACCTTTTCGATTCCTGCCGTGATCCGGCTGATGGATTCTGAATTAATCTTTGGTACAACCACCCCGATCAGACACGCTTTCTTGGTTCTAAGCATACGCGCCTGCGCCGATGGCTGATAGCCGGTCTCATCAATTACTTTCTTAATCTGTTCTTTCTTCTCGTCACTGACGTATCCGCCGTTCAGGTATCTCGACACCGCTGCGCTGGATACTCCTGCCAGTTTGGCAATTTCTTTAATCGTCATACGCTGTTACTCCCTCTGTTCTTCTTCACTGCAGAATATTATAGCACATTCCTTCTACAGATTTTCTCCATTCTTACTGATTAGTATTTATCTGTATTATAACTGAAAAAGCCCGCCTAAGCGAGCTTTTTGCCAGATTGCGTATTAACCTTCAAACTGACTATGGTATAACTTATGGTAAAATCCACCTTTTTTCAGCAATTCTTCATGATTGCCCTGCTCGATGATCTTACCGTCTTTCATAACTAAGATTAACGAAGCATTCCGTATCGTCGAAAGTCTGTGTGCCACGATAAAGCTTGTTCTTCCTTTCATCAGCTTATCGAATGCTTCCTGTACCTGCAGTTCGGTACGGGTATCGATACTTGATGTCGCCTCATCCAGGATCAACATCGGCGGCAGACAGAGCATGACTCTTGTGATACACAGAAGCTGCTTCTGACCCTGGCTGATACTGTCTTCGTGAAGCACCGTGTCCAGACCTTTTGGAAGTCTCCGGATGAATTCCCAGCTTCTTGCTTCCTTCGCTGCACGAATGATCTCTTCATCGGTTGCATCCGGTTTTCCAAAGCAGATGTTGTCTCTTACGGTTCCGCTCTTGATCCAGGTATCCTGCAACACCATACCAAAGCTGCTTCTAAGGGCATGTCTGGATACCTCCCGGATGTCCTTTCCATCCACCAGGATCTTTCCTTCATCTACATCATAGAAGCGCATCAGCAGGTTGATAAATGTCGTCTTACCGCATCCTGTCGGACCAACGATTGCAATACGCATACCCGGTTTTACATCCAGATTGAAGTTCTCGATCAGTTCTTTTTCTTTATCATAACTAAATGCCACATCGTCGATTGTAACATTGCCATCAACTGTAGCAAATGCTCCTTCCGCATCCAATGTCTCTTCTTTCTGCTCTAACAGATCAAAGATACGGTCCGCACATGCCAGCGCATTCTGCATCTCTGTGACTACCGAACTGATATCGTTGAACGGCTTCATATACTGGTTCGCATACGCTAACAGTACAGAAAGTCCTCCGACCGTCAACGTGCCGCCCGGTATCAGAAATGCTCCAAGTAAAGCCACTCCGGCGTAAATGATATTATTGACGAATCGTGTGGACGGGTTCGTTAAACTGCTGTAGAACACTGCTTTCTGGCTGTAGTTCTGCAGTTCTTTATTAATCTCATCAAATCTTCTGGATGATTCTTTCTCGTACCCAAATGCTTTTACTACTTTCTGTCCGCCGATCATTTCTTCAATCAGTGCGGTCTGCCGTCCTCTGGTCTCACTCTGCTTCCGGAACATCGTATAAGATCTGGAAGAAATGAATTTCGCCACTACGAAACTAAATGGTGTCAGTACGATCACCAGCAGTGTTACCCACACATTCTTAGAGAACATGAAAATCAGTGTCACAACAATCGTCACGATTCCTGAAAACAACTGTGTAAATCCCAACAACAGACCATCGGATAAGATATCTGTATCTGCAATGACACGGCTTACAATATCTCCGGTGCTGTGCTGATCCAGATAAGACAACGGCAGTACCTGGATATGACGGATTGCCTGTGAACGGATATCCTGCACGATCCGGTAAGTCATCCGGTTGTTCAACAAATTCATGAACCACGTAGCAAATGCTGATATCACGATAAAAATCAGAATCTGCTTCAGATAATACCACATCATATCAAAGTTCACCTGATGTGCCGATACAACTTCATCAATTGCATCACCGAATAAAACCGGCACATATAACTGCAATACTACAGAGATTGCAGCAAAGATTACACTGAATGCAAGGAAAATCTTATACTTTCCTATGAGCTTTAATAATTTCTTCATTACTCTGCCGCTCCTTTCTCTGCCTTCTCTGTCATTTTATCCGCTTTGTCCAAATCTTTTCCGGTTTCCTTTGAAGATTTAACTGCAGCCGGACGTTCTTCCGGGAACTGTGAATAATAGATCTCCTGATAGGTCTCGCAAGTCTCCATCAGTTCTTCATGGGTTCCCTGTCCTGCCAGCTCACCGTCCTCCATAACCAGGATCTTGTCTGCCTGACGGATACCGGAAATTCTCTGAGATACCAGGAAGGTTGTCACATTGCCTTCCAGTTCGTCGATTGCTTTACGAAGCGCTGCGTCTGTCGCAAAATCCAGCGCACTTAAGCTGTCGTCCAGAATCAATATCTCAGGCTTGCTGACCAGTGCACGTGCGATCGTCAGACGCTGCTTCTGTCCGCCGGACAGGTTACGTCCGTTCTGTTCTACTTCAAAATCAAGCTTTCCAGGCTTAGCTTCTACAACATCTTTTGCCTGAGCGATTGTGATTGCTTTCCACAGATCTTCATCTGAAGCCTGATCATTGCCCCACTTCAGATTGTCGCGGATACTTCCTTTGAACAGGATGGAACGTTGCTGTACCACTCCGATCTCACTGCAAAGTTCTCCCTGCGGATAGTCCTTTGCATTGATACCATTTACTTTTACCGTTCCTTCCTGTGGATCATAGAATCTCGGGATCAGGCTGACCAGTGTACTCTTACCACTTCCGGTTCCTCCGATGATTCCGATCGTCTGTCCTTTCTTCGCACGGAAGGTGATGTCCGATAAGCTGGATGCTCCGGCACCTTCGTATGTGAAGGTGACGTGGTTGAATTCAACTGCCAGATTACTGTCGGCCTGATCATTCTCGCCGTCTGTCTCATATTTTCTTTGATCAGCATTTATCTGTTCATTCTTCATCTGCTCAGCCGCCACTTTGTATTCCATGCTGGACTTCACATCCAGAATACCGGCCACACGGTCTGCGCAAGCCATTGATTTGTTCAACGTAATGATCAGGGATGCCAGCTTGATCAGTTCTACGATAATCTGTGCCATATAGTTATACAGCGCTACTACCTGTCCCTGCTGCAGATTCCCGATATTGACCTGCACTCCGGCACGCGCGATCAGTAACACAGTTGCTCCGTTAATCAATACATACGTGAGCGGATTCAGAAGGGCAGAAATTCTTCCTACGAACTCATTCAATCTTGTAAGTTCTCTGTTTCCTTCTTCGAATTCTTCCACCGACTGTTCTTCCCTGCAGAATGCACGGATGACACGGACACCTGTCAGATTCTCTCTCGTAAGTCCTGTCACACGGTCCAGACCTGCCTGTACTTTCTTGAACAGCGGAATACTGATCAGCATAATCGAAAATACAACGACAAACAGGATCGGTACTGTCACTACAAAGATCAGTGCACAGCGTACATTGATGGTAAATGCCATCACCATCGCACCGATTACGACAAACGGACTTCTAAGTAACAGACGCAGTCCCATGTTAATTCCGTTCTGCACCTGGTTCACATCGTCCGTCAGTCTCGTGATCAGTGTGTCTGTTCCGAGCGTATCCAGTTCTGTAAATGACAATCCCTGGATATGGTCGAACATTGCCTGTCTGACGTTAGTCGCAAATCCAACACTTGCCTTTGCGGCAAAGAACTGTGCGGTAAAACTGCACAACAGTCCGACTGCTGCCATGAGCAGTAACACGAAAAACATTTCCACAATATATCCATAGTCATTCTTCGCAACGCCCACATCAATAATCTGAGCTACCACAACCGGAACCATAAGGTCGAACACGACTTCTAATAATTTGAATAGCGGTGCCAGAATACTCTCTCTGCGGTAAGGTCTCAGAAACTTCTCAAGACGCTTCATTTCTTTCACTCCATTCCTTTTTCCGATAACTAATAAGTCATCGTTATCTACTTATTATAATATCCCTTGACTGTTTTATTATAGTCCGTTATCATTGATATGAATAATATTGTTTTTATAGCTTTGCAATATAAAAAATATATAAGGCAGGTAATCCAACATGGAACTCAGACAGTTAGAATATTTCCGCGAGATCGCATCCACCGGCAGCATCAACGAAGCTGCAAGACACTTAAATATGTCCCAGCCTCCGCTCAGCTACCAGATCCGTCAGCTGGAAAATGAATTAAATGTAAAACTTTTCGACCGCACCAGCAAGGGCGTTACTCTTACTGAAGCCGGAAAGCTTCTCTACGACCGATCCGGTAATCTGCTGGAATACGCCAGATCTACCGAGCTCGAGGTCTCGAAAACCGGGAAAAAACGGATCCTGCGTATCGGTCTGACTCCCACAACTGTAGATACCATCATGCCTTATATTTCCCAGTTTTCGAAAAAAAATCCCGACGTGAACTTTGAAGTCCACGACGGGATCACTTATTCGCTTTATCAGTATCTTCTGGACGGGATCATTGATATCTCCGTTGCCAGAACACCACTGCGTCTTGACGAGGTGTCTTATATGGAATTGTGTTCTGAGCCGATGATCGCAGTATCAGCACCCAAAAATATGGTTTCAAAGACCGCTGACGTTACCACAGATACACCGCATAATTCTTCGAAACACAATGCGGTTTCTTCCTTAAAGCTCTCCGATCTTTTACATAGACCGCTGATCTTATACCGGAGATACGAAGAACTCATCATGAATACCTTTCATGCCCAGAATATGAATCCGGACATCTTCTGTGTCTGCGATGATCCCAGAGGTGCCATGCTGTGGGCGAAAGAAGATCTTGCAACTGCCATCTTTCCGCAGTCCATGGCCAGCTTGTGTGACGGACTTTGTATACAAGAATTGGATGAGCCTGATCTTATAACTAAGATACTTCTGATCTGGGCGAAGGGAAAGAAACCGGTGCCGCTGGTGCAGGAATTTCTGGATGTGTGTGGTGAGCATTAGCACATTAGAGCTTGCGGCTCACCCACCATATACCAATTATAAGATATACCGCCATCATTCCTAATATGGCAGATGTTGCAACCAGTTGATTCATATTTTCCAAAGCAACTACTAACAGCAGAAGTACAATTTCGCCACACCAATAGGACCAGATACATTTCCTTTTTCCGTAATCAGTAATCCAAGTTTTGGAATCCACGATCCAGAGTAAATTGATGAATATTCCAAAACCAATAGATACAATTAGAGAAGTGGCCGCTTCCGCTGACATATTTATCATTCCATTTTTTACAAATACAATACATAACACCAATAAATCATACGCCAATAACAATATGCCATTTCTTTTCAATGATTTGATACTTTTCTGCATATCCATCTCTCCTCTCCAAATAGAAATCTTAGATAAACCCATCTACTTCTTCCTGCAGATTTACTCCATAAGAGAATACATAGGCTAAACATAAAACAATAATTCCAAAAATGAATCCTCTCACTTCAAAATTGATATCTTTCAGTCCATTCATTTTAATCAATACTCCGCAAATATAAACGACCACATTCTGAATCGTCGGCATTACTATACTGTAAATTCCTATTTTCTTTACTCTTTCTACATTTTCTGCTGTAAACGGTGTGCCCATTTCTGGTTGTTCCTTTGTGCCTTCCAGTGACTTCAGTATTTTATGAACGTTGCGAAAAATCAGGGCCAGTAATATAGATGTTGCTCCCAACAGCAGAAGCCACACGGATACCAGATGCATCCGCATATTTCCCTTTGCATCAATCAGTGTAAAGAACATCCCGTAGGCATTCATCATGGTATCCTGTTTGATGCCGAATATAGCCCCGTTAATGTGCACGCTGTGCATAGGTATAGCCGATCCCGCCCAAAGTAATACGATACCATCGAACCAATGTAAGATTTCCAGAAATCTCATCAGACTGGTCAGTGGTTTCCGGAATTTTTCAAAACTTTTCATCTTCATATTATTCACCCTCCTCTTCATCCAGATTTCCATCAAATTTTAAAATATCACCTACATCACATTGAAGGAAATAACAGATACGATTCATCGTATGCAAACGGATACCTTTGGCTTTTCCGCTTCGGAGTACCGACAGATTGGCCTCGGTAATACCGACTTGTCTGCATAATTCTTTTGAAGTCATTCCCTTCTTTTTCAGGACTTCATCCAAGCATATACGAATTCCCATATTTCCTCCTTTCTGTGTTTGAAAATTATTGTTTTTCGATAATTTATAATTTTATTATAGCAAGGAATTATCGTTTGTCAATAATTTTTACCACGCAATATTCCAACCGTTTTTTTCGTAATTATGTGATTTTTCCAACTTTTCTTATATTTTTAACTCTAAAGAATCTTCTTTCGGCAACTACTTATAAACGCATGGCCCCAAAAAAAGATTATCCGGATAGTTCCCTTTCTCCAGATAATCTTTTCTTCTATGATTCACTATGCTGTTTTATATTCTCGCTTACTCCACTTTCGTCTTCTTCGGCAAAAACAGACTCAAAAGTAACGATACCACAAACACTCCTGCCACTGCATTTCCATTAAACACATCTCCTACCGCACTTGGAAATGCTGCAAAGAAGTTCCCGGATGTCTGTGTCAGACCAACTCCGATACTAAATGACAGTGACACGATAATCATTGTTCTGTCATCGAATTTACATTCTTTCAGCATCTTGATTCCTTCATACATGATCGATCCAAACATCATAACTGTACATCCGCCAAGCACCGCCTGTGGAAGTGAATTGAAGAATGCTCCAAGCGGCGGGAATAAAGATGCAAGTATCAGAATCAGTGCTCCCATCAGAATCGTAAAACGGTTGATCACCTGTGTCATCGTCACAAGTCCGATATTCTGACTGAATGATGTCAGCGGCAGACATCCGAAACATCCGGAGATTGCACTTGAAAATCCATCAACTGCCAGTGAACCGCGAAGTTCTTTCATCTTAAGATCACGTCCAAGTGCTCCCGTACAGACTGCCGTCGTTGCACCTGTCGTCTCTGCTGCCGATACCAGGAATACGATTGCGATCGTAAAAAATGCTCCCAGATTGAATACCGGCTTATGACTGGTCAGGAACACAAGCTTCGGGATACTGAACACACCAACCTCCTGAATCGTCTTATGAATACCGGAAAAGTCAACCATCGGTGCGATTCCCGCTACAGTAAATATAATTGCAAGTGCATAGCCAAATACCAGTCCGACCAGCACATTTAAATTCTTATATACGCCTTTCAGTACTTCTCTGGATACCAGACATACGATCAATGTAAATGCTCCAACGACCAGATGATACCAGGAACCGAAGTCTTTCACTCCACTTCCGCCGCCCCAGGAATCCATACCTACGGACAATAACGAAAGTCCGATTGCGATAACTACACACGCGGATACGACCGGAGTCAGATATTTTCTCCAGTACTTGGCACTCAGTCCAACAAAACCTTCAAAAATACCACCCAGAATAACTGCACCAACCATACCTTCATATCCAAGATTCGGATTCGTTGCAATTACCAACAGACTTCCAAGAAACGTAAAACTGACTCCCATAATAATCGGAAGTCCTGATCCGATCACTCCAATCGGATATAACTGTAAACAGGTTCCGATTCCGGCTACAAACATCGCACACTGCAATAACTGTGTAATCTCCGCCGAACTTAAATGCGCCCCATTACTTCTAAGTACTGCCGCACTACACACGATCAGTACCGGAGCCAGATTCGATACGAACATCGCCAGTACATGCTGTAAGCCAAACGGAATGGCTTTTCTAAGTGGAACCCTGCCGTTCAGCTTATAAATATTCTCTTCACTGACCGTCGTTATCTGTTCTTCTTTGTTGCTTTCCATGACATTTCCTCATTCTCTCTGTAAAATTTTATTTATTATAAATTTAACTTATATTTTACGAGAAAGCAACCGTGGAAGTAATAAATCCATTTATTACTTTTAAAAGAAGACTATTGCATCTGCAACAGCCTTCCTGATTTTGCTCAATTTTCTTTTTTTGTTTCTTCTATAATTCGTTGAATTGTAGTTACCGCTTCCTCCAATTCATCCGCAATTTGTTCTATAGGCTTTCCTTTTTTCAACTTCTTTCTAATCTGATTTTCCAGAAGACTCCGTTCTCCAAGTTCAATTCCAGCTTCTACCCCAGCCTCATACTCCGCTTTCCGTAATTTTTTCTCTTCAAATTCTTTATCATACTCATAGATGCTCACTTTGATCACCTCAGCCTTATTCTTCATCAAAAATTCTGCCAGAATTCCTTCCTCTATGCATTCATCTACCGCTCGCGTAACTGCTTCTTCCAGAGGAATATTCTGCGTCACATATTTTCTTACCCTCGCAACATATTTAGCATATTCCTTTAATGTTCTGCAGTGTTCCATCAGTTCTAGATTATGACCATCATTTACATTCAACATAGTCACCCTTAATTCCAGATCCGGATTATCCGTCGGGTTCTCATAAGCTGAAGATAATCGGAATTCATTATAATCGTCTACCTTTTTCGTCCCATTATAAAACACAATAAATCTTGGTGTCGGTATCTTTTGTATTACCGTTGAATATAAAGATTTCTGAACTACTAATCTTTGATATTCATCCGCAATATAGAATAAATTTCTAAGCGGAATATTCGGGTTATACGTCGACTGGTGCTCATACAAATATAAATTCATATCCATAATAAATGCCAGATCATTTTTCATTCCCATATAAATTGCATTTTTTAATGTGACAATCTGCAAATCTTCTGCATTAGTATAATTCCGACCATTCACTGCATTATACAATGATAGCAGATTTTCTTTATCATGATACAACATTCGAAAAATCGTATCTTTGTATGGCCGTTTTGCCTTTAACTGACGGTTGTTTACCTGATACTTTTTGTTGCGTCTCTTCTGACTCTTTCTTCTCGCCATATTTAATTCCTCCTATGTGCAGGAGGATATCTTACTTACACGTTCAGTCCTCTCCTGCTTTTTACAATTGATTGGTATAAAAAGCATAGATTTCTGAAATGTAATTAGAATGTAGATGGTATATGATTCAATATACCTTAGATTTCTTTTGAAGTATGCTTTTATATAGATTAACATACAAGTAAATATTATTCAATATATTTTTTCAGATAAATTAAACAGCAAAAAAATTCAACTTCGTCTCATCAAACGTAATCTTCTGCCCTTTCCTTCTAAAATACTCCTCCACAACCTGATACATCTCCTCATACCGTCCTTCGCATGCACAATTTCCCAACGGTTCGATCCAGCATGACTGCTTCCCACAGGCATCTCTTAAGTGGACTTTAAAATTCAGTCCTTTCTCCTCCAGCAATCCGTTCACTTCAATAATTTCATTAAATGTAATATAATTCATATCTGCTATCTCCTCCAGTTCTTTTCACTATAGTATCCGGCTGCATTGAATATCGTTGCGAATACATTGATCATCTTGTTCGACGTATACACTGCATGATACCGGTTATATTTTCCCCAGTCTGCATTCGCCAGTGTCCATGTTCCGGATACAGCAGCAAGATAAATAACAGCACACAAAAATCCCACGATAAGTTCGCCTGTTGCCATCAAGTGTCCATACTTCTGATTCAGCATCTGTGCTATCACTCCTGCCATGATCAGGCTTGCAAGCATACTGATCCAGAGTTTGTTCAGAATATAGCGGTTCAGCTTTGAGCCCATCCACAATATAATTGCAAGAATAAATGCCCCGCCATACAGGTAGATTACATACT
>OHZK01001088.1_pt1 | contig 11006 bp, 6 predicted proteins | sample 1580401 | NCBI WGS metagenome assembly OHZK01 (sample SAMEA3882530, study PRJEB24775) | human gut metagenome | biome: human-associated habitat; feature: intestine environment; material: feces | place: Netherlands | collected 2009/2010
CCACCTCAGAGGACAGGATCATGCGGCCGTCCTTGGTGATGTAGTAGCGGCTGGGGCGCAGACCGTTGCGGTCCAGCACCGCGCCCATCACGTCGCCGTCCGAGAACAGGATGGCGGCGGGGCCGTCCCACGGCTCCAGCATGGTGGCGTAGTACTGGTAGAAATCCCGCTTTTTCTGGCTGATGTTCTTGTTGTTCTCCCACGGCTCGGGGATGGTGATCATCACGGCCAGCGGCAGATCCATGCCGTTCATCACCATGAACTCCAGCGCGTTGTCCAGCATGGCGGAGTCCGAGCCGGAGGTGTTGATGATGGGCAGGATCTTGTTCATGTCGTCCTGCAGGATGGGGCTCTCGATGCTCTCCTCGCGGGCCAGCATGGCATCGGTGTTGCCCTTGATGGTGTTGATCTCGCCGTTGTGCAGGATGAACCGGTTGGGGTGGGCACGCATCCAGCTGGGGTTGGTGTTGGTGGAGAAGCGGCTGTGCACCATGCCGATGGCGGATTCGTAATCCTCGTCCTGCAGGTCAAGGTAGAACAGGCGCAGATCGTGCACCAGGAACATGCCCTTGTAGACGATGGTGCGGCTGGACAGGCTGGGCACATAGGTGCCGTTGCTGGCCTGCTCGAACACCCGGCGGATGATGTAGAGCCTGCGGTCAAAATCAATGCCCTTGCTCACACGGGCAGGCTTTTTGATGAAGCACTGCCAGATGGAGGGCATGCAGTCCCGGGCCTTCTTGCCCACGGCATCGGGGTCTACCGGCACCCTGCGCCATGCCAGAAACTCAAGCCCCTCCTTGCGGGTGACCAGCTCAAACAGCTTCATGGCCTGTGCCCGCAGGTGCTCGTTCTGGGGGAAGAAGAACATGCCGACACCGTATTCCCGCTCGTTGCCCAGGCTGATGTTCAGCTCGTCGGCCACCTTGGAGAAGAACTTGTGGCTGATCTGCAGCATGATGCCCACGCCGTCGCCGGTCTTGCCCTCGGCATCCTTACCGGCGCGGTGCTCCAGACGCTCCACGATGCTCAGGGCATCGCTGACCGTCTGATGGCTCTTGCGGCCCTTGATGTCCACCACAGCGCCGATGCCGCAGGCATCGTGCTCGAACTGAGGGTCATACAGGCCAAGAGGCGTGGCGTTTTCCGTAAATTGATCCATTGCCTTTCCCATCCTTATCTCTCAAAATATCCTCTGGGCCGCGGCACGATCCGCAGCCTCTTGCACAGAAAACAAAAAAGCGCCCCAGAAGGGTAGACTTCACCCTTCTGGAACGCCTTTGTTCCGTTAGCTTTATTATAATGATTCGTGAAGATTGTTCAAGTGGGAGGTGCAACAAACTTTAATACACCAAAGCCCGCACTTCTTGTGCGGTTTGATGATGAGATGAAACGGATTCATCCTTCGCCCAAAATCGCTTTCAGGTCCTGCTCCGGTGTCGTGACGGCCATCAGATTGTACTTTTCCTGCAAAACGCGCACCACGCCCGGCGAGAGGAAGGCGGGCAGGGTAGGGCCGAGCCGGATGTTCTGGATGCCCAGCGCCAGCAGTGCGATGAGGATGCAGACGGCCTTCTGCTCGAACCAGCAGAGCACCAGCGAGAGCGGCAGGTCGTTGACGCCGCACTGGAACGCATCGGCCAGCGCCAGCGCAATCTGAATGGCGCTGTATGCGTCGTTGCACTGGCCCACATCGAGGATGCAGGCCCGCCACGGTGCCGAGATCCAGGTCGTTCAGGCGGAATTTGCCGCAGGCCAGCGTCAGGATCACGGTGTCGGGCGGGGTGAGCTTGGCAAACTCGGTGTAGTAGCGGCGGGAAGGCCGGGTGCCGTCACAGCCGCCCACCAGGAAGAAATGGCGGATCTGCCCGCTTTTCACGGCCGCAACGATCTCATTGGCGTGGGAGAGCACAGCGCTCCGCGCAAAGCCGGTCACGACGCTGCGCCCGCCGTTGATGCCGGGCATGGCGGTGTCTTCCGGGTAGCCCCCTAGTTCCAGTGCTTTGGCAATGACGGGGGAGAAATCCCGCTCTGGCCCGATGTGCGGGACGCCGGGATAGGACACCACCGAGGTGGTGAACACCCGGTCGGCGTAGCTCTCCCGCAGGGGCATGATGCAGTTGGTGGTGAAGAGGATCGGGGCCGGGATGTCCTCAAACTCCCGCTGCTGGTTCTGCCAGGCTGTGCCGAAGTTGCCCTTCAGATGCGGGTACTTCTGCTTCAGCTCCGGGTAGCCGTGGGCGGGGAGCATTTCCGAGTGGGTGTAGACGTGGATGCCTTTGCCCGCCGTCTGCTCCAGCAGGCACTTCATGTCGTAGAGGTCGTGGCCGGAAATGACGATGAACGGCCCTTTCTCGATGACGAGCGGCACCTCCACCGGCTCCGGCTGGCCGAAGGCCCCGGTGTTAGCGGCATCCAGCAGCTCCATGCAGCGGTAGCTGGCCTTGCCGGTCTTCTGCACCAGTGCCCAGAGGGCGTCGATGGAGCATTCGCTGCCAACGGCCTGCAATGCTTCGCAGAAGAAGCGGTCCAGCTCCGGGTCGATGCGGCCCAGCACCCGCGCATGGTAATTGTACGCTGCCATGCCGCGCAGGCTGAACAGGACGAACGATTTCAGACTGCGGATGTCCTCGTCCGGCTCGTGCCAGAGGTTTGCCATGTCGTAGTCGAACCCGATGCCGGGGCAGGCCGCATGGATGCTCTCGGTCAGCTGGTCCACGGTCTGCGGGTCGAAGTTCACGTTGGTGATGGTGGTGAACAGCCCTTCCATCAGCAGAAGTGCCTGTTCCGGGGCGGGGGCCCGCCCCTCGCCGATGAGCTGGCTGGCGTAGGAGATGAGTGCGCCGGTCAGGCGGTCCTGCGCCGCTGCCGTGTCCGCGCTTTTGCCGCAGACACCGGCTTTACCGGTACAGGCAGTGCAGTGCGCCGCCTGCTCGCATTGAAAACAAAACATCTGTTCGTCCATTTCAGAACCCTCTCTTCGCTTGATGTGGTCAGTATGGACGGGTTGGCGGGGCTTTATACAGGCCGCACGAGGGGCGTTTTCTCGGCGAGTATCCGAGGTGGGGCCCCGCTTGCAGGGCGGGCATGGAATGTCCGTTGACCCGCCGGGAAAAGCTCCCGGAGATGCGGCCAGCGAATAGATACAAAAAGAGCCGCGCTCTTGCGAACGCAGCTCTTGAAAATGCTTTGGAACAATTAGTAGGTGATGCCCTGTGCCATCATGGCGGTAGCGACCTTCAGGAAACCGGCGCAGTTTGCACCGACCATCAGGTTGCCCTCGGAACCGGCAGCAACGGATGCGTCATAGGAAGCGTGGAAGATGCCCTCCATGATGCCCTTCAGCTTGGCATCCACTTCCTCAAAGCTCCAGCTCAGACGCTCGGAGTTCTGGCTCATCTCCAGGCCGGAGGTGGCCACGCCGCCGGCGTTGGCAGCCTTTGCGGGTCCGTACAGGACACCGTTGGACAGGTAGACCTCGATGGCCTCGGGCGTGCTGGGCATGTTGGCACCCTCGCAGACAACGGTGCAGCCGTTCTTGACCAGAGCCTCAGCGGACTCCTTGTTGATCTCGTTCTGGGTCGCGCAGGGCAGGGCGATGTCGCAGGGGACAGTCCAGACCTTGGAGCAGTCGGCAACGTAGGTTACACCGGCGTGGGTCTCGGCATACTCCTTGATGCGGCCGCGGCGGACTTCCTTCAGCTCCTTGACGTAAGCCAGATCAATGCCGTTGGGGTCGTAGACGTAGCCGTTGGAATCGGACATGGTAACGACCTTTGCGCCCAGAGACTGAGCCTTCTGGCAGGCATAGATGGCAACATTGCCGGAGCCGGAGATGACCACGGTCTTGCCCTCAAAGCTGTCGTTGCGCATACACTTCAGAGCCTCGGCAGTGAAGTAGCACAGGCCGTAGCCGGTGGCCTCGGTACGGGCCAGAGAACCGCCGAAGGTCAGGCCCTTGCCGGTGAGCATACCGCCCTGGAAGCTGTTGGTCAGGCGCTTATACTGGCCGAACATGTAGCCAACCTCGCGGCCGCCGACACCGATATCACCGGCGGGGCAGTCCACGAACTGGCCGATGTGGCGGTACAGCTCGGTCATAAAGCTCTGGCAGAAACGCATGACTTCCATGTCGCTCTTGCCATGGGGGTCAAAGTCAGAGCCGCCCTTGCCGCCGCCCATGGGCAGGGTGGTCAGGCTGTTCTTGAAGGTCTGCTCAAAGCCCAGGAACTTCAGGATGCCCTGGTTGACAGAGGGATGGAAGCGCAGGCCGCCCTTGTAGGGGCCGATGGCGCTGTTGAACTGGACGCGGTAGCCGCGGTTCACCTGGACCTTGCCCTGATCATCGACCCAGGGCACACGGAAGGTGATGATGCGCTCGGGCTCGACCAGACGCTCGATCAGGCCAGCCTTCTCGTACTCGGGATGCTTCTCCACCACGGGCTGGATGCTCTCCAGCACCTCGCGGACAGCCTGCAGGAACTCAGGCTCATTGGCATTGCGCTGTGCAAGGCCATCGTAAACGCGCTTCAGGTATTCATTCGTCAGCATAATAGAATACTCCTTTTCCCATGATTTACACTTGCTCTGCCCACTATCACAGAGCGCTTTATCATTATAAAGCTTTGTGCAGCGATTTACAATAGAGGAAATCGGAAAATGTTTCAGTGAAGCCGAAATAAAAATGAATCCGCTTCACAGCGTCAGTGCCCGGCGGCGCTGGGGATCTCCTGCAATTCAAAGCGATATTCCTGCGCGGCATCGGGGTATTTTGCCCTGTCCACGGGGCTGAGGAACATGGCAAGGGGCCGCAGCCAGAGCCCGCCGTCCCCGTAGAGCTTACGGTAGACCACAAAAGGCTCCCCCGTTTCGGAATCGTTGGCAACGGCCTCTACCAGATAAAAGTCGCCCTTGAAGTGCCGGTACACCCGGCCAATCTTGAGTTCGTTCGGCATTTGCGTTCTCCTTTCTGCAGGGATATTCAAAAAATCCCCCGCAGGCGGCTGGCGCTGGCGGGGGACAGGCGCATGATTTACTTCTTCAGCAGCTTCTCGCAGGCATCGGCGGCACCCTCAAGGTACTGGCCGGGATAGGCCTCGATCATGCCGGCATCGGAGCAGGCAGCCAGCTGGGGGTCGATGGGGCACTTGGCCAGCACGGGCAGGCCGTGCTTTGCGGCCACCTCATCCACATGACTCTCGCCGAACACGCTGATCTTCTTGCCGCAGTCGGGGCAGACGATGTAGCTCATGTTCTCCACGATGCCCAGCATGGGTACCTTCATCATCTCGGCCATGTTCACGGCCTTGGCCACGATCATGCTGACCAGCTCCTGGGGGCTGGCAACGACCACGATGCCGTCCACGGGCAGGCTCTGGAACACAGTCAGGGGCACGTCGCCGGTTCCCGGAGGCATGTCCACAAACAGGAAGTCTACGTCCTTCCAGACCACATCGGTCCAGAACTGCTTGACCGCACCGGCGATCACGGGGCCGCGCCACACAACGGGGTCCTCCTCGTTCTCGACCAGCAGGTTGATGCTCATCACATCAATGCCCATCCGGCTCTGGATGGGCCAGCAGCCCTTGTCGTCGGCCATGGCACGGCCATGGATGCCGAACAGCTTGGGGATGGACGGGCCGGTGATGTCGGCATCCAGGATGCCGCAGTGGTAACCACGGCGGGCCATGGCGCAGGCCAGCAGGGCACTGGTCATGCTCTTGCCGACACCGCCTTTGCCCGAAACAACGCCGATGACCTTTTTCACGCTGCTGTTGGGGTTGGGGGCATCGTGCTCAGGTGCGGCGGTGCGGGAAGAACATGCTGCCCCGCAGGTGGAACAGTCATGGGTACATTCTTCGCTCATACTCTAACCTTTTCTCCTTTATCTTAATTAGACAGATCGTCTTGACCATCCCATATCATACCATAAAACCGGGTGGGAAACAACCCACAGGGGCGCTCATCTTCACAAGAGTGCATATTGCCCGGGAAAGGCCGCATACACTGAACCGAACGCCTGTGCGGGGGAAGGAGGAATACCATGGGGCAGAGCTACCTGAAAAACGCCGCCCTCCTGACCGGGGCGGATGTCCTGCTGCGGCTGGCCGGGATGGGCCTGCGCATCTACCTGGCCAACGCCCTGGGCGGCGAGGGGATGGGGCTATACCAGCTGGTGCTGGCGGTCTACGCGCTCTTTGTCACGCTGGCAACGGCGGGGGTCTCGGTGGCGGCCACCCGGCTGATGGCTGAGGAGCTGGCCCGGGGCCGGGCACAGGCGCGGGGGATGCTGGTGCGGCTGGCGGGCACGGGGCTGCTGCTGGGCGCGGCGGCCATGGCGGCGCAGTACGGGCTGGCCGGGGCCGCTGCCCGGTGGTGGCTGGGAGATGTGCGGGCAGCGGGCGCACTGCGGGTGTCGGCCTTCGGGATGCCCTGGATGGCCCTCTCGGCTGTGCTGCGGGGGTTCTTTATCGCCCGGCGGCGGGTGGAGCCCAACGTGCTGAGCCAGCTGGTGGAGCAGAGCGTGCGCATCGGGATCATCTGGTACACGCTGGAATGGGGGAACGCGCCGGACGTGAGCGCCCGCTGCACGGCGGTGCTGGCCGCCACGGCGGTGAGCGAAGCGGTGTCGGCCTGCATCCTGCTGCTGTTTTACCGTGGGGAGGCGGTGCGTGCGTTCGGCGCAGAAAAGGCCCGACGGCCTGCCGACCCTGCCCGGCGGCTCTGGGAGATCCTGTGGCCGGTGGAGGGCGGGCGGTGCCTTGCCAGCGCCCTGCACACGGCGGAGAACATGCTGGTGCCCGCCTGCCTGACGGTCTGCCTGCTGGATGCCGGGGGCCGCAGTGCCGCGGTGGCCCAGTACGGCAGCCTGAAGGGGATGGCCCTGCCTCTGCTCACCTTTCCCTTTGGGCTGCTGGGGAGCCTTTCGGTGCTGCTGATGCCTGAGATCACCCAGGCCCACATTCGGGGTGAGCGCGCCCGGCTGGACTGCCTGCTGGACCGGATGCTCCGGCTGACGGGCTGCTTCTCGGCGCTGGCGGGGGCGCTGTTCTGGGTGTGGGGCGAGCCGCTGGCCCTGCTGCTCTACCACAGCCAGGAGGCCGGGTTCTACCTGCGGGTGCTGGGCCCGGCCATGCCGCTGATGTATCTGGAAAGCATGGTGGACGGTGCCATGAAGGGGATGGGGGAGCAGAAGGCCGTGTTCCGGTACAGCCTGTGGGACGCGGTGCTCCGCATTGCGGGGGTGCTGCTCCTCCTGCCCAGATGGGGGATGAAGGGCTTTTTGTGGGTGATCCTGCTGTCCAGTGCCTATACCTGCCAGATGAATACGGCCCGTCTGCTGCACGTCAGCGGGCTGCAGCCCAGGCTCTGGCGGTGGCTGGGGGCTCCGGCGCTGGCGGCACTGGTCTCAGCGGGGGCGGGCGAGGGCCTGCGCGCTCTGCTGGCGGGGTGGCTGGGCAGCGGGAGCACGCCCACCCGGCTGGCGGCGCTCTGCGCGGGCGGCTTTGGCATGGCGGCAGTCTGCCTTGCCGTGCAGTGGCCGCTGGGGCTGGGCGAAGAGGTGCGGGCCATCCTGCGGACAGAAAAATCCCGCAGGGAGCGGCAGAAAAGCCCGGAGAATCGGAATTGTTCTGGACACAGGGGGGAGAATTGAGTATAATACAATGGATATTATGGCGGAACAGGCGCATGGGGCTTTGGACCCTGCGGCCGGCAACGCCGGGAAAAACGGGTGCGGACAGATCCCGCCCCGATGCAAAAGAGGATTTTTGTGAAGAAAACAAAGAAGCTTGTGCCGCAGGTGCTGCTGCGCCGGATGATCCTGGTGCTGCTGGACGCGGCCATCGTGATATTCAGCTTTTACTTTGCCCTGCTGCTCCGGGCCGACGGCGCGGTGGAGGCCAGCTGGTGGCCCCACAACCGTGCCCTGCTCTACCAGAACCTGCCCTGGATCGTGGCGCTCTACCTGCTCAGCTTTCTGGCGGGCGGGCTGTACCATGTGCTCTGGAAGTATGCCGGGGAGCGTGACCTCATCCGTCTGGGCGGCATGATCGCCGTGCCCACGGGGGTGGTCTATTTCGTGAACCATTTCTGTGTCCACGGCGTGCTGTTCGATTCTGCCAACGCCATGGCTGCTGTCCTCATCTTCCTGCTGGTGGGAGGCAGCCGTCTGGCATGGCGGCTCTTCCTGAACCATCCCATCGGCGAGCGGCTGCGGGGCGTGCCCAACAAGGACCCCAACCGCCCCGTGATGATCGTGGGCGCGGGCGAGGCCGGTGCCTGGGCCATCAATGTCTGCAAATCCAACAGCAGCTACGGCCACCCCGTTGTGGCGGTGGACGATGACCTGGTCAAGCAGGGACAGACCATCCACGGCGTGCCGGTCAAGGGCACGCTGGAGCAGATCCCCCAGCTCTGCACCCAGTACAACATCCACAGCATCATCATTGCCATCCCCACCCTGCGGGGCAGCAGGCTGAACCATGTCATCGACCTCTGCGTTTCCACCCACTGCCCGGTGCAGATCCTGAGCGACCCCCAGCTGGTGGGCAGCAACGGCCCCCAGCAGGGTGCGTTCCGTGAGCTGAACACCGCCGATTTCCTCTCCCGTGATGAGGTCACGCTGGACAACGAGAAGATCTCCGGCTACCTCACCGGCAAGACCGTGCTGGTGACGGGCGGCGGCGGCTCCATTGGCAGCGAGCTCTGCCGCCAGGTGATGCGCTTCCGGCCCGGCAAGCTGCTGATCTTTGATATCTACGAGAACTGCGCCTACGAGCTGCTGATGGAACTGCAGCAGAAGTACGGCCGCGATATTCCCGTGACCGTGCTGATCGGTTCTATCCGGGATAAAAAGCGGCTGGACGAGGTGTTTGAGACCTACCACCCCACCGTGGTGTTCCATGCAGCGGCCCACAAGCATGTGCCGCTGATGGAGATCAGCCCCGCCGAGGCTGTGAAGAACAACGTGCTGGGCACCAAGAACCTGCTCACCAGCGCCAGCGAGCACGACGTGGAGCGGTTCGTCCAGCTTTCCACCGACAAGGCGGTCAATCCCACCAGCGTGATGGGCTGCACCAAGCGGATCTGTGAGATGCTCATCCAGACCTTTGCGGGCAACACCGACATGAAGTGCGTGGCGGTCCGCTTTGGCAACGTGCTGGGCAGCCATGGCAGCGTCATCCCGCTGTTTGAGGCACAGATCAAAAAGGGCGGCCCCGTCACCCTCACCGACCCCAACATCGAGCGCTACTTTATGACCATTCCCGAGGCGGCCCAGCTGGTGCTGCAGGCGGGCGCGCTGGCCGAGGGCGGCAGCATCTATGTGCTGGACATGGGCGAGCCGGTCAAGATCATGGATCTGGCCAAGCAGCTCATCCGCTTTTACGGCTACGAGCCGGGCGTGAATATGGAGATCAAGATCGTGGGTCTGCGCCCGGGCGAGAAGCTCTACGAAGAGCTGATGATGGACGAGGAGCAGGACAAGATGCGCCGCACCCAGCACAACAAGATCTTTGTGGCAAGCCCCCGCACCATTGATCTGGCCGAGTTCTACGAGCAGCTGCAGGCGCTGGAAGCCGCTGCCGCCCACAACGATGAGGGCGTGGTGCGCCAGCTGGCGGCTATGATCCCCACCTTTACCCCCACCCGGGAGAACCTGAAACTGTAACTGGTTGAACTGCGGCACTGGGCCGCATGGGATAGATCGCAGGCCGGAATATGCCGGGCTGCGCAAAACGAGAGGGATGTTATTATGGAAAAGAAACCGTTTCTGACCGAGGCGATGGCACAGGAGATCATTCAGGATGTGCCCACGCCGTTCCACGTCTACGACGAAAAGGGCATCCGGGAGAATGTCCGCCGCATCAACAAGGCCTTCAGCTGGAACAAGGGATTCAAGGAGTATTTTGCGGTCAAGGCACTGCCGAACCCTGTCATCCTGCAGATCCTCAAGGAGGAGGGCTGTGGTGTGGACTGCTCCTCCCTGACCGAGCTGATGCTCAGCGAGGCCTGCGGCTTTACCGGCAGCGATATCATGTTCTCCTCCAACCAGACCCCCGTGGAGGACATGAAGAAGGCATACGAGCTGGGCGCATACATCAACCTGGACGATGCCACCATGGTAGACTTCCTGGACCGTGTGGCCGGGATCCCCGAGAACATCTTCTGCCGCTACAACCCGGGCGGGACCTTCCAGCTGGGCGAGAGCGAGGAGGGCTTCCAGGTCATGGACAAGCCCGGCGATGCCAAGTACGGCATGACCGAGGAGCAGATGATCGACAGCTACAAAAAGCTGATGCAGAAGGGCGCAAAGCGCCTTGGCCTGCATGCGTTCCTCGCCTCCAACACGCTGACCAACGCCTATTATCCGACGCTGGCGAAGATCCTGTTCACCACGGCGGTGGAGCTTCACCGGGAAACCGGCGCGAAAATCGCGTTCATCAACCTCTCCGGCGGCGTGGGGATTCCGTATCGCCCGGAGGAACCCGCCAACGACATCGCCGCCATCGGCGAAGGGGTGCGAAAGGCCTATGAAGAGGTGCTCGTGCCCGCGGGCATGGGCGACGTGGCCATCTTCACCGAGCTGGGGCGCTTTGTGCTCGGGCCGAACGGCGCGCTGGTGACGACCGCCTGCCACGAAAAGCACACGTATAAGGAATATATCGGCGTGGACGCATGCGCCTGCAACCTGATGCGCCCGGCCATGTACGGCGCGTATCACCACATCACCGTACTGGGGAAGGAAGACGCGCCCTGCGACCACGTGTACGACGTGGTGGGCAGCTTGTGCGAAAACAACGATAAATTCGCCGTCGATCGCCGCTTGCCGAACATCGAGATGGGCGACCTGCTGTATATCCACGACACGGGGGCGCACGGCTTTTCGATGGGTTACAACTATAACGGCAAACTGCGCAGCGCGGAGCTGCTTCTGCGCGAGGATGGAAGCGTGCAGATGATCCGCCGCGCCGAAACCCCGGCCGATTATTTCGCGACGCTCGATT
>OHZK01001092.1_pt1 | contig 10984 bp, 10 predicted proteins | sample 1580401 | NCBI WGS metagenome assembly OHZK01 (sample SAMEA3882530, study PRJEB24775) | human gut metagenome | biome: human-associated habitat; feature: intestine environment; material: feces | place: Netherlands | collected 2009/2010
CCAACTTCCGCACCATCCGTAAGCGCATCGACCGTATGGAGCAGCTGAAGACCATGCAGGAAGACGGCACTTTCGACCTGCTGCCGAAGAAGGAAGTTGTTAAGCTGGAGCTGGAGATGGCTAAGCTGGACAAGTACCTGGGCGGCGTTAAGAACATGAAGACCCTGCCGAAGGCTATGTTCATTGTTGACCCGCACAAGGAGCGCATCGCTGTTTCCGAAGCTCGCAAGCTGAACATCCCCATTGTTGCTATCGTTGATACCAACTGCGATCCCGATGAGATCGATTACGTCATCCCCGGCAACGACGACGCTATCCGCGCTGTCAAGCTGATCTCCGGCGCTATGGCTGATGCTGTGCTGGAAGGCAAGCAGGGTAAGCAGGATGCTCCCGCTGCCGAAGAGGCCGCCAAGGCTGAATAAGCCCGATCCCGCCCGAAACTGTTTGTACACCTAAATTCAGAAAGGACGAATGAACATGGCTGTTTCTGCAAAGGACGTTATGGAACTGCGCCGCCAGACTGACTGCGGCATGATGGAATGCAAGAAGGCTCTTGTCAAGGCTGATGGCGACATCAATAAGGCTATCGAGATTCTGCGTGAAGAGGGTCTGGCTACTGCCGCTAAGAAGGCTGGCCGTATCGCTGCTGAAGGCATGGTTTATGCTGTTGCCACCGCTAACGGTGCTGTTGTTGTTGAAGTCAACGCTGAGACCGACTTTGTTGCCAAGAACGATAAGTTCGTTGAGTTCACCAAAGATCTGGCCAATGTTGTTGCTGAGCAGAAGCCCGCTGATGTTGAGGCTCTGATGGGCTGCAAGATGGGCGAAGGCACTGTTGACGAAGCTCTGAAGGCTCTGATTCTGGTCATCAAGGAGAACATCAAGGTTCGCCGTTTTGCTTTCTATGAGGGCCATTGCGCCGCTTACGTTCACGGCGGCGGCACCCACGGCGTTATCGTTAAGTTCGATACCACCGATGAAGTTGCTGCTAAGCCGGAGTTCGTTGAGTTTGGCAAGGATATTGCAATGCAGATCGCTGCTGCAAACCCGAGCTACCTGAACCGTGAGGCTGTGCCTGCTGAGGCTATCGAGAACGAGAAGAAGATTATCATCGCTCAGATGGCTAACGATCCGAAGGCCGCCAACAAGCCCGACGCTATCAAAGAGAAGATGGCTACCGGCCGTCTGGGCAAGTTCTACAAGGAGAACTGCCTGGTCGATCAGGCTTTCATCAAGGATGGCAACATGGACGTGAACGCCTATGTGAACGCTACCGCTAAGAAGCTGGGCGGCGATATCAAGATCGTCGAGTACACCCACTTCATCAAGGGCGAAGGCCTGGAAAAGCGCGTTGACGACTTCGCTGCTGAAGTTGCCGCCGCTGTTAAGGGCTAATTAGCTGATTGCTTTCTGAAAGAGCACTTTGAGAGTTTACCTCTTGGGGTGCTCTTTTTTGTTTGCTTTTGAGTGGTAAAATTTGGAATGCTATCCCCAGAAAAGCCACCTGCCTTTGTTCAGCTAATCCGATTTTTGTGTCTCTTTCACGCATGTGATTATCCTCAATTTCTGCCAGTATCCTATCCGAAACTCTACCATGACCAATGGCATCGTCCTTGATCCGTTCCTTGGCAGCGGCTCTACGCTGATTGCCGGCAGCTTTGAACGCCTTTGGCACCTGTTCCAGTTCGGCCACCATCCCCCTCAGCAAGCAGTGCATGGAGGACGAGATGGGCGTATCCGATAAAATCACCAGTATCGCTATCCCTCTGGGCGCAACGGTCAACATGGATGCTGTTTCCATCGTGTTGTCGTTCATGATCGTGTTTTTCGCCAACGCCTGCGGCGTTGAGGTCAGTACCTCCATGATGATTGTGATCCTGCTGGCAAATGTGATCTTGTCCGTGGGCACCCCCGGCATCCCCGGTGGTGCAATCGCTTCGTTCGCCGCGCTGGCTACCATGGCGGGTCTCCCGGCTGGCGTGATGGGCGTTTATATCAGCATCAATACCCTATGCGATATGGGCGCTACCTGCGTGAACGTTATTGGCGATATGGCAGGCTGCGTGGTGCTGAAAGAGAAAATTAAGCTGGATGACTGACACAGTTCCCACAAAACAAAATAACAAGTTACATTTGGGCGGGCAGCGACGAAAAACAACTGCCCGCCTTTTTGCTGCCTGCTTTGCTTTCAGCGAAAAAAGATGCTAAAATAAAGCAGTTGAAAAATCACACCGGAAGGGGAGCGCACAAAAACGCAAGATGGACGATAAAATAAAGAATACCTCAAAGCCCGGCGTGGCATATTATCATCTGCCGGGGCTGTTTGAATTTTATGGGCTGTACCGCATGTTCCTGCCGCTGTTCTATCATCACAGAGAATATTTTTACAACTGGTGCGCCATCGGCTCCATTTATGGGGCTTTGGGCGACTGCATCTGGGGTGGCGGCCGCACAAGTTTTGGCGTGCAGGACCCCGAAGATGTTATGGATCTGATGCGCGAATATGGGATATCCGCCCGGCTGACATTCAGTAACTCACTGCTGCGTGAAGAACACCTGGCGGACATAAAGTGCAACGCCCTGTGTAAGCTGTTTGAAAATAGCGGCGGCGCACAAAACGGCGTTATTGTCCATTCGGACTTGCTGCTCAGATATCTGGAAAGCCGTTATCCGGGGCTTTACTTTGTTTCATCTACAACCAAGGTGCTCACGGAATTCCCGCAGTTACAGGCGGAATTGAATCGGGATGACTTCCGCTATGTTGTGCCGGATTTCCGGTTAAATAAAGAATTTGAACAGCTGAACAACCTGCCCCAGCCCCAGAAAGATAAAGTGGAATTCCTTTGCAATGAATGCTGTTGGTTTGGCTGCAAGGACAGAAAGCGCTGCTATGAAAATGTAAGCCGTAAAAACCTTGGCGAAACCTGCCCCGACCACCGCTGCGCAGCCCCTGGCGCACAGGAAGGGTATCGCTTTTCAAAAGCAATGGACAACCCCGGTTTTATTGGCATCCAGGATATTCAAAATATCTATCTGCCCATGGGCTTTTCCAACTTCAAAATTGAGGGCCGCGGGCTTGGCAGTGCCTTAATTTTGGAGTTTCTGCTTTACTATATGACAAAGCCAGAATACCAGCTGCGCGTCCGCGAAGAAATTTATCTCAATAATATGCTAGACCTGTTCTGAATGGGGAAACGGCGCAATTGCTTTATTCAATAAATGTCAGGTTAGCACAGAAAAATTCTGGAATCCTCTTGCTCTCATGCTACATGAGGGACGTATACGCAAAGTATCCCTTAAAAATAAAAATGCAAATCGAAAGTGAGGCATGATGATCGAATGAATGATTTTGTTTATAACAGCGGCGTACGGATTATTATGCGATTGCGGAAAACTTGAACCGAACAGAATCCGAAAACCTGAACGGAAACCACATTTTTGCAGGCGGGCTGGCACGATTTGTGATATAATAGACAGCATACAAATCGAAGAGAGGGGAATGTTTTGATGGAACTGCAAAAAGGCCGCCCGATGGATACTACGGGCAGATTGGCCAAAGAAACCCGTACCTATGATTTGCTGGATAGTCTTGGGATCGAATATAACCGCATTGACCATGCCCCGGCCATGACGATGGAAGTCTGCCAGGAAATTGACAAAACGCTGCAGGCGGTCATCTGCAAAAATCTTTTTCTTTGTAACCGTCAGGAAACCGCGTTTTACCTGCTGATGATCCCGGATACCAAGGTGTTCCACACCAAGGATCTATCCGCCCAGATCCACTCCGCGCGCCTGTCCTTTGCCAAACCGGAATATATGGAAAAGTTCCTTGATATCACTCCCGGCTCGGTCAGTGTGCTGGGCCTGATGAACGATACCGAAAACCATGTTCAGCTTTTGATTGATAAAGATGTGCTGAACAGTGAATATGTGGGCTGCCACCCCTGCATCAATACTTCCAGCCTGCGCCTGCGCACAAAAGACCTGGTGGAAACCATTCTGCCCGCCATCCACCATGAATTTGTCCGGGTTAAACTGTAATTCCGTGGAGGTAAAGCAGAATGATTTTGATTATGGCAAAATGATGTGATGGCTTCGCCGATTTCTTACACATAAACCACTAACCACTTTACAATCCAGAGTTATACCATATAGTGGTGCAACCGGCCAGGGAAACTTTGCTTTTTTGAGTGATTCAAAAAGTGAAGTGTCCCTGGCATTCTTTTTGTCTTTTTCCATGCCTGCAGCAGGCAAAACTTACCGTAATACCGCGGTTGGTACCAGGGAACATACGGCTAAATGCCATATGCAGCACGCTGCCCCGCGCCGGAATGCGGCGTAACGTTAGCAGCCAGCGGCATGGATGCGGCGCGCACTTTAACCTTGCTACTGACCACACCTCGTTTTATGAGCGTTACGGCTGGCAGTTTTACTGCATGGTGCAGGGCGATGGCGAGGAAGAGCCCTCGCGGCTGTATATCCATACGATGCAAAGCGTGTTATTGTTCGCTGTGCCCCGCAAGATGTCTGTAAGGTGCGATGCCCTCATTGCGCCGAGGAAGAACCCGAACGATTTATCATCCTCCCCAATAAAAGCATAAACAAAAAGCGGCGTGAACCCAATCACGCCGCTTTTTTTAATCGTTAATGCAGATGATAAATATCGGATCGTCCCAATTATACGAAACCAAGCAATCTCTCTTAATACTCCGTCTCGCGGAACTTCAGGCTGCCGTTATCGCCCATTTCGTCCACAATGGCCAGGCTGGCCAGTTTGTAACCCTCGCGGCGCAGCTCGTCGCCGCCCGGCTGGAAGCCTTTTTCAATGCAGATGCCGATACCCGCTACACTGGCTCCGGCCTGCTGGCAGACATCCAACAGACCGCGCATGGCCTTGCCGTTTGCCAAAAAGTCATCCAGAATCAGCACACGGTCATTGGGGCCAAGGAACTTCTGGGCCAGGGTGATATTGTAATCTTTGCCGTAAGTATAAGAATGTACCGTGGAAGTGTACACATCGCCATCAATGTTTTTGCTTTTGGCCTTTTTGGCAAACACCACAGGCACATCAAAGTGGCGAGCCGTCATGCAGGCAATCGCAATGCCGGATGCCTCAATAGTCAGGATCTTGTTTACTCCGTCATCCTTAAAAATGCGGTAAAACTCCTCGCCGATTTTATCCAGCAGGTCAACATCCAGCTGGTGGTTCAAAAAGCAGTCAACTTTCAGCACATTGCCCGGGCGGACCTGCCCATCGCGCAGAATGCGGTCTTCCAAAAGCTTCATCTTAAGATACCCCTTTCATATTTACCAACTATTATGCCTAATTCCGCCGCGTTTTTCAACCCTTAAAACCAGGTTTTTCATTTTTTTATTACAAACTTTGTCAATATGGTAGTTTGATAATATTTTGTAACCAAACTTTGTGCAAAACCGCCACAAAGGCTTTGGATTCCATCTGCAATTTATGCCGATATTCCGTATTGAAGATTTGCCAACTTAGCGGTATACTTTAGTTTAAATTACAGTTATGGGCTGTGCAACCCGTTCCGGCAGGCGTTTGCCCGCCGGAGGCTGTAAATCATTAGGAGGGAATAACAATGAACAAAAAGGTCATCAGTGCAATGCTGGCTGCTTCCATGGCTGTCAGCCTGGCCGCCTGCGGTTCCACCGCTACTTCCGAAGCTACTTCCGCTGTCTCTTCCGAGACTTCCAGCACCGTCGCTTCCGGCGAGTCCGCTGCTTCCGGCTCCTACACCGGCACCCCCATCAAGGTTGGCGGCATCGGCCCCATCACCGGTGCTGCTGCAACCTACGGCAATGCTGTTAAGAACGCTGAAGAACTGGCTGTCAAAGAGATCAACGCCGCAAACGGCAGCGATGTTTTTGACTGGAAGTTCGAGGACGATGAGCACGATGCTGAAAAGAGCGTCAACGCTTACAACTCCCTGAAAGACTGGGGCATGCAGGTTCTGGCTGGCCCCGTTACCACTACCCCGACCCTGGCAGTTGCTGCTGAGAGCGTCAACGATAACATGTTCGTTATGACCCCTTCTGCCTCTGCACAGACCGTTATCGAAACCGGCGACAATGTCTACCAGATCTGCTTCACCGACCCCAACCAGGGTGTTGCATCCGCTGACTACATTGCCGAGAACGCTCTGGCTACCAAAATCGGCGTCATCTATGACTCTTCTGACGCTTACTCTTCCGGCATTTACGCCAAGTTCAAGACCGAAGCTGAGAGCAAGAGCCTTGAGATCGTCACTGCTGAAGCTTTCACCAGCGACAACAAGAGCGACCTGTCCACCCAGGTTGCCAAGTGCCAGGAAGCTGGCGCTGAGCTGGTGTTCCTGCCCATCTACTACACCGAGGCTTCTCAGATCCTGACCACCGCCAACAAGACCGGCTATGAGCCCATCTTCTTCGGCTGCGATGGCATGGATGGCATCCTGGATGTTGAGGGCTTTGATACCTCCCTGGCTGAGGGCCTGATGCTGCTGACTCCGTTCGCTGCTGACGCTCAGGATGAAAAGACCCAGGCATTTGTTTCCGCTTACGTTGCCGCTTACGGCGAAACCCCGAACCAGTTCGCTGCTGACGCATACGACGTTATCTACAGCATGTACCAGGCAGTTCTGGAAACCGGCGTCACCGGCGATATGGATGCCAGCGAGATCTGCGAGCAGCTGAAGACCGGTTACACCAGCATGACCTTTGACGGCTTGACTGGTACCGGCATGACCTGGGATGCTTCCGGCGCTGTTTCCAAGGATCCTAAGGCTGTTGTGATCAAGGATGGCGCTTACGCCGCTATGTAATCTCTGCACAAAAGCAGGGAACCGCGTGCTGAAAAGCATGCAAAATTGAGTTTTGGCCAATGGGGGCTGCTGATTTACCATGTCAGCAGCCCCCATTTTGTTACGCGCAGAGAAAAAAGTGGCAGAAAGTGCCTGTTTTAGCCAAAAATACGTACCTTTTGCGCTTTAAGGCATTGTACTGTGCGGACAGATGTGTTAATATTATATACATATTTTGTTTTTCCGCTGTGCAATAATCAGGTGGTGTGCGCCGCCTTGGTGTGGAAGAACAAGGAAAAAATAGAGTGAGGTGTTCTGCACAATGCAATTTCTATCCTATCTGATCAATGGCATCAGCTTGGGCAGTGTGTACGCGCTGATCGCATTGGGGTATACCATGGTTTATGGTATTGCCAAAATGCTGAACTTTGCCCATGGCGATGTCATCATGATTGGCAGCTATGTGATCTTTTTCGCATTCGGTTCGTTCGGGCTTAACCCCATTGTGTCGGTGCTGTTGTCCATGGTGGTGTGCACCATTCTGGGCGTTACCATGGAGCGTGTGGCCTACCGCCCCCTGCGCGAAGCCCCGTCCCTGGCTGTTCTGATCACAGCCATCGGCGTTTCCTACCTGCTGCAGCAGGTGGCCCAGCTGCTGTGGACTTCCAACCCCAAGAACTTCAAGTCCGTTGTCAGCCTGCAGCCCATTAAATTGTTTGACGGCCAGCTGACCATCTCAGCCGAAACGCTGGTCACCATCCTGGCCTGCATCCTCATCATGGTTGTGCTCACCCTGTTCATCAACCACACTTCCGCCGGTCACGCTATGCTGGCTGTGTCCGAGGACCGCGGTGCTGCCCAGCTGATGGGCATTAACGTCAATGCCACGATTTCTCTGACTTTCGCCATTGGTTCTGCGCTGGCCGCAGTTGCCGGTGCCCTGATGTGTTCCTCTTACCCGACTTTGATGCCCACCACCGGCGCAATGCCCGGCATCAAGGCGTTCGTGGCAGCGGTTTTTGGCGGCATCGGCTCCATCCCCGGTGCTTTCCTGGGCGGTATCCTGCTGGGTATCATCGAGAACCTCAGCAAGGCTTACATCTCCACCCAGCTGTCCGATGCCATCGTGTTTGTTGTTCTGATCGTTGTGCTGATCGTCAAGCCTACCGGCCTGCTCGGCAAAAAGGTCAACGTGAAAGTGTAAGGTGAGGATCATGGCATTAACAAAATGGAACCAAGTGAAAAAAAGCACCAAAAGTAATTTTATCACCTTTAGCATCGTCATTGGGTTTTACATTGTCGTTCAGCTGCTGGCAGCCGCCGGTGTGCTGACCAACTCTTTCTCCGGCCAGCTGGTGCCCATCTGCGCTTATGTGGTCATGGCTGTTTCGCTGAACCTCGTTGTCGGCTTTTTGGGTGAGCTGAGCCTCGGTCATGCCGGTTTTATGAGCGTTGGCGCGTTTTCCGGCACGCTGGTCTGGGTCAGCCTGTATGATGTGGCCCCGCACTGGCTGGCGCTGATCCTGGCCTTTGTTGTGGGCGGCGCTATGGCCGGTATCTTCGGCGTCATCGTTGGTGTTCCCGTTCTGCGCCTGTCCGGCGACTATCTGGCCATCGTTACCCTGGCATTTGGCGAGATCATCAAAAATATTATGAACGCCGTTTACCTGGGCGTGGACGACAGCGGCCTGCATTTCTCCCTTAAAGATGCCGCTTCGATGAACATGGCCGAGGATGGCAAGATCCTGATCAACGGCGCCATGGGCATTACCGGCATCAAAAAGACTTCCACCTTTACCATGGGCATTATTCTGGTGCTCATCACGCTGGTGGTTGTGCTCAACCTGATCCGCTCCCGCGCTGGCCGCGCTATCTCCGCTATCCGCGATAATGAGATTGCTGCCAAGAGCATCGGCATCAATATCACCCGCTATAAGCTGATGGCTTTTGTACTGTCCTCCGTGTTTGCCGGCATGGCAGGCGTGCTGTACAGCTTGAACTATTCTTCTTTGGTTGCCAAAAAGTTTGATTACAACACCTCCATCAACATTCTGGTCTTCGTGGTTCTGGGCGGCATCGGCAGCATCCGCGGCTCCGTGATTGCAGCGGCCATCCTGACCGTTCTGCCCGAAATGCTGCGCGGCCTGAACGATTACCGCATGCTGATCTATGCTATCGTTCTGATTGTCATGATGATCTTTACCCGCAGCCCCAAGCTGGTGGCATGGCGCAAAGAAGTGGCTGAAAAAATCACCGAGAAATTCCCGATTTTGAAGCTGAACAAATTCCTAAAGGATAAAAGCAAAAAGGAGGCGGCATAAATGGCACTGCTGGAAGTCAGTAACCTTGGCATTGCGTTCGGCGGCCTGCAAGCCGTTTCGCAGCTGGACCTTAAAATCGAAAAAGGCCATCTGTATGGCCTGATCGGCCCCAACGGCGCGGGCAAAACCACCGTGTTCAATATGCTGACCGGTGTGTATAAGCCCACTGAGGGCAACATTGTGCTGGATGGCAACGATATTACCGGTGCCACCCCGGAAGCCATCAGCAAGGCGGGCATTGCCCGCACGTTCCAGAACATCCGCCTGTTTAATGATATGACAGTTCTGGATAACGTCAAGGTCGGCCTGCACAACCAGGTTGTTTACGGCATGTGGACCGGTATCCTGCGCTTGCCGTCTTTCCGTGAAAAAGAGCACGAGATGGACCGCCGTGCTATGAAGCTGCTGAAAATTTTTGACCTGGATGCGGAGGCTAACTATAAAGCCAGCCAACTGCCCTACGGCAAACAGCGCAAGCTGGAAATTGCCCGCGCCCTGGCTACCAACCCGAAACTGCTGCTGCTGGACGAGCCCGCAGCCGGTATGAACCCCAACGAAACCGAAGAACTGATGAACACCATCCACAGCGTGCGTGACCAGTTCGGCGTTGCCATCCTGCTCATAGAGCATGATATGAACTTCGTTATGGGTATCTGCGAGGAGATCACCGTGCTGGACTATGGCCGTGTGATTGCCCGCGGCGACGGCAAAACCATCCGCAATAACCCCAAGGTCATTGCGGCCTATCTGGGAGGTGACGACTAATGGGTGAGCTGCTTTCGGTTAAAAATATCAATGTTTATTACGGTTCCATCCACGCCATCAAGGATGTTTCGTTCCATGTGGACGAAGGAGAAATCGTTACTCTGATCGGTGCAAACGGTGCTGGCAAAACCACCACCATGCACGCCATCTCCGGCCTGCTCAAGCTGGCCAGCGGCGAGATCACCTATGACGGTAACCTGATCAGCAAGATGGAAGCCCACAAAATCGTCCGCCTTGGTCTGGCCCAGGTGCCGGAGGGCCGCCGTGTATTCAGCGGCCTGACTGTGCAGCAGAACCTTTCCATGGGTGCTTATACCCGCCACGATGGTAAGGATGCCATCCAGAGCGATTACGACATGGTGTTTGACCTGCTGCCCCGCCTGAAAGAGCGCCGCAACCAGCCCGCCGGAACTCTTTCCGGCGGCGAACAGCAGATGCTGGCCGTGGGCCGTGCCCTGATGTGCAAACCCAAGATCCTGCTGCTGGATGAACCCTCCATGGGTCTTTCTCCGCTGCTGGTCAAGGAAATCTTTAAGATCATCCGCGACATCAACCGCCAGGGCGTTACCGTACTGCTGGTGGAACAGAACGCGAAGATGGCACTGGATATTGCCAACCGCGCCTATGTGCTGGAAACCGGCACCATCAAGATGGAGGGCGAAGCCACCGAGCTTGCCAATAACATCGAAGTGCGCAAGGCTTACCTTGGCTGCGAATAACCATAGCATAAGATACGCCCCTGCAATGAACAGAAACTGACAAAACAGCCCCGGCTTTTACCTGATTGCATTCAGGAAAAAGCCGGGGCTGTTTTTTGTTTATCTGATGATATGCAATGATGATAAGATGGTAACTTGGCTATCCGTACTGCCATTATCATATACGGCAGGGGAGTGCCGATATAATTTTACCGTACTCCCTCCGGCGGGCGCTGTTCATCGCTCAGTGGCTGGGTCAACAGATTCAGCACTTTGTTGTAAATTTCGCTCCCGCAGGCTACAAAATGGTCGCGCACCTGTTCAGCGGTCATGGCGTCCGGCATCGTCACCTGCAGGGTGAATGCGCCGTGCTGCTGGTTTTTATCCTGAATGGTGCAGG
>OHZK01001116.1_pt1 | contig 10856 bp, 8 predicted proteins | sample 1580401 | NCBI WGS metagenome assembly OHZK01 (sample SAMEA3882530, study PRJEB24775) | human gut metagenome | biome: human-associated habitat; feature: intestine environment; material: feces | place: Netherlands | collected 2009/2010
ATGGTGTTTAATGAAAGAAAAATTATAATAAATATTATATGAAAAATTAGATTTATTATGTAAAAAAAAATTGTACATTTAATTTATTATGCTATAATAGTTTGGTAGCAAGATGGACAAGCATTTTATAAGAAGGTGGATAATGCGATTAATAGAATTTTGCCAGCAAATGAGTGATTTTGCCTATCAAAAAGAAAGTGAAAGAGGCAAAATATTGGAACAAAAGACGGATTTTTTGTTTAAATGGTTAACATTAATAGTATCAATAATTGGTATTGCAGTACCTATTATTTCAAAAAATACGGCTATGAATGTTTATTCCATTCCATTTATTGTTTTATATGCTATTGGGATGTTATTCTTAATTGCAGCGATGATTCTAATTCTTATTGTACATTTTCCAAGAAAAATAAAATTGTATGAGTTGGGAACTGATTATTTGCAATTATTAGTCAATGATGAGCAATTATGTGATGAAAGAGAAATGGAATATCACAAAATTTTAGTAGATGATGTTATTATAAAAGATATGAGAAAAATGAATCAGATAAGTGCGGTTATAATAATGATTGCAGAGATATGTATTATAATTGGACTTTTAGTGAGTTCTATACTTTTTGCATATTTAATTTGGGGAGTTTAGATTATGAAAAATACTAAGGAAAAAGAAAGTAACGAGCAAAATAACGCGCAAATAAGCGATGCTGAATTTATAAAGAGAAAACAAATTCGTAAGGATCTGCAAATTGCAAAGGATAAATTAGAGGAAGGGTACCAACAGTTTTAGGTGAAAATATGAGTCGACCAGAATACTTAACGGAAGAATTTTATAAAACAATTCAAATAGAAGCACAGACGTACGCAAACGATTATAATGCTATTAGAGAACGGAGAAAAAAACTAGAGGAAATACAGAGGCAACGATCTTTAAGGGACGAGGAAAGTTACAGTCTGTTGAAGTCATTTGGAGTTGTGTAGGGCATGAATACATATGATTATGGGTTACAGGCGTTTCGTACAGAAAATTTAGTAAAAGAACTAAACAAAATATTACAAATAGATGGTAATATTTTATCAGAAGAAATCAATGAATATATTTGGCCTAGATTAGATTTTTTGAAAGGAAAAAGTGGGAGTTCAAGATATTTTTTGATTGAGGAGAGTTATGTTGAAACAGAATGGAAGGATATGATAAGTGTTCACTATATCAATACTTCGTATCTTTTTAGTAATACGGTAATGCGAGTTCATATTTTTATGAGGAAAGAAGTATCGAATGAAGCATATATGGGTTTCTTTACTTTGAGAAAAATAGACGAAGTGCGTATCATGTTATCTTTTATTTATCCTAATTGGGAAAGAATTGCATATCAGAGAAAACATTTGTATGTGATGACCTATTTGAAAAAGGTACATATACAGGGTACAGAATTAATAATGCATACATATCCATTATTTGTTCAGGACAATTTAACTATTGCTTGTGCTCAGGCAGATATTATTTCAATGACGAAGTATCTACATTATAAGTTTGATACAAATGCATTAAGAATAAATGATTTTATAGCAGCACTTTCAAAAAAGAAAACAAAATTGTTTCCAACAAATGGAATGACGTTGTCAGAGATTATGGAAGTATTTAATGATTGTCATATACAAATTCAGTATCTTATGATTGATGGAGAGAGACAAAGGTATATGGAGATGTATCGCGCATATGTTGATTATTCAATCGAAAGTGGCATTCCTGTGTTGGTTGGTGGAGCAATTGAAGATAAAGAGGGAAGATTGAATAAACATGTGATTCAAATTATTGGGCATACAAAGCAAGATAGAAAAAAGTATGTCATTTATGATGATTCAGGTTATTTCATAGAGGCAGTGTACAATACAAAAGGATTTGTAAAGGTTACAAATTGGGAAAAGTTATATAAAGCTTTTGAAAAGGAAACTAGTTTTTTAATATATCCAATTCATGAAAAGGTGTATTTGTTATATGATGACATTAAAGAGATGTTTACTGCTCGATATAATACATTTACAGAATTAAATATGTTGATGAAAAATAAATTAGCTTTTTTTAATTCGACAAGATATTTGTTGGTTGATAATAGGGCTATAAAGAAGTTTTTGAGAGAAAAATTATTCGATAAAGATACACTCGAAATTGAAAAAATACAAATAAAAGAGTTGTTGAAAAGGAATATGTCGCATTATATATGGTATTGTGAAGTTCCGTTGAGTACAGGTGGTTATCTCATTTTTTTGGCAGATACGGTATTTAGCAAAATGTCAACAAAAGATATATTCTTTGTCGATGCATTATATAGTAATACACAATTAAGTTTGTTGTCGTATAGTTGATAATCAATAGTACTGTTAGATCCTCCTTCAATTGACATGAGAATTATAAATCAGTATTCGTATTTTTCTATAATACCGAAATACATGATAGATTACGAATAATACTGTCAAATATATAATCGATAAAAATATTCGATTGAGAATAAGGGATATGTTAGATCAAATGAATATAAATGAAAGAATTATGTATCCAGGGTTAGATGGATTGTCTATATAGTTATATATGAAAAATGACATGAGAGGCATATTGGATATTAGATTATCTGATATGCTCTATTTATTGTATAGTTAATGTTGGAGGCACAAATGAGAAAAATAAATCAAAGTAATTTAAAAAGAAAAATATCTATAATGCTTATAATCACCATTTTCTTGATGTCAAGTTTGATTGGCGGATGTGGAAAGAAAAATGTAGATACAGCAGATGGAACAGAAGAAATATTTGCAGAGCAATCAGAAACAATAGCAGAAACAGAGCAGCAGACAGAAATAGTAGAGACAGAAGTCGAAGAGAAAAAAGATTTAGGAACATTTGTATTATATTTCAGTGGAATTGATGTTTGGGGATGGACAGATACGAAAAGCAGAAGTGATGTAAATATTATAGCTGCAGTTAATACGGAAACGCGACATGTTCAATTGATCAATACACCGAGGGATTATTTTGTTGAAATGCCAATTAGTAATGGTGTGAAGGATAAGCTTACGCATGCTGGTTTATATGGGGTTGAAAATTCGGTAGGAACGCTTGAAAAGTTATATGATATTAATATTGATTATTATTTGAGAGTAAATTTTTCAGGATTTGAGGCTATTATTGATACTTTGGGTGGTGTAGATGTTTATTCTGAATATGATTTTACAGTCGATCCAATAAAACATTATACAGAAGGATATAATCATCTGACAGGATTAGAAGCATTGGCATTTGTAAGAGAAAGACATGCGTTTGCTTCAGGTGATAATCAAAGAGGACGTAATCAGATGGCGATGCTTCAAGCATTGATAAAAAAAGTGTGCTCAATAGAATTCCTTGAAAATTACAATGAAGTTATGGATGAGCTTACTGACATGTATAGGACTAATATTCCAGATGAACTTTTGAAGGATCTGGTATTTAATCAAATACTAGATGGAACGGAGTGGACAATTGATACTTATTCGGTTACGGGAAGCAGTGGAAGCGAGAAAACATATTCAGCACCAAATTCAGCAGCATATGTCATGATTCCAAACGATAATGATGTCGAACAGGCAAAAAGCCTGATTGAATCGGTTTTGAGAGAGACACCTTAGATAAAATTTGAAGGAATGATTTAAATGACACAATCAAGAAAAAAATTATTTCATGGATGCAGAGTACCAAGAACTGCAATTTTGTGCATATTATCATTAGAATACATAATATTTTTTAATAATCGTTTAGTCAAACAACAGGATATATTAATGTTTTGTGGATATATTTTGCTTACGCTTACGATTACATGCAATTATCATGGAAGGAATGTTCGGGTAAAATATGAGCAGGAATTAAGTTTGACATTAAAGTGTATTGCAACGAATTTCATTTTTGGAGTATTTGAGTGTGCTATGCATGTTGATAATATCATACAGTGTTTGATTAGAATACTGGTCTTACTTATCATTCAATTAGTTAGTATAGTTGTTACGTGCGAATTTGCAACGAGGATTATCTACAAAGGCTATAATGCAAAACGTTTGTATTTGTATCAGGATAAAATAGTAGACATTTCGCTTGTTCCACAAGCAGATTTATTGCCAATAGATGGAGTTTTAATGAAAGATATTAAACAAAAAATAAAAGAATATGATGAGGTATATTTGTTTGATCTTTCAGCAGAAAAAAGAAATGATTTATTAAAAATTTGTTTTGATGAGAATAAACTTGTTTATTTTACTACAAAATTATCAGATATGGAACTTCGAACTGCGGGATTGGCGCAAGATGGGGAAACACCAATTTTTTATAGACAATCAGGTCGGATAGGTGGTATTTCCGCAATGATAAAAAGAGCTTTTGATATCGTTTTATCTGGAGTTTTGCTTATTATATTAGCACCATTATTTGTAATTATCGCATTATGTATAAAACTTGATGATGAAAAAAATGTATTTTATTATCAAACCAGATGTACCAGGGGAATGAAAGAATTTCAAATAATAAAATTTAGAAGTATGATTGTTGGAGCTGAAAAAATAGCAGGAGTGCAATTAGCTGAAAATAGAGATCCAAGAATGACTCGTGTGGGTTATATTTTGAGAAAATACAAACTTGATGAACTACCACAATTGATTAATATTTTTAAAGGAGAAATGAGTTTTGTGGGACCTAGACCGGAGAGACCAGAACTTATAGAGGAAATATCGGAGAAGGTTCCGGAATTTACATTTCGGACGACTGTTAGAGCCGGGTTGACAGGTTATGCACAAGTCCATGGAGACTATCATACAGAATTTTTAGATAAGTTAAAATGGGATTTGATGTATATTGAAAATTTTTCACTGATGTTGGATTTGAAAATTCTTTTAATGACAATTCCTGTTGTTTTGGGTGGAACAGATGATGTGAAATAAAATATAACAGGAAGAATAAGAATTGATTACAATGAAAAAGAAAGCATTTCTTTTATTGACAAATGAATTTCATATGTTAAAATCCCATCTTTGACAGTTGAAAAACAAAAAAACGGTTGTAAAGCCAGTAAAATCAATGCTTGCAGCCGTTTTTTGTTTCGTAACGATATGTGCTATTGTGCTATATTTTTTACGCTATGGTAAATTTATTTCTTTTGTTTGCCTGATAATGCTTCGCATCGTAGATTTTTTGATGAATTCATAGTCTGTCCGAAAACCAAAAGTTTTGTGTAATGAATCTGTTATTTCAGTTCGTGTGTAGGACGGAACATAGCCATTAGCAGTATTTAACAGTGTCATTTTCATAGAACGTAAGGTCTCGATGATCTGTTCTGTTGTATAGTTATTTCCTATTTTCTGCTCTAACAGACGGTAGAGAAGAAGGCTGATGTAACAGGTCATGAAGTGAGCCTTAATCCGGTCATCTCTTCTGACATACACAGGTCTGGCTTCGAATTCAGTTTTCATGATTCTGAAGTTCTCCTCAATTTCCCAGCGCTGCTTGTTGATCTTTATGATTTCCTCGATATTTCCCTCCAGATTTGTCATTACTGCGTAGAAACCATCGTAAAGTTCTTCTTTGGCAATCTGTTCCACGTCAATTTCATATACTTTCTTTTCTGCAATCTCACCATCGTCTGTTACAGCAGTCTTTTTTACAAAACGCATTGGATCATTTTGATTTTTACCCTTCCGTTTTTTGTAAGGAGAGTTGATGATCCTCTCTGCACGCTCGATTTGACGTGACCGGATTTTTTGCTGATAAGCTTTATATTTCGGAGAGTATGTAACGATTAGTGTCTCATCCATATTTCCTGTGACAATAGGAACTTCTTTGTAGTAAATGGAGTTAAAAACGTCTTCATCGGTTTCGTCCAAAGTCCTGATATCTATAAAATCTGTCGAACCAACTTTTCTGAACTGCGTTGGATTCAGGGCAATATCACGGTCTTCCTGCTTCATTTTTTTAAGGGAATGCGTGATGACATAAGCCCGATTCCCGATGCTGTTAAACGCTCGGTTATTTGCACTTCCGAGACCGGCATCCGAACAGAAAATAAATTCACTACAGTTAAAATCTTTTATGATTTTCTTCTCCAGAGGTTTAAGCGTTGTCTGCTCGTTTTGATTACCTGGAAAAACATCAAATGCCAGTGGAATGCCATCAGCATCCATAAACAGCCCCATGCCAACAATCGGATTTGGACGGTTCTCCTTGCCTTTTCCATAGTGCTTCAAACCGCTTTCTTCCTCAATCTCAAAGTAATAATTCGTACAGTCATAGTAGAGTATCTTCTGATTTCTTGGATGGATGAAGTTTGAATTTTTGTATAGTTCACTTTGGATAAAATCCGACTCTTCCGCGATTACAGATAAAGCTCTGTAAACATCCTGAATCTCATACTTTGGTGGTTCAAGAAGCGTTTTGCAAAAGTTATAACTGCTGAGCTTGCTTGAAGGAGAGAGAACCCTTGCATAAACGAGATCAGTTAGAATCGCATGAAGATCATACTTAAATTTATGGTGTCCTTTAATCACACGACAGATGTTATCAAGGCGTAGCTCTGTACATAATTGTTGAAGAAATAGATAACCGGCATGAAAAGAACGCGCCTCGTTCATAGGAATGCAGGCAGCTTGAGAGAACTCAACCGTTACTTTCCCCGTACGCTCATTGTAGAGTTCAGTTTCTTTGGCAGCTTCGCTTTTCGCCCAAGCCATAAGTTTTTCATTATCACCATCAAACTGTTCCAACAAGGTGTTATATTTTCCAAGCTTCTTATAAATGCGAGATGATGACTTTCCATCCTTTTTTCGGAATGATTGATAAATGTAAACGTCTTTATTATTTTTACTACCTGTAACTGCAATATACATGACACAAAATCCTTTTTCTTTTAATTATACCACACTATTACAAACGAGTACATACCAAAGCAAAAAATTTGACATAAAAAACGCAGGTTTTATGCGACCTGCGATAACTTTTTTAAATATTCAACTGTCAAACTCCCGAAATAAAATATAACAGGAAGAATAAGAATTGATTACAATGAAAAAGAAAGCATTTCTTTTATTGACAAATGAATTTCATATGTTAAAATAAATCATGTTAAAAGCATAAAATATGACGTTGACGAGGAGTATTAAGAACGAAAAAGTGTCAGAGAGCTGTCGGATGGTGCAAGACAGTATTTGGAAGTTCCCAACTCGCCTCTGAGTTTTCTGATTGAAATGAAAAAATAAGTAGGTCAGAACGTGTGATTCGCGTTAAGAATGTGAGTGCGTATTTGGATGAACCGTTCATCCTGCGAATGAGAGTGGTACCACGGAGTGAACAGATATCTTCGTCTCTTTTTGGAGACGGAGATTTTTTATGTAACAGGAAACTTTGTTCTATTACCACAAAATCCATAAAATCATGAATCATGCTTGATAAAAAAGAAGGAGGAATACCATGGCAGAACTTTATAACCATAAGGTAGTCGAAAAAAAATGGCAGAAAGTCTGGGATGATGAGAAAGCTTTCGCAGCAACCAATGACTTTACCAAACCAAAATATTATGCATTAGTTGAGTTCCCATATCCATCAGGACAGGGACTTCACGTAGGTCATCCAAGACCTTACACAGCACTTGATATCGTAGCTAGAAAGAGAAGAATGCAGGGATACAACGTACTCTATCCAATGGGATGGGATGCATTCGGACTTCCAACTGAAAACTATGCGATCAAGAACAAGATCCACCCGAAGATCGTAACAGAGAAGAACGTGGCAAGATTCAAAGATCAGCTTCATTCTCTCGGTTATTCTTTTGACTGGGACAGAGAGATTAACACCACAGATCCAAATTATTATAAATGGACACAGTGGATTTTCTTAAAACTTTTCAAAGCAGGTTTAGCTTATAAGAAGGAAATGCCGATCAACTGGTGTACTTCCTGTAAAGTAGGTCTTGCAAACGAGGAGGTTGTAAACGGTGTCTGCGAGCGTTGTGGAGCTCCGGTTGTCCGCAAAGTAAAAAGTGAGTGGATGTTAAAGATCACGGATTACGCAGAGAAACTGATCGAAGGATTAGATCATGTGGATTACATCGAGCGTGTAAAAGTTTCCCAGAAGAACTGGATCGGCAAATCCATGGGAGCTGAAGTTGACTTCTCCATCAAAGGAAAAGAGGATAAGCTCCGTGTATACACAACCCGCTGCGATACATTATTCGGAGTTACTTACATGGTTGTATCCCCGGAACATCCGATCATCGATAAGTACCAGAGCGAGATCAAAAACTGGGATGAAATTATGGCATACCGCGAGGCGGCTGCGAAGAAATCTGATTTTGAGCGTGCAGAGCTTGCAAAAGACAAAACCGGTGTATGCATTGACGGTCTGACAGCAGTAAACCCTGTAAACGGAAAAGAGATTCCGGTCTGGATCTCTGACTATGTATTAATGTCCTATGGTACAGGTGCGATCATGGCAGTACCGGCTCATGACCAGCGTGACTATGATTTCGCAAAGAAATTCGGCATCGACATTATCGAAGTTATCAAAGGCGGAGATATTTCCAAAGAAGCCTATACAGGCGACGGCGAAATGGTAAACTCCGATTTCCTGAACGGATATGCAAAGAAGAAAGATTCTATTGAGCGTATGTTGGAAGAACTGGAGAAAAAAGGAATCGGTAAAGCCGGTGTTCAGTATAAGATGAAAGACTGGGCATTCAACCGCCAGAGATACTGGGGTGAGCCAATCCCGCTTATCCACTGCCCGAACTGCGGTGTTGTGGCAGTTCCGGAGAACGAACTTCCGCTGCGTCTGCCGGATGTAGAATCCTACGAACCGACCGGTACCGGCGAATCACCGCTGGCAGCGATCGAAGACTGGGTAAACTGCAAATGCCCAGAATGTGGTGCCGCCGCAAAACGTGAGACAAACACCATGCCGCAGTGGGCCGGATCTTCCTGGTACTTCCTGCGCTATGTAGATAACAAGAACGATAAAGAACTGGTATCCCGTGAGAAAGCAGACAAATATCTGCCGGTTGATATGTATATCGGCGGTGTGGAACATGCGGTACTGCACTTACTGTATTCAAGATTTTATACAAAATTCTTACATGATATCGGTGTGGTTGATTTTGATGAACCGTTCAAGAAGCTGTTCAATCAGGGTATGATTGGCAAGAACGGCGCAAAGATGAGTAAGTCCAAAGGAAACGTTGTATCACCGGATGATTTAGTAAGAGATTACGGCTGTGATTCATTAAGAATGTACGAACTGTTTGTCGGACCACCGGAACTGGATGCAGAGTGGGATGACAGAGGAATCGACGGAGTAAACCGTTTCCTGAAACGTGTATGGAACCTTGTTATGGACAGCAAGGACGCAGACATCACAGCAACAAAAGAGATGATCAAAGAGCGTCACAAACTGGTATACGATGTAACAACACGTCTGGAAAGCTTCAGCCTGAATACAGTAATCTCAGCATTCATGGAGCACAACAACAAACTGCTTGAGATCGCTAAGAAAGAGGGCGGAATCGACAAAGAGACATTATCTACAATGGCAGTACTTCTGTCACCATTCGCACCACACGTTGCAGAAGAACTGTGGGAAGAACTGGGACACACAGAGAGCGTATTCAAAGCCGGATGGCCAAAATACGACGAGAACGCTATGAAAGATGATGAGATCAAAGTTCCGGTACAGATCAACGGAAAGACAAAAGCAGTTATCGAGATCTCTGCAGACGCTTCCAAAGAAGAAGCACTTGCAGCAGGTAAAGAAGCAATTGCCGACAAGCTGACAGGAAATGTGATCAAAGAGATCTATGTTCCGAAGAAGATCATTAATATTGTAATGAAATAAGAAATTCATATAGAATTATAATGAATGGGGAAAGAGGGTTGCCTGAAAGAGAGCGGGTGATCCTCTTCTTTTTTATAGTCAATATAAGTTATAATTTATTGCAATTATATATACTGCTGTGTTAAAATACAACAAAGCATATTTCAAAATTGTCAAAGGTGTGTGTCACCGTCTATAGTCTGATTACATTTCGGAAATCTATGCTTTTATACCAGAAAAAAAGGAAAAAAAGCAGGGGTCCGAGCAAAACAATCAGATTCCGTAATACAGATATAAGGACAGTATTTGAGATAATCCAGATGATTTATGAACGGGATTATAAAAAGATGAATGCATTCATTGTATGGAGAAAAAGAATTGATACTGAATTAGCACTCGTTGAATATGTGTAAGGCATTGGAAGAACTATCCGTTATTTGAAAGATAATAGAAGATTTACAAGGAGAAGTATAAAATGAATATTACAGTATATCTCGGAGCAAATGAAGGAAATGACCCATTTTTAAAAGAAGCAGTGCGTGAGTTGGGAGTGTGGATTGGAACAAATGGAAATACTCTTGTATATGGCGGTTCAAAATCCGGCCTGATGGGAGAACTTGCAGAAAGTGTATTGCAGGCCGGTGGTAAAGTAATCGGTGTAGAGCCAGCAGGTGCAGCCTGTATGAAGGCTTCTTTTGAAAAAGGCGAGGTAACGACCGTATCTCCTGTCAGCACAATTGCAGACGGTACTGCAGTACAGACACCGGGATCCAAGATTTTCCCGTATGTAAGACAGAACCTGGACGAGATCATTACCGTGGATGATGATGAGCTGATCGTAGCATTCCTTGATATGGTAGAAAATCATAAGATGATCGTAGAAAACTCCGGTCTTCTGACAGTTGCAGCACTCCGTCATCTGAACTTCACTGGCAAGAAAGTCGTATCCATCTTAAGTGGTGGTAATATGGACGTGATCACCATG
>OHZK01001121.1_pt1 | contig 10829 bp, 9 predicted proteins | sample 1580401 | NCBI WGS metagenome assembly OHZK01 (sample SAMEA3882530, study PRJEB24775) | human gut metagenome | biome: human-associated habitat; feature: intestine environment; material: feces | place: Netherlands | collected 2009/2010
GTACACAAAAAATACTGCCGAATGTCGAAAAGAATGTGATAAACGCCGTGAGCGGGAAAAGCTGCTTTGGCTTCGCCGCCATTCTGACAGCCTCCGAGGCACCGTAGCCGCCGGTAAAAATCAGGTTTTGAAGCACAAATGCGTACATCGCCGCCGAAAAAAGATTTGCTATGACGCTCATTTGTCTTCACCGCCCTTTTGTTGTTGTGTTTCCGCGCCGCCGTCCTTTTCCGGGCTTTTGTCCGTGTCGCTATGTGACGCTGAGCTGCCGTCAAAAGCAGTGTACTGCTTGTATTTCTCAAGCTCCGCGAGTATCTCTTCGAATTCGGCGGAGGAGCCGAAGCTTTTGTCTTTTTGCCGCTCGGTGTCGGCGGTACTGCTTCTGCTCGCGCCGTTTTTGCCTGTACCTTTTTTGCTCTTTGCCGGAGCGGACGCGGTCTTTTTGACGGATAATGACGGAGTCTTTCGCTTAGCCGCGGAGCTTTTCCTTTTGTCGGTGTGAGGCTTTTTATTTTCGTCTTGCGGCTCTTCCTCTCCTAACTCAAAAAAGTCAAGGTCGGTGTCGAGAAATTCGCGCAGCTTTATAACGTGCGACTGCTTGACTTCGGAGAGGTCAAACGAGGCGTCGGGATGCTTTTCGGGGTATTTTTTGTTTATTATCGCCTTTAACGCCGCAGCCATAAAGCCGAGCAGTAAAAATCCGCCGAACGGCATTAAAAGACCCGGCAGCTTTACCGGAATATTCAGTTTTACGCTGTAAACCGTGCCGCTGCCGAGTATTTCACGGACAACGCCAACTATGAGTATTACCGCGGCATAGCTGAAGCCTGCCGAAACGGCATCGAGAGCAGTGGCCTTAAAATTGTGCTTAACCGCGAACCGTTCGCAGTGCAGCGCGATAAGCGAATTTACCGCAAGCAGCGGCAAAAATATACCTGCGCTCGCCGTTTCGTTGGGGGCAAGGTATCGGAAGAGCATAAACAGAGGTATGTTTATAAGCAATCCCAATATCGCATATATCATTTTTCGCACGCTGCCCTTCAGCTTTTTCATAAGCAGGCAGGCGAGACATTCTATAAGTAAAAGCTCAACTAAGGACACAAACGAGAGAATTATGGCGGATTTGAGCGATACCGCCATGGCAACGACGGGTGCAATGCCTATGGCTTCAAACAGCACGGGGTTTTTGATTATCGCGCTGCTTCTGATAACGGAAACGCTTTTTTTCTTTTTATCAGGCATTTTCGGCACCGCCTTTCCCGTTTTCGAGAGCCTTTTCCTCAAGCTTGTCCGCAAGAGCTGCGCGCACCTTGGCGTTTTCCGCCGCAACAAGATGTCTTTCGCGCTTTGTAAGCGGCAGCTTGTCAAATGCGGTGACAAGTCCGTTTGCAAGCAGTACGGCAAAGACCGTACTGTCTTCGAATTTGCCCACAGAGCGCATTATCATACACATAAGCCCTGCTGCCGCACCGTAGCATATCCTTGCGTAAAAGCTCTTCGGAAGAAGCTTGTCGTCGGTCAAAAAGAATACCGATGAAAACAAAAGCGTTCCTCCGCATATTTCCATAAATGCCGAGACGAAACGGCCCGTCAGCACGCGCGGAAACAGGAGCGCGTAAATAAAACAGACCGCGAGGAAGGATACGGAAACGGTGAAATTTTTCGGGCGTCTTACAGCGAGAAACAGGAGTGCTCCGAAAAGTGCTATCGAGCAGGTTGCGCCCATAGGGCCGGAAACCGAGCCTACAAGCACGTCAACATAGTTTAAAAGGCCGGTGCCGACCGAGTTTTTTTGCGATAGCATATATGCGATAGACGTGCCGGGGAAAAATCCCTGCCCTCCCGAAACGGCGGCAGTGCCGGACGAGAGTATTGCCGGATAAGAAAAGACCTTATCCGGCATACATATTGTGACAAAGGCTATGCCTGCCGCTGCCGGCATAAACATATGAGAACGCGCATTGCCGAACGGCAGCTTTGCGACGATAACGGCAAAAGCCGAGGCTATGCACGGCAGATAGTACGGAGCGGACGCGGGCATACAAAGTGCCGTCATAAGGCCCGTGGCGACAGCCGAGAGGTCGGAAACAGAGGCTTGAGCTTTGAAAATAAATGAGCCTGCGGCTTCGCAGAGCACGGCCGTAAGCACGGAAAGCACCATAAGGCGCACGGCTCTGCCGCCGTAGTAATACCAAGCCATCACGGCCGGAACGACCATAAGGATAAGCATATCGGCAAAGTATCTGCGTGTTATTGAAATTTCACTGCGCGCTTTTGCGGCGCTCTCGGCCGAAATGCCGGCAGATGTTTTGCTTTGTTCCAAAAAATTCACCTGTTTTCCATATTTTATTCATTGCGAAACAAGCGTTCCGACAATATGATGTAAAGAGATAATTTTTATTTTGGGAGGGCTTTCCTATGAATATACATAAAAGCCGTGGGGACAGAGTGATAGTCGAGCTCTCGTCAAACGAGCTGTCGCGCTATGAGCTTTGCCCTGAGGAGATGGACTGTAAAAATCCGAAAACCAGACGCCTTATAAATGACGTAATGAAAAGAGCGCAAAGACATATTCGCCGTGACATAACCTCCTTTGACAAAATGAACGTGGACGTTATGGAGACGGACGAAGGGTGTATTATGATTCTCTGCTTTAAGGGCATAAAAACCAAAAGGCCGTTTTCGGGCTACGTCTGTGTTTTGCCGCAGACGGACGACATTTTCAGACTTGCAAGGGGACTTTTGCCTCACCGCGAAAAAATAAGACAGGCGAGTCTTTTTTTTGACGGCAACAGCTATGCCGCCTGCGTTCTGCCGTATGCGGTCTTTTCAAGAGAAATATTTTTTGTGCTCAGCGAATTCGGAAACCCGGTGAGGGCGTCTGTCGGCACAAGAGAGTACCTTTTCGAGCACAAAAAGCTTATAAGCCGCGATTTTATATCGTCGCTGACCTCTTGAAGTCGGCTATGGTCTTTTTTATGTCGTCGCTGCCGAAGAGCGCGCTTCCGGAAACAAATGCGTTGGCGCCTGCCTTTGCGGCAACCGAAATTGTGTCTTTATTTATTCCGCCGTCAACCTCAATGTCGATGTCCTTGAGCCCGCGGCGTTCTATTTCGTTTTTAACAGCGGTGACCTTGGGCATCATATCCTCCATAAAGCTTTGGCCGCCGAAGCCGGGCTCAACCGTCATTATAAGCACGAGTGAGAGCTTGTCAAGATACGGATATATTTCCTCTATCGGAGTCCCGGGCTTTACCGAAAGTCCAGCCTTTTTGCCGAGTGACAGGATTTCGTCTATCGTCTTTTCCGTATCGGAGTCCGATTCCGTGTGGAATGTGATTATGTCGGAGCCTGCCTTTGCGAAGTCCGGCACGTATTTATAAGGGTCGCTTATCATAAGATGCACGTCAAAGGTAAGCTTTGTCGCTTTTCTTATGCACTTTACTATCGGCGCGCCGAGCGTGATGTTCGGGACAAAATGCCCGTCCATAACGTCTACGTGAATCATATCCGCGCCGCATTCCTCCATTTTTTTAAGCTCGCTCTCAAGATTGCCGTAATCGCTTGAGAGAATTGACGGTGATATTTTTACCATAATTTCTCCTTTTTATAACGCTGTCGGTTTCCTTTAGAAAGCCGAATAATCTTAATACAAAGTCTTTAGTTAAAAATTAACTGTCACGCCGCCGCAGCTGTGTCTGCCGAAGCCGTATCGCTCTCGGCTGCGGTGTCAGACGCGTCGGTGCCGTCTGAGACGGGCTGAGTTTCACTCGCAGCCTCTGCGGAAGAGGTGGTTTCGGGTGCTTCGGTCGGCGCCTCGGTGACGGGCTGAACGGCGGTGGTTGCCGTCTCGGGCGAAGATGTAGCCTGAATTGAATTTATATAATAGCTGCCGTCTTTTTCCCTTAAAGTGATTTTCATATATTTGTCGGGCTCGGGAGCTACCATATCGCCTTCGCTGTTTTGTGCCCATTGGTCTCCTGCAAGGTATCCGACGGTCAAAACCACGGCTCCGCTTTTTTTCTGAACCTTTATAACGTCGGGCGTATAGGTAGGGACAATACCGGTAAGCGGGATAGAATACGTGTGATTTGCCGAATCATAGGTGAACGTGTAGCCGTAGCCGTTTACCGTGGCGTGCTCGGGCTCGGTGTCCGTGCCGAAAAGCTTGTGAAATTCGGCGGTTACGTCCTCCTCGGGAATTATCATACCGTCTTCGCCGTACTCGTATTTGTCCGGCGAGAGGTTGCTCTTTAAAATAGACCAAACGGAAATGTCAATAAGCTGATTTTTATTTGCCTTTGTGATGTCGTCAAACGGGTCGGGGTCGTTCATCACGACAGGCGTCAGCATGGTATTGTATTCGTCTATGTTTTTGCTTTTGATTACCGCTTTTTTTGTGGCGTTTACTCCGGCGAGAATTACGCAGACAAGGCCTATTACGGCAAATACCGTTATTACAAGGCCCAGGGGGAACGCCCATCGGTTTTTACGCTTTTTATTTACATTAGCCTCAGACATTCTGACTCTCCTAACTTATCTTATCTGACCGTTTCCGAAAATTTCGTACTTAAACGACGTGAGCTGCGGCAGACCGAGAGGGCCTCTCGCGTGGAGCTTTTGCGTGGATATGCCTATTTCCGCTCCGAAGCCGAATTCGCCGCCGTCGGTAAAGCGCGTGCTGGCATTGCGATATACCGCCGCCGCGTCCACTCTCGACATAAATTCGTTTGCCGCCTCGTCATTTTCGGTGACGATGCACTCGCTGTGACCCGTTCCGTATTTATAGATATGCTCTATGGCCTCGTCGATATTATCTACTATCTTTACCGACATTATGTAGTCGAGGTACTCGCGACCCCAGTCGTCCTCGGAGGCTTCCTTTATATCGGGAAGTATCTCTTTAGATGTCTTGTCGCCGCGCAGCTCGACATTTTTTTCGTCAAGTCGCTTTTTGATTAGCTTCAGCGCCTTTTCGGCAACGTCCTTGTGAATTAAAAGGCTCTCGGCTGCGTTGCATACGGACGGGCGCGATGTCTTGGCGTTAAATATGATGTCGGCCGCCATATCGAGGTCGGCGTCTTTATCGACGTAAATATGGCAGTTGCCGACGCCCGTCTCTATAACGGGGACGGTGGAGTTTTTGACCACCGTGCCTATAAGCCTTGCGTTGCCGCGCGGAATCAGCACGTCTACATATTTGTTCATGGTCATAAGCTCGTTGGCACTCTCGTGAGAAATGTCGGTTATAAACTGTATGCAGTCCTCCGGTAAGGGCGATTTTTTGAGGGCGGCGCGCATTACATTAAATATTGCGGTGTTCGAGTGTATCGCCTCCCTACCGCCGCGAAGCACGGAGCAGTTGCCCGATTTCAGGCAAAGCGAAGCCGCATCGGACGTGACGTTGGGGCGAGCCTCAAATATAACGGCGATGACTCCGAGAGGCACCGAAACCTTTTTGACCCGAAGGCCATTCGGCCTTGTTATATCGGAGAGTGTTTTACCGACGGGGTCGGGTAAGTCGGCAACCTCAATAACGCCCTTTGCCATACCGTCTATCCTGTCGGGAGAGAGAAGAAGTCTGTCCAAAAGAACCTTGGGTAAGCCGTTTTCCTCGGCAGCCTTCATATCCTTATCGTTTTCGCGGAGAATATAATCCTTGTTACTTTTAAGCTCTTCGGCTATAAGTAAAAGAGCCCTGTTTTTATCGTTTGCCGAGGCTGTTGAGAGCTTTTTCGCAGCCTCCTTTGCGTTTCGGCATTTAAGCTCGGTATCAGTCATTTTGTCTCAATCCTTTTTACCTACAAAAAATGTTCCTATTTGCTTGCCGTCGAGAGCCTTGTATATGTCCTCGGGAGCGGAGCCGTTCATAACTATCATATCTATTCCCGCGCTCATGGCTATTTGAGCCGCGTGTAGCTTTGTTACCATTCCGCCGGTGCCGAATTTTGAGCCGTGACCGCCCGCAAAGCCTATAAGCTCGTCTGTAATCTCGGTTACGGTGGGTATTATTTCGGCGTCCTCGTCGACTGTGGGGTTACCGTTATAAAGCCCGTCTATGTCGGTGAGGATTATCAGCGCGTCGGCTCCTATGAGCTTTGCGACTATCGCCGAGAGACAGTCATTGTCGCCGTAGACAATTTCCTCAACGCCTATTGCGTCGTTTTCGTTTACTACGGGAATTGCACCGTATGAGAAGAGTTTATCAAAGGTATTTATAAGATTTTTGCGCCTTTCGGGGGACTCCACGTCGCTTTTTGTGAACAGGAGTTGGCCTATTTTATGGCCGTATTCGCTGAACATCTTGTCATACATATACATAAGCTCGCATTGACCTACGGTGGACGCCGCCTGCCTGCCTGGGGTGTCCTTCGGACGCTCCGGGAGCCCGAGCTTTCCCGTGCCGACACCTATCGCGCCGGAGGAGACGAGAGTTACCTTGATGCCCGAATTTTCAATATCCGAGAGTACCGAGATAAGCTTATGCATTCTTCTTATATTTGTTTTTCCGTTGTCGTAGACAAGCGTGGAGGTTCCCACTTTGACAACGAGCCTTTTTACATCCTTTAATACCGCCAAGACATATCCTCCCACAAGCCCCGCCTTACAGGGCGCGAAATAATAATATTTATACACTGTAAATTATATCATACGAAAAGGGATTTAACAATATAAAATATTTTTCGCGACACCTTTTTAAATTTAACCGAATTGTAATTTTTTGTATATGCTTTTGTAATTTCGATGTTGTATAAACTTACTGTGTAGGGAGTCGTCTCGAAAAACGGAGATACAAAATATTTGTATTCCGTTTTGTGTGATAATCTGTTAAAATAAAATCAGCCGAGCAGGCGAAAAATACGGAAGAGGGGCAAAGTTATGTATAACGTTCTTGTGTGTGACGACGACAAAGCGATACTCGACTCACTCGAAATATATTTAAATCTTGAGGGGTATAAGGTTTTTAAGGCGGAAAACGGAAGGCAGGCATTGAAAACAGCGGAGGAAAACGATCTGCAATGTATAATTCTCGATATTATGATGCCTGACCTCGACGGACTCAACGCAACGCTGAAGCTCCGTGAGAGCAAAAACATACCGATAATCCTACTCTCTGCCAAGAGTGAGGATACGGACAAGATAACGGGTCTTTCGTTTGGAGCGGATGACTATGTGACAAAGCCGTTTAATCCGCTTGAGCTTATGGCACGGGTAAAATCGCAGATTAGGCGTTATGTTTCGCTCGGCAGTATGGAGAAAAAGGACAGCCTTATAGTTACGGGAGGGCTCGCTCTTGACCTCGATTCCAAAGAGATTACGCTCGACGGCGAAAAAGTCAAGCTTACCGCTACGGAATACGGCATACTCGAATATCTTATGAAAAATATAGGCAGAGTTCTCTCTACGAATCAGATATACGAAGCGGTGTGGAAGGAGCCGTCGTTTCAGACGGAAAAAACCGTGACCGTGCACATACGCAGAATAAGAGAAAAAATAGAGATAAATCCCAAAGAGCCGAAATATTTAAAGGTGGTGTGGGGCATTGGCTACAAAATCGAAAAGCTTTAAAACTTCGTTCGGATTAAAACTCGTTGCATTTTTTATTGCGGCGTTGCTTGCGTTTTCCTCGGCAATTTGTGCGGTTGAGGCTATAAACGACCTGTTCAGATACGGCTCGGAAATCCTTACTAAGCCGGCGAAAAGTCTTGATATGACCGAAACGTCGCTGTTTGCATCGAAGCTGAACTCCGATGTGCAGTCGATATATGCCGGCAGCGGCCTTATGACGTGGGACGCATATAAAAGCACGTATTACAGCACTTTCGACGAGGAGCTGAGCGCGGCTCGCACGGAGCTGGAGCGCTTCAAAAAGGAATGTATGTCAGAGGCTGTGGCGGCATATCGTGATAAATATGCCGCTTCCGAGTATTCCTCTTCTCAAAAGAGTGACGATGTTACGGGGGCCGGTGCTTCCGCATATACGACAAATGTCTACGGAAACGTCTCTGCCTATTCCCGCTCCGACAACGTAGTTTCACCGAATTACGACAAGGACTACTATGACGGCTGCCGTGAGAGCTATTCGCTTAAGAGCGGAGATTCGGGGAATGTCACCTTTACAACCTCCACCACGGACGAGGAACTGGTATCGCTCGTGAGCAATGCATATTCTCAGGTTATGTCTGCGGCACGCCGTGAGTATGAAACAACGGTCGCCATGGAGAGCCGCAGCATCAAAAATATAAAGAACCTTAAATACTATATATATAATCCGTCTACCGGCGAAATAATCACAAATCTTGAGACGGAAACGAGCGAGGAGAAAGCGAACGAAATTAAAAAATCGGGAGATTATTCGGCGTTTACAAGCGGAAGCAGATGGTATATGGTCTATACTGCCGACGGAGGACTTGTCGCGGCAAGTCCGCAAATAACCCGCGATACGCTCTATACCGTACAGAGCGGCGATAAATACTATTTTAGCCTTAAGTCGGATTACTACTACAAACGCACGCTGTCAAACGTTCTCGGCTCATGCTTTTCAAACAACGGCTATGACATAATTCTGATGCTTCCCGAAACGCTGTCGGAAGGCGACGATTATTACAATATGCAGTCGGAGATGGTAAAAAGCAGTGCCGATACATACAACTATATATTTTTAAGCCTTGCATCTATGCTTGTTCTTGCCATGGTGTCGGTTTACCTTATATATGCGGCAGGCGAGACGGCAGGCCCCGAAAAAATCAAATTTTCGTTTCTCGACAAGCTTCCGACGGACTTGCATTTCGTTTTGGCTGCCGCTGTTGCGGGGGCGGGAGTTTACGGAATTTTAACCTTGGCAGCCGATTACAAACATGATTTCGATTACTATGCCGACGGCAAAGCGCTTATGATATTTGTGGTTATGTCGCTTATTGCCGTTGCGGTGTGGGCTGTACTGCTTGAGTGGCTCTGTTCTGTTTCTAAATATTACAAGGCGAAAAAGAACTGGCTTCGATCAACGCTTGTTTGGTATATTATAAGGCTTATCGGGAAATTATTTTCGCCGCTTAAAAGGCTTCGTGAAAAGCCGGTGCGCTTAAGGCGCCGTGTGCTGCTTGTGCTTATAGGCTATATAATCGGCAACACCGTGCTGACGGGCGTTACGGCTATGTGCAGAGGATTTTGGTTCGTTCTTCTTACAGCGGTGCTGCTGCTGTATAATATTCTGACTGTTTCGCTTATGTGGAAATATGTGCTGTCGCTTGACCGCATAATAGCGGCGTCGGAGAACGCAAAAACCGGAGAGCCTCCCGAAAACATCTATTCGGAAAATATGCCTGAGCCCTTAAAAACGCTGGCGCTCAATCTCAGCCTTACGCAGGAGGAGATGCAAAAGGCGATAAACGAGGCGGTAAAGGGCGAAAGAATGAAAACCGAGCTTATAACAAATGTGTCGCACGACCTTAAAACGCCGCTCACTTCGATAATCTCATATGTCGATTTGCTCAAAAAGTGCGACATAGACGATATTTCGGCACAAAAATATATAAACGTGCTCGATGAAAAATCCATAAGACTCAAAAGACTTATCGAGGACCTTGTCGAGGCGTCAAAGGCGTCATCGGGAGCCGTGACGTTTAACAAGATGAATGTTAATCTCCATGAGCTTGCGGTTCAGGCGGTCGGTGAAATGTCCGACGCTTTTGAGGAGAGAAATCTCGACGCGGTGCTCAACGAGCCGACGGAGCCGATCGTTATATACGCCGACAGCCAAAAGACGTGGCGAATCATAGACAATCTTTTGAGCAACGTCAAAAAGTATGCTCTCCCCGGTACGAGAGTATATATAGACGTCGGAAAGGACAGCTCATACGGTACAATAACGATAAAAAACACTTCACGCGAAAAGCTGAATATAGACCCCGATGAGCTGACTCAGCGCTTTGTACGCGGAGACGAGTCACGTACCATGGAGGGCAGCGGCCTCGGGCTTTCGATAGCAAAGGATTTGTGCGTGCTTCAGGGCGGAAAGCTTGAGCTCTCAATAGACGGCGACCTGTTTAAGGCGACGGTGAAAATGCCGCTTGTGTATTCTTGTGACGGCGAGCAGGGAAGCGCGCAATAAGAAAATAAATAAGCCGAGCCTGCGTAAAACGTAAGCTCGGCTCTTGTTTTATATTCGCGGTAAAATCGGACTATACAAAAAAGCAAAAAAATGTTACAATCAACGGGAAGACTGAAGATGGGAAGGTGCGCTTTGGAAAAATTCGAAATAGCCGGTCTGACGGTTGAATTTGAGACGGGAGACGGACTGCTCCTTGAGCGCAGCAGACCGTATCTCACAAGTGACGATAAAAAAACCGACATAAAAATAGAACTCGACGATGACTTCTTTATGCGTAGGCGGCAAAGCTATCCCATGCTGACGCTCGATGAGTGCCGATATGTGTGGACGGGCGAGGCGTTTTATTTAAAGCTGCTTGAATTTAACGGCTTTATGCTTCACTCGTCGTGCGTGTGCCGCGGCGGCAACGCCTATCTTTTTTCCGCGCGCAGCGGAACCGGCAAATCCACGCACACGCATCTTTGGCTCTCGGAATTTCCCGACGCATATATATTAAACGACGATAAGCCGGCTATTATCATAAACGAAAGCGGCGCAGTTGCCTACGGCACACCGTTCAGCGGCAAAAACGACGAGAGCAGAAACGCCGCGGCTCCGATAAGGGCTGTCGTGTTTATAGAGAGAAGCCGAGAGAACAGTATTGAAAAAATAAGTCCGGCGAGTGCCGTGCCGCTGTTTATGTCACAGACCGTGCGCCCGAAAACACCGCGATATATGG
>OHZK01001123.1_pt1 | contig 10821 bp, 9 predicted proteins | sample 1580401 | NCBI WGS metagenome assembly OHZK01 (sample SAMEA3882530, study PRJEB24775) | human gut metagenome | biome: human-associated habitat; feature: intestine environment; material: feces | place: Netherlands | collected 2009/2010
CCGCCCATCCGGACTGCAGGCATGAGCAAGGCCGAGCAGAAGCAGCTGCCGGACGCTGTGCGTCAGGCCATTCTGGCACAGCTGTAAATCAGAACTTGGAGGAAACTGCCCCATGGCAAGCTACCGTTACGAACGCGACATTGACCCCAAGGACCTCAAGCCCCGCAAACAGCGGCAGTACAGCCGCAGGGAGCGCTGGGCAAACTGGTGGGACTACAACCTGAAATGGGTGCTGATCTTCGGCATTGCGGGTGCGTTCGTGGCGTACTGCTTTATCGGGCAGTATTTCCTGACCACCCACCCGGATTACAACGTGGCGGTGGTAAGCCCCTACTACCTGCCCGAAGCCACCGTCACCGCCCTGCAAGAGCAGCTTGCCGCCTACGGCGAGGACTGCAACGGAGACGGCAAGGTGGTGGTGAAGATCAACCAGTACACCATGGCTTTCAACAGTGAGGACTCGGACGCCTATCTGGATATGGCAGGCACCACCAAGCTTTCCACCGATATCCAGAGCTCCCTCAGTTCCATCTTTATCCTCTACGACCCCGCAGGCTTCCAGCAGACCACCGGCACGTTGCGGTATCTGGACGGCCACCTGCCCAAGTCCGATGCCGACAGCGACTGGTGGAATATGGTCTACCGCTGGACGGACTGCCCGGTGCTGACCGGGATGGAGCTGGGCAGCTACACCTCGGACGCAGTGCAGAGCGCCAGCGGCGACAGCCAGCAGCTGCTGGCAGATTACTATATCGGCATCCGGGGCGCATGGCTGAAGGAATCCGCTTCCCTGCTGGAAAACAGCGAGCCCCTTTGGGCAAGCCTGACCGCCGGGGCTGTCTCTACCGCCGGGGAGGGGCACTAAAGATGCGCTTCCGTATCAAAGCCGGCGGCCCCGCTGCCCGGTTCACCTTTGACCGCACCCCAAAGCCCCAGCCGCCCGCGCCGCCTGTTCTCCGCGCCGCAGACCTTGATAACCCCTATGGACGCTACTACGGCAAAGCCCGCAGCTGGGAGGATATTTTGAAGAATAAAAACAGCGATTAAGAGGCTCTCTGGTCGTCGCCGCAGGCGATGACCAGAGAGCCTCTGTTTTCTATTTTTGTCTTTTTACCCATGGCTGATTTGAAATTTTCTCCGCCCTCAAATGGAGGGCGGTTTGTTGTTTCTCTGTCCCGGTTATGGTATACTTACTAGGTATCCCCGCAAAAACCGACCAAAAAGGATGTGACCCCCATGGACGCACTGGAACAAGCCCGTGCCGAGATCGACACGGTGGATGCGCAGCTGGCTGCGCTGTTCGAGCGCCGGATGGCTGCTGTTTTACAGGTAGCCGAATATAAGCGGGCGCACGGCCTGCCCATCTATGATGCCGCCCGGGAGGCCGCCGTGCTGGAAAAGGCCGCAGCCCGCATTCAGCAGCCTGCGCTGCGCCCTTACTATAAAGACCACGTCCAGCACATGATGGATCTTGCCAAGCAGTACGAGGCTTCCGTGCTGGGGCGCAACCGCGCCGCCTATCAGGGCGTGGAGGGTGCCTTTGCCCACATTGCCCTCAAGGCGTTGTTCCCCCACGCCGAGGCTGTGAGTTATTCCACATGGGACGAGGTATTCGAGGCCGTGGCCTCCGGCGAAGCCGCCCACGGCGTAGTGCCCTTTGAAAACAGCCACGCCGGGGATGTTTCTGCCGTGCTGGACCTGTGCTATAATCACCCGGAGCTGTGGGTGGTGGACGTGTACGACCTGCCCATCTCCCAGAACCTGCTGGTGCTGCCGGGCACCCAGCTTTCCCAGCTGCGCACCGTGTACAGCCACCAGCAGGCCATCGCCCAGAGCGAGACCTTTTTAAAGCAGTTCCGTCTGCCCGCCACCGCCATGGCAAACACCGCCATGGCTGCAAAGTTCGTGGCAGAAAGCAAAGACCCGACAAAGGCCGCCATTGCCAGCGCCGAGACTGCCGCCCTGTACGGGCTGGAAATTCTGGTGCCCAACATCAACACCGACGGCGACAACACCACCCGGTTCATCGTGCTCAGCCGCGAAAAGCCCACGGCGGGCAACCGGTTCTCGCTGCTGTTCACGGTGGACAACAAGCCCGGCAAGCTGGCCGAGGTCATTCAGGTCATCGGTGCCAGCGGCTACGATATGGAGTCCATCAAGAGCCGCCCGCTGCCCCACGTCCCCTTTGATTATTATTTTTACGTCGAGCTGGTGGGAGACCCCGCCGCCGAAAAGACCGCCGCGCTGCTGCGCGAGCTGAATCATGTCTGCCGCACGGTACGGCTGTTAGGAGTGTATACGAAATGAGCGATTTCATCGGGACAAAGCTCACCATGAATCTGGGAGAGCGCAGTTATGATATCATCCTGAAAAACGGTGCACTGGAAAACCTGTACCAGTTTGCCCGGCTGGACCGCAAGGTGGCCGTTGTCACCGACAGCGGTGTGCCTGCCGAGTATGCCCAGCGCGTGGCCGACCAGTGCCGGGAATCCACCATCATCACGGTGCCGCAGGGCGAGGCCAGCAAGAGCTTCAAGATCCTGGAAACGGTGCTCCGGCAGATGCTGGAGTTCAACATGGGCCGCGGCGACCTGGTGGTGGCCGTGGGCGGCGGCGTGGTCGGGGATCTGGCCGGATTTGCCGCTGCCATCTACATGCGGGGCATCGATTTTATCAACTGCCCCACCACCACCCTTTCCATGATCGATTCCTCCATCGGCGGCAAGACCGCCGTGGATCTGGGCGACACCAAGAACATCGTGGGTGCTTTCTGGCAGCCCAAGCTGGTCATCGTGGACCCGGCCACCCTTTCCACCCTGCCCCGCCGCCACTACATCAACGGTCTGGCGGAGGCGGTCAAGGCGGGCCTGCTGGCGGACCCCGAGCTGTTCGCCATCTTTGAAAAGGGCGATATCGACACCCAAATCAGCGAGATCATCTACCGCAGCCTGCGGTTCAAGAAGAACGTTGTGGAGCAGGATGAGACCGAGCGCGGGATGCGCAAGGCCCTGAACTTCGGCCACACCATCGGCCACGGCATCGAGGCCGTCAAGGGCATCAAGGGCCGCCGCACCGTGGGCCTGTTCCACGGCGAATGCGTGGCGTTGGGGATGCTGCCCATGATCGAATCCAAGGCACTGCAGAAGCGGGTGCGCGCGGTGTACCGCCGCCTCGGCCTGCCCACCCGCACTACTTACGATAAGGAAAAGGTGCTGGCTGAAATGCTGCACGACAAAAAGGCCCAGGGCGGCCAGATCACGGTGATCAAGGTGCCGGGTCTGGGCTGCTGGCGGGCCGAGACCATCCCCGTGGAGGGCCTGCGCCCCCTGCTGGGTGTGGAGGAGTAAGCCATGAAAAACACCTTTGGCAGCGACCTTTCGCTGACCATTTTTGGCGAGAGCCACGGCAGGGCTGTCGGCGCGGTGCTGGACGGCATGGCGGCGGGCGTGCCCGTGGAGGAAGCCTTTCTTGCTGCCTGCATGGACAAGCGCCGTGCCCGGGGCGACGGCCTTTCCACCCCCCGTGTGGAGGGAGATGCGGTGCAGTTTTTGTCCGGCGTGGTCAACGGCCGCACCACCGGCACCGCCATTGCCCTGATGATCGAAAACCAGAACACCCGCAGCGGCGACTATGCCAAAACGGCTGACCTGCTGCGGCCCGGCCACGCGGATTACACCGCCTACGCCAAGTACCACGGCTATCAGGATGCCCGGGGCGGCGGCCACTTTTCAGGCCGCGTCACCGCCGCGCTGGTGGCGGGCGGCGCTTTGGTGCTGGGAGCCCTGAACCGGGCCGGGATCGAGATCGTGACGCACATCGGGCGGTGTGCCGGGATCAGCGATACCCCCTTTGCGCTGGACAATCCCGCCGCGCTGGCGGCGCAGGCCGAGGCACTGCTGAACAAGTCCGAGGGCTTTGCCCTGCTGGACGGCAGTGTGGAGGAATCCATGAAAGCTGCCATCCGTGCCGCCGGTGCCGAGGGCGACAGCGTGGGCGGCGTGCTGGAGACCGCCATTCTGGGCTTGCCCGCAGGCGTGGGCGAACCCTATTTCGACAGCGTGGAGAGCAAGCTCGCTCACCTGGCCTTCTCCATCCCGGCGGTCAAGGGCATCGAGTTCGGTTCCGGCTTCGGCTTTGCGGACCAGAAGGGCTCGGAGGCCAACGATGCCTTCCGGATGCAGGGGGAGCGCATCGTCACCGCCACCAACCACAATGCGGGCCTGAACGGCGGCATCTCCAACGGAATGCCCGTGGTGTTCCGCACGGCGGTCAAGCCTACCCCCAGCATCTACAAAACGCAGGACACGGTGGATTATATCGCAAAGAAGGACGCAGAGCTGTCCATTCAGGGCCGCCACGACCCCTGCATCGTGCCCCGGGCCGCCATTGTGCAGACCTGCGCCGCCGCGCTGGCCGTGGGCGATCTGCTCACCGCAAAATACGGCATGGCCTGGATGGAGGACCCCACCGGCTACCGCAAGGAGGTGCTGTAAATGGAATACGGACTCATCGGCGGGCGGCTGGGCCACTCCTACTCCAAGGTCATCCACGAGATGCTCTGCGGCTACCGGTACGACCTGTGCCCCCTGCCCACGGAAGAGGAAGTCCGGGCCTTTCTGACCCGGCGGCAGTTCAGGGCCATCAATGTCACCATCCCCTATAAGCTGGTGGTCATGGAGTACTGCTCCTACATCGACCCCCACGCCAAGGCCATCAACGCCGTGAACACCATCGTCAACAGGAACGGCCTGCTCTACGGCTACAACACCGATTATCCCGGCTTCTCCTATCTGTGCGATGCACACGGGGTGGAGTTCAAGGACAGGACCGTGCTCATTCTGGGCACCGGCGGCACCCACAACACCACCTGGGCCGTGGCCCATGACCGGGGCGCGAAACAGATCTATACCGTCAGCCGCCATCCCGACCCCGAAAAGGGAGAGCTGACTTATGCTCAGGCCCTGACCACCGGGGCGCAGATCATCATCAACACCACGCCGGTGGGCATGTACCCCAATGTGGGCGTGAGCGCCCTGGATATCACCTCCATGCCCGGGCTGGAAGCCGTGATCGATGTCATCTATAATCCCGATAAGACCGAGCTCATCCTCCGGGCTGAGGAGCTGGGGGTGCCCGTTGCCGTCGGCGGCCTGGAAATGCTGGTGGCGCAGGCAGTGTATGCGGCAGAATTTTTCCTCGACCGCAAGTTTGAGGATGCCGGTGCCGAGATCGCCCGTGTGACCAGCGAACTGCGGCGGGAACAGCTGAACATTGCCCTCATCGGGATGCCCTCCTCGGGCAAATCCACCCTGGGCCGCGCTCTGGCGGAACGGCTGGGCAAGCGGTTCGTGGATCTGGACGAGGAGATCGTCAAGGCCGACGGACGGAGCATCCCGGACATCTTTGCCGCTGAGGGGGAGGCAGGCTTCCGGAAGCTGGAGGCCGCGCAGACCGCCCGCTTTGCCAGGGAGAACCGGCAGGTCATCTCCTGCGGCGGCGGCGTGGTCAAAGACCCGGCAAACCTCCGGGCGCTCCACGCCAACGGCATCGTGCTCTTTATCGACCGGCCGCTGGAAGATCTGCTGGTGGGCGGCGGAAGGCCCCTTTCCACCAGCCCTGAGGCCCTGAAAACCATGGAAGCCCAGCGCCGCCCGCTCTATCTGGCGGCAGCGGATGCTGTGATCCCCAACAAGACCACCCCTGCGGATGCCGTGACGGCGGCAATGGAGGCGCTGGATGAAATTTTTAGTCATTAACGGTCCCAACCTCAACCTGACCCAGTTCACGGAGCCGGGCATGGAGGGGCAGATCGATTTTAATACACTGCTGGATTATATCGAGGCGGGCTGTTCCCAGATGGATGTTCAGGTGGACTTTTTCCAGTCCAACCACGAGGGTGACCTCATCGATGAGATCCAGTCGGCGGCAGGCCGGGCCGATGGCATCATCCTCAACCCGGGCGGCTACGCCTATTACAGCGTGGCCATTCTGGAAGCGCTGCAGGTGTGCGGCGTGCCCGCCGTGGAAGTGATGCTGGCCGACCCCAGCGGCAAGGAGCCCTTCCGCAGCGTGGATGTGGTCTCCTTTGGCTGTCAGGGCCGCTTTGCAGGCGAGGGGGTCAGCGGATATCTCCATGCCTGCGCCTACCTTGTGCAGCTGCTCCGGCTGGATGGCGGCGCGCAGACGCACCTGGTGCAGTAAATGAACAACCTCTCCGTCAATGCTGACGCATTGCCACCTCTCCTAGTAGGAGAGGCCTTGGCATTCAGGAGAAGTTCCCGGTTTTGCCAAGGGCTCCCCTATTAGGGGAGCTGTCGAGCGAAGCGAGACTGAGAGGTTCAGAAAAGGGAAAGGAATCAAAAGAGATGATCATTTCGACCAAAAAAGGCACCCCCAAGGAAGAGCTGGAAAAGATCGTAGACAAATTCGAGAAGCAGGGCCTGGATGTGACCCTGATCACCGGCAAGGATTACAATGTGTTCGGTCTGGTGGGCGATACCACCAAGATCGATGAGCGCGACGTGCTGGCCAACCCCTGGATCGACAACGTCACCCGCGTGTCCGCTCCCTATAAGCGGGCCAACCGCCTGTTCCACCCCGCCGATTCCATCATCGACTGCGGCGGCGTGAAGATCGGCAGGGGCGAGAAGATCGCCGTGATGGCAGGCCCCTGCAGCATCGAGGGCGAGGAGCAGGCACTGCGCATTGCCAACGGCGTAAAGGCGGGCGGTGCAAGCCTGTTCCGCGGCGGCGCTTATAAGCCCCGCACCTCTCCCTACTCCTTCCAGGGTCTGGAGACCGAGGGCATCCTCGATATGGTCAAGGCCCGGGAGGCCACCGGAATGCCCATTGTGTCCGAGCTGATGAGCGAGGACCGGATCCCGGAGTTTGAGGAATATGTGGACGTGGTACAGATCGGTGCCCGCAACATGCAGAATTTCCAGCTGCTCAAGGCCGTGGGTAAGATGCACAAGCCTGTTCTGCTCAAGCGCGGCCTGTGCAACACCATCGAGGAGTGGATCATGTCCGCAGAGTATATCATGGCCGGCGGCAACGAGCAGGTCATTCTCTGCGAGCGGGGCATCCGCACCTTTGAGAAGTACACCCGCAACACCCTCGACCTCTCCGCTGTGCCTATCATCCACGAAAAGACCCATCTGCCCATCATCGTGGACCCCAGCCACGCCACCGGCAAGGCCAATCTGGTTGAGCCGATGATGATCGCCGCTGTGGCCGCCGGTGCCGACGGTCTGGAGGTGGAAGTCCACTATGATCCCCGCCACGCATGGAGCGATGGCGCACAGTGCCTGACCCCGGATGCCTTTGCACAGGCCATGGCAAAGTGCCGTCAGGTCGCATGGGCCATTGGCCGGGATATGTAAGATGGATGTGGTGGTAAAACGCGCCCGCGCAGTGGCGGGCAGGATCGCCGCGCCGCCCAGCAAAAGCATGGCTCACCGGGCGGTGCTCTGCGCGGCGCTGGCAAAGGGAACCTCCCATCTCCATCATCTTGCCTTCAGCAAGGATATCTCCGCCACGCTGGGCGCGGCGGGCCGACTGTGCGCCCGTGTCACCACCGGTGAAAACGACGCGGTGGTGGAGGGGCTGGGCCGCTTTCTGCCGGTTGATGCCCCCGTGGACTGCTGTGAGAGCGGCAGCACCCTGCGCTTCCTCATCCCGCTGGCCAGCCTGACCGGGCAGGAAGTGACTTTTACGGGCCGTGGGCGGCTGATGGAGCGGCCCCAGTCGGTCTACAAAACGCTGTATCAGCAGCAGGGCCTGCGTTTTGAGCAGGGCGCGGACCGCCTGACCGTGGAAGGTGCCCTGACCCCGGGCGAATACGAGCTGGCGGGCAACGTGTCCAGCCAGTTCATCAGCGGGCTGCTGTTTGCCCTGCCCCTGCTGGGCGGCACCAGCACCCTGCACCTCATCCCGCCTGTGGAGAGCCGGAGCTACATCGATATGACCCGCGTGGTGCAGCACGCCTTTGGCGTGGAGAGCCGCTGGCTGGATGAAAATACGCTGGAAATTCCCGGCGGGCAGCACTATCTTCCCTGTGATTACACCGTGGAGGGCGATTACAGCCAGGCGGCTTTTCCTGCCGTGCTGGGCGCTGTGACCGGCGGTGTGGCCATCACCGGCCTGTCTGAGGAGACCTTGCAGGGCGATGCCGCCATTCTGGAGATCCTCCGGCGGTGCGGTGCAAGATTCACCCGCACCGGGCAGGGCGTGGTGTTTGAAAAGGTCCCGCTCCACGGAACGGACATCGACCTTGCCGACTGCCCCGACCTGGGTCCTGTGCTGATGGCGCTGGGCCTGCTGTGTGAGGGCACCACAGTCATCCGCAACGCCGAACGTCTCCGCATCAAGGAGAGTGACCGCATCGAGGCCATGGAGACCGAGCTGCGGGCCTGCGGCGGGCAGCTGGAGAGCGAGGGCGGCACCATTACCATCCATGGCTGTGCCGGCGCGCTCCATGCCCCGGAGCAGCCGCTTTCCGGCCACAACGACCACCGCGTGGTGATGAGCCTTGCGGTGCTGGCGCTGGCCGCCGGGCTGGCCCTGCCCATCAGCGGGGCCGAGGCCATTGCCAAGAGCTGGCCGGATTTTCTGGAAGCCATCAAGCCTTTGGGCGCGGAGGTGGAACATGTTGGATAAATCAAAGCGTTATCTCATTGTGGGCCTGGGCCTGCTGGGCGGCAAGTACGCCTTGGAGCTGAGCAGGGCCGGGTTCCATGTGGACGGCATCAACCGCAGCGAGGGCCATCTGCAGTATGCCCTCGACCACGGCTATATCGCCAGCGGCAAGACCCACGATTTTGAGGATCTGGTGCGTCAGGCCGACCATATCATCTTTGGTTTGTACCCCACGGCCCTGATCGAGTGGTTCCGGACCTATGGCCACCTGCTGAAGGAGGGCTGCATCTTTACCGATGTGTCGGGCGTAAAGACCGGTCTGGTGGAGCCCATTCAGGCCATGTGCAGGCCGGGCGTGGAGTTCATTGCCAGCCACCCCATGGCGGGCCGTGAGACCTCCAGCGTGGAGCACGCCGCCGAGGTGAATTTTGCCCCGGCCAACTTCATTGTGACCCCCACGGAAAAGAACACCCCGGAGGCCGTTCAGTGGGCCAGGGAGCTGGCCGAGGTGCTGGGCTTCAAGCATATCTGCACCCTGACCGTGCAGGAGCATGACAGGATGATCGGCTATGTCAGCCAGCTCTGCCATGCCATCGCCGTCAGCCTGATGTGCGCCAACGACAATACCTCGCTGTGCGAGTACACTGGAGATTCCTTCCGGGACCTGACCCGCATTGCACGCATCAACGATAAGATGTGGGCGGAGTTGTTCCTCTGGAACAAGGAAAACCTCATCTCCGAGATCGACCAGTTCAGCGGGGCGCTGAACGAGATGCGCAACGCCCTTGTGGCCGATGACCGGGAAAAGCTGGAGGAGATGTTCCGCCTGTCCACCCAGCGCCGCGCGGCGTTTGATAAGAAAGCGCCGTAACCTTTTCAGCACACAGCACTGCTGTTTTTTTCAGCTCCCCTGCTGGGGAGCTGGAAGTGAGACTGAGAGGTTTGGCACAACACGAAAAAATGAGGTGTACCGAATGCCCAAACAGGAAGGCCAGAAATCCAAGCTGCTGGCGCTATTGCGCATTTTTGAGCAGCAGACCGATGAAAACCACCTGCTGAACGTGCCGCAGCTGGTGGAGCTGCTGGAGGCGCAGGGCATCCGCTGTGAGCGCAAGAGCGTGTACAGCGATATTGAGGCACTGGGTGCGCTGGGCTATGATATCAAGCTGCGCCGGGGCCGGGGCGGCGGGTATTTCCTTGCCAGCCGCACCTTTGATCTGGCGGAGCTCAAGCTGCTGGTGGATGCCGTGCAGGCAAGCCGGGTGGTATCCGGCACCACGAGCAGGCGGCTGATCCACAAACTGGAAAAGCTCTGCTCCAACTACGAGGGCAGCCAGCTGCAGCGTCAGGTCTATGTGGAGGGCCGCCCCAAGACCGACAGCAAGAGCCTGCTGTACAGCATCGATGCCCTGCACGAGGCCATCAACAACGGTAAAATGGTGGAGTTCCTTTACAGAAAAGCCGACAGCCGCGAGAAAGAGAAAAGGATCGTCAGCCCGTGGCAGCTGGCCTGGGAGAACGGGTGCTACTACCTCATTGCCTTTGCCGATGAAAAGGGCATCCGCCATTACCGGGTGGACAAGATGAGCGGGGTCCGGGTGCTGGATGCGCCCCGGCGGGGTCAGGAGCAGTTTGCGGATCTTGACCTGCCTGCCTATCTGCGCAAGCACTTTGGAATGTACGGCGGGCCGGAGCATCGCGTTACCCTGCGGTGCACCGCGGATCTGGAAGGTGCCATGCGGGAGCGCTTTGGCGCAACGCCCATGTTTTTACCCGAGGAGAATGGCTGCTTCCATTTTGATGTCCCCATCTGCGTCAGTGACCAGTTCTATGGCTGGGTCTGCGGCTTTGGCGGCAAGATAGAAGTGGTTGCCCCGCCCGAAGTGCGGCAGGGAATGCGGGAGATGACCGCCCGGCTGGCAGAACAGCATCAATAACAAGAAAAAGGACTGCGAAAGCAGTCCTTTTTGCGTGTTTACGGTTCCTTCAATTCCAGATCACTGGGCAGGATCAGATCCAGGGCAGCGGCGGGCTCGGCGACAAGGCGGCGGCTCTGGTGGAAGATGGCCTTTTCCAGTGTGTTGCGGGCAAGGCGGCCATTGCCGGCGGTGCGGGCATCGACTGCCTGCCAGCGGGCATAATAGCCCAGCAGGGGTTCGGTGCAGGCTTCGGCCAGGGTGTAGC
>OHZK01001130.1_pt1 | contig 10739 bp, 4 predicted proteins | sample 1580401 | NCBI WGS metagenome assembly OHZK01 (sample SAMEA3882530, study PRJEB24775) | human gut metagenome | biome: human-associated habitat; feature: intestine environment; material: feces | place: Netherlands | collected 2009/2010
TAGTTGACCGGATCAACCGTTACTCCGTCCACATTGACCTCGCGGAATTTTGAAACCTCACCGCTTCCTCGGATTGCAAGGCTTCCATCTGTATTCTGTGTCCATGAACTGCCTGCTCCATCCAAAATATCATACGTTACCTGTGCCGGTGCCGAAGCTGCCGGTGCTGTTGTGGTTGATGTAGCCGGTGTTGATGTAGCCGGTGCCGGATCCGGTGTCGGGGTTGTTGCTTCCGGTGTCGGATTTGGAGCCGGCGTTGGGGTTGGGGTTGGAGTCGGCGCTGGATTTGAGCCCGCATTGATTTCGCCGTATGGTGCGTTACAAATGCTGCAAATGGCTCTGTCTTTATCGGTAGCTGTACCGCCGGAACATTTTTCCGTCTGCTTGTGACTGCTGTTCGATGCGCAGATACGGGTATGCGTTCCGTCGCCGTTGGAAGTCCATGCTCCCCAATCGTGGGTGTGTGTCGTCCATTTTATTGTATTATTTGCTGCGTCAAAGTCAGCTACAAAATTTGCGTTATCGCAGTAGAAAATGTTTTTTGCATCAAATGAAGATACGCTTGGATCAACAGTTGCCAAAGTCTGATCTTGCGTAGAAGTATCTTTCATATAAACATAAATTTTTGCGTCACTGTTTAATGTATCAGTGATTTTAGTCTTATTCATATAACTAACAAGATTGTTACTTTCACCAGTTGTCAACTTATTTCCTTCGATTACCGGTGAGCCGGAAAGTTCCAGACTGCCCCTGCAATATACACCGCCACCATTAGCTTTATTATAATCATAATTATAGGGATAGGCGGTGTTGCCTGTGATGCTTCCTCCCTTCATGCAAAATGTACCGGTTGTGTGCACCCATACTCCGCCGCCACCGTGCGACTGCATCGTTGCACTTGTCACCTTATTGCCGCTAATCGTACCATCGAACATATTAAATGTCCCCTTATACACAGATACACCGCCACCGAAATATTGTGCAGTATTGCCGGTAATACTGCCACCATACATATTAAAAGTGTCCAGACTAGAAACTGCTCCACCCATGCTTGAAACTTCGTTTCCACTAATCTCGCCACCATGCATATTAAAAGTGCCTTTATCAACCTCCACGCCTGCGCCGTTTGCTTGATACTTGCTTGCACATTTATTATTACAAATCTTACTACCATACATATTAAAAGTGCCGTTAGAAACCAACACGCCTCTTCCCCATTCCACATCCGAATGAGAAATAGAACTGCTGCCTTTACAATCCGTCAGAGTCAGTGTACCGCCTTTATCAACTTCAAAAACATTTCCTGCACTCTTCATATTAATATTGTGACCATTTAGGCAAATTTTAACATCACCTTTTACAATGATACTATAGCTTGGTTCAAAGCTATCTGATAAATAATAGCAGCCCGCCGGTAACTCTAAATTATTATCAGTGCTTTGTATAGTTGTTTCACCTATTTTCAGTGTGTCCTCTGAACCTGTCAGTTTCGCAAATTCCAAGTTAGTGTGGGAGCTGTCGTCAGTACAGCTACTACCACAGACCGGATGGCTATGTTCATTTGCCGCCTGCACCTGCAATGTACCGTGCGGTACTGCCGGAACAACACCTGCTACCATTCCGAATACCAGTAAACCGGAAAGTATTTTTGCAATTCCTTTGCTCATTCTCTTTTTTCTTATCATGTGTATTCTCCTCCTGCATTTGTTTGTAACTATTCAGAGCCAAGGCAATTTTCATAAATTTGCGAATCATGCTTGCATGAATGAGCATAATTTTGAAAATTTCTTTGGCGAAGTAACCACAATGAGCAAATAACAAGCATGCTTGTTATTCAAGGAAAGCTCTGAGAGAACGATTTTGCGAATGAGGTTCTGAATAGTTACATCTTCTTACTTATTCAACGACGTGATGAGATCAGAAAGTGTGGACAGATAATCAGATGTCACATCTTTGTCCGTGGACTTGTCTGTCGTCTCCGAATCTTTTTCTGTACTCTTTGTCTCCTCCTCACTGTCTTTTGTCTCTGTCTCAGCAGTTTCGGTCTCCTCCACAGACTCTGTGCCCTCTGTCATGTCATTGTCTGACGTAGTACCGTCTCCGGTAAGAGAGATATCGATATTCGCTGCCGCAGAGTTAACAAAAAGCTTTTTATCAAAATCGTCGTATCCCTCTGCCTCCGCATGCAATGTGTGCACGCCATAGGTCAGTACCACAGGTGCGCTGTAATCCACAGTATCCCCATCAATGGAAAGCGTTGCTCCCTCCACATCAATATAAAATATGATACTTCCAGTCTTAGGGCCCTCACCTTTTAATTCATCCAGATCAAGCGTGCAGTTCTCCCCTCTTGCGATCTCCACCTCTGTGCTGCCGCCATATCCTTCATTTGCAACGGTAACCGTATAAGTTCCCTCTGGGATCTCCAGCTTCATATTGTGTGTGATCTGTGCAAAAATCTTACTTCCCACCTGAATAAAACTTCCCTCAAATACGGATGTATTCTTTAACTCCAGAGTTCCCTGTCCGGTAGTGACGGATACGGATAATATTTTTGTTCCGATTCCAACGACACGGATCTCATCTTTTTCGTTCAGGTCGGACAGACGGATTTTTTCTCCATTCGATTCCACGAACAAATCTGCGTCATACGAATACTTGGAATCCGCAATTTTGAAAATCCCACGCTCTGTATCTACCGAATATTTTGTGATATCCGAATATTCCCAGACTTCATCCGCGATCTGTGCCTGCAAGAGCCGTCCTTCGCCATCTTTTTTTCCAATATGGATCACCCTGCCCGGCTCAAAATCCACCGTTGTTGCACTGTTTCCGTATTTATCCAGAAAGTCTGTAGACAATGAATAAACATACAGATACTGCTTTCCTGATGCAAGCTGCTTTAAATTCAACTGTTCATTGGTCATGTCATTGCCAATGATCAGATAGAGATCGGTTCCGATCGATGTCTCCGCCCCTGCGCCCTCTGCTTCCTCAGTATCTGCCACTGTCTCTTTCGCCGGATTATAATACTGTGCAGTCGAGACCGGTCTTGTCTGCTGTCCACACCCCGCTATCATAATCATACTAAAAATACTCATAAATAATATGCATATTAATTTTCTCAACATATCACCTCTTATGTGTCATACAAATCATGTAAATTGCGAAACTCATCAAAGCGTAAATAGAATTGTGAAAAAAAAGTTTCGCTGTTACCTAATTATATCCTATTTTCTACTTTCCCTGCAAGCGTCTGCAAAAAATGCTCTCTTGCCCCTTCCTGCGCGACCACTTTACTGAGTTTTTCTGTGTTTCTGCCGGAAAGCCATGCTTTGTGGGAATGACTATAATGATTTGCAATTTTCCAGAATTTCTCGGGATACGCAAGGTAAAAATACAAATATGAAAATTCCTGCGGCTTTAGTTTACGCACAGAATCATATGCCCCGATCAACTCCATTCCAAGCGACGTGTTCCAATTATTTTTTTCCATCATCTTCCGCACAAAATTTGAGAGGTCACTCACCCGGATCTGATAGGAAAAATTAAGGAAATTGACGATTGCCACGCCCTCTCTCGAAAAAATGACATTGTGCTGGTTATAATCCCCATGGCAGAAGCCAGTCAACTCCTCACGAATCTCCATATTTTGTAACTGCTCTGTGACAGCTTGTGCCTTTTCAAAAAAGCCTGCAAACTGACGCATAAACATTTCCTCAAACTCATTTTTCTGTTTTCTGCCACGGATATAGTTGCGCACCTGCCGCAATTCACGATTATGTTTTTCATAAAGCAAAAGCAGGGCGTTAGGATTCATTTTTACAAACTCAGGCACCTCGTCCGGATACTGTTCAGTTGCATTATGTAAACCAGCGAGCAGTCTTACCGCATACACCATGTCCTCCCTGCTCTTCGTATCGCACTCGGCTCCACGGAAAACTGACAATAGCAGATAATTCTGTTCCTCTTCGTCCCTGGCAAAAATTTCCCCTTCTTTTGTATAAAAGATCTGCTCTGCCACAATATTCTGCCCCTTCAGGAAATCAAGCATTCCAGCCAGAAATTCCGCACGCTCCACAGAGCCCCTATACTCCTTCAGCGCGCGCATTCCGAGATCTGTTTCACACAAAAAACAGTCCCTTCCCTTCGAAATAGACTTTACCTCCATCTCATATTGTTCTGCTATCTGTTCCGGCCTGATATACATGAAAATCCCCTCCATACGATGAATCTGCGATAAGAGAGCAAATGCTCTCCTGCCGTGTCAATTCATCATATGTGAGGGGATGCGATATTATGAACCTGTTCCATTAATTTTTCTTTCGTGTTGTCCTCCGGGTGTTCCAGCACATACTCCAAAAGCTGTTTCAGCGTCTCGCCGATCGCCTTTCCCGGCTGCATTCCATCTGCGATCAGATCCGTTCCCGTAACCGCAAGTTCCTTTATGGAAAGGCACTGCCGCTTCGCCATGATCTGCTCATATATTTCTTCGTATTCCTTTAAATACTCTGCTTTTTCCTCCCGCCTGTATGCACTCTGTGCCAGCATGTCCGCTCTTTTTACTGCAAAAAGCAGCGGATACTGATCCACACCGTTCCGGTAGATTGCTCTGCGGACCGTCCGCTCCTGCAAAGGCGGATTATCGTCGTGGCATAAGATCAGTCTGCATACCCGGTCGGTTGTATCATTGTCAAACTTCAGCCGCCGCAAAATCTTCCTTGCCACAAGACTTCCTTCCTGTGGGTGTCCATAAAAGTGATCCACGCCATGTTCGTCCGTGGTTCTGCACATCGGTTTTGCCACATCATGTAACAGCATTGTAATACGCGCCACTTTATCCGGCTGTATCTCCATCAGGGCATGCAGCGTGTGCTCCCCCACAGAATAGCAGTGATGCGGATTATTCTGCGGTGTTTTCATCATCTCGTCAAATTCCGGCAGAAAAACTGCGGTAAGTCCTGTCTCATAGGCCGTGCGCAGCAGTTCCGGATGTCCGGACGTGAGAAGTTTTACCATTTCGATCTGAATACGTTCTGCACTCACTTTTGCAATGTTTGGTGCCAGGGAAACAATCGCCTCTCTTGTCTCATCTTCAATAGAGAAGCCAAGTTGCGCTCCAAACCGCACTGCACGCAGCATACGAAGCGCGTCCTCCGTAAAACGCTCCACAGCAGCTCTCACGCACCGGATCACACCGCGCTCTAAATCTCCCACACCATCAAACGCATCGACCAGCCCATCCTTATCATTGTAAGCCATGGCATTGATCGTAAAATCGCGGCGCTTCAGATCTTCTAACAGATTGGAAGTAAACTGTACCTCCTTAGGATGCCTTGCATCCTCATATTCCCCGTCTATACGGTATGTGGTCACCTCGAATCCCTCATGTTCAAGCATCACGGTAACCGTTCCATGCTGGATCCCAGTATCTATGGTATGTCGGAATAACTCTTTTACCTGTTCCGGTTTTGCTGATGTCGTGATGTCCCAGTCCATAGGAATCCGTCCTAACATCGTATCACGGACGCACCCACCTACAGCATAGGCCTCAAAGCCATGCTGTGTCAGTGTGTCAATAATATAAGTTACTTTCTCAGGTAAAACGATTTTCATATACGATAGGTTCCTTTTGTCGTTGTTTTGATCGAATATAACAGATCATCCGCCCTCTTGATCATCTCTGTCATATCATTTTCCGTACAGATATGGTCTCCGGCTGCAATACCGATGGAGCAGGAGATCTGATGCTGTTTATCGATTGAGAATGACTGTCCGAGTTTTTCACTGATCTCCGCCGAAAATCCGTCTGCCTCATCAATAATCTGATAGATACGCTCTGCCTTTTCTTTGAAAATATCCATGTCATCTGTATAAAGGAAGATCAGGAACTCATCCCCGCCATAACGGCACACAAAACCATCTTTTCCACAGACTTCCGTAAAAATATCAGCCATTTTGATCAGAACGAAATCGCCCACATCATGTCCGTACGTATCATTATAGTGTTTGAAATTGTCCAGGTCAATAAACATCACTCCCAGCTTTGGTTTTCTTTTTTCCCCTGCGATCTCTTTCAGAAGTGCGTCTAATTTGCGGTAGAACCCTTCACGGTTATAGCACCCTGTCAGCTGGTCTGTAACTGCCGACATATACAGTTTTGTATTCATCTCATAAATCTTGTCATAGGCATCAAGCCTGTTCAATGCGTAACGCACCTCACGGAACAGAAGCTGATAAAAGTTCAGATCGTCCTCATCAAGCATATAACGGTTCACCGAGGAATGCCAGTTATCCTTCATCAGCACATAGGTGATGACAATATTCTCGATTTTTGCGTTGTTAAAAAATGGGATCGCCACCATAGAACACACATCTTCATCACCAAAAATCGATGTGATATCCTGATGTTCAGAATAATTGCTGCTGATCTTGGAGATCACAAATCCACCCGCATTTTTCCGCATGGATTTTTCCATGATCTTCATGATCTCCGGCGTCATCTCTTTCTCTGTGTCATTGTAAAGTACCTGCGGCACCCTCTCGCTATAGCGGATATAGACTGCCCGGTCGACGTCAAAATGATTTAAAAATGTCTTCATGACCATATTGAGCATCTCTTTTGCAGTGATACCATTTACATCGATCAGTTTCTGCCAGATAGAAATAAAGTCGAGCTGTTCTTTCTTACTCTTATATGCCCGCTCCACGCTCTCCTGCTTTAACAGATCCTCGATTTCCCTGGTTGATAATTCCTCACAGTCGTCATCTACCGGTGGCAGAAGATCTTTCATATCCTCCGCGTACTCATGGAACATGATACGATGTGTCTCTTCATACTGTTTTAAAATAAACTCTTCCTGCTCATAAAGGATCTCTTTTCCTGCATTCCTGAAGCATTCCATCCTGTTCCTTCGGAACAGCACATAACAGAAAAACTGGTTTCCCTCTGCTCTCTTTAAATAAATATCTGCCTGCTCATATAATTTTAGCGCCTCCTCGTTGTCTCCGTCATGCTGTGCTAATAATGCCTTGGAAAACGTATAGAGGAACATATCATCATCTGCCTTTGCGTAGTCATGCACAGTGGCGAGGTTGTTTTCTGTCTTTTCCTTCTCGAAAATATAATTCAAAAACTGGCGGCAGCTATATAGATACCGCTCACAGTTAAAACGGTTTCCCTGTAAAATGGAAACCAGAGCAAACAATCCGTACAGTTTGGACAGATTGCAGACACGCAGACTGTTCAGATGCAGCTTTTCAATCGCTTTCATACACTGTGTCAGGTATTCCTGCGCCTTGTCATACTGCCCCAGCATAACGCAGTTCAATGACATATTATAGTGTACTTCTGCAATATCCTCCGGCTTTCTCAGTTTACATAATATCTTAATTGCCTTGTTGTAATAGCTCTGGGCTCTCTCATTTTCTCCCATTGCGCATAAATTATACGCAATACCGGAATAGATCCTTCCGCCCTCCACGCTGTCAACATCTTTCATCGCCTCATAGGTACGGATCGAATATAACAGGGAAACTTCGTACTCGCCATTTGTGGATGCTATCATGATATTTTTCCGATATGCAATGCTGATAAGCTGCTCATTGCCAATCTCTTTTGCAAGCGCAACGCCCTTGGAAAAATAAATCAGAAATGCTTCCGACCGGTACGCTTTTGCCACGATCTCCGGTTTATTGTCGTATGCATAAATATAAATATGCGCCAGATGATTTTTATAATGGTACGCATTCAGCTTCTCGATCAGTTTATCGCTGATCTCAATATCCTGGGCACAGAAGAAAATATTGCACCAGCCGGACATCTGGTTCTGCGCTTTTAAAAGTTCCGCACGGAACACTAAAAAATCATCCCCAAGCGCTTCTCCGCACTCCTTTGCCTTCTGTACATAAATCATGGCTTCCTCTAACTTGCCAAGATACATGTAAGAAGTTGCCATCCAGAAATTATAATAAAATGCTCCCTCTTTCTCCTGATCCTGCAGTTTTTCCAGATCTTCGCAGGATTCCAGAGCCTTCGCAATATCTCTTTGCAGTACCGACACCATAATCTGTAACAGCAAAAGCTGATAATGCTTTTTCTCAGAAATCGTAAAGTTATCAAACTTGATCCGGCGCTCAATCTTGCTCAGATGATGGTCTGCCTGGTCAAAATCCAAAAAGTATACCAGATTATTCAGTTTCCGATAGCCATCGTCACTCTCATAATCAGAGTAATAGTCCATGACATCCGGTTCCATGTTCCTGCCTGCATTTCCGATATGGTACACCATGTTCCGGTCATCCATACTCTCACAGATTGCATCCCACTCTTCATGTGCAAATTCCGGAATCGACTGCACATCATTGACTCCCAAGACAATGCCGATATTTTTATTCTTTGTCTGAAGCAGTCTGTTGGTAAGCTGCATGGTACTTTTCGAAGCCAGCTGAAAGCGGTTCAACACAATGACGACCGGACGGATCTCTGATAATTTCTGAAGCATCGTCACGATCGAATTGCGCATGCGTTCCTGCTCATACTCTACCTCATCGATCAGGATCTGTTCCGTTCTCTCGCAAAATCCGTTTTCAAAATAACTTTCAAATACAGGTCTCTGAAGCTTGTAGACATCACATTCTTCCATAAACTCTTCCAGTGTGCCACTGCAATACCTGTGAAACATCTGCCGGATCAGTCCCAGATACGGTTCATAAGCCTCTGCAATCTTATTATAAGAAAACTCATGACAGGTAAAAAAGATGTCTGACTGATCCTTGTAATGATTGACACTCTCTAAATCCCATATGGAAAAATCATTGCTATACCGCACAAGGATACTGTTATGTTCTACATTCCCAATTCCACTTACAACCTGTTCAATAACCCCGTTATAATACTTATCTATCATACGATTCCCTTTTGCTCCCAAAACACGCTTGCTGTTTTGTCACATTCTATATCAATATCCCATATCCGTTAAACAATAAAACGTTCCACATTTTTCTGCAGTTTTTCAGCAGAACGATAGGTTGTCTCTGCCTTCTGTTTAATTGCCTCTGCCTCCTGCACAACAATTCCTACTTTTTCAGCAATATCCGTTGTTCCGGTAGCTCCCTCTGTCGCAGTCTTGCTGACATCGGAGATAGCATCCATCACTCCGTTAATGGATGCGAGCAGCTGCTCCGATGATGCCGAGAAGTCTGTTACAAGGGAATCTACATTGGCAGCATCACTATTATAGGAATTTGCCATTTCTGCAAATCCTCCAAGACTCTCCACAACATCATTTCCGACAAACTCCAGCAGCCTCTCTGCATCATTTGCAAGATTCTCAACGGCTGCGGTCACATTGCCAGTCACTTCCTGAATATGGGCAACTGCTGCTTTGGACTGCTCTGCCAATACTCGGATTTCATCCGCAACAACCGCAAATCCTTTTCCTGCCTCTCCCGCTCTGGCAGCCTCAATGGATGCGTTCAAAGCCAGAAGGTTCGTCTGTCCGGTAATATCCATGATTGATTTGGCAAGAACATTGATCTGATCCACAACCTTAATATCTTCGAGTGCTTTGGTCAGGCTCTCATTAATCTCCTCATGAATCGATCTGGTACGTCTGTCATTTTCGTCTGTATCTTTTTTGATTTTCACAGCACGATCCCTGATCTCATCTGCCTCAGTAGCGCCATCCTGAGATCTCTCTGCAATACTCTTTGCAGCGCTCTCAATCTCATGTGACATTGCATTCATCTCTTCCGAAGATGCTGCTGTCTCCTCCATACCTGCCGCAAGTTCCTCCGTTGTCGCAGATACATTTTCAATCTGATCATCTAACGCCTGAAGACTTGTATCAATCTCCTGCACCATGCCGGTGATCTCTAATGCTTCTGATTTTACCTCTCCAATCAGTTCCTTCATCTCAGAGCGCATTTTCTCAAGTGAATCTGCCAGTTGTCCAAAATCATCTTTTCTCTTTAACAGATCCTGTTCAAATTCTTTTGAAAAATCGCCCTGCGCTATCTCGTCAATATGGGTAAGACTCTTTTTCAATGGCTTCACAATGCTGGCTGTGATCAGTGTCAGAACTAAAATTAAGATTACTTCCATGACAACAGCGATTCCGATGATCGCCATTCTGCTGTTGGATTCATAGGAAGAAAATTCATTTTTCACACCCAATACGTCCTCATCAATATCGTCCGTGTAGTTTCCGGTTCCAAGTACCCAGCCAAATGGTTCAAATGCCTTGCTGTAAGCACGTTTTGGAGATGGTTCCGTCTCACCCTCTCTCGGGAATACATAATCCGTAAAACCGCCGTTTTCCTGCCTTCCTGCACTGATGATTGCCTGCATATACGCAAATCCATTGGTGTCCACTGCATCCATACGATTTGTTCCCTCTGTGTCATTGCCGAGAAGGACTACGTTTGTTCCATCATAGGTATCTACCCAGAAATATCCATTATTGCCGTAACGCAGATCACGAATCTGGTCTGCCGCAAGTTTTTCTGCCTCGTCTAAGGTATATTCACCTTTTTCATACCGATTGTAAATGCTCTGGCAAAGAGATATTACATTATCTACCTGTGCCTTGATCTGTTCATCATACGAGGAACGCATATCATTCTCGATAATGTCTAACGCATTATTTCCAAGTCCTGACAGGCTTGTGTTGGAAATGACGGCGCATAGTGCCAGTGCGATCAGTGCAATCACCATTACAATAACTAATTTTGTTCTC
>OHZK01001132.1_pt1 | contig 10724 bp, 7 predicted proteins | sample 1580401 | NCBI WGS metagenome assembly OHZK01 (sample SAMEA3882530, study PRJEB24775) | human gut metagenome | biome: human-associated habitat; feature: intestine environment; material: feces | place: Netherlands | collected 2009/2010
TTTACTGCTCCATCCGAAACGTTTCTCACAGAAAGAAACGATCCATCATGCCTTTTTCATGCATGTGAAAGCCGTTGATCCCCATTTTCATCGCGGCCTCCACATTGGGCAGGGTGTCGTCGATAAACAGCGTATGCGCCGGATCGAGGCCGCAGTCCGCAATCAGCTTCTCATAAATCGCCTTTTCCGGCTTGACCAGATGGCAGGCGTAGGAGATTACGCCGCCGTCAAACAGCTCGCCGAAGCGATCCGCAAATTTTTCGCGCATCCGCTGATAGCCCTCGCGCGGGTAGTTGCTCAGCAGATAGAGCCGCTTGCCCGCCCGGCGGCAGCGCTGCGCGGCGCGGAATCCCTCGTCAATCGGCGTTTTCAGCTCGATCCAGCCGGTGAGCGCGCGCATGTATTCCGCCTCGTCCCCGCCGAACTGCCCGGCCAGCCTTCGCGCCGCCTCGGCGTATTCCATCTCGCCCCGGTCAAACTGCTCCCAATACGGCCCGTTGTAGACGCGCGCGAGCATGTCCTGCTGCTTCTGCGCGTCGCCGGGGAAGAGCTGCTCCAAAAAGTCCTTCGGCGCGTATCGAATCAAAATGTTGCCGATGTCAAAAACCACCGCGTCCACGCGGTGCCACGGCATCGTTTCATATTCAAGGTCGAATCGAATCCCGTTTTCCATGTGTTTGCTCCTTTCAGGCGGTCACTGGCGCACCGCCATGTTGACGGTCTCCCGCAGGCTGGCCTTGCTCTCCCCGTCGCGCTGCCGCCGGGCGATGACGACCAGCCGGTTTTCCTCCAGACAGGTGGAGAGCGTCAGCAGCGCGTCGGACGGCTTCACATCCATCGGGATGGCGTACATCGAGGCCAGCTCCGCGCGGCGGATGTAGCTGGCAAATTCCGCGTCGCTGGAAAACCGGGGATGCGCGAAGTAATCCAGAAAATTCTCGCTGCTCGTATCCAGCGAAACGTCCACCACCGCAAAGATGACGTATCGCTCCTGATGCCAGAGCGTGCTGAAATCGACGAACGGATGCGCCTTCAGGTAGTCGATGCTCTTTTCGTACTGCGTCAGCCTGCCGAACATCGTGCCGTCCTTCATGTTGTGGCCGTGCAGCAGCAGGTTCTGCGTCTTTTCCGTCATCGGGTGGTTTTCGTCAAGGAAGATCGTGCCCGCCGTCGATTTGTTCTTCGCGAAATCGTGGGTGAGGTAATAGCTGTTGTCGCGATAGACCACGGGCAGGTCGAGCACGTTGTCAATCGTGAGCCACGCGACCAGGTCCGTGTTCTGCGCGTGCAGCGCCTCCATCTGCGCAAGCGGCGTGCCGCCCATGCGCTGATATTGCGTGGTTTTGACGGTTTCCGGCACGGGCGTGACCGTCTGCCGCGCCTCCTGCGCGGGGGTTGGCGTCGGCGCGGGCGCTTCGGTCGGCATGGGCGTTTCCTCCAGCATGTCCTCCGCCTGCGTCTCCTGCCCGTATACCGCAAAGGCCTCGCTGTGCATCGCGGAAAGCTGCTTTTCAAGCCGCCTCGTCTGCACATAGCGCGCCCCAAAGCCGACCAACTGCGCCGCGCTCCAGATCGCCACGCAGAAAAGGCCGGCCATCACCGCGTAGCGCGGGTTCAGGCGGCGCGTTTTCCGCCCCTTCTGCCCGCCGACGGAAAACGCGCCGAGATAGCTGTCCTGCTCCGCCTGCTTTTTCTGTTTCCGCCGCTCCGCTCTGCGTTTGGCGCGCGTCACCGCAAGCTGCGCCTGAAGCAGACCGCGCTCGGCTCGCTTTGCGCCGCGTTTCGCGCATTGCTTCGCCGAATCCAGCGCCTGTCCGCGCCATTTCGCCCATTGCTCAGGCGGGTTTTGCCGCGGCTTGGGGGTCGGCTTCTGCACCAGCCTTTTGCGCGGCTGTCGGGGCGGCTGTTTCTCCGTCTCCGCCCTGTGTTCGCTCTGACGCTCAGGCGTATCTTCAGGCCCGCAGGGCATGACGGTCTGAGGCGGCCTGCGTTTATGCTGCGACGGTCTTCGATAATGTCTCTGCTCGCCCATGTTTTCCGCTCCTTTTGCTCTGCCGGATAGAAGCAGCCTCCCCGACGAGGCCGAGGAGGCTGCACGTTATCCTTAGTTTGCCACGCCGGGAAGCGTTTGTCAATCCTTGTTTACGTTCAATAATTCGTCCGTCTGCGTCGCAGAAGCGTCAGCGTCAGGCCGCAGAGCGCCAGCAGCAACGCATATTGTCCCGGATGCGTCGAATCTCCCGTCTGCGGCAAATTGACGGCAGGAATTTTCTCTTCTTCGTTAAAGCCGCATACGCTGCATCTGCGCGTTCTCAGGCCGCTTTCCGTCCGCGTCGGTTTTCTGGCCTCAACCCACTCTCCAAAGCGATGCGGCTCAACATTCTTTTTTCTGCCGCAGATGCAGCCTTGCCAGTGCTCCAATTCGTCATGTTCTTCGGTGTATTGATGCGCCTGAGTCTGCGCATCCATGACTTTTCCACATTCGCAGAGCGGCCAATGCATCGAATCGTCGCTCCCCCACTTATCGGCCTGCGCGACATGGGTGTGCTTCGCCTCAAACGATGTAAATCCGTTGTTTTTGTTTGGGTCGTAAGATACATTTTCGCTTCCGTCCGCTTTGTTGCCGGTTCCATTGATCGTCGTTTGAATCGGGGAACTTGCGGCGCGCGTTCTGCCGCTGATATTCAAATTGCCATTTAAATACAAAATCGGGTTTCCAATCAGTGCACATACACCCGACTTGATTTCAACGTCCGCACCATCTATGACGATTTTTCTCTTCTCAGGGGGCCAATTATCCATGCATCTCGCACTAATGCCGTAATCGCCTTCCGTGATTTTCAGTTTTCCTCCGGTGAGAATCGCATCGTCCTTCATCGTTTCAATCGCGGCGCCGCTTCTGGTTCCATCGATAATCACCGTGCCGCCCGTCATTTCAAAGGAATCCGACATGGACAATATCATCTTCGCGCGAATGGTTCCGGACTCAATCGTCACCTTTTCTCCCGCCATGCCATACGGAAGGTGGTTTTTTGCCGTGCTTTCCGGCATCTTAAACTCCAGGCTGCTCCCCTTTTCGCCTTCCCGGATCGTCCAGTTCACAGTTTTTCCATCTCCGCTCAGCAAAGGCCAATACCAGCTCGATGTCGTTTCGATCACATTTTCTCCTTCAAGCACAATGACGACGTTGCCCTTGCCTTGAATTAAAGCATGCGGGTACGGCGTTGCATGATCTGCCTTCATATAAAAACCGCGAAGCGTCAGCGTGCCGCCATCCGCCGTCGGTTCCCACTTCCAGCCTTCGTTCGACAGATGATCCTCTGTCGCCGTCATCGTCGTCAAATCCATTTCCGTGGTGCGCGTCACCGTTCCCGCCGCATAGGCCGCCGGAACGTTCCCCCCCCGCATAATGCTAGCAGCATCGCAACCAGCATCACGCAGATCCAAACACCATTTTTTCTCGTCCTTCTCATTTTTTTCGCTCCCTTTTCCTTTGAAAATTTTTCTTTACGCAAGAATCGTTCTTTTTTTCGTTCATAAAAACGCTGTCAATAATTATATCACGCTTTACCGTGCCGTCAAATTTCCATTTTATTAATAAAATGGATTATTCCATTTCGCTTCTTCTCTTTTTCTTCTTTTTGTCTTTCCTAACACATCTCATCTGTGTGAAACGAAAAAAAGAAACCATCCGTCCATGACGAAAACGGATGGTTTTATGAACAAAATTTTATAATTATTTATCAATTTTGCGCAGCACAACCGCCGTGCGCGCAGGCAGGTAGATCACAAAGCCGTCGCCCATCTGCGGGTCATGCGCCCACGTATGGTAGACAACGGATTTGTCGATGTTCTGGTAGCCGCCGAACGTCTTGTCGTCCGTGGAGAGGATCACCTGATAGTCGCCCTTTTCCGGCACGGGCACAAACAGCCCCGTCTGCGAGCGCGTCGGGTGGAAGTTGAAAACGAAGACGCAGCCCTTCTTCTCAAAGGCGAGAATCTGATCGTCCTCGTGCTGGCGCAGGCAGCGCGGCATGCCGCCCTCCAGCACGTCGTATTTGCGGATCAGCGCAATCATGGCCTTGTCGAAGTTGCCCAGCAGCTCGTAGCGCAGATAGCCGTTCTCCGCGAGGCTCCACAGCCTGCGCGCGTGGGCGAAGCTCCAGCCGTTGCCCTCGCGCGGGAAATCAATCCATTCCGGATGGCCGAACTCGTTGCCCATGAAGTTGAGATAGCCTTCGCCGCCCGCCGCGATCGTCACCAGCCGGATCATCTTGTGCAGGGCGACGGCGCGCTCGACGACCATGTTTTCATAGCCGCGGTTCATGCCCCAGTACATTTCCTTGTCGGCCAGGCGGAACATCAGCGTCTTGTCGCCCACGAGCGCCTGATCGTGGCTCTCGCAGTAGGCGATGTTCTTTTCGCCGGGGCGGCGGGAAATCAGCTCGTAGTACAGGCGGCCGATGTTCCATTGCCCGTCCTGCTTCTCCTTGATGGTCTTGATGAAGAAATCCGGCAGACCCATGCTCAGGCGGTAATCAAACCCGATGCCGCCGTCCTTGACCGGCAGGCACATGCCCGGCATGCCGCTCATCTCCTCGGCCACGCAGAGCGCGCCGCGCTTGAATTCGTGCGTCAGCTCCGCCGCGAGCTGCAAATAGGCGACGGCCTGCACGTCCGTGTTCATGGAGAAGTACTGCCGGTAATCGGTGAACGCGCTGCCCAGCCCGTGATCCAGATAGATCATGCTGGTCACGCCGTCAAAGCGGAAGCCGTCGAAATGGTATTCCTCCAGCCAGAAGCGCACGTTGGAGAGCAAAAAGTGCACCACGCCGTTCTTGCCGTAGTCAAACACCTTGCTGCCCCACGCCGGGTGATCGCCCGCGCCGCCGTCCTTGAAGAATTGATCGTCGCGCCCGTCAAAGCCGTTGATGCCCTCGGCGGTATTCTTGACCGCGTGGGAGTGCACCAGATCGAGCAGGACGCTCAGCCCCATCGCGTGCGCCTCGTTAATCAGCGCCTTGAGGTCGTCCGGCGTGCCGTACCACGAGGAGGCCGCGAAGAAATTGCTGACCTGATAGCCGAACGACGCATAATACGGATGCTCCATCACGGCCATGAGCTGCACGGTGTTGTAGCCGTCCTTCTTGATGCGGGGCAGAATGTCGCGCATGAACTCCAGATACGTGCCCACGCGCTCTTCCTCGGTCGCCATGCCGACGTGCGCCTCGTAAATCAGCGGCGGCACGTTCTTCTTCGGCCTGAATTTGCCGTCTGTCCACTCAAATTCCTTGCGCGGGTTCCAGATGGCGGCGCTGAAATTGTGCGTCTTTTCATCCTGCACGACGTAGGTGGCGTAGAGCGGGATGCGGTCTTCCGTGCCGCGCGCGCTGGTGACGGCAACCTTCACCTTGCTGCGGTGCCTGAGGGTGCGGACGCCGGGGATCATAATCTCCCAGTTGCCGTCGCCCACCGCCTTCATCGGGTGACTTGTTCTGTCCCAGTTGTTAAACTCGCCGATCAGGTGCATGGCCGTCGCACCCGGCGCCCACTCGCGGTAAACCCAGCCGCCCTTGACCTTGTGGAAACCGTAATACAGGTGGCCGCTGGCGAACTCCGTCAGCGTCTGCCCCGGCGCGAGCAGCTCCTTTTTGCGCTGCTTGAAATGGCGCACGCGCTCGTTCAAATCGCTCTCAAACGCGGAAAGATTGGGGTCATCCTCTATGATTTTAAGCTTGCGGACTTGCTTCTTTGCGGTATCGCTCATCAAAAAAGCTCCTCTCCGTATTTCTTTTTTCTTCGATTGTACCCCATTTCCCCATCAATTTCAACACTTTTGAAGCAATCAATCTGAGCATTTTTTCAGAAAAGTCAATCGTTTGCCCGTTTTCCGCTGTTGACGCAGGGCGCGCGCGGCGTTAAACTATATGTAGGTTTTTTCCCGCCACGGGTTTTCCCCGCGGTTTCTTTGAGAATTTTGATATCGGAGGATATTTTTATGTTGACACGCACCTTTTTTGCCCGTGCGCCGCTCGCGCCGGGTCGTTTCGCCCCGCTCCCCGTCGGCGCGGTTTCCGCACAGGGCGCGACGCGCGACCGCCTTCTGGCACTGCGCGGCGGCCTGCTCTCCCGCTGCGCGTCCGTCTTCCCCGAGGCCGGGGAACAGAGCGCGTGGTTCGGCGGCCCGCTGGGCGGCGGCATGCACGCGCCCGAGCTGCTGGAAGCCATGCTGCTGACCGGCGCGCAGCTCGGCGACGAGGAATTGCGCCGCGAGGCGCTCCGCCTGTGCGGCCGCGTGGTCGAGCGCCAGCGCGAGGATGGTTCGTTCGGCGCGCCGAGCGAGACCTTCGCCGCGCGCGGGCGCATGCTTCGCGCGCTCTGCGCCGCCTACTCGATGAGCGGCGACAAGCAGTTCCTGACCTTCATGCTGCGCTACATGAAATATCTGCACGATACCCTGCGCGTGCGCGCCCTCTCTGCGGAGGACGCGATGCACACCGCCGATACGCTGGAAGCGGGCGTCCTGCTCTACAACGTCACCGGACAGAAGGCGATTCTCTCCGTGCTGATGATGCTCGTCAGCCAGGGCGCGGATTACACCTCGCTCTTCCATGCCTTCCCCTATCGCACGCCGATCTCCCGCTCCTTCACCGCGCGGGAGCTGCTCGACGCGCTCGCGCATGAGGATGAATCCGGCTACACCCACCATCTGCTGCGCAGCGCCTCCGGCGCGAACCTGTGCGAGGGTCTGCGCGCCAGCGCGCTGTGCGGCGTGCTGACCGGCTCGGGCAAGCACCTCTCCGCGCCGGAAGCGGGGCTTGCGCGGCTCAACAAGGCGCACGGCGCGGCGGGCGGCGGCGTGACGGCCGATCCCCTGCTGGGCGGCACGCACCCGAGCCGCGGCGTTTCCGCCGTGAGCGCCTGCGAACTGGCCGCGTCGCTGGAGACGCTGCTCGCCTGCCCCGGCGGCGAATTCGGCGCGGATCAGCTCGAAACGCTGATGTACAACACCGTTGACGCGGCCTTCGCCCCGGATGGGCGCGGCGTTCAGCCGATGCAGCAGGCCAATCAGGCGATGCTCTCCCGCGCGGCGCGCTTCCCGCTCAGCGGCGAGGACGCGGGGCTGTTCGGCCTCGAGGATGGCGACGCGCTCTGCGCGCTGCTGAGCGCATGGCCGCGCTTTGTGCAGAGCCAGTGGATGGTCTCCCGCGACGACGGCCTCTGCGCGATGGGCTACGCGCCGTGCTCGGTGCGCTACCGTCTCTCCGATGCGTCCGTTCGCGTCGATGTTTCCGGCGAATACCCGGCGGGCGGCAGCGTCCGCATCACGGTGCACACCGACAAAAAAGCCGCGTTCCCGATTCACCTGCGCATCCCCGAATGGGCCAACGGCGCGACCGTCGCTGCGGACGGCGACATTCTCCCCGCGCAGGCAGGCGGCTTTGTCACCCTCAATCGCGACTGGCAGGATGGCGACGAGCTTCTGCTGACGCTGCCGATGGCCATCCGCAAGCTGCCCGCGTTCCATCAGGCGGTGAGCGTCGCCCGCGGCCCGATCCGCTTCGTCTATGCGCCGAAAACCGTCGCGCACGACGACGTGCTCAGCGCGGGCATGGATTTTGCCGTCGCCCTCGTCGGCGCGGAGGAAATCCGCGTGATCGAGCGCATGGATGGTTCCGTCGCGCTCTCCGCCCGCGTGACGCCGCTGCCGCGCTGGGGCATGCGCGCCGCAAGCTGCGACCAGCCGCCGATCGTCCTGAGCGACGCGAACATCGCGCTGGCCTTCGATGCGGAGCTCGTGCCGTATGCCGAGGCGGCGATCCGTCTGGCCGTTCTGCCCGTGCTTTAAGGGAAATGCGCGTTCCGCGCGGTTTTCTTCTTCGTTTCCCTCCGTTCACATTGCCGCCACAGCTTTCGGTTAGAATCGTGATGATATTTTCTCCGAGGTGATCGCCATGAGCAAAACGATACGTATTCTGATTTGCGACGATGATCCCATCGTTCATCAGTCGCTCTCCCTCTATCTGGATAACGAGGATTTTCTGCACGACTCCGCCTACGACGGCAGGCAGGCGCTGGACATGATTAAGAAGGAGCACTACGATCTGATGCTGCTGGATCAGATGATGCCCGGCATGACCGGCATGGAGGTCTGTCAGGCCGTCCGCAAGGACAGCCAGCTCCCCATCATCATGCTGACCGCCCGCGGCGAGGAAATCGACCGCATTTTGGGGCTTGAAATGGGCGCGGACGATTACATCGTCAAGCCGTTCAGCCCGCGCGAGGTCGTCTCCCGCATCAAGGCCGTTCTGCGCCGCACCTGCGCCGCGCCGGATACCGCGCAGGATGAAAAGCTGACCACGCTGACCTACGGCTCGCTGGAAATCCAGCCCGAGCGTTACAGCGTCAAGCTCGCCGGGCAGAGCGTCGCCTGCACCCCGCGCGAGGTGGAGCTGCTGTATCTGCTGGCCAGCCACCCCGGCCGCGTGTTCGACCGCGAGCAGATCCTCTCCCGCATCTGGGGGTATGATTTCTTCGGCGACACGCGCACGGTCGATACCCACATCAAGCGCCTGCGCCAAAAGCTCACCTGCGAGGAGATGGGGCAGAAATGGGATATCATCACCGTCTACGGCGTGGGCTATAAGTTCGAGGTCGAAACATGACGGCGGGCAGGCCGAAACGGCACAGCGCCTCCTTTCGGCGCGTGCTGGTGCTGGTCTATGGCACGGTGATCCTCTTCGCGCTGCTGATTACCGGCATTTACACGGTCGTTTCGCCGCAGATTTTCGCCAGCAATAAGATCAGCGACCTGATCCCCAAGGGGCAGATCATCGCCGGGTATATCGAGAGCACGCTGCGCGGCGAGCTTTCCTCCACCTACCTCGTGCCGCTCATCGGCCGCAGCACCTCCCAGTGGGAGGCGACGGTCTGGGTGGTGGACGCCAGCGGCGACACGCTCATCCGCACCCAGCAGATCGAGGGGCGGCGCGTCGGCCGCCTGCCCGCCAAGCTCAGCGAATCCATGCTGCCGCAGGTGCTCTCCGGCGAGATCGCCACGCACGTGGGCAGCATGGAGGATTTAACCGTCTCCGACGGCGCGAGCCATCGCAAATCCGCCCGGTCATCCAGCGTGATGAACGGCCTGAGCGAAGGCAGCGCCAAAGCGCCCGAGACCGATTCCACCGAAGAGGTGATGAACGGCAACCTCGTCGTCGTCGCCGTTCCGATCACATTCATGGACGAGGTCATCGGCGCGGTGTTCATGGCGCAATCCATGACCGAGATCATGGGCGGCATGCAGGCGCTCACCAACACGCTGGCGCTCTCGCTGCTGCTGGTCGGGCTGCTGATGCTCCCGGTCGTCCTGTTTTTCGCCTCCCGCATGGTGCGGCCGATCACGCGGATGCGCACCGTCGCCCTGACGATGGCCGGCGGCGACCTGACCGCCCGCGCGGAGGACGGCTCCAACGACGAATACGGCGAATTGGGGCGCGCGCTCAACTACCTTTCCAGCGAGCTGGGCAACACCATCTCCTCGCTGCAAATGGAGCGCAACCGGCTGCAAAGCCTGATTAACGGCCTTTCCGAAGGCATCATCGCCGTAGACGCGAAGGGCGCGACCACGCTGATTAACCCCGCCGTCTACGGCCTGCTGAACCTTCAATCCACCGATGACAATGTGCGCGCCGCCGCGCCGGATGTGTTCGCCATGTTCGATCAGGCGCTCTCCTCCGCGCAGGCCGTCAAAAAGACGGTTTGGCAGGGCGACGTCGCGCTGCATATCTCCGTTTCGCCGCTGCTGCTGCAAAGCGGCGAGGTGACCGGCTGCGTCGGCATCGTTTCCGACGTGACCAGCGCCGAGCGGCTGGAGCAGACCCGCCGCGATTACGTCGCCAACGTCTCCCACGAGCTGCGCACGCCGCTGACCGCCATGCGCGCGCTGATCGAGCCGCTGCGCGACGGTCTGGTGAAGACCGAGGAACAGCGGCAGCAGATTTATGACGTCGTGCTGCGCGAAACCATGCGCCTGTCGCGGCTGGTCAACGACATGCTGGAGCTCTCCCGCCTGCAAAGCGGCACGGCCTCGCTCTCCCGAAGCGTCTTTGCCCCGCTCCCGCTGTTCAACCTCATCCACGAAACCTATTCCGCCTACGCCGAGGACTATCAGCAGACCTTCGTCTACGACGTGCCGGAAGACCCGCCGAGCGTTTGGGGCAATCCGGATCGCACCCAGCAGGTGCTCATCGTGCTGCTGGATAACGCCTTCAAGTATACGCCGGAGGGCGGCGTCGTCACGCTGAGCGCCTGCGCGGAGGGCGACGTTGTCCGCGTCCGCGTCCGCGACACCGGCGTGGGCATCCCCGCGGCGGATCTGCCCCACGTGTTCGACCGCTTCTATAAGGTCGATAAATCCCACCACAGCAAGGGCACCGGCCTCGGCCTCGCCATCGCTTACGAAATTATGAAGCACCTCGGCGAGGAGATGAGCGTCACCAGCGAGCCCGGGCAGGGAAGCTGCTTCACCTTCACGCTGCATATCGCGCAGGGCACGGCCGAAAAGACGGCCGAGCTGCCGAAAGTCCCGGCATAAAACGGCTCATTTTTCCTGTTCTCATATACGTTTTTTGAAAGGTCGGCTTCGCGCGGAGCCGGCCTTTTCATCTTTTTTCCAATAACTGAGCAAAAAGCAAATTCTGCACAAAACGCGGGCGCGCAATGCG
>OHZK01001138.1_pt1 | contig 10697 bp, 10 predicted proteins | sample 1580401 | NCBI WGS metagenome assembly OHZK01 (sample SAMEA3882530, study PRJEB24775) | human gut metagenome | biome: human-associated habitat; feature: intestine environment; material: feces | place: Netherlands | collected 2009/2010
GGATATTATGCAATACAAAGTTCTGGCACTGGATCTGGATGGCACACTGACCAACAATGCCAAAGTCATTACCCCACGCACCAAAGCTGCCCTGCAGGCAGCGGCGGACCGCGGCGTGCGCATTGTGCTGGCCAGCGGCCGCCCCACCGTGGGCATTGAGCCGCTTGCCAAAGAGCTGGAGCTGGACCGCCGCGGCGGCTGCATCCTGAGCTATAACGGCGGCAAGATCATTGACTGCAAAACCGGCGAAACGCTGGTGCAGCATGAGTTCCCGCCGGAGCTGATTGACCCGGTGTGCACCTTTGCCCGCTACTGGAACGTGATGCCGCTGACCTATGATGCCAAAGGCATTGTGACCGAGGATGCCGCCAACCCCTATGTTGGCGAGGAAGCCCGCATCAACAAAATCCCGGCCCGCCAGGTGGAAAACCTGCCCGCCGAGATCCAGTGGCCTATCAACAAGCTGCTGCTGGTTGGCGACCCCGTGGATATGCCTCATGTGGAGGAGCTGATGCAGCAAAAGTTTGCGGGCAAGCTTTCCATCTACCGCTCGGCGCCGTTCTTTATTGAAACGATGCCCCTGGGGGTGGAAAAATCCGCCTCGCTGGCGCTGCTGCTGAAAAACATGGGCCTTGGCCCCGAAAACCTGATGGCCTGCGGCGATGGCTGGAACGACCTGCCCATGATCCGCTATGCGGGCATGGGTGTTGCCATGGGCAATGCTGTGCCGGAAGTAAAACAGGCAGCCAAATACGTCACCGCAGATAATGAGCATGACGGGGTAGGGCTGGCCGTTGAAAAATTCATCTTGGAGGACCCGCAGTGAACCTGATCGTTTTTGACTTGGAATGGAACATGGGCAATGCGCCCAAAACCTTTAATTATCATGGGGCGGAGCTGACCCTGCGGGGTGAGATCATCCAGATCGGTGCAGTGCGGGTGGACGAGAATGGCGATGTACTGGATACCTTTGAGATGACCCTGCGCCCCCGCATTTTCCGCAAGCTGCATTGGCGCATTGCGGAGGTGACTGGCCTGAGCCAGGGCGATCTGGAAGCCGGGGTGCCCATTGCCGAAGGCCTGCGGCGGTTCCAGGAATGGGCCGGCCCCGATGCCGAATTTGCCGAGTGGGGCCTGGACGATGTGCCGGTGCTGAAGCAGAACCTGTTCCTTTATAATATGGACGAAAGCTGGCCCAGCCGCTGGTATGACCTGCAGCAGATCTTTTTGAAAAATTTCCCCCGCGGGGAAGGCGAGGGCCTGACGCTGGAAAGCGTGGTGGACCGCCTTGGCATTGAGCATGACGGCGATTTCCACAATGCGCTGGACGATGCCCTGTACACCACAAAAATCTGCCGCCGCCTGCCGCTGGCCCAGGGCATTGCCGAATACCCGGACCCCGCCGCCCAGCTGACAGCCGCCCTGCTGAACAATACCGATACCGAAACGTACGATATCCAAACCTACTTTGACCGCCTGGACCACGATGCCTACAAAAATGACCCTGCGCTGTATCAGGTGGGCTGCCCGTTCTGCGGCAAGCCGCTGGTGCTGAACGATATCTGGCTCAAGCGCGGCAACACCGGTTATTATACCGAAGCCACCTGCCCGGACCACGGCCCGTGGTTCCTGCGCTTTAAGCTGAACCGCCGCGACGGTCTGCATTGGAACTTTGCCCGCTGCATTGAGACCGTGCGCCCCGAAAGCTATGCCCGCTATAAAAAACTGGAAAAATCCCAGCGCGAGCGCATCCGCATGAAAGCGGAACGTGCTGGAAAGAAAACCCAGGAATAAAAATAAAACGCTCCCCGACCTGTGCATAAGAGAACTGCATGGAGAGGGGAGCGTTTTGTAATGAATAAAGAATAAATAATAAAGAAGAATGGTGGTGGGCGCTGCGCGCCTTTTTTGGATATTAGGCGCGATGCAGGATAAAGAGTGCGCTCCGGGTGGGCGCTGTTTACTTACTTCATTTTGCCGATGTAGACGAGGTAGGAGTAGAGGTAGATCCAGGCGGAGCCGCCAAAGACAACGGCCAGCAGCAGGATCATGGTGGCGGCATCGCCCAAAATGGTGGCCAGCAGTGAAATTACAATCAAAGCAGCACCCATAACAACAAACACAATGCCGCCCATGCGCTGGGTGCGGTTCCAGTTGTGTTCGTTGTTCAGCGCCCAGGGCGTTTTGCAGCCGAACATATAGTTCTGCTTGATGCGCGGCATATAGTTGCCCAAAAAGATGAACAGCACCCCGCAGCCGCCGCAGACCAGAATACCGACCAGGCTGCTGCCCTCCGGAATCAAGCCGAACACGCTCAGCTCCGAAAACCAGCTCATAGCTGACATAAATATTGTAAGGGCAGTGAGGGAGGCGTTCCAGACACCCTTGAACTTTTCATAATTCTGGTGCTTGGGGTCAATGCGGGGCAGCGCTGCCATCAAAATCAGCATCAGGGCGGGCAGGGCTGCCATAATCAGCACAGTGGATTTTGGCCCCCAGCCGTTGGCCTGGCCGTCCGCGCCCCAGTGGGTGGGCACAACGTCCGGCAGGGAGCCATAAAAGCAGAGGTGCGCCGCAAAGTTGATGGCGCAAAAAATCAGCAGCCCCCAAAACAGTTTATTTCGTTTCATCATCAGGTCCACCTTTCACAAAGCCAAAATCGAAAAACCACTTAACAGCTTCCTGGAACACGGTCAGGTTCAGGCAGTACACAATATTCTGGCCGCGGCGCTCATCCGTTACCAGCCCGGCATTTTTTAAAATGTTCAGGTGGTGGCTTACGGATGGCTTTGCCATATCAAAGTGCGCAGCAATATCACCGGCACTCATCTCGCCTTCGCTCAACAGCTCCAGAATGCGCCGCCGGGTGGGGTCCCCCAAAGCCTTAAACGCATCGCCTACCATAGGTCAGCGTTCCTCCTTATCTGATAACGTCTGCTGTTCCGGTTCTTGCAATGCACAATACTGCTTTTTGGCGTAAGCCGCGCAGCCCAGGCAGAGCACCAGCAGCAGTGCTTCCACCAGCCAGGTACTGTGCAGCACGCCGCACTGGAATAAAGCAGCGGGAACATCGAAGAGCGCATGCAGCGCCACCGCCAATCCCAGATACCCGGCCTTGCGCTGCCGGACAGCCCGGAATACAACCACCGAGAGGGAAATGTGCAGCGTCATGGCAATCGCGCGTTCAGCCAGCCCCAGCAGCAGGTTGGCGGCCCCAAAGCTGGCAACGGCGGCGATCTGTGCCTGTACCTGGTCCAGCTGCGCGCCGGTCAGCCCATTGGTTATGGTTTCAATGCTGCCGCTGTTGACAAGCTGCGCAATCGCAATATTATTGATGGCGGTGAGCCCCAGAACCAGGATTGCCTCGATCCCGCCGTGGCCGATGCCATAGGTTACGGCGTCCCGCCGGTTGGTATAGCGCTTGAGCAGAAAGCGAAACGCAAGATAGCGCCCGACTTCCTCAAACACGCCCGCCAGCAGGCAGCCGATCAGGGTGTAAGCCCACGCATGGGTCAGCACATACTGCGAAACGCCGGTGCCGCCGCCAAAGAAAATGGCCTTGGGCACACCTTCCAGTACCTGGGCGAAAACGACGAAGGTCACCGCGCCGACAACAGCAGGAAACAGCTTTGCACCCCGGCAGAATTTGAACTTCCATACCAAAAAAACCAGAACCGGCAGCCCGATACCGGCTGCGGCGGCCAAGGCGCTCCACAAAATGGTCTGCAAAGAAATTATCGTGCTCATAACATATACCCTTTCAGAAAATCACAAGAATTATATATTTAGATAAACGTCTAAATATTATGGCCCTAATATACCACCCTCACACGGCTTTGTCAAGCGGGCGCGGGTGGTACGGTTAAAACTTAATGGTCAGGGGGTAGCCAAACAGCTTGGGCAGCTTAGGCAACGTTGTCGATCTGGTTCTGCATCACAATGTCATGCAGAATGTTGGTTTTCACGTAGTTTTCGCCGTAAGCGTTCACATAGCTGGTCATATCGGTGGAGCCAAAGTAGCGGGAGAACTCAGCGTTCAGAATGTCGGTATCGCATACAATGTTGTTCTTCTCCGCCAAAGCCTGCATGATCAGAATCTGCTTGATCATGTTCTGCTTGGAGCTTTCGCTGTTTTCCAGGTATTCATCCACACTGCTGTAACCGGCCTGGCTCAGCATGGTCTCCAGCGAAACGCCGCGCATCTGGGCGTACAGGTACGGCTGGTACAGCACGGTATTGGTGAAATACTGCTGCACATCTTCGGGCAGGGTATCGGTATTGACTTCGGCAGCATCGTACAGCTGGCCGTACAGCTCATTGGCTTCCTGATTGAACAGCAGGCTGTTGCTGACAAAAGTTTTCAGCTCAGCCACATTGTTCATGCCCATGGACTCGGCCAGGTTGCTGCTGACCCAATCATCAGTCAGGTCGGGGGTCACATCCTCGTTGATGTAGTTCAGCGTGGTGGCGAACACTGCGTCCTTGCCGGCCAGGTTGGTGGCCTGGTAGTCATCCGGGAAGGTGACATTCACATCAAAGGTTTCGCCGGGCATGTGGCCAACGATCTGATCCTCGAAGCCGTCAATAAAGGTGCCGCTGCCCAGGGTCAGATCATAATCGCTGCCGGTGCCGCCGTCAAAGGCAACGCCGTCAATGGAACCGGCAAAGTCAATGTTCACAGTGTCACCGTTTTCGGCGGCGCGGTTGGTGATCTCGTTGGTGGTCTTATAGTTGGAAAGAATGTTGTTGGAAATGTAATCGTCAATATCACTGTCGCTCACGGTGGTGGCATCGTCCGAAATGGTAAAGCTCTCAGTGTCCGGCAGCGTGACGTAATCCAGCGCGGTGATGCCCTTCAGGTAGCCGTTCTCGTCATAGGCATCACTGAAAGAAAAATCAGCCAGATAAGAATAATCATCGGCGGCGCTTTCTGCGGTAGCGTCGTCAGGAACAGTGCTTTCACCGGCAGCTTCGCTGGAAGCTGCGCTCTCGGCGGTTGCTTCGCTGGAGGATGCGCTGGAACTGCAGGCAGTCAGGCCAAAAACCATGCCGCATGCCAGCAGGCTGGCAGCAGCGCGGGTCAAGTTGGTGTTTTTCATGGGTTGTCTCCTGTCTTTTTTGAAAAAATACATCGCGTACCGCAGCAGGGAAAAATACCCCCGTCAAAAGCGGATACTTTTTTATTATACAGCTTTTTTGCAAAAAGTACAGCCCTGCATTCACAAAAGGGAAGCGGGTGTGTTATAATACCCGTGGCAGAGCACCCAATGCTCTGCCATGGGCGGCAGACCTGCTGCCCGGATATCCTTATATAAGGAAAGGAACAGAACCCTATGGAAAAAGAAAAAATCGCGCGCATCAATGCGCTGGCTCATAAAGCAAAAACTTCTGGCCTGACGGAAGCCGAACTGGCGGAGCGTGACGCCCTGCGGCAGGAATACCTGGCTGATATCCGCGCATCCATGATTGACCAGCTGGAGCACACCACGGTGATTGAGCCGGACGGCACCCGCCGCAAGCTGCAGGTGCGCCACTGATCCCCTGTTCAAAGTGGCGGCCCGGCTGGCGCGGGGCTGTGTGGTTTGCACAAAATTGTGCCGGGGTATTGGAATTTGCAAGCGGGTTTGCTATAATATAGCTGGCGGCGAATCCCGGCTACAAGAAATCAGTCAGCCACCCGGCAGACTGAACGGAAAAGGCTGTACATTTTGCCAAAGCGAGGTTATTTTTCATGCTTACTGCAATTACCGGTATCAACTGGGGCGACGAGGGCAAGGGCCGTATGGTGGACCTGCTCTGCCGCGATTATGACATCGTTGCCCGTTACCAGGGCGGCGACAACGCCGGCCACACCGTCAAAAACGAGTGCGGCAAGTTCGTACTGAACCTGGTGCCCTCCGGCATCCTGCACCCCAGCATTGTCTGTGTTATGGGCGGCGGTATGGTCATTGACCCGGAACATCTCGAAAAAGAGATCGCCGACCTGCGCGAACAGGGTGTTAAGATTACCCCGGACAACCTGAAAATTTCTGACCGTGCTACCATCACCATGCCGTTCCATGTGGAGCAGGATGGCCTGGAGGAGGCCCGCCTTGCCAAAACGGGCGCACAGTTTGGTTCCACCAAGCGCGGCATTGCTTACACCTATGGTGATAAGTACATGAAGAAAACCCTGCGCATGGGCGATTTGGTCCACATGGATGCCGGTGTGCGCAAGCGCCTGGAAACCCTGGTGGAATCCAAGAACCTGACCATGGTCAACATTTATAACCAGAAGCCTGTCAACGTGGACGATATGTGGAACTGGTGCAAGCACTTCCAGGAAGTGTTCGGCGCTTACATCTGCGATGTCGGCCAGTACCTGGCAGATGCTGACGATGCCGGCAAGAAGATCATGTTTGAGGCCCAGCTGGGAGCTCTGCGTGATATCGACTACGGCATTTATCCCTACACCACTTCCTCCAACACCATCGGCGCTTATGCACCCATCGGCGCTGGCATCCCCGGCCGCAAGCTGAACAAGTCCATCGGTATCATGAAGGCTTATTCTTCCTGCGTGGGCGACGGCCCCTTTACCACCGAGCTGGCTATGACCGAGGAAGAAAAGCACCTGCTGCGTGAAGCCGGCCATGAATACGGCGCTGCCACCGGCCGCCCGCGCCGCGTTGGCCCGTTTGATGTGGTTGCTTCCCGTTACGGCGTTCAGTGCCAGGGCTGTGACGAGCTGGCCCTGACCCTGTTTGACGTTCTGGATTATATGGAAGAAGTTCCCGTTGTTGCCCAGTACAAGCTGGCTGACGGCACTGTGACCGACCGCTTCCCGACCGGCAAGACTTTGGACGATGCACAGCCGGTTGTCGTCAAGCTGCCGGGCTGGCACTGCGATATCACCTCCGTGCGCAAGTACGAGGACCTGCCGGAAGCTGCCCGCGGCTATGTGGAATATCTGGAAAAGGCCGTTGGCTGCAAGATCAAGTATATCTCCGTTGGCCCGGAGCGCGATGCCTGCATCATTCGTGACTGATCTGCATAAGATGGTCAGCAGGAACGCTGCTTGAACCTGAAATGATAAATGGCGGACCCCCATCGGTCCGCCATTTTTGTAAATTATCTGTCTGTGGGTTTTGTCGGATACAACGCCCCAGCAGGAAACTTCAATTCCGAATATCCATATCTGTAGGGGAAGGGAAGAGCAATTCTTGACAAAACTTCTGATCAGACTTTTTATCCGTGATCCGGCCAATATCCAGGACCGCACCGTGCGCACTGCTTACGGCAACCTGGCCTGCATGGTGGGGATTGTGTGCAATGTGCTGCTGTTTGCGGGCAAGTTTACGGTGGGCACCCTGTTTGGCAGTATGGCCATTGCGGCGGACGCATTGAACAATCTGTCCGATGCAAGCTCCAACGTGGTCAGCCTGGTGGGCTTCCGCCTGGGGTCAAAACCTGCCGATGATGAGCACCCTTACGGCCATGCACGGTACGAATACCTGGCGGGGCTGGCGGTTTCGGTCATGATACTGGTCATCGGCATTGAGCTGCTGAAAGAAAGCTTCCTCAAGGTGCTGCACCCCACGCCGGTCACCCTTAGCGCGCTGACCATAGCGGTGCTGGTGGTGTCCATCCTGGTCAAACTGTGGATGAGCAGCTTCAACCGCAGCGTTGGCAGCCGCATCAAGTCCGAAACGCTCATGGCCACTGCGGCGGATGCCCGCAACGATGTGGTTACCACTGCCGCGGTTCTGGCCGCTACCATTCTGGCTCACCTGACTGGCATTGACCGCATTGATGGCCTGATGGGTGTTGGCGTGGCGCTGTTTATCCTGTGGAGCGGCGTCGGCCTGGTGCGGGATACCATCAGCCCGCTGCTGGGCGCGGCCCCTGACCCGGAACTGATTGATTACATTGAGAAAAAAGCCCTGAGTTACCCCGGTGTGCTGGGCATCCATGATTTGATGGTGCATGATTACGGGCCCGGCAGCAAGCTGGTCAGCTTCCATATTGAACTTTCCGCTGACAGTGATGTGATGAAAAGCCATGACCTGATCGACTCTATCGAGCGGGATTTTCAGGTGCATGACCATCTGCTGGTCACGATCCACTTTGACCCTGTTGTGACGGATGACCCGCATATCAACGAACTGCGGAAATTCTTGAAAGAACAGCTGGCTGAAATTGCGCCGGAAGCGGATATCCATGACCTGCGCATTGTACCCGGCCCCACCCATACCAATGTGATTTTTGATTGTGCCGTGCCCGCAGACTGGCTGGCCGCCAAGGACCACCGCGCCAACAAAATCCCGGCTGCTTTGCGCAAAGCGGTATCGGACCGCTGGCCGGACCATTTCTGCGTGATCCAGCTGGAACCGATTTATGCAAAACTGAAATAAAAACAAAATCAATACAGGAATACGAACAAAGGAGCAACTACCATGGATTACAATGCCGCCGCACTTGAAATGCACGCAAAATACCCCGGCAAGCTGACGGTCAACAGCCTGTTTGAAGTCAAGGATCGTGACGCCTTGTCCACTGCCTACACCCCCGGCGTTGCGGAGCCCTGCCGCCAGATCAAGGCGAACCCGGACGATGTGTATAAATACACCTTCAAGGGCCGCACCGTGGCAGTTGTCACAAACGGTACTGCTGTGCTGGGCCTGGGCAACATCGGCCCCGAAGCTGGTCTGCCGGTCATGGAAGGCAAGTGCGTTCTGTTTAAGGAGTTCGGCGGTGTCGATGCGTTCCCCATCTGCCTGAATGCTTCCACCCGCGAGGAAGTTATTGCCGCTGTCAAGGCCATCGCTCCGACTTTTGGCGGCATCAACCTGGAGGATATCCGCAGCCCGGAGTGCTTTGATATTGAAGCGGAGCTGGAGCGCGACCTGGATATCCCTGTGTTCCATGACGACCAGCACGGCACCGCGATTATCGTGCTGGCCGGCGTGCTCAACGCCCTCAAGGTTGTTGGCAAGCGGCTGGAAGATGTCAAGATCGTGCAGAACGGCCCCGGCGCTGCCGGTACGGCCATCATCAAGATGCTGCAGGTTGCCGGTGCCAAAAACATTGTTGCTGTGGATGAACACGGTATCCTGTACCCCGGCCGCCCGGCGGGCCTTGCCGACCATAAGGAATGGCTGGCAACCGTGACCAACCCCGAACACCTGACCGGCACCCTGGCCGATGCTGTGCGCGGTGCAGATGTCTTTATCGGCACCTCCGTTGCCGGTGCGCTGACCACCGAGATGGCCGCCACCATGGCACCGGATGCCATTGTGTTCGCCATGGCCAACCCCAACCCGGAGATCATGCCCGATGCCGCCAAGGCAGCCGGTGTGCGGGTCATCGGCACCGGCCGCAGCGATTTTCCCAACCAGGTCAACAATGTTCTGGCGTTCCCCGGCATCTTCAAGGGCGCACTTTCCGTCCGCGCACGGGACATCAACCCCCAGATGAAGATGGCTGCCGCGAAGGCTATTGCCGGCCTGATCCCGGAGGACGAGCTGAACGAGGAAAACATTCTGCCCAAGGCCTTTGACCCGCGTGTGGCCCCGGCTGTGGCTGACGCTGTGGCGCAAGCTGCACGGGAAAGCGGCGTGGCGCGGGTATGAGCATCCGGGAAGTAAACGCCACTGCCATTACCGATGCGGTGGAAGAACTGTGCATCCGCGCCAACACCCAGCTGCCGCCGGATGTGAAGCAGGCGCTGGATAACGCCCATGCCGCCGAACCCTGGCCGCTGGCTCGCCAGACGCTGGAACTGCTGCAGCAGAACCTTTGCGTTGCTGCAGAAAAAGACCTGCCGATCTGCCAGGATACCGGCATGGCCTGCGTGTTCATTGAGCTTGGCCAGGATGTGCATATCAACGGCAATCTGGACGAAGCTGTGAACGAGGGCGTGCGCCGCGGGTATGAGAAAGCCTACCTGCGCAAGTCCATCACCGCGGACCCCTTGCAGCGCGTGAACACGGGGGATAACACCCCGGCGTTTTTAACGGTACATCTTGTGCCGGGGGATGTCTGCAAAATTACCGTAGCCCCCAAGGGCGCAGGCAGCGAGAATATGAGCCGCCTGACCATGCTCAAACCTGCCGATGGCGTGCAGGGCGTAAAAGACTTTGTGATGGAAACCGTCAAGCAGGCGGGGGCCAACCCCTGCCCGCCCATTGTGCTGGGCATTGGCATTGGCGGCAGCTTTGATAAATGCGCAGCTCTGGCCAAAAAGGCACTGCTGCGCCCGCTGGACCAGCCCAACGCGGACCCCTATTATGCCGCGCTGGAAAAAGAGCTGTTGGATGCCATCAATGCAACCGGCTTTGGCCCGCAGGGCTTTGGCGGTGCCACGACCTGTCTGGGGGTTGCCATTGAGCAAAAGCCCACCCATGTGGCCTGCCTGCCGGTGGCAGTCAACGTAAGCTGCCACGTTACCCGCCGCGCCAGCGCTGAGGTGTAAGGACTTTTTACGGGCATTGTTGTCCCTTCTTTGAAAAGAAGGAAGCAGAAACTTTGAACAATATAGGAATAAACGGTGGAAAAAAACGGCGAAACAATGAAATATGGGCAACATCAACTGCGAAATGCGATGTGAGCTAAGCCACCAAAACCCAAAACGGGGGAAACAGCATCATAACATGCTGCCCCAAAGCAAGGGCAATACCGCATAATTCTAAGTGCCGATACGGCGAGCGAGGTGCGGCAGA
>OHZK01001140.1_pt1 | contig 10669 bp, 7 predicted proteins | sample 1580401 | NCBI WGS metagenome assembly OHZK01 (sample SAMEA3882530, study PRJEB24775) | human gut metagenome | biome: human-associated habitat; feature: intestine environment; material: feces | place: Netherlands | collected 2009/2010
TGTCAGTCCCCAGTAGATTATCGGTTTGACCAGATTTTTACGCTTTTCAAACTTCTCCGGCATGGCATCATAGACTTCTCCAAAATGACTGGGATAATGTTTTACCTCTTCCATTGTTTTTCCATTTTCTTGTTCCATATCTGTTTTAATTTAAGTTTGTTTTTACTTCTCATAGAAATTACTCAGTTCCCATGGCGATTCGTCGTCTTTCAGCAGCAGGCTGACAATCTCGTAGGCCGTTTCACTATCGTCCGGATCACCATGCCATACACCTCTTCCCATAACAAAACTCTGTCCGTATTCCTCCCATGACGAGAAATGCTCAACAGCCGTATCGGCTGCCACTTGCATAATCTGCCACATCTCATCCGCATTCACGTAACCGCAAAGGTATGCCCAGCGTCCAAGGTTTACTACCCGCACCAAATCCCATGCAATAACACTCTCTGGAATCTTGCCTTGCGGATACCAGCCATTTTCAAGCATGTTCTCCATAATCAGACATACATCTCCCATTTTACGATCCTCATCAAACCGTTCTTCCTGAGAAATGTTCTCAAATCCGCGTGTGCGGATTTCTGCCAGAGCTTCGTCTGCTTCGGCATGATGCCCATCTTCCAACAGCCATCTGACGATACCCAGTGTACTATCCCTGTCCGTAACATTCCACCAATCCTCAAGTGTGTATTTGATAGTCTCGACATCTGCATCACTGTCAATCGTATCTACTTTTTCGTCATTATAGACCAGCATGGGAGCACCAAACGCCAACAGACGAAGTTGTTCTTCATCCAGTTTTCCGTCTTCAGCCCTGTTGATAGTCCAACTGTCATCTCCGAAGGCTTCCATCATTTGAGCCATCGCGTCGGACGATGACAGTCCTTCATCAAATGCACTGTCCATCATTTCCTGCATCATCTGATTGGCATAAGCCATATTCTGACGGCCCGCTTGAACAACTGTTTCAGGGTTTATGCCTGCTGCTTTCAGCATGGCTTCCTGTTGTGCCTGTGCAGCAGCCATATCGGGCATCCCTGCGCCCATCTGTGCCATAATCTGTTCCTGCATACCACCCGGCATCTGAAATCCCGGTATGTTTCCGAACATCGCCTGAGCCTGTTCCATTGCTGCTTTTACAGCGGCTTCCTGGGCCGCCTTTGCCATTTCCTCAGGATTTTGAGAATTTGAATTTTCTTTTGTCATATCGTCTAATTATTAATAATGTAATATTTTATCCTTCTGCTCCTGCCGTCAAAAGCATTTCCGTTATTTCGTTGTACCCGCGTTCGCTGGCATAATACAAAGCCGTCCGTTGGAGATTGTCCGCAAGATTCACGTCTGCCCCATGTTCTACAAGCAGTGTCGTAAATTCGTTATTACCTTCTCTGGCTGCAAGGATAAGAGGTGTTTCCCCGTTTTCATTCCGCATATCCATTTGCGCATTTGCCGCTATCAGCTTCCGACCGATGAAGCTGTTTCCCGACCACGCAGCAAAGTGCATGGGGGTATTCCCGTTCAAAAGGGCTTTGTTCACTTCTGAACCGGCAGCAATCAGCAAGTCAACGATGTGCAGGTTACCTTTCATACAAGCAATAATCAATGGCGTTTCCCCTTCATCATTCGCCATATCCAGCATATCATCCGAAGCGGAAAGCAACATACGTACCGTTTCCGACTGTCCGTTGAAAACCGCCTGATGAAGCGGCGTATTTCCATGCGCGTCAGTGGTTCCCTCCGCCGACAGACATGCCACAACTTCACGCAATCCGTGAGCTGTAGCATAATCTATCGCTTTATGTCCCGTATTGTCCGCCATTTCCGTATCCGCCCCCTGTTCTATCAGAAACAGTGCAGCATCGGTACGTTTATTGTCAAGAAGGCAGATTAAAGGGGTACGTCCATCCTTGTCCGTGGCATCCTGATCAGCCCCATATTGTATCAGCTTTCCTATTATCTCTTTATTCCCGCTCCTTGCGGCTGCATGCAAGGGTGTCTCCGCACAATTGTTGGCGACGGAAACATCCGCATCATGTTCCAGAAGCATATTCACAATATCCCTGAATCCTTTCAGACAGGCATAATGCAGCGGAGTATTCCCCTCCGCATCCCGTTTGTTCACATTAATGCCTCCTTTTTGCAGAAATATCTGTACAATACTTTTCTGTCCGTTGCGGCACGCATTTAAAAAAGTCATGTTGTTGTCCATACGATTGTCAGTTATATTTCAATAAAAATTTCACAAGAGCCTCGTCGTTCTTTTCTACAGCAATATCCAAAGCCGTTTTCCCCTCATTGTTCACTGCGTTCACATCCGGAGTGCCGAAATCCATCACAAGGGCAGCTGCTTCTTTCGTACCTCTTGTCGAGCTGCCCGCAATATAATGCAACAGGGTATTGCCCCATTGGTCCTTGGCATTTATATCCGCTCCGGCTTCAAGCAGGAGTTCAAGAACCTCCACATCATCTTCCGTGCAGACACGTCCGCCGTATGGATAAGACCGTGGAAGAGCCGTAATACGGGGTATATGCCCGTTCCAGAAACATCCGCCATAAAGATTCATTGCCGGAGTCTGCCCTTGCATGTTGGCAGCGTTGACATCCGCTCCATTCTCCACGAGATAACGGATAGCCCAGACTCCTGATTCATGTCCGGCACCCCGACAGGCTACGGACAATGCCGTATTGCCCTCCTTATCAGCCGGCTCTTCCGGATTCCATCCGCACTCAGTCAGACATTGCAGGAAATGCAGGCACTGCTCCTTATTCCCCGCACCATGGTTTCTCTTGTTCATCCACACGGCAAATGCAGTCCGTTCTTCCGTATCTTTGAAATTCGGGTCGATACCGCCCCTGAGCAACATTTCCGCAGCTAAAAAATTCTCCCATATCAAGGCACATCCTAACGGGGATTTTCCATAGAAGTCATACATTTTCTCATCCTCACATAGAATCTGCATATCCGTGCCGGAACGCAGTAAGGCATCCAATGCCGCTTCGTCCTTATTCCACAATGCCTGAAAGATGTCCAGCCCTCCGATCAGGCCGGCAAGCCCATCTATTTCGGGATCCTGCCCCGACAGCAATGCCCCGATTCGTCTGGCACCCCCTTCTGCTGCAATATCAAAAGGAATCTTCCCGCTGTGATTCTTTTCCTCCGGGTCTATCTGCCCGCTTTCCAGAATCAATCTGGCAGTGTGACTGCACTGTCTATCCGATTCCTGCAGAGATTCCAACTCATCATACGTCTCCTGCTTGGATTTATCCGAATACCAGCGTTCGGCAAAATCCGCTATCCGTCTTTCTCTACTCTTGATGTCGGATGCAATAAGACCGGCACACCGGCAAAGCATGTGCAACACATTGTCACCGTTCCGGTCAGAAGAATCCATTCTGCCTCCCGACATCAGCATGACATCAGCCATCAGAAAATGGCGGTTGCGCACAGCCTCTATCAAAGCGGTCGTCTCCTTTCCGGACCGTGGGACCTTCGCTCCATTGGAAAGAAGCAGTTTCGCAATATCGGCAAAGACAGCATCATCCGAACAGGGGTTACGCCTTGCCAGGACACATAGCGGAGTGTCTCCTTTATCATTTTTCACGCTAACGTCTGCGCCCCTTTCCAAAAGAATGTCTACTGCCTTTATATTTGTAAAATAACAGGCTATATGCAGGGCTGTATTGCCATCATGGATTTCATCCCTATTATCAAGCGGAACATCCCGATATGCTTCGAGCAAAACAACTTCCTCAGCCCCGGATGCATGGTAATAATATATGTCTTTACAAGTCATCGTTGTCTATTTTTAAAATCAATTCCTCAATATGTCGATATTTGCCACCCAACCGGCCGGAAATAGCCTTTACTTCACTGTATAAATGCAGTTTGAAAGCCGTTTCAGCTTTCAGTCGCAGAAGTAGCGTATATGCCCAAACTACAGGGGTGCCCTGCGGTATAGGATAAAAGGGAGATTCCTCGTCATAACCGTAACGGAGAAACGCCTCGGGAACCCTCTCCTTGCCGTCAAGGGGAATTCCGGTTATCAGATGCTCGGCCTCACAGAGCAACCCGTGGCACTCCTCATACCATTTCACCATAAAGCAACACAGCGCCTTGTTATACAGCAACATGAAATCCTTGATGGGGATACGGTCAAAGCATGAATACGCTGCCGGATATGCTCTGCCGAGCAAAAGCGATACTCCGGCAGAAAACAGCAGTTCTACTTCTTTGTCTGTCATTCGAGGTTTATCAGCAAATAGTGTCATAATCTGTTTTTTGTTTGTTTCAAATGATTGGATATAACAGAAAGAGCATCCGCTATCAGCATGTTTGCGGATATACAGTCAAGTTCTTTACAAATAGTTCTCGTGTCCGTTACGTTTCCGTTTTCCTTTTGCGCAATGAGCCACTCCTTTATCTCCGGGAATGCCGTACTGTCCGACAATTCCCATTCAGGAACAATACACCGTATCAGTGAATCATACACGAAATCACGGACACCATGCCCGACCAGTTTATCACTAAACCGTTTCATGTTCACTTTTTCAAAACCGAGTACAACGCAGCCGGAATACACGAAAAGCATATCCGATGGCTTTACCGGACCAAATTCACTGCATTTCAAGGCAGCCTCCGTCAAAAGCAACATCAAACTGCTTTTCAAATAACGCACACTCCTGCCCATTGAGTAACCGGCATCAAGGGCGAGAACCGTATGCTCAAGAAACGATCTGCAGACATCGGCCAAAGACTGTCTGTCCGAAGACTTTCCTATAGGAAGATTCCTTTCCGGCAACCTCACACGGTCTCTTTCCATCAGTGCAGCCTGCAAATGTTCAGCCATCTCATGACGATAGTGCTGCCATGTATCTTTCCGGTCGCGGCTGCCTGCAAATGTAATTTCCATATATCCACAGGATTGCGATACTGTTATTTCCAATTCTCCGCTACGGACTGTCATATCGGATTGCCTGTTCCACTGGGTACCGTCCACCACAATATCGCCACCGAACACTCCGGTCGGGACCGGGAAATTCCCTTCGGATGTCTTGTTTTCCTCCACCCACAAATAAATGGCAGAAATATTATAGGCATTCTCTTCATTCCTTACGGCAGTCACCCCGGCATTGTCCCAGACAAGAAAACCCCGTTTGTCATACTGCACCGTCCTGCCTCTGTCATCCTGCATGGTCCGATGCGTGAATACGGACCTCTCCTTGCCGAAAATGCGTACCACCGCGGTATAAGACAAAGGCATATCCACCGGTTGTCCCAACATTGTCAATACACCTTCGGTAATTTCTATTCCGTTCCGGCCCTCACCGTCTGTATTCTTCACCTGTCTGTCTCCGTTATTTCCTGCCGTATGTATCCTTACGGCAGGAGAATTGACATGCGGAACTTCCATAAAAGGCGGTGCAAGCATCAGGGAAACATCCTTCGACAAAGGAGGTAACTCGTATTCTCTGGCCGGATAAGGCTTCGGATAATTGAGCCAATACCCCAGTTTCTTCGGACGGCTTGCCGTGCGGACAAAATTCCAGAAATCTTCCACCCGACACACTACATCTCCCGCCTTGTCAAGGGTATTCACGATGACAGTCCCATTCGGCATCGCATGAAGGGACACAAAATGTTCGTCTCCCAACACACCGGACCTGAGGCGCAGCACCTCATCCGTCTTTCGGTTCCAGAGACGGGCATAGTCGGTGCGGTTACCGTTCGAACAGCTTTCCACCAGCACCCACTCCTTGTAAAACTCACGCAGACGGAAAGATCCGTCTCCCATGCGGAGCGGGGCAATGCGGCATTCCTGTGTCGCCATATTCAGGTCGAGCAGGCCGGAATCCGTCCATATTCCGCTGTTGCTTCTTGCCATGTAGTCTCCCAACAAAAGAAGACGGGAGGTTTCCGATACCGGAATACAGCCTCCGCTGAACCTGTCGTATCCGGACATACAGAACGGCATTCTGTAATATTTCCCGTTATCTTCATAACGGTAAACTGCCGAACGACTAAACTCTCCCGGGACTATATACGGCATTCCCTTGCCATCTATCCCGAAAGAGGGCGGATAATTCATACTGTCGGTGAAAATTAAACGGCTTTCGTATTTCATTCCCCGTGATGACATGGTAAATATGCTGGCACTATGGATATCACCCATGCATAGATAACGTCCGCGCCAGCAGAACTTGTGCCGGCTCTCAACAGACAGGCTGCTCAAGTGGGGCCAGTCATCGGCTTCCAGGGGATTCTTGCCACCGATAGCTGTTTCACTCCATTTGGTATAGTGTAATGCTGCATAAAAGTCCAGCTCCTTCGAATAGACAAGATTCTTTATCCTTTTCTTGCGCTGCTTTACAGGTTCAAGCGGAGTGACCCTCAGATCCGCGACGAATGAACCCTGCCACTCATCAACATCCGCCTGTCGCCATTCACCGTAAACGAAATAGCCCGCAAAACCTCTTGTGATATATCTGTTCCCGTCATCGGGCCATGCCAGTCTTTCGCGGGGCATCTGCTTGCGCAGTTTTATGGCTTTCGCCTTCATGCCGAAGTCATAGCGGGGCTGTTTCAGGAGCTTGCAATACTGCCCGTACTTGCGGCATTTCTCTTCAAAAGCGTGCATCTCCTTCTGCGAAACCAATACCAGCTGATAAATATCATCCCCGTTCAGGTCAAAGAGCGCATACCCGTAGGCAGTAAGTTCCTGTCCCAGAGCAGCAAGTCCCATCTCGTGCGAGAAGCAGGAATACTGCATCTTGATTTCATCGAAACGGCTCTCTTTCAGTACCGGGACATCTTCCCCCCATTTTCCCCTAATCTCATTGAGCGAGTCACCCACATCACCCTCATCCCTGTGCAGGTTGAGAGCCTGATCCCGTACATCTTCCATACAGTCATGCTCATACGCCTCCATCGCATCCCTGATCCATTCCTTCACGGCTTTGCCGGATATTCCCTTGGAGGCGCAAACATCGACCGGCACTTTTGAAAAACGGATGCCGAAATCAGACAACCTATACATGAGGGCAACAAGATATTCCGGTGTATAATGTTCATCTTTCATCAGATATTGATTGTCGTGCAAAAGATAGCCATGCTTTTCATTCCATAGCCCGTGAATGAATTTGTCAGCGTTATATACACGAATCTGATAGCTTGTGAACCTTGTATAATCTCCATAGAGAGCACTCGGGCCGAACAGCTCGACACTCAGGCTAAACCATTTATTCTTGTCCGCCTCATCTCCTGAAACAAAGAAGGGCTCACCATTGGACGTGAAACGAAACGATACAGACCACTCGAAAGAATCAGGATACGGAATACCCGCCTTTGCCAGCCATTTCGCCGCTTCAAGTTCCGGAATAATTCTCTGATAATAAGCAGCCAGTTCTCCGGTCAATCTCTGTAGATGTTCCTGCTCCGGCAATAACAGCAGAATGCGGTACAATATGCCAAGTTCTCCCGGTCCGTGTTCCATGAGGGTGCGGGCAAGTCCCGACAGACAATCCGTCGCTTGTTCGTTCGGAGACTGGGCGAGCAACGCCACGCAATACCAGAACCGGATGACATCATAACTATGAGTGACAGGTATGCAGGAATACCCTCGAACCACGTCTGCCACAATACGGACAAGAGCAGGGTCTTCGGCATAGGGGTTCATCCTGTCTGTCTCTTTTCTGTTCGTGGGAGCATGGATGTAAGAGGCGAGAGCGGAATTCAGCCGGTCTATCTTATCGGACAATGCCGGATCGCATCCGTGCGGTACCGGTATATGAATGGTATCATGATTAAACGGAATGACCTCCTGCTGCGGTTTTTCATAGACCGAAAGCACCATATCCAGATACCAGTTCCAGTATTCCCTGCGCTTTTCCGGATCATATTTATCATCTTCCGCACCGGAACTGTCGGCAGAACAGATTAAAGAGACAATAAAATCCGGTTCCCAACATTCCGGGTCGAAATCATCGTCATCCTCTCCATGATAATCTTCCGTTTCCAGCATGGAGGTCCCACCATAGTGAACATCATATCCGAGCATCACAGTGGCCCAACTCACAAGCGTATCCATACCCGGATTGTTTTCCACATAAAGCCTCAGTTTATCCGTTTCCACCAGAATGTCTTCGGCAATCTCCCTGTTTCCGTACAGATGGTCATTTATCTTGGTAAGCAGCCGCACATTGTCAGGATTCTGCATTCCTATAAAGGAACAGGCTTTCTTGCAACATTCACACTGGATTTTCTGCACAGTGAGTACATTGCCGATCTGTTTCATCAGCCCGACCCGGCAGGACAGCGGCAAATGTCCGGTATTGCTTTGTCCTATTGTCTCTCTCAGACTCTTTATAGTATCTTTTATCATTTCACTCCTTGATTATAAGGGAAGCATACTTACCGTTATATTATACTATAGATTGTTTTGGGTACAGTTTCAGAAATGCGTCTGTTATTGCATTCCAACCTGTTCTCTGCTTTTTTTCCTTATTCCATCTATCTCTTTATAGGTATCGTTCACAATTTGATGGGATTCCGTATTGAGTTTCTTTGCATATTCCTGAACAATAGAATTTATTTCATGATAAATCCAGGCGGCTACAATCAGTATTGCAAAAACAGCCAATATTTTCTTTATCGGTTTGAAGCGGAGCAGATAACCCAAGAAGGCAAACAGGATATAAGCAATGTATATATATACGATATTGAGAGTCCTGCCAAAATATTCCAGTCTATGACGTTGCAGTTCGTTTGAAGTTTCCCATGCACCGATTGCGTGTTGGTACAATTCTGTATGTGCTATAAACCTCAGACTGTCTTCGTTGGCAACAGGATGAACGGCATCTTGATACACAACTCCGATTTCTCTCAATCGGTAGCTGTCATAGGCTTTCGATGCTAGGGTGTCCGGAAGTAATGAGAGCAGCAGTCCGCATGTGTCAATATCAGCTTGAAAAGATGTTTCAAGAGAATCAATCTGGGCTATCAGCTTTGTTTTAGACATAGACATAGGCTTTTTGTTCAATATCTGTTCTATGCTTATACCGTACTTGTCCGCCAGTGACTGGGGATAGCTGTGATTCATATCAACTATTTTTCCGACGGATATGACCATCATCTGTGGACGCACAAACCAGTCATAATAATAGGTCATTGCCGACAAAGGCAGGACAAGAATCAGACCGATTGCCAATGTCCGGAAAAAACCGGTCCACTTTTCTCTGTCCATAGCCCAAAAGACCAGGAAGGTTGCAACGCTCAGACTGTATGGAATCAGAGATGTAAATGCTGTCAGTCCCAACTGCACACAAAAGCCAAGTGCTTCTTCTGTGGGCAGATCATAAAATGTACCTTTGTTCACTTCCTTGATTACAAGTCCCGCAAAGCCACACGCCACAGCGATGGTAAAAATCGCAATAAAATATATGCAAAACTTCTTCAAATGTTTCATATTCTTTTTACTGATAATGGTTCAACAAGAAACGGCTTGCCGCTATCCTGCGTTGTTAGTGATATTTTTACTACAATTCTTCTGCCGAGAAATCACCTAAGAAGAAATACAGCAACGAAATTATTTGTAACAAAATGCACAGAACCGTACTGTTTCGTTTTCCTGTACGCAGCACGATGTTTCTTTTCTGTTTCTGAACATCATTCATAAGGCTAAATCTGATTTCACACAGATGCAAATATACTCAAAGAAATAGAAAAACCAACAGAGTAGTTGGTTTTTATTTGCTAAAGGTCACTGCACTCGCTATCTCAACCTTGCAATAAATTCAATTATTTGATTTTACAATCGGGAACGCCATGACAGTATCTTTAGCATTAAGTAGTGAATGGCAATTCCCAATAAATATATTTCGACTCTCATCTACATAAAAAGAACGTATCTCATACCTCTTATGTGGAGTAACATCACCACCATCAAAACTACCAATATATTTCTCGATGATTCCTTGTTTCTTATATACTCTCTTTTCATTAAAATCATCAAATAGGGATGACGTGACATAATGACGAATTATATATTGTTTGTCTTCAGCTATTTTCTTAGAATTACCCGAATAGTCAATGAGTAATGTCAACAAGATAAACAGCCCTTTAGGAACTAATATACCTATAATAAAACTTAGCAAACAGACACCTCTATAGATCCGCATGGCATATTTAACCCCTTTTGGTACTTTATTAGGAATGTGTATAAAAAACGAGAATACCGAGGATAACACGAAAAGCCATCCGATTATATATCCAATATTCCATCTCATATGATCCGTTTCAGGAACTGAACATATTATAAGTAAGCCCAGTATTCCACATAAAAGATGAATACCAAGAACAATATACAATAATTTTAATTTTGTCATATTCTTATCAATATTGATTGTAATGGCTAAGCGGGGAACGCTGTAAGCGTTATCACACTTTGTTATAAACTCAATTCATTTTGCATGATTGGCTTTCTTTAATTTCCCACCATTCCTGTTCTTCTACCTCACGAGCTTTTTGTATCTCGCCTGTTGTCAGATTCTCATTGTGATAGGCATTATATAGATTTTCCCAACCGTTCTTATGATATTTCGGTGATACAATCCATTCGCCAGCATCATTAAACAGGCAAAAGTCTGTAGGAGTATCGGGTATGACTTCATCAGCCCA
>OHZK01001141.1_pt1 | contig 10668 bp, 8 predicted proteins | sample 1580401 | NCBI WGS metagenome assembly OHZK01 (sample SAMEA3882530, study PRJEB24775) | human gut metagenome | biome: human-associated habitat; feature: intestine environment; material: feces | place: Netherlands | collected 2009/2010
TCGACGACAGGGAATACATACAACAATTCCCCATTTACAGCAACAACCCGAAGACCAAGAACGCCATCAGCGCGCGCAAGCTTTGGGAGAAGATTGTGCACAACGCATGGAAAAGCGCCGAGCCAGGTGTCTTATTCTGGGACACGATTCTGCGCGAATCCGTACCCGACTGCTATGCCGATCTCGGTTTCCGTACCGTGAGTACGAATCCTTGCGGCGAGATACCGCTCTGCCCGTATGACAGTTGCCGCCTGTTGGCCATCAACCTTTATGCTTACGTGGTCAACCCGTTCACGCCGGAAGCCTATTTCGATTTCGATTTGTTCAAGAAACATGTGCAACTGGCCCAACGGCTGATGGACGACATCATCGACCTGGAACTGGAAAAGATTGAAATGATTCTCCAAAAAATAGACGCCGACCCGGAATCCGAGGAAGTAAAGGGCACGGAACGTCATTTGTGGGAAAAGATATACAAGAAAAGCGGACAGGGACGGCGTACAGGCGTAGGCATCACGGCAGAAGGCGACATGCTGGCCGCACTCGGCCTCCGTTACGGTACGCAAGAAGCCACGGATTTTGCCGTGGAAGTACACAAGACCGTAGCCCTGCAGGCTTACCGCTCATCGGTACAGATGGCCAAAGAACGCGGGGCGTTTGAAATCTTCGACGCCGAACGCGAAAAGAACAACCCGTTCATCAACCGTTTACGTGAGGCAGACCCGGAACTGTATGAAAACATGGTAAAATACGGACGACGCAACATCGCTTGCCTCACCATTGCCCCGACGGGGACGACCAGCCTCATGACGCAAACCACATCCGGCATCGAACCGGTATTCCTGCCCGTATACAAACGTCGGCGCAAAGTCAACCCGAACGACCCTGAAGTACATATCGACTTCATTGACGAGACGGGCGACGCTTTCGAGGAATACATCGTCTATCACCATAAGTTCCTCACGTGGATGAAAATCAACGGCTACGACACGGAGAAACGTTACACGCAAGAGGAAATCGACGAATTGGTGGCACGCTCTCCTTATTATAAGGCCACGGCCAACGACGTGGACTGGCTGATGAAAGTCAAAATGCAGGGAGCCATCCAGAAGTGGGTGGACCACAGTATCAGCGTGACGGTCAACCTGCCAAACAATGTGGACGAAGAACTGGTCAACCAACTCTATGTGGAAGCCTGGCGTTCGGGATGCAAGGGTTGTACCATCTATCGCGACGGTTCGCGTTCGGGCGTGATGATTTCCGTGAAGAACGAGAAAAAACAACCGGAACTTCCCTGCAAAAGTCCCGAAGTGACGGAAAAACGTCCGCAGGTATTGGAATGCGACGTGGTACGCTTCCAGAACAACAAAGAAAAATGGGTGGCTTTCGTCGGACTGTTGAACGGCTATCCCTACGAAATCTTCACGGGTATTCAGGATGACGACGAGGGCATCGTCCTTCCGAAAAGCGTCATGAAAGGACGTATCATCAAGAATACGGACGAAGACGGCAACAAACGTTACGACTTCCAATTCGAAAACAAGAAAGGATACAAGACCACCGTAGAAGGGCTTTCCGAGAAGTTCAACAAGGAATATTGGAACTACGCCAAACTGATTTCCGGTGTGCTGCGTTACCGCATGCCGCTCGAACACGTCATCAAGCTTGTCGGCTCGCTACAGTTGGAAAGCGAAAGTATCAACACTTGGAAAAACGGTGTGGAACGTGCCCTGAAGAAATACATCACGGACGGCACGGAAGCCAAAGGCATGAAATGCCCGAACTGCGGTCACGAATCGTTGGTATATCAAGAAGGATGCCTCATCTGTAAGCACTGCGGCGCCTCCAGATGCGGATAGGCTCTATGAAAGTGAAGAACAGCCGCATCCTGCTGCCCCGCGTACGTTTCTATGCCCACCATGGCGTGGATCCGCAAGAACAACTGACAGGCGCTTACTTCCACGTCGGGATAGAAGCCGACACGGATTTCAACGAGGCTATGCAGACCGACCGGTTGGAGGGCACAGTGAGCTATGCCGACTTATATGAAAGTATCAAGACGGAAATGGACATCCCTTCAAAATTATTGGAACACGTGGCGGGAAGAATCCTTCAAAGACTCTTCGACGACTTCCCTTCCATCAGCCGCATCCGTCTGACCCTGACCAAGGAAAATCCGCCTATGGGGGCCGATTGCCGCGAAGCCGGGGTGGAAATCGAAGCGGAAAGATAAGGACCCGAACATCGGTATGAACTGTTTTTAGACAGAATATCTATGTTTTAGACATAAGAACAAAAGAACATATTTTCAAGTCTTAAAAGGCTTTTTGTTCTTTTGTTCTTATGTCTTAATACCATTTTATCCCCTTGTCCTTATGCCTCTCCTTAACTTTCTGTTCTTATGTCTTTTTGTCTAAATACCATTTTGCCAAATTGTCACTTCCGCCTCCTCAGAATCGCATATTCCGGACATGCAGGCACACACGAAGAAAAGAAACGATTCTCACGTATTTGCAGAAACACTTCGTGTCACCCCCGCCACAACTTTTGCTTACTTCTTGCACAAGAATGAGGCATACAACGCGCAAACAAGCGAAAAGCAAGTAAACCCAAAAGAGGATTCACCTTTCATTGTGCCATCCTGATTTCGACAACTTCCGACCTCCAAATAGAGAAAAAGAGGGCGATTTACGCACTTCCCCACATCGTTTTCTACCCGTCGGCGCGCCGTCGGACAGATGTTTTTTCCACATCCTGCGGAGAAAAAAAATGTTTTTTCAGCCCAACGAAAAATTATTTGGCTGTGCTTGACGCCTCAACATCTTTAACAAAGATTAAAATACAACCCAAAATGCAAAAAAACATATAGAAAATAAAGCAAAAATTGTCTGAAAAGTGTTTTTTACGCTGATTTCTTTCTCCCCGAAATCGGTCTTTATCTTTCTTTTTGTCCCCAAAAACCGCATTTTCGTGTCATTTGTCTCAAACAAGGTTATCGGAAACTCCTGAAAAACCTCCATACAAACCGAATACCGAGATTGCATTTTTTAAGAATATTTTTCTACACTTATTCTTCCGTTCCACAAGAAATTTTCGTAATTTAGCAGGCAATAACATGAAACAGACACAAAAGAACAAAATCACATAATAAATTATCACCAAAACAATGGAAAACATAGGTTTAGCATTACAACTCATGGTGGTGGGCATGGTTACGGTGTTCATCATCCTTATGATTGTCATCCAGTTGGGCAAATGGCTGATTCAGATAGTCAACAAAGTAGCCCCCGAAGAAACGGTGGCTCCGAAACGGAAGCCCGCACCCGGTACGACCACGGCTATCGACGCCCAGACACTGGCCGTCATCCGAGAGGCTGTCAGCCAAATCACCGGAGGCAAGGGAAGCGTAAGCAAGGTAGAACGCTTATAAGCACAAACAGTCATCGAAATTTAAAAGAAAAACATACAATGGAAAAAAGAGAAGTAAAATTCAGCCTGGTGTTCCGCGACATGTGGCAAAGCGCCGGAAAATACGTGCCGCGCGTGGACCAGTTGGTGAAAGTGGCTCCCGCCATTATCAGAATGGGATGTTTCGACCGTGTGGAAACCAACGGAGGCGGTTTTGAACAGGTAAACCTCCTTTTCGGGGAAAACCCGAACAACGCCGTGCGCCAATGGACGAAACCGTTCCACGAAGCAGGCATCCAGACCCACATGCTCGACCGTGCACTGAACGGCCTGCGCATGAGTCCCGTACCGGCCGACGTGCGCCGCCTGTTTTATAAAGTCAAGAAAGCGCAGGGCACGGACATCACCCGTACGTTTTGTGGGCTGAATGACATCCGCAACATCGCGCCCAGCATCCGCTACGCCAAGGAAGCCGGCATGATTTCGCAGTGCAGCCTTTGTATCACCCACTCGCCCATCCACACGGTGGACTACTACGTGGACATGGCCCGGCAGCTTATCGACTTGGGATGCGACGAAATCTGCCTGAAGGACATGGCGGGCATCGGCCGCCCCGAAACCCTCGGCAAAATCTGCGCGGGCATCAAGGCTTACAAGAAAGACATAATCGTGCAATACCATTCCCATGCGGGACCGGGTTTCAACATGGCTTCCATCCTCGAAGTGTGCAAGAACGGATGCGACTACGTGGATACGGCCGTAGCCCCGTTGGCATGGGGTACGGGACACGCCGACATCCTGGCCGTGCAGGCCATGCTGAAGGACGCAGGCTTCAAGGTGAAAGAAATCAATATGGCGGCCTACATGGAGGTACGCTCGCAGATACAGGAAATGATGGACGACTTCCTCGGATTCTACTGCAATCCGCTCAACCGTATCAACAACTCCCTGCTCATCGCCCCGGGACTGCCGGGCGGCATGATGGGTTCGCTTATGGCCGACCTGGAGACCAACCTGGAGTCGCTCAACAAATGGAAGGCCAAACACGGGCAAGCCGAACTGACACAGGACGAATTGCTCGTCAAGCTGTTCGACGAAGTGGCCTACATCTGGCCCAAGGTGGGATACCCCTGCCTCGTGACTCCGTTCAGCCAATATGTGAAAAACCTGGCCTTGATGAACGTCATCCAAATGGAGAAAGGCAAAGAACGCTGGAGTATGATTGCTGACGACATCTGGGACATGATTTTGGGCAAGGCCGGACGCCTGCCGGGCGAAGTGGCACCGGAACTGAAGGCACTGGCCGAAGCGCAAGGACGGAAGTTCTCCGACACCGACCCGCAAGCCAACTATCCGGACGAACTGGACAAATACCGCCAGATGATGGCCGAAAAAGGCTGGGATACGGGACAAGACGACGAGGAACTCTTCGAGTATGCCATGCACCCGTCGCAGTATGAGGCTTACAAGAGCGGCAAGGCCAAACAGGACTTCCTGGCCGACCTGCAAAAGAGACGCGAGGCTGCCGCCGCACCGGCCGGCGCAGGAAGCGCACCGGCACAGCCTTCTACCGTTACCGTCACCGTGAACGGACAATCTTACAAGGTGGACATCGCCTACGGAGAACAAGCCGCACCGGCCCAGACGTCCGCTGCGCCGACGGCACAACCCGCCGCAGCCACGGGCGAAGGCGAAGACATCCCGGCTCCGTTGGAAGGCAAATTCTACCGCGTGAAAAACACGGAAGAAACGCCGAAGCAACCGGGTGACCGTGTAAAAGCGGGCGACATCCTGGGTTACATCGAGGCTATGAAAACCTATAATGCCATCCGTGCCGAATTCGACGGCACCATCACGGCCATCTTGGTCAACTCCGGCGATGCCGTGGAAGAAGACGACGTAATCATGAAAATAGCCAAGCAGTAAATTATGGAACAGTTAACAGATATATTCAATAAACTATACCAGATGACGGCTTTCAGCAATATCATTGCCGACCCGTCGTTCCTCATCATGTATGCGCTGGCTTTCGTCCTGCTCTACTTAGGTATAGTGAAAAAGTACGAACCGCTGTTGCTCGTGCCTATCGCGTTCGGGGTGTTGCTGGCCAACTTCCCGGGCGGCGAGATGGGGGTCATACAAGCGGACTCGCAAGGGATGGTCATGCTGGCCAACGGCAGCAAAGCCAACATCTGGGAAATGCCGTTGCACGACATCGCCCATGAATTCGGCCTGATGAACTTCCTCTATTACATGCTCATCAAAACCGGTTTCCTTCCGCCCGTCATCTTTATGGGAGTGGGTGCTCTGACCGACTTCGGCCCGATGCTGCGCAACCTGCGCCTGTCCATCTTCGGAGCCGCCGCCCAATTCGGCATCTTTGCCGTGTTGCTGGTAGCCATCCTGATGGGTTTCACACCGCAGGAAGCCGCCTCGCTCGGTATCATCGGTGGTGCCGACGGCCCGACGGCCATCTTCACGACCATCAAACTGGCCCCCCATCTGTTAGGACCGATAGCGATTGCCGCTTATTCCTATATGGCGCTGGTTCCGGTTATCATCCCTCTGGTAGTCAAGCTACTTTGTTCAAAGAAAGAGCTATCCATCAATATGAAGGAACAGGAAAAGAAATACCCGTCCACTACGGAGATCAAAAATTTGCGTGTCTTGAAGATCATCTTCCCAATCGTAGTGACGACGGTAGTGGCCCTGTTCGTGCCGAGTGCAGTGCCATTAATCGGTATGCTGATGTTCGGTAACCTGGTCAAAGAGATCGGGACCAATACATTCCGCCTGTTCGATGCAGCATCGAACAGCATCATGAATGCGGCGACCATCTTTTTAGGATTATCGGTCGGCGCGACCATGACAGCCGAGGCGTTCCTGAACTTCACGACAATCGGTATCGTAATCGGAGGCTTCCTTGCATTCGCCCTTTCCATAGCGGGCGGCATCTTCTTCGTCAAACTGTTCAACCTCTTCACAAAGAAGAAAATCAACCCGCTGATCGGAGCAACCGGACTGAGCGCCGTACCGATGGCATCCCGCGTGGCAAATGAGATAGCATTGAAATACGATCCCAAGAACCATGTGCTTCAATATTGCATGGCCAGCAACATCTCCGGCGTTATCGGTTCTGCCGTAGCCGCCGGCGTATTGATCTCGTTCTTAGGATAATTTCAAACATGGATTATATTTAGGCACGGATTTCATGGAATTTGCTCCAATCCGTGCCTAATTTAACATCTACCTGCAAATTATTTGCTTCCAAATGCTGTAATCCCAAAATATTTACTTTAATTTGTGACTTGATATAGGATACATTTATCCTTTTCCTAAATGCGATTGAATATGAAGGACACTCACGAAGCTAATTTGCCAACTGAAGAAAACGGCAAATTGGAAGAAACTAAGGCTCCGGAAACAACACCGGAAAACACGGCGGAGGAAGTTGTAACAAACGAAACACCGGACGCCGGAGTTGCAGCAGAAGAAACATCTGAAGCAGAAGTCAAAATAGACGAAGTTGCGGCAGGTGAAGAAGCCGTTGCGACTACGGGAAAATTGTCGAAAGAAGAAATTCTGGAGAAACTGACCGGTTTGGTAGGAGCGGCGGCAGACGCGACACGCAACGAGGTGGAAGCACTCAAACAGGCTTATTACAAAATCCACCGGAGCGAAGTGGACGAATTGAAGAAAGCATTCCTTACAGCCGGTGGTGAAGAAAAGGATTTTGTCGCTCCCGAAGACGAAACCGAAAGCAAGATCAAAGAACTGCTCAACGTCTACAAAGAAAAACGGGCTGCCATCCTTGCCGAGGAAGAACGGGTTAAAGCGGCCAATTATGCCTTGAAACTCCAACTGATCGACCAGCTGAAAGCATTGACCGAAAGCCAGGAAGATTTCAACAAATTATATAATGATTTCAAGGACATCCAGCAAAGATGGAAAGAAGTGAAAGCCGTTCCGCAGGAGCACGTCAGCGAACTGTGGAAGAACTACCAGATATACAGCGAGAAGTTCTATGACATCATCAAAATAAACAACCAGTTCCGCGACTACGATTTCAAGAAGAACCTGGAAATGAAAACGGCTCTTTGCGAAACCGTCGAGAAACTGCGAAGACCTCTGGTCCCGCTTCAAAGCCGCTTCCACAATCATCAACAAACGCCATCAGGAGCATTTCGAAGGATTGAAAGCGAAGGAACAGGAAAACCTGGAAGCCAAGACAGCCATTTGCGAACAGATAGAAAACATCGATTTCCCGGCATTGAAATCATTCAAAGATTGGGAAGAAAAAAATAAGGAAGTAATTGCCTTGCAGGACAAATGGAAAACGATCGGCTTCGCCCCGAAAAAATCGAACGTGAAGATATTCGAACGTTTCCGCGCAGCCTGCGACGTTTATTTCAACCGCAAAAGCGAATTCTACAAGAATATAAAGGACGAGATGGAAAAGAATCTCGCACTGAAAAAAGCCTTGTGTGAAAAAGCCGAAGCATTAAAAGACAGTACGGACTGGAAGAGCACAACCGAAAAGATGATCGCCTTGCAAAAAGAATGGAAGACGATCGGATCGGTAGCCCGCAAACATTCCGATGCCGTCTGGAAGCGCTTCATCTCGGCTTGCGACTATTTCTTCGAACAGAAGAACAAGAATGCATCTTCCCAAAAGAGCGTGGAGCAAACGAATTTAGCTGCTAAAAAGGCTTTGATCGAAAAGATCAACACAATCGATGAAGCCGACCACGATGAAGCACTTGCCGCCTTGAAAGGATATATGACAGAATGGAACACGATCGGCCATGTCCCTTTTAAAGAAAAAGACAAGATTTACAAGGAATATCACGAAGCTGTCGATAAACAGTTCGACCGTCTTAAAGTCGACCAGAACGACCGCAAGATGCAGACTTTCCGCAATAGTCTCAGCGATATGAGCAACGGCGAACGGGGAAAAGGGAAACTTTACGGAGAACGGGAAAAACTGATGCGCATGTACGAACGGATGAAGAACGAACTTCAAACTTACGAAAACAACATCGGGTTCCTAAGCATCTCTTCCAAAGGCGGCGGCGGCTTGCTCAAAGAGATGGAACGCAAGATCGACAAGCTAAAAGATGAAATGGCACTCATCATTAAAAAGATAGATGCCATCGACGAGAACCTCGAATAAAACGGAAAAATCCCGTAAACTGATATAAATTAGGCACGGATTACACGGATTTACACGGAAAGAAAATATTAATCCGTGTAATCCCTGTAATCCGTGCCTAATTCATATACCTATTATATTACATATAGCATGAAATCTAAAATACATTTTTTTAACCCAGGACACGAAACCGCCATACTACAAGGCTCTGAAAATTACACTCCACCTGCAAACGTGCAGAGAATGACCAGGGAGTTATCTTATCTTCCCGTCTGGTATGCAGACGCGGAGGATTTTGTTTTTACCGAAGAGATCGTTTCACCTCGTTTCTTCTCCTTACAACCGAAGGAGTTCAGGCCGTTTGCCAAGCTAATCTCACGCAAGGAGATCGAAAAACAGAAGGACAGCCTGCCCGAAATGCAAGCAACCCCCTGGGGACTTTCTCCACATAGCCATTCTCTTTTTGAAAAACTGCGGAAAAGCGGTAACCTTAACCTTACGATCCCGGAATGGAAAGAAGAATATACCCGATTGACAAGCCGCCAGACTGCTGCCGAATGTCTGGACAAAATACGAGAACTCCTACCTGATATGGATGTACCGGTATCACCTAAATTCTGCAAAAAAGTAAGAGAAGTGGAAAAATACCTGATCCTCCAGAATGCTCCCTTCATACTGAAGACTCCCTATTCATCTTCCGGCAGGGGACTGCTTTGGCTACCGGAACGCAAACTGACTACAAAAGACCGTACCTGGATCGAAGGGGCACTGAACAAACAGGGATGTGTCAGCATAGAATGTGCACTGGACAAATACCAGGATTTCGCGATGGAATTTTATTCAGACGGAAACGGGAACATACGCTATGAAGGGCTTTCCGTATTCGGAGCTGAAAAGAAAGGAGCTTATTCCGGAAATGTATTGGGCGAACAGACATATCTGGAAAGCTTCTTTGTTGAAAACTTCGGAGACAAATTCCAGCAACTGAAAGAAACTGTCGGAGAGGCGATCCGGCAGATATACGGAAACATCTATACCGGTTACTTGGGCGTGGACATGTTGGTCTACCGCAAAAAAGCAAACGGCGAATTCGCCATACATCCCTGCATAGAAGTGAACATGCGCTACACAATGGGGATGGTAGCTTTGCGCATCAGCCAAAAATACCTGGCTCCCAACGCCCGGGGTGACATGCGCATCACTTACACAAGCAAACCGGGAGAAGCCTACGAGCAACATTGCTTTATGAAGAAGGCTTATCCGCTTGAAATGAAAGACGGGAAAATAAAAGAAGGATATATTTCTCTCTGCCCGGTCACAAAAGAAACCAAATACAGGGCCTACATACTGGTTTTCTGATTCTAACATCCCCCCTCCTCAATCCTGTATTTAATATACGACGAAGCCCCCGAAGGCAATTACCGCCCTCAGGGGCTTGTTTTGTTTATAGCGTTCGTTCTTCACAGGGTAATCGGAGGATAAAAATAAGTTTATGGAGAAAACAAGATTCGGCTTCACCCAGTGTCTCGTCTTGGTTCAAGTTAGTCATGTCTCCCTGCACTACATCCACAATATTTAAGTGAAAGATAAAAGTGCAACAACCCTAACTAATAAGCAAACAAACAATCAATTACATCAAAAGCTACCATTCCTTTGCTTTTTGCCCTTAGTCGAAAAGGCTTTTGACAAGTGTCGAAAAGGCTTTTGACCAAGGGCGAAAACATATTCGACCAAGGGCAAAAGGTAAATGATTAGGCTGTTTTACAACAGAAACACGGCTACTGTCACTTAAATGGGATGCACCAAATCCGGCTTGCTCTCCGATGAAAGCAAACATAAGCAGTGAAGGCACTTTTGCTACTCGGCTTCACCCACCGATATAATAACAATCAGACCATTGCGCATACAGGTGAAGGCAATTCGCGAATCATGGCGAAAAGTCTGTTTATCCCCCAAACATGACAAAATAAAGAAATGCAGAAGAACACCGACACTCATGCCGACCTATCCTCTGATCTTCGACGTCGTTACCGGTTATGTTTGATCAGATTCATAAATTCTTCGCGCGTTTTGGCCTGTTGAAAGAATCCGGTGAAGTCGGAGGTTGT
>OHZK01001144.1_pt1 | contig 10660 bp, 8 predicted proteins | sample 1580401 | NCBI WGS metagenome assembly OHZK01 (sample SAMEA3882530, study PRJEB24775) | human gut metagenome | biome: human-associated habitat; feature: intestine environment; material: feces | place: Netherlands | collected 2009/2010
CCCATGCCGATAAGGTTGGAGCGGTGGATGCGCTCAAAGCTCTTGGTGATGACGGCCTTGACGCCCAGCAGGTTAGTTCCCTTGGCCGCCCAGTCGCGGGAAGAGCCCATGCCGTAGTCTTCTCCGCCGATGACGATGAGAGGGACGCCGTCCTGAGCGTAAGCCATGGCTGCATCATAGATGAAGGCAGGCGTTCCCGCGGCAGGGGTTATTTCCTTGTCCGGGGCGGGAACGGCGCGGTTGCCGAAATACAGCGTGTAACCGCCTTCCGTGCCGTCTACCATCAGGTTTTTAATGCGGACATTGGCGAAGGTGCCACGGGTCATCACGCGGTCGTTTCCGCGGCGGGAGCCGAAGGAGTTGAAATCTTTTCTGTCTACTCCCATGCCCTGCAGGTACAGCCCTGCGGGCCCTGTTTCCCGGATGGCTCCGGCAGGGGAGATGTGGTCCGTGGTTACGGAATCGCCGAAAATGCCCAGGGGGCGGGCATCCATGATATCCGCCAGTATGCGGGGCTGGCCGTTGAAGCCGCTGAAAAAGGGAGGGTCCTGAATGTAGGTGGAGTGTTCATTCCACTGGAAGACAGAGCCTTCCGGCGCGTACACGGCTGCCCAGCGGGGATTCTTGTCCGGCGTGATGGTGTAAAGCTCCCGGTATGCTTCCGGATTACGGGATTTGGCAACGGCTTCCGCAATTTCCCCGGAGCTGGGCCAGAGGTCTTTCAAAAATACGGGGTTCCCGCTGCGGTCCGTGCCCAGCGGTTCCGTCTGGAAGTCAATATCCACGCGGCCGGCCAGAGCGAAGGCGACGACCAGCGGGGGGGACATCAGGAAGTTGGTTTTGATGGAGGCATGGATGCGCGCTTCAAAGTTGCGGTTGCCGGACAGGACGGAGGCCGCGACAATGTCATTGTCCCGGACGGCCTGTTCCAGTTCCGGATTTAACGGCCCGGAGTTGCCGATGCAGGTGGTGCAGCCATAGCCGACGGTTTCAAAGCCCAGAGCGTCCAGGGATTCCTGAAGGCGGTTGGCCGCAAAGTAGTCGGAGGCGATACGGGAACCCGGGGCAATGGACGTTTTTACATGCGGAGGCACTTTCAGGCCCCGTTCAACCGCCTTTTTGGCAAGCAGCCCGGCGGCAAGCATCAGGCCCGGGTTGGACGTGTTGGTGCAGGAGGTGATGGCGGCGATGAGGATGCTGCCGTCTTTCAGCTTCGCTTCCTGGCTGAAGCCGTCCACCAGGACGGGAACGCCCGCCGGGGAGTGCATGGAAACCGTAACTTCCGGAGATTCCTTCTTGCCATAGCCTCCTTCCGCCGCGGGCATGCTGACAAGCTTGCGGAAGCTGTCCCTGATAGAGTTCAAGCAAATGTGATCCTGCGGGCGCCTGGGGCCGGAGACGGCCGGTTCCACGGCGGACAGTTCCAGTTCCAGCTGGTCCGTGTAGTCCAGATCTCCGTTGCGCGGCATTCCCCACAGGTTCTGCGCCTTGAAGTAGTTCTCGTACGTGGTGATGGCCTCTTCGCTCCTGCCTGTCTGGCGCAGATAGTCAGAGCAGCGTTCGTCCATGGGGAAGAAGCCCATGGTGGCGCCGTATTCCGGGGCCATGTTTGCTACGGTGGCCCGGTCTGCCAGAGGCAGGGCCGCCGCCCCGTCTCCGAAGAATTCCACAAATTTGCCTACGACGCCGTGGCGGCGCAGCATCCGGGTGACATGCAGCGCCAGGTCCGTAGCGGTCACTCCTTCGCGGAGTTCTCCCGTCATATGGACGCCCACTACTTCCGGCACCAGGAACGTGACGGGCTGGCCGAGCATTCCGGCTTCCGCCTCAATGCCGCCCACGCCCCAGCCCACAACGCCTATGCCGTTAATCATCGTGGTATGGGAGTCCGTCCCCACCAGGGTATCCGGGAAGTAAACGCCGTCTTTTTCCATCACGCCCTGCGCCAGGTATTCCAGATTGACCTGGTGGACAATGCCCACGGACGGAGGAACCACGGAAAAAGTCTGAAAAGCCTGCTGACCCCATTTGAGGAATTCGTAGCGTTCCGCATTGCGCTGGAATTCAATATCCAGATTCTTTTCCAGAGCATCCGTGCATCCTGCCCAGTCCACCTGGACGGAGTGGTCCACCACCAGGTCCACAGGGACCAGAGGTTCAATGACGGAGGCGTCTTTTCCCAAGCCTGCTACGGCGGAGCGCATGGCCGCCAGGTCCACCAGAAGAGGGACGCCTGTCAGGTCCTGCAGGACAATGCGGGCTACCGTAAACGGAATTTCATAGGAACCGGGATTGTTGGCATTCCAGGAGGCCAGGTTGTCCACATCCTTTTCAGTCACTTTCAGGCCGTCGCAATTGCGGAGCAGGGATTCCAGAACGATTCGGATGGAAACGGGAAGGCGGTTCAGGCGGGGATAGCCGTTTTCCGCCAAGGCTGGCAGTGAATAAAACTGTCCCGGGTTCCGGCTCCCGTGGTGAACGTGCTCTTGGCAATCTTGGTCATGATGCGGAATAGAGGGTTAACTGTAAACAGGCGGCTGCCCTCCTGGCAGTCGCGGGTACTATACAGGCCAAATGTGATAAGGCAAGGAATCTGTGTGACGGAGAGCGGATTTTTCCCCCCTTCCGAAGCCGGCGTAATTTTTCTTTGCGCCGGGGCTTCCATTTTTTCCGGCATTTTTTCTCCATGCATGCCGCAGGAATAACAGAGTACGTCATGGAACATTGAAAATAAGTTCTCAGTATTGTCCAACCTTGTGAAAGGTTTCAAGATGATGAACGCAAAAAACATCTTATTAATCACTGCCGGAACGGGAGCGTTGGCGTTGGCTTCCTGTTCCGGCCCGCAGGAAGAGAATTTGCGTATGGTGCCCCTGACCGTGCCTGCAACCGTACCCATGACCTCCTACGGACCGAACGCGAGGGTGGTCGTGGCAGGAATTGATTATACGGAGGTGCACGATGAATGGATAGATACGGATACTATGAAAAAGGCCACCCCGGGCAATACGCGCGTGGTGATCAGCCGCGGACGTCAAAGGGGCCAGTTGATGGTGGGGGATGAGGTTGCCATGGATTTTCCCGTTTGCGTGGGTAAGGCTTCCCACCGCACGCCCGTGGGCCATTTCCGCATTACGGAAAAGTCGGTGCATCATGTTTCCAATTTGTATGATGCCTCCATGCCTTACTTCATGCGGCTGACGGACAGCGGCATCGGGATGCACGTAGGCCCTGTTTTCCAGACGCCCCAATCCCATGGGTGCATCCGCATGACCCGCTCTTCCTGCGTGCCGCTTTTCAAAACCGTTAAGGTAGGCACGCCCGTTACGATTGTACAGTAATGCCCGGAAAATTTCCGGGCGCTTTTCCGGAAGAAAAGTTTCCCGCTTTAAAAAAACTCATTTTTTTAAACAAAAAAACGCCGCCCGCCGCTATTTTAATAAACGGCATGTAGATAAACGGTACTTGCCGCAAGTCGCATTGCCTCAGCAACCCGAACCCTCCATGCCGCTGCCGACTGTATCATATTCATTCATCGGCAGCGGCATGGAAGGAAGCCGTCTGCTTGACCGCAGAACTTGGGGAATGAACGGGCTGCCCGTGTGTTCCTCCGGGTTGTAAAGGATTAATGGAAAAGGAGGGATGGCATTCCCTGTTTTCCTTCCGGATTATTTTTCCGCAGCGTTTCTGTCTGTTCCCGCCCGGCGAAGCAGGGGCAGGTATTTTCCATAACCCTGCGCTTCCATCTCCTGTTCCGGGATGAATTTCAGGGAGGCGCTGTTGATGCAGTAGCGCAGTCCGCCCTGTTCCTTCGGGCCGTCTGTGAAAACGTGGCCCAGGTGGGCGTCTCCCGTTTTGCTGCGGACTTCCGTGCGCCTCATGCCATGGGAGAAATCCTGTTTTTCCTGAATCAGTTCTTCTTTGATTGGGCGGGAGAAACTGGGCCAGCCGCAGCCTGAATCAAACTTGTCCGTGGACAGGAATAAAGGTTCGCCTGTCGTGACGTCCACATAAATGCCAGGTCTGTCGTTATTGAAATATTCATTGCGGAAGGGAGGTTCCGTCGCGTTATTCCGCGTGACGGCAAATTGCTCGCGTGTCAGGATGCGGCGCAGCTCTTCGTCCGGTTTTTTCCGATAAACAGGTTCGTTTTCGCGGGCCTGGGACGCTTCCCGGAATTTGGCGGGTGGAATATGGCAGTATCCGCCAGGGTTTTTATCCAGATAGCGCTGATGGTATTTTTCCGCCCGTGAAAATTGGCGGAGGGGCTGAACTTCAATTGCCAGAGGCTGCGTGAAGTGCTGCTGGAGCCTTTTCAGGGACGTTTCTATAACAGGTTTGTCCTTCTCATCCGCGTAATAGATGCCCGTGCGGTATTGAATTCCCCTGTCGTTTCCCTGTTTGTTGACGGAAACAGGATCAATAATGGAGTAATACTGTTCCAGAAGAAAGGGCAGACTGAGTTCTTCCGGGTCAAATACTACTTTTACCGTTTCCGCATGGCCCGTTTTCCCGCTGCATACTTCTTCATACGTGGGAGAAGCCGTGGAGCCGTTGGCATATCCCGCTTCCGTTTCCTTAACGCCGGGTATCAGGGAGAAGTACTTTTCCACTCCCCAGAAACAGCCTCCCGCCAGGTAAATCGTTTTTAAATCCTTGTTGTCCATATGAGGTTTGTCATTACTGCTTGCCTGGCCTTTTTCCCCGCAGGAAAAAAAGGAGAGCATGGCGACTGCGGCCAAAATGGCGCATGCCAGTCCGGCCAGTGTCCATGGTCCGTGGTAAATACGCTTCATAAACGCTGTATGGAGTCGCCTTCCGGTACGGGAGCAGCGGCTCCCTGGGCTGGGGAGCTACTGTCCTCCGGCTTTTCCGGGAAGGTAAATGATTAGACAACAGCGGGTTCATTCCGTTCGATACCTGTGTCCATATTTCCTTATTTCTCCCGTTTTTCCGCCTTCATCCTGTTTTTCATCCACTGGTAAATAGCCCGGTCGGAGGCGTCCGGTTTTCTGCTTGTCTGCATGCTGAATCCGTATTTGGTTCGGAAGTTGAAAACGGCCAGGGAAGGGCTCAGGCCGATGGAAAGCCCTTCCATCCGTATTTCCACCTCTTGCGGGACATGGCTGGAGAAGTCGAGGCGCCCGGCATTGGTGACAGTTCCCACATAATTTTTGATCAGGGAAAAAATTGACGGATGAAGGGAGGAATCTTTGGATATGGTCCGCACGGCGGGCGAGCAAGGCTCTCTAAAAAGAACGGCAACGGGAGCATCCGCTGCGCGGGGAGCCGCGAGTTTGTCCATGGGAACGTTCCACAGGAAAGAAAACAGCGCCGTTCCTGCCAGAAAGACGGGAATAGCCAGAATGGAGACCCATTGGCGCAGCCTGTTTTTATTCCGTTTTTTGCCGTTGTCTTTCCCCCCAGTCATGGAAGAAGCTGAAGCATGGCATGGGTTCCCGGCAGTGTCCATCAGTAAATGCAGGGTAATGAAGCGTTGCCGGGCCGGATGCCATTGCGGGGGGGGCTTTTGCATGAAGCCGAGAGAGAACGGCAGAGATGGAAGGAAAATCAATCCGAATCCACGCCCAATTTATTTTTCCGGTAGTGGTCCAGGGAAATGCGGTAAAAATACACGATTGCCAGCAGATTCAGCAGGGCTCCCGCTCCGAAGGCCCAGTTCAGGTTCAGGTACGCGTAAATTTTGCCTCCCAGGAACATGCCTGTTCCCACCCCGATGTCAAAAGCGGTGAAAAATGTGGAGTTGACGGCTCCACGGTGGCCGCGGTCCGCCATGTTCAGCTTCATAGTCTGGAACGTGGGGATGAAAATGCCGAAACCGAAGCCGATGAGGATGGCGGAAGCGTAATAAATCCATTCCAGCGGCGCCAGCGCCAGCGCGCCGAAGCTGACGGTCAGGATGCCCAGGGAGATGACGGAAAGCTCCGCCACGCGTCCGCGGTCGATTTGCCTGCCTACCATGAACCTGGAGACCAGCATGCCCAGCCCCATCAGCGCGTAAAACAGCCCGGCGTATTTGAACCCGTGCATTTCTCCGTACAGGGCGGAATACACGGCCACCACGCCATAGGAGAAGGTGGCGATCATCACGTTCACCGCCAGCGGAATGCCCACGCGCAGCACCAGACGGTCCAGTACCTTTTTAGGCGTTTCATACACGGGCTCCTGAACAGGGCTCCCGGGAACGCGGATGAGAGATGCAATGCCCGCCCCGGCCAGGCACAGGAGCAGGGAACTCCAGGTAATCACGTAAAAGCCGTACTGCTGGTATACCTGAAGGCCGATGACGGGGCCCAGGCACATGCCCAGCGTCATTGTCATGCCGAAGAAGCCCAGGCCTTCCCCGCGGCGGGCAGGGGGGATGATATCTACTGCCATTGTCGGGCCGGAGGTGGTCATGCCTCCCCAGATCAGGCCCTGTATGAAGCGCGTCAGGAAAAACGCCAGGGCGGTGGCGGCCGCAGCATACCCTGAAAAGGACAGGGCCAGCATAATGTAAACCGTGATGTAAATCTTCTTGCGGTCTCCGGTATCCACCCGGTGTGCGAACCAGGGGCGGGAGATAATGGCGGCCAGAACATAAATGGACATAATCCAGCCCAGCCAGCCGGAGGAGACCTGCAATTGCCCCGTCAGATACAGCGGGAGAACGGGCACCAGTTCATAGAAGGCCAGCCCCGTCATTAAGTTGGCGCAGCAGGCCAGGATGTAGTCTCGCGTCCAGAGAGGCGCTTTGACGGATGGTGCGGTTTCCGCCGCCAATTCATCTCTGGTCCGGGTCATGCAGGGGTTGTACAGCCGTTGGGAAAAGTTTCAAACGGCCTGACGTGTCATGATGAGGAGGAGCGGGGGGAGGAAAGCCCTGATGAATCCTTGTTGGGAGACGTTATTCATTTTCACGGGAAAAGGTTACGCCCACCAGCGTGTCTCTCCCGTCAATGGCATTCAGATAGTCGAATACTTCTCCGCAGGGTGTTTCGTTCTCAATGAGGAAAATGAATGCTCTGCGCTGGTTGATATGTTCATTTGCCATATTGGAGAAAGCCTGAAGGTCGTTTTTCCGGGATGGACCGGATGGTTTTTTCTGGATACGCCAGTAAACAAGCTGGTAGTTCCCTCTTTCCGGGTAAGGGGACCGGATGAATTTCACGATGGGATAAACGGGTTTCCGGGAAGGTGTTTTGCTGAAAACAAGAAAATCATTTTCACGGAAAGGATGTTCCAGAATGGCACCGTCGGGAAGGCAGGGAGTGTCCGGGTTCATATCTTTTTCAGATTCCGGATCAGATTCTGGGGCCATATCCGTGGAGACGGGAAGATCCCAGCAAATTCCATTTCCAAAGGCGGACGCGATGGCATCCCCTCTTTTCAAACGGAGATTATTCACGCCATGCGCATAAGCCTCCGATATGCCCTCAGCGATGCGGAACCAGGGAAGGGACGGATTGTCCAGATTGATGGTCAGGCTTCTTTCACAGGCCAAATCCGTCTTCCATTCCTGTATGGGGCCGGGCAGTTCCGATGCGTTCACGATTATTTCTCCGGGCAGCAGGGCGCTTCCCTGTTTAGAGCATGCCTCAAAGAGGAAGCTGATGAAGAGAGGGAGGAAAACGGCGAGAAGACGAAGCATTTATTCATTCTTCTTATATGGTTTTATTGCATGTCAAAAGAATAGAGAGTGCGGTATATGCCGGGAAAGATGGCGCTGGCTCCCGCTCCGGAATATGCCTTCTTTTTTGCGTGCAGGACGGCGCGGGCATGGTAGGGTACATGGTATGAGCGTAATCACCAAACGTGGAGACAGCGGCGAAACGGATCTGATGTTCGGCAGGCGGAGTCCCAAGACAGCGCCGCGCATTGAAGCTTACGGAACGGTGGATGAATTAAATTCCCTGATTGGCGTGGTGCGCCATTCCGGGGTAAGCTCCCGGACGGTGGAGATGCTGGACGGCGTCCAGGCTCGCCTGGTGGGTGCCATGGGGGAACTGGCCACGATGGAGGAGGATTTGCCCAAATATGACGCCAAGGGGTACGCCCGCATTACGGCGGAAGATGTGGCATGGCTGGAGGAACAGGCCCATTTGCTGGAAAAGGAATGCGACATCCGTTTCAAAGGCTGGGCCCGCCCGGGCAAGGAAGGGTCGCTGGGCTCCGCGTATTTGGACCTGGCCCGTTCCGTCTGCCGCCGTGCGGAACGCCGTGTGGTGGCATTGAGGCTGGATCATGCCCTGAGCAACGTGAACACGGCCCTGTTCCTGAACCGCCTTTCCGATCTTTGCTGGGTGCTGGCCCGTTTTGAGGCGCTGGCCGCAGGAGAAAAGGCCCAGGCCTGAGCAGGCCGTTTCCGCCCGTCCTCCTGTTCCGGCATGTTGCGTATCTGCGTGATTCCCGTGTCAGGAGAAGCCTGGAAAGAATGGTTTTGCCGCAGATCCATGTCCAGGTGGCAATTCCCCGGAATGGTTCTTCGTTATTTTCAGGGGAGGGCTTCCCGGTCAGTCCAGCGGCAGGATGGAAGTAACCAGCATTTTGAACCGTTCCCGGGCAATGACGGAATGAGGCACTCCGGCGGGAATCAGGAGGCTCTTTCCCTGGGGCAGAATAACTTCTTCATTGCCCACGGTGAAGTACGCCGTCCCGTCCAGAATCTGTATCAGTGCAGGACCGGGCGTCTGGTGAGTGGGAAGGAGCTGTTCGCTGTCAAAGGCCAGAATGGTCATGTTGACTCCTTTGGAGCGAACAAGGGCCAGACTGGTGATTTGCCCTTTGCGGTAATCGGTCAGATCGGCGTAATTAAAGGGAGTGCGTTCGGGGAGGCGCTGAATGGCTGTCATGTAAATTGGACACCCTTGTTGGCCCTTCCCGTTTCTTCATGACAGGCTTCCGGGAAAAAGGTCCGCTCCAGACCCGGGAGCGGACCTTGGCATTCAGCATTCATATGGTGCTTACTTACGGAGTCAGCGTCCTGAATTCATAGGCGTGAGGTCGGATTCACAAGTAAACAACAGTTATTCTATACATGAAAAATACAATTTACTTCAAGAAAAATTGTGTAGGATAATGCAGATTTGATTCTGCTGCAGGGAGAATCGGATTTGACTCCCGTATGGGATTGTTTCCATATACGGGCGTATGCCGTCAGCGGTTCCGCCGCCCGTGGCCGGATGTGCCCTTCTCCTGTTTGGCGGGGAAGGCCGTTTTTCCCGTTTGCCGCGGTTTCTCCCGTGAGACGATGGCGAAATCCGCCCACTGCTGCTCCCTGTCCACTTTCACGGGAATGACGGGAACGCGCAGCCCCGCGCACAGCACGGAACCATGGTCGTTCTTCCAGCGGCTGGCGAACGCCTCATACACCCAGCGGCCGCCGGGAAGCTTGTCCGGCTTGACCAGCCCCTTAATCTGGAGGCGCGGTATTTCCAGCAGCACGCCGAAGTGGCGCGTTTCCGTAACCAGAGCTTCGTGCACTTCCGGATGCTCCGTGTAGCACTGGCCTTCCAGCCATTCGAAGAGTTTCATCCGGTTCGCGTCCTTTTCCGCGCTGGCGGAAATGCGTTCCGTCTCTGAAATGTGTTCCGCGTCTTCCTCCAGCCTGCCTGCACTGCCTGCTCCTTTGGCTCCTTTGGGAGGATTAGCCAGCAGGGGATTCAGGGAGCGGTGAACCACCAGGTCCGCGTAACGGCGGATGGGGCTGGTAAAATGGCAGTAATTGGGAGTGGCCAGGCCGTAGTGGCCCAGGGGCTCCGTGTCGTACCTGGCCCTCATCAGGCTTTTCAGGAGCGCCAGCTTAAGCAATTGCTCGTCCGGGGAACCCTTGATGGACTTCATCAGTTCATTCAGGTACTGGCGTTGTCCGATATCGTGGACGGGATGCCCGTATAATTTGCACAACTGGCCGAATTCAAACAGTTTGGAGGAATCCGGCTCTTCGTGGACACGGTAGATGGTGGGACGGTTCCCGTTTTTCAGGGCCAGGGCCACGGCTTCGTTGGCGGCCAGCATGCACTCCTCAATAAGCTGGTGGCTTTCATCGTACTCTTCCGTGATGATGCCCGTCACGCGGCCGTCCTTGTCCATAACGGCTCTCACTTCCGGGAAGTCCAGATCCAGGGCTCCCTTGGCGTAGCGGTTGCGGCGCAGGATGGAGGCCAGATTCCAGGCTTCCCGCACCGTGGAGGGAACTTCCCCCTTGTCGTTTCCCTTCAGCATGGCGAAGGCCTCCTGATAGGTCAGGCGCGCCTTGCTGCGGATGAAAGCGTCCGCAAAGCGTGCACGGAGCATCTTCCCCTTTTGATCAAATTTCATTTCGCATACTTTTGTCAGGCGCACGACATCCGGCCGCAGGCTGCACAAATCGTCGGAAAGGCGGGGCGGGAGCATTGGAAGGACGCGGTCCGGCAGGTACGTGGAATTGCCGCGGCGCAGGGCTTCCCCATCCAACGCGCCGCCGGGCCTGACGAAATGGGAGACGTCCGCAATGTGAACGGCCAGCGTCCAGCCGGACGGAGTGGCCGTGATGGAAATGGCGTCGTCAAAATCCCTGGCGCTTGCCGGGTCAATGGTGATGACGGTACGGTCCGTCCAGTCTTCCCGGCGGGCGAGTTCCCCGGGGGAAGGGTTTTGAGGCAGCGTTTCCAGCTCCCGG
>OHZK01001148.1_pt1 | contig 10643 bp, 10 predicted proteins | sample 1580401 | NCBI WGS metagenome assembly OHZK01 (sample SAMEA3882530, study PRJEB24775) | human gut metagenome | biome: human-associated habitat; feature: intestine environment; material: feces | place: Netherlands | collected 2009/2010
GAAAATCCTTGAATACAATGAGAATTGCTAATTCTTCATCTTATATTCATAGGGAGCCATTCCAACAACTTTTTTAAATAACCGGCTTATTGGAAGTAAAGGCCTGTACACAGCAGATTAGGTAAAGTAGCCGGTTTTTATCAGCGGGAAGATAGTATTATTTAGCTAGATTCTCTATCTTTGCTCGAAAATATACGACTATGATTACCGAAGAACTACAGAAACTTTATCAGTCATATACGGGAGTTCCCGCTGAGAATATAACAGAATTACCTTCCTCCGGCTCCAATCGCCGTTATTTCCGGCTGACAGGAACACAAACACTGATTGGAGTATATGGAACTTCTGTTGATGAGAATGAAGCTTTTTTTTATATGGCGGAACATTTTCGCAAAAATGGGCTTCCTGTTCCCGAAGTACACATTGTGTCGGAAGATAAAATGTATTATCTGCAAGAGGATTTAGGAGATACTTTACTTTTTCATGTCATTGAGAAAGGACGTGCTACCAGTGTATTTTCCGAAGAAGAGAAAGAGTTGCTTCGTAAAACGATCCGTCTGTTGCCTGCCATTCAGTTTGCCGGAGCTGACGGATTTGATTTTTCCCGTTGTTATCCCCAATCGGAATTCAATCAGCGTTCCATACTTTGGGATTTGAATTATTTCAAATATTGTTTCCTGAAGACTACGGGACTGGACTTTAACGAGGTGAAGTTGGAAGAGGCGTTTTCGGAGATGGCTAAGGATTTGGTGGGAGACCCGGACAAGCACGCGTTCCAATACCGGGATTTCCAGGCGCGCAACGTCATGTTGGACAGGGACGGGCAGCCCCGTTTCATCGACTTCCAAGGCGGGCGGCGCGGGCCGGTGGAGTATGACGTGGCCAGTTTCCTGTGGCAGGCTTCGGCACATTATGCCCCGGAGCTGCGCCACGAGCTGATGGCGGTGTACCTCGATGCGGCACGGCTGTACACGGACGTGGACGAAGGACGGTTCCGTGAACGCATGCGGCTGTTCGTCCTGTTCCGCACGTTGCAGGTGTTGGGGGCATACGGTTTCAGGGGGTACTTCGAGCGGAAGAAGCATTTCTTGGACAGCATCGCCCCGGCCATACGGAATTTGCGCGAGTGGCTCTCGGAGGGCGAGTGTCCTTATCCTTATTTATATGACGTGTTGAGCCGGATGGTGGAATTGCCCGCTTTCCGGACAGAAGTTTCCGCACGGCCGGACGAACCGTGCGGAAAGGATACGGGAATGGAGCGTGCAGCCGATGTGCTCCGTGCGGACATCGGGCCGGCTTCGGTTTCCCGGTACGATGGCCGGGGGCCATTGGTCGTGCGCGTGTTCAGTTTCTCCTATAAGAAGGGGATTCCCGAAGATACCAGCGGGAATGGAGGCGGTTATGTGTTCGATTGCCGCAGTACGCACAATCCCGGAAGGTATGAACCGTACAAAGCCCTGACGGGCTTGGACGAACCCGTTATCCGTTTTTTGGAAGAGGACGGAGAGATTCTGACGTTCTTGGACAGCGTCTACAAATTGGCGGATGCCCATGTGGCGCGTTACCTCCGGCGCGGTTTTACCGACCTGATGTTTGCTTTCGGATGTACGGGCGGCCGTCACCGCAGCGTCTATTCCGCCCAACATCTGGCCGAGCATCTGCATGCGAAGTTCGGCATAGAAGTACGGATATGTCATCGCGAGCAAAATATAGAACGGATATTGCCTCCGACGGAGCTATAGCGCAGCGCACGTCATTTTCCTGTCTTTATACATTCATCAAGTCGTTCAAGGCTTCGCTCATGCTGGGATGAGTGAAGATGAAGTCGCGCAGGAATGTGTAATCCATTCCGGCCTTCATCGCTATGGCCACGCTGTTGAGCACTTCGCTCGATTCCGGTCCGAAAAGCGTGCAGCCCACAATCTTGTTTGTGTCGGCGTCTATCACCACTTTAAACAGCCCTTCCGTTTCGCCCAATGTGCGGGCTCTTGGAATACCTGCTACGGGCAGCTTTCCGATTTTTACATTCAAGCCCTTGCGGAGGGCTTCTCCTTCGTTTAAGCCGATACGCGACAGAGGCGGGTCGATGAATACGGAATAGCCTACCGGGTCGCGGTCGGCTGTAGAACGGGCGGAGTCTCCGAAAAGGTCTTCACGGATGATGCGGTAATCATCCAATGAGATGTAGGTGAACTGCAATCCGCCTTTCACATCGCCGATGGCCCATACGTGCGGATTGGTGGTCTGCAAGCGTTCGTTCACTTTGACGGCTCCGCGCTCATCCGTTTCTACTCCGGCTGCTTCCAGATTCAGCCCTTCCGTGAAGGGGCGTCGGCCGGTAGCCAATAATATGGCGTCGGCTTCCAGATGGAAAGGTTCTCCGCTGACAGCATCACGGACTGCTATTTCTTTTCCCGCTATACTCTGTACTTTAGCATTCATCCGGAAGGTGATACCTTTCTTTTCCAGTACTTCTTTTACGATGTCTGCCACGTCCCGGTCTTCCCGCGGAATCAAATCGGCATGTCCTTCGAGCACGGTCACTTGCGAACCGAAAGAGGCATACATCGAAGCAAATTCCAGTCCGACATACCCTCCACCGATAACAGTCAGTTTTTCCGGAAGCTCTTTCAGTTCCATGATAGAAGTGCTGGTGAAAACGTGCGGATTGCCTTTGATTCCTTCTATGGGCGGAATGATGCTTTCCGCTCCCGTATTGATGAAGATGCGAGGAGCTTGCAACGATTCTTTTTCTCGCCCTGAGAGGCTTACCTCCACCTTGTCTGGGCTGGTAAAACTTCCCGTTCCGGTATACACTGTGATGTTCGGATGATGGGTCAAGTTATCGTAATTCTTTTGGCGTAATAGGGAGACAACGTCCTCCTTTTGCCTGATGGCTTGGGCATAGTAGTTCTTTTGGTCCGTCCACGAAACGCCATGCGGAGCCAGTTTGGCTGCATGAACCAAGGTTTTTGTAGGGATACATCCGATGTTGATACAGGTACCTCCGTACATTTTGTCCGAACGTTCTATCATTGCCACTTTATGCCCTCGTCGAGCCAGTTCGGCAGCCAGCGTCTTTCCGCCTTTGCCGAATCCTATGATAATGTCATCATATTGTTTCATCATACTGTCTTTTTTATTTGGTTTAATACTCCTTTGGCACTGTCGGCCAGCACCACGATGGCGCCGGCCAGTATGGCCGTATCCTTTATCACCAGTCGTCCGGCTCCGCTCAACAGTGGGAATCCGTGTTCGCCGCTTCCTAAATCGGGCACCCATACCTCGGGAGTGGTCACAAGGAAAGACAAAGTGCCCAGTGTCATGATGATGGCTAGTCCGGCTCCGGCTAATCCGAGTTTAGGGGAGAAGATACCCAGAAAAGTAAGGATACCGATAGTCATAATCAGGATGCCTAACCCGCGGGAAAAAACATACGTACGGTTGGTCTCGTGCCACTGGTGTTTGGCTGGGTCGAATTCGCCTTCTTTCAGTTTGTATTCCTTATATTCGGGTGCATTTTCAGCATAGAAAAAACTCATGAAAGGGCTGTTGGCTACAAAGGGTACGATACCTTCCGCTTCGTAGTTCCAGAATTTCAGACCGCCGATCCATACGAAGATAATCAGGATGGCTACACGAATCAGGTGTATGCCCAGCTTTTGGGAAGATGCAGCCCATGTAAGAGTGGCCACAAACAAGGATTTTAATTTTCTCATAGTCTGTAATGTTTAGAATTTGACTTTGCAAAGATGCGGATTTCTTCCGTTTGCCGAAATAGCAATTTAACTGTTAGAGTTGGCTATACTTCCTTTTTCTCTTCTCTTCGGAAGTCGGAGATGCTTTTTTGATTCATTTTCTTGAAAAAACGGCTGAACGTAGCCAAATCTTCAAATCCCAGTATTTCGCTGATTTCCTTGGCGCTCTTCGAGGTATAGAGCAACAGGCGGCGGGCTTCGGCATCTACCCGTTCGTGTATGATGCGCAGCGGTGAGTTCAGTCCGTAGAGCGAGAAGAGGTTGGAAAGGGTCTTGGGAGAACGGTAGAGCATTTCCGCATAGTCCTGCACCTGCTTCTTTTCTTTGAAATGGTTGTCCACCAGCACGTAAAACTGACGGATGATGTCGAAGCCGTTTTCCCGCTCTTGGTCGACTTCCAATCTCAGGCGCGCCATGCGGGTGCATACGATAATGAACCGTTTCAACAGTATACGGAGCATTTCCTCTTGCAGGTTGTCGCGGACGGTGCATTCTTCACGCAGAGTTTCAATGATATGCTCCAGGAGTCTCGATTCCGTGAGGGTAAGTTTCAGCTTCATGACGTTCGACGAGCCGTGGAACAGAAAGCCGTTGCACGACACCTCGTTGTCGTGTCCGTAGATACAGTAGAAGTTACTGTTGAAGAGCAACGACAGGTAATCGCCCTCTGCGCGCAGCATGTCCACGTGGTGCAAGGGAGACAGCGAGATGATTTCGTTTTCTTTCAGATGCATGACTACGTGGTCTATTTCGATGTCCAGGCTTCCGTGCCGCACCCAGATGAATTTGTAGAAGCTTTTGTTACGTTGTAAGCCCGCGTCTTCATGAAAGCGGGAAGTCAGGGCGATGGTTCCGTCCAAACGGGTCTTTAACTGGAATTCCATATCGTCGGTTTTTAGTTCATCAGGTAAATATAGGTTTATTTCGCGGACTGAAAAAGGGATGGAGACGATTTCTTCGTTCCATCCCTTCATTTTCAGTGTCAGTATAGCAAGTCATGCTGTCAGGCAGACCGGACTTTACGGTTTTGCGTTTAAAAGAACCTCGTCTATCATTTTTTTAAGTTCCGTTTTGGGCATGGCACCTTGAGTGACGGTCGGTTTGCCGTTCTTTGGAATCCACAACAGGGTGGGGATACTGCGTATGCCGAACGTGGCTGCCAGTTCCTCTTCCTTGTCCACGTCTACTTTGTAGATGTAGATTTTGCCGTCATATTCCTTAGCCAGCTCTTCCAACACCGGGGCAAGAGCCTTGCACGGGCCACACCACGTAGCGTAGAAATCTACGATACACGGTTTGTCACCTTCATATTTCCAGTCGTTGGGATTGGTCTCGTAGTTATATACCTTGTTTAAGAACTCTGTTTTGGTTAAATGAACGATTTCCATATTTGCTCCTTTCTTATTTTGGTTTTTACTTTCTTTGTTGTTGGCGCATGCGTTGAGGCCTAATGCCAGACACAGCGCGGCGATAATGGGCTTTATCAGTTTCATAATTCTACGTTTTGTGAATACTTTTATTGAACATTGCAAATATCCGATAAAAATCCGGATAATCGCATAGCAATTCTACCGGAAAAGTTAGCAAAACCTCCCGTTAGGGATTTTTGGCTTATTTTTCCGCTTACGGAATGGGTATCGGGCAGAGGAGGAAGTGGCGGTTGCTTCCGAAGTAGAAACTGTTGATATTTTTATCTATTCTTAATCGGCTGTGTGTCAGTGTGTAGAGACTTGCTGAAAAATCTGCGCCAAACGATTTTTCAATCTCAGGCGAACGATTTTTCGTTTGGCTGAGATTGATTTTTCGTTTGCCGCAGAACGTTTTTTGTATATTCTTTTGTTACATCTTGCCTGTCAATATCTCCTTGCGCAAGAATCCGTAGACGTAAACGGGACTTTGGAAATAAAGACCGGACCTTGTGTCCTTTAGTTTGGCGTAGGTTTCGGATTGGTATAGGGCGTCTAACGCTCCATGCAGTGACATTTTCTGTTCGTCTACTAACATGACGACTAAGTCACGTGCCATACATTCTTTCATATATTCAATCTCGCTCATATTTTTTCTAAAAGGTCTATGGCACGTTGCGTGCCGAAAAAGTATTGGAAAGTGATGCCTTTCATGAAAGCTAATTTTTTGAGAAAGGTGTCGAAATCTATGTTGCCTTCCATGAAGTTGCGGATTTGTACTCCGACTTTGTCGTTGGCTATAGGGCCATATACAATGTCGTGGGCATGTATGTTTTCCTTTTGTGTGTTTCTTCGGTTCGCTAAAACGAAATTGGCCCATTCACGAGAATATTTTTGGAAACATAAATAATTCAAAGTGCCTGAAGAGAGCATACTTTCGTCAAATTTAAAGGAGTGTACGATTGGTGTACCTCCTAATTGTATTGATTTGAAAACCGCAAAATCATATGCTTGGCTCTCACTGTCGGAAAGATAGAATCCTTTACCGAAATCTTTTCCCTTGTGGGAAGCTGACAAGTCGATAGTCGAAAAATTTATGTTTGTTCCGTGATACAAAATCATACTAAAGCCCCTCCGTGGCGTTGGCAAAGGGCGGTCAGGCCTTCGATGATGTCATCGAAGCTTTGTGTGTGTGCCACGTCGTACTGGTTTTCCAGGAAGTCGATGGCTTTATAATGGTTCAGGTAGCGGTAGGCTTGCTCTTCTTCCAACTGATGTCGCTTGGCAAATTCGTGGATGGCGATAACGATATATTCGGCCATGTCTTTCAACTTTGCATCCATAGTGTATCGTTTTTACAAAAATACGGATTATTCCGTGGATGGCCAATGTTTTTATTCTTTTTTTGTTCGGAAGGATAAAACGTGTGAAATGTGATGTCTTGAATGAGATTATATCAGTATATTTGCAAATATGAAAGCCATGATTTTTGCAGCGGGGTTGGGAACCCGCCTGAAGCCTTTGACGGACACGATGCCGAAAGCACTTGTCCCGGTGGGAGGAAAACCCTTGTTGGAGATATTGATTCGTAAACTGGTGGCTTCCGGATTTGCGGAGATTGTGATTAATGTGCATCATTTTGCCGACCAGATTATACGCTTTGTGGAGGAACATGATGCTTTCGGTGCGGATATTCGTTTTAGTGACGAGAGCGGGAAGCTTCTGGAAACAGGAGGAGGCATCAAGAAGGCCATACCTCTTTTATTGGAGAGCGGTGTCGCGGAACGCCCGTTTCTGGTACACAACGTGGATATATTGAGCAATGTGGATTTGCAGGATTTTTATCGGCACGGGGCAGGAGCGGCGGCTTTATTGTTGGTGAGCGAACGGCAGACGCAACGTTATCTGTTGTTCGATGAGGAAAACCGTTTGGTAGGGTGGACGAACGTCAAGACCGGAGAGGTGAAGTCGCCTTACAAGGGGCTGGACGTGGAGGTTTGCCGGAAGTATGCTTTTGCCGGTGTGCATCTGTTTTCTCCGCGGTTGTTCCCTTATTTCGATGCGTGGCCGGACAAGTTTTCCGTGATTGACTTTTATCTTTCGGTGTGCGATCGGGAGCCGATTTATGCTTATCCTTCTCCCGGGCTTAAAATACTGGACGTGGGGAAACAAGATGCTCTGGAGAAGGCGGAGGATTTCTTAACGGGAGAGTGTTGTCAGTCTCGATAATTTGTTGTACTTTTGCGCACAAAATCAGATAAAAATCTTTTTATGCAACAGAAAATCATCATTCTTGATTTCGGGTCACAGACTACACAGCTTATCGGACGTCGTGTCCGGGAGTTGGATACTTTCTGTGAGATATTGCCTTATAACAAGTTCCCGAAAGAAGATCCGTCGGTTATCGGTGTGATTTTAAGCGGTTCGCCTTTTAGCGTATATGATAAGGAAGCGTTTAAAATCGACTTGGACGAAATTCGCGGGAAATATCCGATATTGGGTATTTGCTATGGCGCGCAGTTCATGAGTTATACTTTGGGCGGCAATGTGGAACCGGCCGGAACGCGTGAGTACGGTCGTGCTAATTTGGCTTCGTTCGACAAGGAGAATCCTTTGTTCAAGGGATTTGAGGAGCATTCCCAAGTGTGGATGAGCCATGGCGATACCATTACGAAATTGCCCGAGGGCTTTAAGGTGATAGCTTCTACCGACAAAGTCGTGAACGCCGCTTATCAGGCTGAGGGAGAACCGCTATGGGGTGTGCAGTTCCATCCGGAAGTGTTTCATTCCGTACAGGGAACGCTGTTGCTGAAAAACTTTGTAGTGGACATTTGCGGCAGCAAGCAGGATTGGAGTGCGGCTTCGTTCGTAGACACTACGGTGGCCGAGTTGAAAGCGCAGTTGGGAGACGACCGGGTGATTCTCGGATTGAGCGGTGGTGTGGATTCTTCCGTGGCCGCAGTGTTGCTGAACAAGGCTATCGGTAAGAATCTGACCTGTATCTTCGTAGACCACGGGATGTTGCGTAAGAACGAGTTCAAGAATGTGTTGCACGACTACGAGTGTCTGGGGCTGAACGTGATTGGCGTGGACGCCAGTGCGAAGTTCTTCAAGGATTTGGAGGGAGTGACCGATCCGGAGCAGAAGCGTAAGATTATCGGCCGCGACTTCGTGGAGGTGTTCGATGTGGAAGCTCGGAAAATAACCGATGCCAAGTGGTTGGCGCAGGGAACGATTTATCCCGACCGTATCGAGAGCCTGAATATTACGGGAAAGACCATCAAGAGCCATCACAACGTAGGCGGTTTGCCTGAGGAGATGCACCTGCAACTCTGTGAACCGTTGAAGTGGTTGTTCAAGGACGAGGTACGTCGCGTAGGGCGTCAGATGGGAATGCCGGAACATTTGATTACTCGTCATCCGTTCCCCGGACCGGGATTGGCCGTGCGCATCTTGGGTGATATTACGCCGGAGAAGGTACGGGTTTTGCAGGATGCCGATGACATTTTCATCCAAGGGTTGAGAGACTGGGGATTGTACGACCAAGTCTGGCAGGCCGGTGTAATCCTGTTGCCCGTGAAAAGCGTGGGCGTGATGGGGGACGAGCGTACGTATGAACGCGCTGTAGCCCTGCGTGCCGTGACCAGTACGGATGCGATGACAGCCGATTGGGCACATTTGCCTTACGATTTCATGGCGAAGGTGAGCAATGATATAATAAATAAGGTGAAAGGAGTGAATCGTGTATGTTACGATATCTCTTCCAAACCGCCTTCGACGATAGAATGGGAATGACAATCGTATACCGATATATGGTTGATAATAGCCTCAACTTTTGCAGTTGGGGCTATTTTTCATGTCGGAGTTATTAAAATGAAATAAAAATCATATCAGAATGAACAGATTGGGCATAAAGGTTTTGTTGTGGTGTGCGCTGCCTGCTTTGACTGGTAGGGCACAATCCGACACGACGTTGACTTATCGTGTCGAGGCCTCTGCGAATGTCAGTTCCGGAGATTATGCACCGTTGTGGTTTACGGCCAATCGGAACGGTCTGTCGAGCCAGAAACCGAACAGTGCTTATTTGCGTGCGGGGCTTACTTATCGTAAATCTTTTAATCATGGTTGGCGGATTGGAGCCGGGTTGGATTTGGCTGCGGCCGTGAACAGTCCTTCCGAATTTATCGTGCAACAGGCTTATGCAGACTTTTCGTGGAGAGTTCTTAATTTGAGTATCGGGAACAAGGAACGCAATCCGTTGGGGAAGAACCCGCTGTTGAGCAGCGGCGGAATGGTGGAAGGAAACAATGCGCGACCTGTTCCTCAGATAAGGGCAGAGATTGCGGATTATTATACGGTGCCGGGAACGAAGGGATGGTTTGCTTTTAAAGGCTATATCGCTTACGGACGTTTTACGGACGACCGTTGGCAGCGTGATTTTGCGGGGGCAAACCACCAGACTTACGTGGAGGACATTCTTTATCACAGCAAGGAGTTGATGTTTAAGGTGGGAAACAAGGAAAGGTTTCCTTTGGAAGCTGAAGTCGGTATGCTGATGTCGGCTCAATTCGGAGGAACGCAGCATACCTTCTCTTTGAAAGACGGTGAGTGGAAAGAGACTGTGTACGAGATGCCTCATGGATTGAAGAATTATGCCAAAGTCTTTTTTGCCCAAGCCGGGGGAGACGGCACTACCGGGGGAGATCAGGTGAATGTGGAAGGCAATCATGTGGGCAGTTGGAACTTTGCGTTGAATTATTATTGGCACGATTGGAAGTTCCGTGCATATTATGAACATTTCTTTGACGACCATTCACAAATGTTCCTCCAATACGGACGTTGGAAAGACGGGCACTTAGGATTTGAGATTACTTTGCCCAGAAACCGTTGGGTCAATACATTGCTTTGGGAAGGATTGGCCACGAAAGACCAGTCGGGTCCTATTTTGTATGACGGAGACGAACGTTTTCCGGGAGCGGCTTTTCCAGGTATGCAAGTGAGTGCTTGTGACGATTACTACAATAATTTCTTTTATCAGTCTTGGCAACATTATGGTCTGGGTGTCGGTAACCCATTGTTGCCCGGACCGATCTACAACCGCGACGGTAGCCTTAAGTTCCGGAGTAACCGCGTGCGTGCCAATCATTGGGCTTTCAGCGGGACACCGTCTGATGAGTGGGCCTATCGCGTACTGATGTCGTATGCGCTTCATTGGGGAACATACGTCAATCCTTTGGATAAGATATGCAAACAGTTCAGTTCGCTGTATGAAGTGACGTATTCGCCCAAGGCGTTGTCCGGATGGCATTTTTCCGTTTCGGCGGCCGTGGATCATGGTGATTATCTCGGTAATAGCGGTGGCGGTATGATAACCATAAGAAAGGAGGGGATATGTATAAAATAAACAGTTTGGTTTTTAAATGGATTTGTTTCTGTCTGCTTGTTCCGTTCTGTTTGTCTTGTACGGATAAGGCTCCGG
>OHZK01001156.1_pt1 | contig 10560 bp, 6 predicted proteins | sample 1580401 | NCBI WGS metagenome assembly OHZK01 (sample SAMEA3882530, study PRJEB24775) | human gut metagenome | biome: human-associated habitat; feature: intestine environment; material: feces | place: Netherlands | collected 2009/2010
GTACGATACCGGATTTTGTGGTTTCCTCTGCTTTTAACTCTTTTAATACAACTCTGTCACCTAAAGGTACTAACTTCATTTATGTTTCCTCCTTCAAGATTTCATTCAGTTTTATTTATTAGCACTCAGTTCATTCGAGTGCTACTTGATGGTTCTTACTATAGTGTTTTCCACCTCATTTCGCAAATGCATGAATTTTGTAATTCTCTTTTTTTCTCTCGTGATAACTCTTAATTTCTCTTATTTCCTCGTTTTTTCTTATTTTGGCAATTTTTTCATATTTTATACTCTCTTTAGAATCTAATTATAGTTTATTCCTAAAAACGGGAATGATACCATTTTTTTCCGCTCCCCGAATGCTTTTTGCACAAAAAGAAACGGCGCCATTCTTAAACGGCTCCGATTCTTTTCTACATTCCACTTTTTTATTTTTTCGTCTCGTCCGGATGGGCATCGCCCTTTCCTTTCAGGTTCTTTCTTGCTTTGATCTCGTCGAGTTCATCAAAGATATAATCATTTAATACCTTAATATACGTTCCCTTCATACCGCTGGAACGGGACTCGATGACGCCTGCGCTCTCGAATTTGCGGAGGGCATTTACGATGACGGATCTTGTGATGCCGACGCGGTCTGCAATTTTGCTTGCAACCAGAATGCCCTCATCCCCGTTCAGTTCATCAAAGATATGGATGATGGCTTCCAGTTCGGAGAAGGACAGCGTGTTGAATGCGGATTTAACCACCTGAACCTTGCGGTTTTCCTCCACATTTTCCTCGTTGACGGAACGCATCATTTCCAGTCCGACAACGGTTGTGCCGTACTCACTGACGATGATATCGTCGATATCGTACTGCGGGGTGCAACGGTACATAAATACGGTACCAAGGCGTTCTCCGGCGATCTCGATCGGGCAGATAATTGCGGTGTAGCGCTCTACACCAGGCCGCTCAAAGCCGAGGGTCTGTAAATTGACGTTCTCTTTTGTGGAGAGTACGCCGAGGAGACGCTCGTTTAATGCGGCATCGACATAACCGCCCACCTTATCCTCGATCAGCTCCGTAATTTCTTCCACGCCCGGGCAAAGGCTGATGCCCAGCACTTTTCCTTTTTTACTGATCACCAGGATATTGGAACTTAACGTTTCCATCACAGATATCGTTGAACACGACCTTCGTGGAGTGATTGTTATGAAGCAGTTTGTTGATTTTTCTGGTTTTATCCAGCAGTTGTACGCTCATGTTCTTCTCCTTTCTTTATTTTCTGCATTTTTTTGGCGTATCCGCCGAAAAAAATGCACACTGATGCCTTTTTCAGACAACCCTTAAAACTAAGCTCATTCTATCATGTAGTTTTCCGGAAATCAATATATTTTTCAGAAAACTATAAATTTTATAAAAATTCATGCTAAATTTTTTCGGATCTTCCTGTTTTTCCGCCGCGATAAGCAAAAAAACGGCCTGCACCAGTTTTTCACCAGTGCAGACCGCTTTGTCATTCTCAGTCTTCGTCTTTCTTTTCGCGTGCTTCTACATAGCCGCACTGCTCGTCCGCGCAGACCAGCTTATTGCCTTTTTCCAGCATATAGCCGCCGCACTGCGGGCATTTCTTGGCAGACGGTTTCTGCCAGGACATGAAATCGCATTCCGGATTGTTTTCGCATCCATAATATTTCCGTCCTTTTTTCGTCTTGCGCAGGATCACTTCTTTTCCGCACTTCGGACACGGAACACCGATCTTTTCCAGATACGGCTTCGTGTTCTTGCAGTCCGGGAATCCCGGGCAGGCGAGGAATTTTCCGTGCGGGCCGTATTTGACCACCATGTTGCGGCCGCAGTTCTCGCAGATGACATCTGTCACCTCATCCTCTACCTTAACTTCTTCGAGGTTCTTTTCTGCCTCTGTGACCGCCTCATAGAGATCCGGCCAGAAGTTCTCGACTACTGTCTTCCACGGAACACTTCCATCTCCAACCCTGTCGAGCAGAGCTTCCATCGTTGCCGTAAAGTTGACATCCACGATGCTCGGGAATGCCTCTTTCATCATGTTGTTGACCACCTCGCCGAGCTCTGTCATATAGAGGTTCTTGTTCTCCTTTGCCACGTAACGGCGGTTGATGATCGTTGTGATGGTCGGCGCATACGTACTTGGACGGCCGATGCCGAGTTCCTCAAGTGTTTTGACAAGGGATGCCTCGGTGTAGTGTGCCGGCGGCTGTGTGAAGTGCTGCTGCGGATCCATCTTTTCCAGTGCCAGCTTCGTTCCTGCCTCCAGGCTCCGGACAGCGGCGTTTTTCTCTTTCTTTTCCTCATCCGGATCGGTGTAAACGGACATGAAACCATCAAATGCCAGACGGGAGGAAGCTGCTGTAAAGAGATACTCTCCTGCATTGATCCGTGCGGAAATTGTCTCATAGACGGCTGGCTGCATGCGGCTTGCCACAAAGCGTTTCCAGATCAGCTGATACAGGCGGAACAGATCTCTTGGCAGGGATTCTTTTACCATTACCGGTGTATTCGTCACATCGGTCGGACGGATGGCCTCGTGCGCATCCTGTGCCTTGCTGTTTTTATTCTCCGTCGTGTCCCCGCTTGCGGTATATTTTGTGCCGTACTGCTCCTGGATAAAGGAACGTGCTGCCGCATCGGCCTCCTCGCTGATTCGTGTAGAATCGGTACGCAGATAGGAAATCAGAGCGATCGTTCCCTTTCCTTTTACTTCCACGCCCTCGTAGAGCTGCTGCGCCAGACGCATCGTCTTCTGCGTGGAGAAGTTCAGCACCTTCGATGCTTCCTGCTGCAGGGTACTCGTGGTGAACGGAAGCGGCGCTTTCTTGGAACGCTCTCCTTTTTTCACTTCGGATACGGTAAAGGTCTCATTTTCCAGTCCCTTTAAGATTTCATCGAGCTGCTCTTTCGTCTCGACCGCCATCTTTTCACTGCCTTTGCCGTGGAATTTTGCGACGAGCGGTTTCTTCTCGCCCGGAATTTTCAGATCTGCTTCCAGTGTCCAGTATTCTTTCGGAATGAACGCATTGATCTCATCCTCGCGGTCGCCGATGATGCGCAGTGCAACGGACTGCACACGGCCGGCGGAAAGTCCGCGTTTGATTTTCTTCCATAACAATGGACTGATTTCATAACCTACCATACGGTCGAGGCAGCGGCGCGCCTGCTGCTCGTCCACCAGGTTCATATCGATGTCGCGTGCCTGTTTGATCGACGCTTTGACTGCTGATTTTGTGATCTCGTTGAAGGTGATGCGGCGCATCTTGTTCTCATCGAGATTCAGCGCAATCGACAGATGCCAGGAAATTGCCTCTCCCTCGCGGTCAGGGTCAGTTGCGAGATAAACTTTATCTGCTTTTTTTGCGGCTTTTCGAAGAGATGCCAGAAGCTCTCCTTTTCCGCGGATGGTGATATATTTTGGTTCAAAGTCATGTTCTACATCAATTCCAAGCCGGCTTTTCGGCAGATCGCGCACATGGCCCATAGATGCTGCAACTTCGTAATTTGCCCCGAGATACTTTTTCACCGTCTTGACTTTTGCCGGTGATTCCACTATTACAAGATATTTTGCCACCTCTGATGCCTCCTGAATACATATTTTTATAACTGTCCAGATCTATATTGCGTTTTTCATATCGCATAGTTCTGCATCATTACAAATTCCAGAATAATTCCTAAATTAGTCGTAACTTCCACTGACTATACACCAAAAAGTTTTTTCTTTCAAGTGTTTTCCATTTTTAAAATGTACCATTTTTCGATGTTTCCCGACAAAATAACAGGATTTTTTCTATTTTTTAACGATTTTTCCTGATTTTTTTCTTTTCTTTTTCCTTTTTCAGACATGCACGCGGCGCAGAAGAGCCCCCTTTTTTCTTTTTCTTCTATTATAATTGTGCACCGGGCGGAATATCACAAAACCTTTCTTTTCCTCGTCCCTTTTACGATAACGCCATGTACACGCCCGGCGGATTTTCCGCAATAACGCCGTCAATTTCGAGTGCCAGCAGAATGCCGGTCAGCTCCTGCAGCGGGATTCCGGTGCTACCGGCAAGCTGTGCAAGATTCTGCGGTTCTGCCGCGAGTGTTTTCAGAACCATTTCCGCCTCTTTTCCATAGCGCGGACGCGGTGCGGCTCTTTTTGTCCCGGCCTTTTTCACGCCCAGCTCCTCGAGAATCGTTTCGGGTGAAATCGCAATTTCCGCTCCCTGCGCGATCAGGCGGTTGCAGCCGCGGCTTGTCGCATCCGTTGTCCGTCCGGGCAGGGCAAATACCGTTTTTCCCTGCTCCAGCGCGTAGTCCGCCGTAATGAGCGAGCCGCTCTTCTCTTTTGCCTCAATTACCAGAACGACATCTGCCAGCGCACTGATCACGCGGTTGCGGATCGGGAAATGCCACGGAAGAGGCTCTGCGCCCGGCGGAAATTCGCTTAAGACACCGCCTCCGTTTTCCAGCATCCGCCGCATCAGCGGGTAATTCTGTTTCGGATAGCAGATATCCACGCCGCAGCCAAGCACGGCAAACGTCTTTCCCTTTCCGCGCAGTGCCCCCTCGTGCGCCGCCGCGTCGATTCCGCACGCCAGTCCACTGATCACCGCCACGCCGTTTGCCGCCAGCACCTGCGCGAAAAAGGCCGCCTGGCTCTTTCCGTACGCCGTACATATCCGCGCGCCCACAATCGCCGCTGTTTTCTGCTCATCCGCCGGCAGCGCGCCCCGCACGAAAAGGCGGGACGGCATGTCCGCGAACGGCATAAGCCGCTCCGGATAGCCCTCCTGCCCGCGGCCGACTGTAAAGATTTCCATCGCCATACGTCAGATCCTCCATATACTTTTGTCGGCGCTCCGAAAGCAGATCGCCTCACTGATATGCGGCACGCCGATTTTGACCGCCCCGTCCAGATCCGCAATTGTCCGCGCGGTGCGGATAATCCCGTGGTAGGAACGCGCGCTGAGGCGCAGGCGGCGGAAGGCATCCTCTAAAAGCTCTTCCGCTGCCTTTTCCAGGATACAGTATTTCTCGATCTGGCCCGCTTTCAGTTCGCTATTGAAATGAATCGACTCCTGCCGGTAGCGCGCCGCCTGAATTTCCGCCGCTGCCGTCGCTTTTTCCCGCATCTTGGCCGAGGATTCGCACCGCTCCTCGCCGTGCAGATCCTCGTAGGAAAGTGCTTCCACCTGCACGCAGAGATCCATGCGGTCGAGGAACGGCTGGCTGACTCTCGAGAGATACCGGCTGATGTCGCCGGGTGCGCAGGTACAGCGCGATAAGTCGGGGTAAAAGCCGCAGGGGCAGGGGTTCATTGCCGCCACCATCAGAAATGACGCCGGGAACACATAGTTTCCGCTGACACGGGAAATCACAATCCGGTGCTCCTCGAGCGGCTGGCGCAGGATCTCAATGGTTGTGCGCGTCATCTCCGGGAGTTCATCAAGGAAGAGAACACCTCGGTGTGCCAGCGTAATTTCGCCCGGAGACGGCTGTTTTCCGCCGCCTGCAAGAGCCTGCGGCGTCATCGTGTGATGCGGAGCACGGAAGGGCCGCTCCCGGCGGACACCCTCTCCTTTGGCAAGCATTCCGGCGATGCTGTAGATCCGCGTTACTTCCATCTGCTCCTCCTCAGACATCGGAGGCATGATCGTCGGAATCCGCCTTGCGATCATGGATTTTCCGCTGCCCGGCGGCCCCAGCATCAGCAGATTGTGAAATCCGGCCGCAGCGATGAGCGCCGCCCGCCGCGCCGCCGTCTGGCCCTGCACTTCGGAAAAGTCCGGCTCTTTTCCGTCCTCCTTCTTTTGATTTTCTATAGACGGAAGCGACGGCATTTTCCCTTCACAGCAGTAGTTCAAAAGCTCCTGTAAATTCTGGATTCCAACGACGTGAAGCCCGCCGACCAGACCCCCTTCCGCGGCATTTCCGGCTGGAACAAGAAGCGTTGTGCATCCAAGCTCCCGCGCCTTCGCCGCTGCCGGAAATACACCGCTGATCTCCTGCACATGGCCGTCAAGGCCGAGTTCACCGAGCACCATCGTTTTCCGGAGTGACCTGGGCGGAATCCGGCCGAGCGTCATCAGAACGCCCGCTGCAATCGGAAGATCGAAACGCGATCCTTCTTTTCGGACGTCCGCCGGGGATAAATTAATCGTAATTCGTTTCGGCGGCAGGGAAATTCCCATGTTTTTGAGGGCTGTCCGCACGCGGTCCTGCGCCTCCTTTACCTGGGCACTCACGTAGCCGACCATCGTAAACTGCGGCATGCCGTCACTGACATCCGCCTCCACCTGCACCGGAATCATCTCCATGCCCGAGACGGTGGCTGATAATACACTGCAATACAAAGAAAACCTCCTTTTCTTTCAGTAGCAGGTCGTATAGTTCCTATTTATTTTTCATTTTGGGAAAATGTCCGGCAAGAACACCGGGAAGATATTATCTTTGATTTTTGTTCGAAAAAGTAAGGATAAGGAAACCTTTTCTGCACCTGATTTCCTTACCCTTTATTATAGAAGCAGTCCGTTTGAAATGTCAAGCATTTACGAAGCGGCAAACCGTAACCGCAACTTTTCAATTGCATTCTTCTCGATCCGCGACACGTACGAACGGCTGATGCCGAGCCGGGCAGCGACCTGTTTCTGTGTGTATTCTGCTTTTCCGCCAAGGCCGTACCGGAGAAGAAGCACCTGTTTTTCCTGCTCTTTTAATTCCGAATCCAGATAACAGTACAGCCGCACCGCGTCCTCTTTCCGGTTGTACTGTTCCGCGATATCCTCCCCGCCGCCCTCCACGATGTCGAGCAGATGGATCTCATTTCCCTCCTTGTCGGTTCCGATCGGCTCGTAGAGGGAAATCTCCCGTGCCGTTTTCTTTTTGCTCCGAAGATACATCAGCAGCTCATTATCAATACAGCGGGCGGCGTATACGGCCAGCCGGTTTCCTTTTTTCGAATCATATGTCATCACCGCCTTGATGAGGCCGATCGTTCCAATGGAAATCAGATCGTCGAGATCATCGGGCAGGCCCTGATACTTTTTCACAACGTGCGCGACCAGGCGCAGATTCCGCTCGACCAGAATGTCTCTGGCTTTTGTATCGCCCCTCTGATACGCATCCAGACAGCTTTTTTCTTCCTGTGCAGACAGTGGTTTTAAAAAGGGTTCCAAGAAAAGCGGCACCTCAAAGGGGATTTTTCTTTATTTTATGTTTGAATTGCAGGAAACGTGCCTGTCTGCTATACTGATAAAATCAGCCGGGTTTTCCGGCACTCGACATTATATTTTTAAGAGGAGGTTTCCTTTTATGACAGACCAGAAAAACGGACAGGAATATCTTTCTTTTGTGCTGGAAAAGCTGCAGGCGCGTCTTGCCGAGATCAGTCAGTCTCTGCTGGACGGACAGAAAGAAATTGAAAATATGCACGATTATTACTGGCAGAACTATACCGAGATGGACCAGTACGGATATGAGGATTACGACAATCAGCAGGCGCTGCTGCATCAGGTGAATGCGAATCAGGAGCAGCTTCTTCTGCGGAGCCGCTTCCGGAAAATGCTGGATTCTCCGTTCTTCGGGCGTGTGGATTTCTGCTATGACGGGGATGATGAGCCGGAAATTTTCTATATCGGCATCGGCAATTTTGCAGAGCGGCCGGGCGAGCTGCCGCTGATTTACGACTGGAGAAGCCCGGTCAGCGGTCTTTTCTACGATTTTGACCGCGGGCCGGCTTCCTATCTGGCTCCGGGCGGCGAGATGACAGGGGAAATCTGTTCCAAGTGGCAGTATAAGATCCGGGATGGAAAGATGATTTACGGATTTGAGAGTGATGTGAAAATTGATGATGATATTTTAAAGGCGGAGCTTGGCAGCAACGGCGAGGTACAGCTGAAGAATATTATCCGCACAATTCAGAAGGAACAGAATGCGATCATCCGCAATACGAAGGACCGGATTCTGGTAATTCAGGGAGCGGCGGGAAGCGGCAAGACATCGGTGGCGCTGCATCGGATTGCCTACCTTTTGTATCATGACAGACAGAATCTGAAGTCTTCGAATATTCTGATTTTATCGCCGAACGGGGTATTTTCGGATTATATTTCACATATTCTGCCGGAGCTCGGTGAGGAGAATATTCAGGAGATGAGTTTTGATCTCTTTGCTTACCGCAAATTACAGGACACGGCGGCGGACTGTGAGGATCGCTGTGATCAGATTGAGCGGGAGATGCGGGATCCAAAAGCCGCAGAACGGTTTGCTTTAAAACAGTCGCAGGCGTTTGTGGACCAGATGGAGGGATTTGCGCTGGAGCTTGAGGACGAGCTGATGAATTTCTCAGACGTTTCGTATAAGTCGTTTGTGAAGTCAGAATCGGAGATTATTACGCTGTTTTATGACAAGTTTGCGGATATTCCGCTGCTCTCGCGGATGGATGCGGTGGCGGAGACGTTTATTGACGAGATCGAGACGCTGCTGAACCGGGATCTGCCGGAGGAGGAGCGGATTCCGCTCATCGAAAAATTCCGGAAGATGTATGAGACGATGGATTTTTATGTTCTCTACAATCGTTTTCTGAAGAAAGAGGGATATCAGACGCTGCCGCGGCGGCCGTTGGAGAAGCGGAAACTGCGGTATGAGGATGTGTACCCGGTTCTGTATCTGAAGTACCGCCTGTCGCGGCAGGCGGAGCGTTCGAATATTAAGCATCTGGTGATTGATGAAATGCAGGATTATTCGCGGCTCCAGTATCTGATTATCCGGCGGATGTTTTCCTGTAAGATGACGATTCTCGGCGACCGGGCGCAGACGATGGCGGATCAGCAGCAGGATGTACTGCAGTTTTTACCGGGGATTTTCGGGAAGGATCTGCGGCGGATTGAGATGCGGAAGAGTTACCGGAATACGGTGGAGATCTCCGATTTTGCAAACGAGATTCTGCGGCATGGGGACTTTGCGATCTATCCGGTGGAGCCGGTGCTGCGGCACGGAACGGCGGTGCGGAAAGAAGCATTTGACGATGAAGCGGCGCTGCTCGTCGCGGGTGTTCAGACAATCAAGACATGGCAGGCGCAGGGATATGAGACGATTGCCGTTGTATGCCGGGATGAGGCAGAAGCGGCGGATACGGCGCGGAAGCTGAAACAATACGTGCCGGTTGTGGAGGAGGATCTCGAGACGGCAGAGTTCGGCGAGGGCGTGATGGTGCTCCCGGTGGCATATACGAAAGGTCTTGAGTTCGATGCGGTGCTGCTTCTTGATCCGACGGAAGAAAAATATCCTGAAAATGACGGGCAGGTGAAGCTGCTTTACGTGGCGGCGACGCGGGCACTGCATGAGCTGGCGGTGCTGTATACAGGAGAACTGACGGGAATCCTTGCCAAAGAAGCGCCGAAGGGCCGTCACAATCAGGAATTTGCCATGGAGACGCTGACGAAGGCGAAAGAGTATGAGAAGGTTTCGCTGACGCAGAAGGAGGCGCGTGAGGAGAACCGCGCGATCGGCATTCAGGAGATGGACGAGCGGAACAGCCATGGACCGAAACGGATTGTGATCAAGCCGGAGCAGAGGCCGGGAATGGCGCTTGGAAATACAAGCACGACCGGAACAGCGGTGATGGCAAAAGGCAGTACGGCAACGCGGAGGGCTGCGGCAGAAACGGGAGAAGAAATTGCCGCAAAGACAATGCAGCAGCGTGCACCGGAAGGGGTGTCATCTATTTTTGCTGGTGCGGCTTATCATGGAAAGGCAGGCGGTAAAGCGCCGGGAAGCAGACGGAGTGCAGGAACACAGGCAGGAATGCAATATGGAACGGGCACGGCCGGAGTGCAGAGTGCAAAAAGACCGGGCGGAGCAGGTATGGTACCAGGAGAAGCCGAGAAGACGGAGCGCCTGAATACCTCACCTTACGCTTTCGGTGCAATCCCGGAAAACGAGCTGCTGCGCATCAAGGGCCATTCGAAGATCAAGTGTGCGGTGAAATGGGCGAAGAAAGGAAAATCGGCGGTTGAGATTGCCAGCATGTACGGCATCTTACGCATCACCCCGATCACGCCGGAGGTGATCCGCATCAGTTTCGTAAAGGGTGTGACCGCAAAAGTGCAGGACACGTACTGGAAGCCGAAGGCAGATACCGCGTTTCCGTGGAGTGCGAAAGAATCGAAGACGGCGGTTCTGGTCGAGACGGAAAAGCTGCGCGTCATGGTAGAAAAAAAGGACGGCGCGGTGCAGTTCCTGACGCCGGACAACAAACCAATCCTTTCCGAGAAGCGTGACGAGCCGCGCATGATCGACGGCGGCATGACATGGGCGTTCTTCGACTGGAGCGGTTCCGAAAAGCTGAAAGCAAAAGGTATTCTTTCGACCGAGTGGCTGGATCTGACCGCGAAGGCGCGCTACGTCTCTTTTGGCGGAAAGCAGGCGCGGATGCCGCTGCTTGTTTCGAACCGCGGCTACGGCATTGCGGCCGCCGCGTCCCGGACGGCACTGCTGTGCAATGTACGGACGTTTGGAACGTATCTTCACACCGCAGGGGACGGACAGATTGATTATTACTTCATTCTCGGA
>OHZK01001164.1_pt1 | contig 10495 bp, 10 predicted proteins | sample 1580401 | NCBI WGS metagenome assembly OHZK01 (sample SAMEA3882530, study PRJEB24775) | human gut metagenome | biome: human-associated habitat; feature: intestine environment; material: feces | place: Netherlands | collected 2009/2010
TGCCGCACCTCGCTCGCCGTATCGGCACTTAGAATTATGCGGTATTGCCATAAGTAAGAAAAATCGTTTTGGAGGGTCATTATGCTGCTGGAAGTTTGTGTGGATAGCCTTGCATCGGCGCGCGCTGCCATTGCTGGCGGGGCGGACCGTCTGGAACTGTGCAGTGCACTGCTGGCCGGTGGGCTGACCCCTTATACCGAGCTGCTGCGTCAGATCCGACACGAAAGCGATATTGCCGTGCGCTGCCTGATACGCCCGCGTGCAGGGGACTTTCTGTATATGCCGGAAGAGATTGAGATGATGTGCGCGCAGATCACCGAGCTGCGCAGTGCCGGGGCTAACGGTTTTGTGATTGGCTGCCTGAACCCGGACGGCACGCTGGATTGCACCGCAACCGCACGGCTGGCAAAGGCTGCCAATAATGCTGGGCTCACCCTACACCGCGCCATTGATGTATCTGCCGACCCATTGCAAACCTACCGCGACGCCGCCGCCCTTGGAATTGATACCGTGCTGACCAGCGGTGCCGCCGCCAGCTGTGTGCAGGGTGTTGACGTTCTGTGCGGCCTGTTGGCAGAGCGTGACCGCACCAATGGTCCGGAAGTACTGATCGGTGCCGGGGTAAACGCTGGGGTGATCCGGCAGCTTTCGGCTGCCCTGCCGGGCGCAAGGGCTTACCACATGAGTGGGAAAGTGGAACTGGAAAGCCGGATGGTGTTCCGCCGCGAGGGCGTTCCCATGGGGCTGCCCGGTTTGGACGAGTGGCATATCCAGCAGACGGATACAGCGTCCGTGCGTGCTGCGCGCCAAGTGTTGGACGATTTGGCGTGATTTTATTGTATTTTCTCTTTTTCTTTTTAATTTTTGCAATTTCTTTTGCTGTTTTTTCATTTTCATGCTTGACATTCTGCAGGGCTTATGGTAATATAACTATCGCACCTTGGTGGTGGCCACTGTGGAGAGGTGTCCGAGTGGTTTAAGGAACTGGTCTTGAAAACCAGCGATTCGCGCGAGCGGACCATGGGTTCGAATCCCATCCTCTCCGCCATTTTGTGTGAAAAAGTGAATAGTTTATCACTTTGACTTGTGGAGTAATACTCAAGAGGTCGAAGAGGCGCCCCTGCTAAGGGCGTAGGGTCCGAAAGGGCCGCGAGAGTTCAAATCTCTCTTACTCCGCCAACAAAAACCCGCGTATCTGCGTAAGATATGCGGGTTTTTGGTTTATCTAAACGCACTTCTACCCCAACATTTACCTCAATAATACCCCTATCTAGGGTGTATCTGAAACGTCGAAAATATCGTCTATTTCTACAAACACCGCCGGATTTTGCGTTAACAAGCCTTGGAATCCACAAAGGATTCCAAGGCTTGTTCCCGCAAAGGGGATGAGCAGCCCCGTTAAAACCGTTGCATCTGTTAGCTGTAACTAACCTCTTTTTCAAAAAATAGCCGGAGTGTTTCCACAAGCGTTTTGCGGGTATACTCCGGCTTTTATTATACGGTGCGGCACAAGGATGCAGTTCAGGATGCGCGGCGGCGGAACAGCACCGCCAGAGACCATACCAGCGTGGCCGCGCTGAACCACAGCCCGGTGCTGAACGCGTTGGCTGCCGCTGTGCGCAGCATGGCACCGGGCATGGGGATCTCCGGCATATGCCTGGCCGCCTGCCACACTGCCGCTGCTTGAACAGCAGCCTGCTCCGCCCCAACGGCGCAGCCAACGGCAGAAAGGATCATCGGCAGCAGCAGGCGCTTTTTATCCTTATGGCACCAGCCCAGCAGCAGGCCCGCGGAAATTATTCCCGTCCCCCACGGCAGAAGCCCCAGCAGGGTGCCCAGCCAGCTGTCGGGCTTCGTGCTGACAAATACCGCCGTTGGGCCATCTGCTCCGCCAATAATGCCAATGGTGCTGTTGGCCTGCGCTCCCCTTGCCTGCACCCGGTCTTTCAGCTGGTTCCAAAATTGGCTCACGATCTTCCCTGCCTTTCATTTGTTGTTTGGCCGCTGCATGGTTCTTGTTTGGTTAGCTATACTATAGCATGTCACGCTGTTTTCGTCAATGAAACATTAAAATCGCAGCATCCCTCAATATTTCTGCCACGAAAAAGCACCCCGCATGCAGCAGTGGACAGCATGCGGGGCGGTAATTATGGATTCAGTTCATCGAAAGATCACAGCAGGCCCTTGTACAGTTCCTTGATCTCCTCAACGCTGGTATCACGCGGGTTGCCGGGGCAGCAGGCATCGGCAAAAGCGGACTCTGCCAGGAACTGGATATCCTCTTCCTTCAGGATGCCATGCAGGTTTGCGGGGATGCCAACATCGGCGCTCAGCTGCTTGACGGCTGCGATGGTTGCATCAGCGGCTTCGGCATCATTCATCTCGTCAATGCCGGTCACGCCCATAGCCTTGCCGACTGCGCGGTAACGCTCGCCTGCAACACTCTTGTTGTATTCCAGGCCGGTGGGCAGGATGATGGCGCAGGCAACGCCATGCGGGGTGTCGTACAAAGCAGACAAACCGTGTGCCATGCTGTGGACAATGCCCAGGCCAACATTGGAGAAACCCATGCCGGCAATGTACTGACCCAGAGCCATGCCTTCGCGCCCTTCCGGGGTGTTCTGCACAGCGCCGCGCAGGTTCTCGGAGATCAGCTTGATGGCTTCCAGGTGGAACATATCAGAGATGGTGCAATGGCCCTTGGTGATGTAGCCTTCAATGGCATGGGTCAGTGCGTCCATACCGGTGGCGGCGGTCAGACCCTTGGGCATGCTGGACATCATATCGGGGTCAACCACAGCGATTTCAGGAATATCGTTGGTATCCACGCAGACGAACTTGCGCTTCTTCTCTACATCGGTGATGACATAATTGATGGTAACTTCGGCAGCGGTACCGGCGGTGGTGGGTACGGCAATGGTAAACACAGCGTGCTTTTTGGTGGGGGCAACGCCTTCCAGGCTGCGGACATCCGCAAATTCGGGGTTGTTGATGATGATGCCGATGGCCTTTGCAGTATCCATGGAGGATCCGCCGCCGATGGTCACGATGCAGTCCGCCTCAGCTGCCTTGAAAGCAGCAACGCCGTCCTGCACGTTCTGGATGGTGGGGTTGGGCTTGATTTCGCTGTAAACAGCATAGGGGAAGCTGGCTGCATCCAGCAGGGCAGTGATCTTGCCGGTAACGCCGAACTTGATCAGGTCGGGGTCAGAGCAGACAAAAGCCTTTTTATAGCCGCGGGCGGTCAGTTCGGGAACAATGTTCTCGATTGCGCCATGGCCATGGTAAGAGATAGTATTCAAAACAATGCGGTCAGCCATAATGGTATTACCTCCGTTTTCTGTGCATGGTTTGCTCTTGGGCACGCGCTGTACGCAGCCCGTTCCATGCCTTTGTTATAATTATAACATCGTTTTACCCTGCCGTCTTTGGGCTTTTGTATCCGCTTTATTGTGAAAATTCCACTTTGCTGTTAAGCCGCCCAAAAGTTTCTAAAGTTTTTGGGCATTTCTTCCGTGCTGTCCCCCACTTGCAAACACCTGCGCGATATGCTATACTGTTTTTGCAATGAGGCGCGACCTGTTTTTTGGCCGCGCCTTTTTAACTATCAGGCCAAAACCGCGGCGCGCAGCCCGGTTTTTTATAAGGTGTATCTGAAAGCAAAGAAATAGGCCAGATTTTCGACTTTTCAGGTACACTCCAGGAGGGATAACGTCATGCGCTTATTTGATGTGCTGGGCCCCGTGATGACAGGCCCTTCCAGCAGCCACACGGCTGGCGCGGTGCGCATTGGGCTTACAGCGCGCAACCTGTTGGGCGAAGCCCCAAAAACCGCCGAGATTCTGCTGCATGGCAGCTTTGCCGCCACAGGCCGCGGCCACGGTACCGACCGTGCGCTGGTGGCCGGGCTGCTGGGCATGCTGCCAGACGATGAACGCATCCCGGACAGCTTTTCCCTGGCGCAGCAGGCCGGGCTGGATTATACCATCGGCACCGTGGTGCTGCGCGGTGCCCACCCCAACACCGCCCTACTGCGGCTGGAAGGGGTGAGCGGCCGCAAGCTGGAAGTAATGGGTGCTTCCATCGGCGGCGGGCGCATCAACATCTGCCAGATCGACGGCATTACCACCAACTTTGGCGGCGACCACAACACCCTGATCGTTCACAATCAGGATACCCCCGGCCATGTGGCCGAAGTGACCACCGCATTGGCGCAGCGGGGCATCAACATTGCCACCATGCAGCTGTACCGTTCCACCGCCGGGGGCTATGCCGTAATGGTGCTGGAATGTGACCAGCCCCTGCCGGACGCCTTAATTGCCGAACTGCGCGGCATGCAGGGCATTGTGAAAGTGACCGGTCTGAACCTTGCGCAGCAGACCGAAACAAAGGAGGGCGCGTGATTATGGCATATTCTTCCGTTAAAGCAATGCTGAACGTCAGCCGCCAGAACAACCAGCCCCTGTGGGACATTATTTTGCAGAGCGACCTGCTGGAAAGCGGGCTGACCCGCCCCCAGTCCCTGGCCGAAATGCACCACCTGTGGCAGGTGATGGTGCAAACCAGCGATAACTACTGTGGCGCGGATCGTTCCGCCAGCGGCTTTGCGGGCGGCGATGCTGCCAAAGTGGCCGAAGCCGAAGCCCGCGGCCAGCTGTTGACCGGCGGCTATCTGGCCCAGGTGATGGCCGAAGCCCTGAAAACCGCCGAATGCAACGCCTGCATGAAACGAATTGTCGCCGCGCCCACGGCGGGCAGCTGCGGCGTTCTGCCCGCGGTGCTGCTGCCCTTGTGGCGCAGCGGCAGCTATAACGAGGAAGCCATCTGCCGCGCGCTGTATGTCTCCGCCGGGTTTGGGCAGGTTGTGGCCGCGCGCGCCACGCTGGCCGGCGCCGAGGGCGGCTGCCAGGCCGAGGTCGGCGCTGCCAGCGCCATGGCAGCCGCCGCCCTGGTGGAGCTGCGCGGCGGCACCGCCGAACAATGCGCCGAAGCCTTTGCCATGGCGCTGACCAACCTGGAGGGCCTTGTGTGTGACCCCGTGGCCGGGCTGGTGGAAATTCCCTGCATCAAGCGCAATGTGATCGGGGCCATGAACGCAGTCTCCTGTGCGGACATGGCGCTGGCCGGCGTGGTAGGGCATATCCCCGCGGACGAGGTGATCGACGCGATGGCCGAAGTTGGCGCTGCCATGAGCAATGACCTGCGCGAAACCGGCATCGGCGGCCTTGCCGGCACCCCGACGGGAAAGGCGATCCGGGATATTGTGCAGATGCAGGGCTGATGCGCAGCATCAGAATGAATCGCATCATCAGAATGAATAATGAACAAATAATAAAGAATAATGGCGGTGTGCGCGCCACGCGCGCACATTAAAATAAGGCGTTACTTTCCTTCATTGGCAATTTGCTGTAGGAAAGTAGCGCCCTATTTTTTGAGCCGTGCCACCGCACGGCGGTCCACCAACATTATTCTTTATTCATTATTATTTATTATTTTGCTTTCTCAGCGCCATTTTCACCACCAGCACCAGGGCCGCATAGAGAATGCCACCGATGGCCCAGATGAACCAGCTGTATTGGGGCTGGCCGTTGCCCTTGGGGCCAAAGGTGTACAGCAGGAATGCCGCCGTGACCACCAGCCAGTACACCACGCTGATGGCGGTACGCAGCTCACGGGTGGCTTTGCTGTGGCGGGTGTAGTCCCCTTCTTCCAGCAGCTTTTCCGTTGCGCCGTAATAGGTTCCGCCCAACACAAAGGCAAAAACGCCGCAGGCAACCAACACCAGCAGAACACAAACCGCCGCATTCATCACGATTCCGCTGTTCACCATCATGGCCACAAACAGCGGAATAGCAGACAGAATGCACAGCACGGTGCCGGTCAGGTTCAATTTATCATAGGTGGGACGGTACGCCGCCTGGCGTTCCCGCACCATGCCGGTCACGCCGTATTCTGTTTCAAAGGGTTCCTTTTCCAAAAAATCAAAGTCCCGGTTCTTCGTGCCGCACAGCATAAACAGCACCACAGCCACGCATACCATTGCCAGCAGAACGCACAGGCCAATACCGGTCGCCACATTCTCGTTCAGGCCAAACTGGGAATGCTGGCAGATTTCGCCCAAAAGCAGCAGCATAACAGGTGAAGCAACACAGAGCGCGGTTCCCCACGCCATGTAGGGAGCATTGACCTTTGCCTGGGCCAGGGCAGCGTTAGCCTGCTCCAGCGTTACACGGCGCAGGGCGGTGGGCTCACTTTCGGCATATTCCGGTTCGCCCATCTCGTCTTTTAACAGGTAATCTGTGGTAACGCCAAACAGCTTGCTGATCTGCAATATCTTTTCAATATCCGGAACCGACTGTGCGCCCTCCCATTTGGAGACCGACTGCCGGGTCACGTTCAGCTGTTGGGCAAGCTCCTCCTGGGAATATCCTGCCTTTTTGCGCAGGGCGATCAATTTGTCTGCAAAGATCATGGTCAATGTCCTCTCTTGTGTTGTGGGGGTTTGTTTCGGTGGCTTTATCGTACCAGCTGGTGCCGTTGCAAAAAAGAACCTGACTGTTGGAAATGTGTCAACCGCCGGTTGCGGGCAGAAAATTTATCGTAGTATCGTTTACAGCACAAACATTTCTTTGCAGATCGTTTTGCCTGTCTGCGTTTTGAAAATTTTATCCAGCGCGTTCTGCGCCGCTGCTTTGGGTACAGAATCCTCATACAGATTGACCAGGAAATCCGCTTCCACCAGGATCTGATAGTCCATGCCGTCAATGTTGGTATAGGTATGGTGGTGCCCCACCAGATAAGCAACGCGGTCGGCCTGCGCCGGGGTAAAACCGCATTCCAACATCATGGCGTGGGCCGGGGCGGGGCCGAGCTCTTCCTGATATCTGCCCGCGGAGCTGCCATAGGTCTGCTCTGCCGGTTTGATTCCGATATCATGCACATAGGCAGCGGCTTCCAAAATTTCCAGCGTTGCGGCATCCATCCCCTCCTGCCGGGCAATCAGCGCAGCAAAGCTGTGCACCTTGATAAAGTGCTGGATGCGGGCAGGATCCGCCGCGTAATATGTAATCATATGCAAAGCAAGGTCATCCAATTTTGTCATATCTTATTTCCCCTCTCATTCTGTTACAAGTCAAGCATCTGTCTGTATTGTACTGCACCGCCCTATAAAAGCAAGGGGCAGTTTTCCTTTTTTGGGGTCAATCGTAATCGTATTCCGGGCTTTCAGCCACGCGGGTGTCCAGCCAGCGGGCCAGACGCTCCATCTCAGCATTGGTGATGCGTCCGGTATCCGATAACGCCGCCACCATGCTGCGCAGGTCCCCGCCATACAGAGTTTGCAGGTGTGCCGCACTGACTGCCCCGCAATAGGTCACACGGCGCACCAGCGGGGTATAAATATTTTTATTGCCCTCCTTTTCGGGCCGTACATAACCCTTGGCTTCCAGCCGCAGCAGGAAGTTGAGCAGTGTGGAATCCGCCCACACACAGTCCGGCGGCAGTTTGGCCGCGATCTGCCGCCGAGTGGCCGGTTTGCCGCAGGCCCACAGCGCCGCCATGACCTGCTCTTCACTGGTTGAAAGTGCTTTCATTCTTCTCTCCATTCCATATTTTTATATTTGCGGTCGATTTTTGTACTTTTATTTTACATCCGTGGCAGATATTTTAGCAATGTGCATTTTTGCACAAAATTAGCACTTATTTTTTGGCTGTTTTGGCGGTCAGTATTTTACGTTTGTAAAAGCATCTGTTTTCGTTTTGCGCACATCTGTACTTATTGGCAGGCTGCCCGCGGCAATTTTCCACTTTTTTCGGTATTTTGACAAACGTGTTTTGCTTGCGGGCGGGCAGGCGCAGTGCGTATAATACAGGTGTTGTGAAAAACGAATCAACAAAGCAAGGCGCAGCGCGCCACTTTGAGCTTGGGTGTAAGAATGAATTTAGGAGGTAACCTCTTATGAATCGTGTGTATAATTTCAGCGCCGGTCCTTCCATGCTGCCGGTTCCCGTTTTGCAAAAAGCTCAGGCCGACCTGCTGGACTACCATGGCAGCGGTATGAGCGTGATGGAGATGAGCCACCGCAGCAAGTGGTTCGATGAGATCATCCAGAACACTGAGGCCGGTATCCGCAAGGTGCTGAATGTGCCCGACAACTACAAGATCGGTTTCTTCCAGGGCGGCGCAACCCAGCAGTTCGCCATGGTGCCCCTGAACTTTATGACCACCGGCACGGCGGATTATCTGGTGACCGGCAACTTCAGCAAAAAGGCTGCCGAGGAAGCCGCTAAGTTCGGCACAGCCCGCATCGCTGCTTCCAGTAAGGATAAGAACTTCACCTATATTCCGGATGTCAAGGCCATTGAGTATGACCCCAACGCCAGCTACATCCACATCTGCCAGAACAACACCATTTTTGGCACTACTTATAAAGATGTGCCGCAGGTGGACGGCATCCCCCTGGTAGCTGACATGAGCTCCATGATTTTCAGTGAGCCGACCGATGTAAGCAAGTACGGCTGCATCTACTTTGGTGTGCAGAAGAACGTTGCCCCCGCCGGTATGGCCATTGCCATCATCCGGGACGACCTGCTGGGTCACGCCGCAGACAACGTTCCCACCATGATGAACTACACCACCCTGCTGGCGAAGGACAGCATGTACAACACCCCGCCGTGCTGGTGCATCTACATGACCGGTCTGGTGATGGATTACCTGCAGAATGAGGTTGGCGGCCTGGAAGAGATGGCCAAGATCAACCACGCCAAGGCCAAGGTCCTGTATGATTACCTGGACGGTCAGGACTTCTATAACAATCCCGTTCAGCCGGAATACCGCAGCATGATGAACGTGACCTTCACCAGCCCCAACCCGGATATGGATAAGAAGTTCTGCGCCGCTGCTACCGAAGCCGGTTTCGTGAACCTGAAAGGCCACCGCCTGGTTGGCGGCATGCGTGCTTCCATCTATAACGCCATGCCTGCCCAGGGTGTGAACGACCTGGTTGATTTCATGGAGAAGTTCCGCAAGGAAAACGCGTGAAACTTTTCCAAAAGAATAACGAATAGAGAATAAAGAATAATGCCGGTGTGCGCGCCGCGCGCGTACATTAAAAACAGGCTGTTCCCTTCTTTTTTGAGCCGTGCCAGCGGCGGTCCACCTTCATTATTCATTATTATTTTTTATCTTTTAATTATTACAGGGGGTTATCCGCCATTATGTATACCATTAAAACCATGAACGCCATTTCGCCGGTTGGGCTGGCAAAGCTGCCGGCCAACCAGTTCGAGATCAATAACGAGGCCAACGACGCACAGGGCATTCTGGTGCGCAGCGCCGACCTGCATGATGTCGCCCTGCCCAAAAGCCTGCTGGCCATTGCCCGCGCAGGTGCCGGCACCAACAACATTCCCATTGACCAGTGCACCGAGCAGGGCATCGTGGTGTTCAACACCCCGGGTGCCAACGCCAATGCTGTGGCTGAGCTGGTCATCGGCGCGCTGGTGTCCGGCAGCCGCAATGTACCGGACGCTGTGCAGTGGGCGCAGGGCCTGAAAGGCAGCGCCACCCTGGCCAAGGATGTGGAGAAGGGCAAAAAACAGTTTGTCGGCCCGGAACTGCGCGGCAAAACCATCGGTGTAATCGGCCTGGGTGCCATTGGTGCCCGCGTCGCCAACGCCGCCGTTGCCCTGGGCATGGAAGTTCTGGGCTATGACCCATACATTTCCATTGACGCTGCATGGAGCCTGTCCCGCAGCGTACAGCACTGCGTCACCCTGGGCGATATGCTGCCCCGCTGCGACTATCTGACCATCCATGTGCCGTACCTGCCCTCCACCAAGAACACCATCAATGCCCAGACGCTGGCCATGTGCAAGGACGGCGTGCGTGTGCTGAACTTTGCCCGCGGTGAGCTGGTTGATAACTTTGCCCTGCTGGATGCTCTCGGCACCGGCAAGGTTGCCCAGTATTTCTGCGATTTCCCGGCGGAGGAGCTGCTGGGTGTGAAAGGAGTTTACTGCACGCCGCACCTGGGCGCTTCCACCCCGGAAAGCGAGACCAACTGCGCTGTGATGGCAGCCAATGAGCTGAGCGACTACCTGAAAAACGGCAACATCACCCACAGTGTCAACCTGCCGGATGTCAGCCAGCCGCGCGTTGGCGGCAAGCGCATCTGCATCATTCACCGCAATGAGCCGGGCGCAATCTCTGCCATCACCGGCATTCTGACCGCCGCCAACCTGAACATTGAGAACATGGTGAACAAAGGCCGCAAGAATGTTGCCTACACCATGCTGGATGTAACAGGCAACGTGGATGCCGGCCTAACCGCACAGCTCAGCGGCATTGATGCCGCCATCCGCGTGCGTATCCTGTGATAATACCTTAAAATAGAGGGGTTTGGGTCTGCCGCAGCGGGGCATGGGGTTCCGTTGCGGCATTTTGTTTGAGCAATACCGCATAATTCTAAGTGCCGATACGGCGAGCGAGGTGCGG
>OHZK01001170.1_pt1 | contig 10452 bp, 7 predicted proteins | sample 1580401 | NCBI WGS metagenome assembly OHZK01 (sample SAMEA3882530, study PRJEB24775) | human gut metagenome | biome: human-associated habitat; feature: intestine environment; material: feces | place: Netherlands | collected 2009/2010
ACCGGTCGGCCCATGATCTCCACACTGCCCTCAGTGGCGTCGTAGAAGCGGGGGATGAGGCTGATGAGGCTGGATTTGCCGCTGCCGGTGCCGCCGATGACGCCGATGGTCTGGCCCTTTTTGGCGGTAAAGCTGATATCGGTCAGGCTGGGTGCACCCGCCCCGGCGTAGGTCAGACCCACATGGTCAAAGCGCACGGCATCGCCGGTCTTGTCGGCGGGCACTTCGCCCAGAAGCTTTGCCGGGAAGGTCATGCCGGGCTTTGTATCCAGCACCGCCTGCACACGGCCTGCGCAGGCCAGCGCCTTGCTGATCTGTACGATGAGGTTGGCAAGTTTTACCAGCTCCACAAGGATCTGGTTCATGTAGTTCACCAGCGCAATCACATCACCGGAGGCCATGCCGCCCACGTTGATCTCGATGCTGCCCACATACAGCAGCGCCACGATGGCAAGGTTGATGAGCACATAGGTCAGCGGGTTCATCAGCGCCGAAAGGTGGCCGACATGCAGCTGCATCCCGGTCAGCAGGGCGTTGGCGTCCTCAAAGCGGTCGATCTCGCTCTGCTCCTTATCAAAGGCGCGCACCACGCGCACGCCGGTCAGGTTCTCGCGGGTCAGGCCCAGCACCCGGTCCAGCCGGGTCTGCACGGTCTTATACAGCGGTCGGGTGATCACCATCACGCCGAACACCACCACGCTGAGCAGCGGGATGGTGACCACAAAGATCATCGCCGCCCGGGCATTGACCGTAAAGGCCATGACCATGGCACCCAGCACCACAAAGGGGCTGCGCAGGAACAGGCGCAAAAACAGGTTGAGCCCGCTCTGCACCTGATTGACATCGCTGGTCATGCGGGTAATGAGGGTACTGGTGCCCAGCGTATCCATCTCTGAAAAACTCAGGCGCTGAATATGGGCAAACAGGGCGTGCCGCAGCGCGGTGGAATAGCCCACCGCCGCCTTGGCGGAAAAATACTGCGCGGTCAGGCTGCAGGTAAGGCCGATGAAAGCCAGCAGCAGCAAAAGGCCGCACCGCACCAGAATATAGTGCAGGTCGTGTGCCGCAATGCCCACATTGACGATATCCGCCATGACCAGCGGCACAAACAGGTCAAAGGTGGCTTCCAGCATCTTAAAGAGCGGTGCAAGCACACTTTCGCGCTCGTAGCCCTTCAGGTAGCCAAGCATCCGGTTCAAAAAAATTCCTCCTTCGGAGTCAAAATACACCTTATTATAACGCGATGTATACTGAAAATCCAGTGCCGCAGCTGCGTTTTGCATTGTACAAGCTGCCAAATCCTGTTATACTAGGGCTGAGATTGATAGGGAAGTATGGTGAACACAATGGCAAGACGAACAGACGGCGGGGTACGCTTCCGCCCGGTGGGCAGCCGCCGCAGCCGCACCGCACCGGTGTACAGTCCGCGCGGCACCGGCTGCCCGGCCATCGAGCAGGCGGTGCAGGGGCTGTATAAAGGCCAGAACGAGGAAAGCTTCTGGTCTTTGATGAGCGCGTTGAACTATGCGCTGGAGCTGGAGACCCATGTGCTGGTGCCGCTGCAGACGGCGCTTTCGGCGCAGGGTGCGCCCGCCCCGTGGATGGAGCACCCCATCCCGGCGGAAAAGGCCGACGGCCTTGCCTTGTGGACGCTGCGCAACGATAAAGGGCGCTGCTGGCTGCCGCTGTTCACCTCGGTGGCAGCTGCCGGTGCAGACCGCAGTACCGGCAGCCGCCCCATGGCTGACCGCACCTTGGAACAGGCCATGCAGCTGGCGCTGGACACCCCGGGCATCGACGGCGTGGTGCTGGATCCGTGGAGCAATTCCGCCTCGCTGGACGGTGCGCTGCTCAACGGTCTGCTGCACGCAGGCCACACCCCGGAGGGCCCCGGCGCAGAGGAGGCCGAAGCCGGGAAAGAAGCTGCCCGCGCCGGACACTGGGCGGCAGCGGCAGAGTGCTACCAGAAAGCCGCTGAGCAGGGAAATTCTGCCGGGCTCTCGCTGCTGGGCGAGTGCCTGTATCAGGGGCGCGGCGTGCCCAAAAGCGCTGCGCAGGCGCGCAAGCTGTGGAAAGCTGCTGCCGAAAGCGGAGAGCCCATCGCCCTTTTGAACCTTGGCGACGACTGCGCCGCCCGGGGCGACAACGGCAAGGCGCTGTTGTGGTACCGCCGGGCGCGGCAGAGTGCAGCAGCGGTGCCGGATATCGAGTATACGCCCCGGGTCTGCCTGCGGCTGGCGCAGTACGAGACCCGCTACACCTCCCGCAAAAAGGCGCTGGCGCTGGCGGCAGAAGCAAAGCAGGCGTTTACCATTTTGCAGCGGGAGCACGAGCCGGACGCCGACCGCTGGTTACAGGAGGCCGAGCAGCTGCTCTATGAGCTGACCCACGAGCCGCCCACGGCTCCGGCAGCATATAACATAGAATCTTTACAATTGGACTAAAAAATGGTCACAGCCGTCCGGTAAGATAGACTGGAGAAAAATCAGCCCGCAGACACGGCGGACAAGAAACAGAGGAAACAGTATGAGCAAAGTGATCGGCATTGATCTTGGTACGACCAATTCCTGTGTGGCGGTGGTGGAGGGCGGCAAGCCTGTGGTCATCACCAATGCAGAGGGCGAGCGTACCACCCCCAGCGTGGTGGCATTTACCAAGGACGGCGAGCGGCTGGTGGGCGGCGCGGCAAAGCGCCAGATCGCCACAAATTCCGGGCGCACGATCTCCAGCATCAAGCGGTACATGGGTTCGGACTACCGGGCGCATATTGACGGCAAGGACCTTGCCCCGCAGGAGATCAGCGCCATGATCCTTGCCAAGATCCGCCGGGACGCCGAGAGCTATCTGGGCGAGCCTGTCACCGAAGCCGTCATCACCGTGCCCGCTTATTTTGACGACAGCCAGCGCAAGGCCACGCAGGATGCCGGCCGCATTGCGGGGCTGAACGTGCTGCGCATCATCAACGAGCCTACCGCCGCCGCGGTAGCCTATGGTCTGGACAACGAAGCTGCGCAGAAGATCCTGGTCTACGACCTTGGCGGCGGCACCTTTGATGTGTCCATCATTGAGATCGAGGACGGCACCTTTACGGTGCTTGCCACCGGCGGCGACACCCATCTGGGCGGCGATGACTTCGACCAGCGCATTGTGGAGTACGCTGTGGCAGAGTTCAAAAAGTCTGACCGCATCGACCTGACCCGCGACCCTGCCGCCATGGGACGGCTGAAGGAGGAAGCGGAAAAGGCCAAGAAGGAGCTTTCCAGTGCGCCCTCTGCCCAGCTGAACCTGCCCTTTATCGCGGTGGGCAAGGACGGGCCGCACCACTTGGATATCGCGTTGTCCCGCCCGCAATTCGAGATGATGACCGGCGATCTGCTGTCCCGCACCGTGCCCCCGGTGCAGAACGCCTTGCGGGATGCCGGCATCTCTGCCAGCCAGCTGGGCAAGGTGCTGCTGGTGGGCGGCAGCACCCGGATGCCCGCCGTGGAGCGGCAGGTGCGGGAGCTGCTGGGTAAGGAGCCCAGCCACAGCCTGAACCCGGACGAGTGCGTCGCCATGGGTGCAGCGGTGCAGGGTGCACTGCTGCAGGGCGGCGGCAAGCTGGCGGGTGCCACCGGCGCGGCAGCGCAGGGGCTGGTGCTGATGGACGTGACCCCGCTGACCTTGTCCATCGAGACGCTGGGCGGAGTCGCCACCCCGCTGATTACCCGCAACAGCATGATCCCCACCCGCAAGAGCCAGATCTTTACCACCGCCCGTCCCATGCAGACCAGCGTGGAGATCAACGTTCTGCAGGGCGAGCGCCACTTTGCGCGGGACAATAAGTCCCTTGGCAAGTTCAAGCTGAATGGCATCCGGGCAAGCTTTTCGTCCAAGCCCCAGATCGAGGTCACCTTTGATATCGATGTGAACGGCGTGGTGAAGGTATCTGCAAAAGACCTTGCCACCGGGCGGGAGCAGAACATTACCATTACCGGCAGCACCAACCTTTCCGAAAACGAGATCCAGCGCGCCATGGCCGATGCCGCCGCCTACGAGGCCGAGGACAGCCGCCGCAAGGAGCGTCTGGACCTGCACAATCAGGCCGAGGTGCTGGCCTACAAGGTGGATGAAGCGCTTTCCAAGTGCAAAAAAGAGCTGGACAAGGACGAAAAAGCCCGCGTGAAGGCCGACCTTGCCAACCTGCGCCACTGTCTGCGCAAGGATAAGCCCGAAAAGATGAACGAGACCGAGGAAGCCGCCCTGCGGCAGGCCAAGAGCCAGCTGGAAGCCTCGGCCAACCACCTGATGCTGCTGTACTCTGCCGAGCAGACCCCCGGCGATGGAACGGACAGCACGCTGTAATATTTATAATATAAGGTTTGTGGGCTGCTGCGCCCGCCCGGCGCAGCAGCCCTTTTTGCAGAGATAGAAAGGAACTGTTATGAAGGAACTGCAATATCCGGTGCGCCCCGGGCGCTACCGCCACTTTAAAGGCAACGAGTATCAGGTGCTGGGCGTGGCACGCCACAGCGAGACCGAGGAGGAAATGGTGGTGTACCGCGCCCTGTACGGCGAGGGCGGGCTGTGGGTGCGCCCCGCCGCCATGTGGCTGGAAACCGTGACCCGGGACGGCGTTACCCAGCCCCGCTTTACCTATATCGGGGAGTGATGCGCCCGGCTTGAATCCCGTTATTGACCCTAGGATTATTTTGCGGTAAAATGTGGGTATGATACCAAATAACAAAGGAGGTTTTCGTATGAAGGCCAAACGATGGATCTCGCTCCTGCTCGCGGTCAGCATGATGCTTGGTGTGCTGGCAATGCCCGCCTCGGCGGCAGCTCAGCAGCCGGAAAGCACCGCTGTTGTCAGCGAGGCGCTGCCCGATGCCGCAGAACTGACTGCTGCAGAGGATGAAAATGATATCGTCAACATCCGCATCCGGGCGACCGGCAACCTTGTCTATGGTTCCGACTATAAGCTGGAGGTGGAGACCCGGCCCGAAAACACCCAGTATATTGCCGTGGTGCTGGGCACCAGCGGCGAAGCCTACGGCTATGTGACCCTGATGATCTCGGATAAGCTGCGCACCCTGCTCAAGCTGATCCCCCTGCCCAAAAAGATGTCCCAGACCCCGGACCAGGCCGAGGAATTCAATGTATACAGCTATCTCAAGCAGCTGATCGACGGCAACGATGTCGGCGTGCTGCTGCGGGTGGCGGACGAAGTAGTGTCGGTGATGGACACCGTCAGCTTCTTTGTCCCGGCCGGCTACCTGACCACGGTGAAGAATGTTTCCAACGGCATGAAACTGGCGCTGAGCCTGATCCGCAAGTATCTGCCCGAGGGTGCGCTGAGCCGCATCTATCTGGACGAGCAGCCCAAGGACAGCGGCAAGTACTTTGCCGGTGCCATTGCGCTGGAAAGCAGCGATATCAACGCCGCCGGGTTTGCCATGTTCAAGATCAAGCCCAAGACCGAAAACGTCAGCCTGAGCTGGACAGCGGATGCCCCGGCCAGCATGACCGTCTCTCAGCTGCAAAGCGCTGATCTGACCGCCAAGGTGATCTCGGACGGACAGGTGGCTGAAAACGGCAAGGTGAGCTACACCTACAAGAAAAAGACCTTCCTGTGGTTCAGCAGCAAAATGAGCGGCGTGCCCACCGAGCCCGGCACCTACACCCAGACCGCCAAGGCGGGGGGCAACTACTCCTGCAGTACCATCAGCCGCACCATTACGGTGACTGCTGACCCGCAGCCTGCTGCCGCAGAGCAGCCCGCGGCATAAGCATCTTTATAGCACATAAACCGGCAGAAAATTATTTTTGAATTGGACGATCCCGGAAAGTCTGCGGACTTTCCGGGATCGTTTTTTCACGAGAGAGGCTACTTTTTATTTTCTATAAAAGGGGCTGCTTTACTCTTGCAAATCGCCGCACAATACGCTATTATAAAAATAAATAACCCCTTGCGGTAAAAAAAAGGATAAGAAGGAGCAGTTTGTCTATGGAAGAGAAAAAAAGCGGCATCAAAAAGTTCCTTGAAGAGTTCAAGGCATTTGCCATGCGCGGCAACGTGCTGGACATGGCAGTGGGCGTTGTCATCGGCGGTGCCTTCACCGCCATCGTCACCGCGCTGGTGGAGGACATCATCAACCCGCTGATCGGCCTGTTTTTCAAGGCAGATTTTTCCGATGTGGTCATCGGGCTGGGCGGCTCCAGCATCAAGATCGGCGAGTTCGTCAACTCCATCATCAACTTCCTCATCGTTGCCTTTGTGCTGTTCGTTGTGATCAAGTTTGTCAACTCCCTGCATAAAAAGCCCGAGGCACCCGTCGCACCGGAGGAGCCCACCACCAAGGTGTGCCCCTACTGCCAGAGCGAGATCTCCATCAAGGCTGTGCGCTGCCCCCACTGCACCTCCAAGCTGGAGGGCTTTCCCGAAATGAAGGCCTGAAGCATTCAGCATTGACAATACAACAAAACCCTCCCGGCCGGGCGCAGTCTTTGCGCTTTCGGCCGGGAGGGTTTTGCACATTTTGCGGCTTGGTTGTGGAAAAGTGGAGCGGGAAGTGAAGCAGGAAAATCAGGCGCTCTTACTGAACCTTGGTCAGCTCAGCCAGCTTGTGGTAGATCTCGGTGTTGTCAAAGACGCCGCGGAACTTCTCCGCGCCGACGCCCAGCGCATAGATGTTGACCATCGCGCCGGTGTGGGCATAGGTGGTGTGGTCCATGCCGGACTTGTGGTTGATGGTGTGGCAGATGGCCATGCTGAAGGGGATGTAGGTGCCATACAGCTCGTAATCCTGCTGGCTCATCTTGCTCTGGCTGGAAGAGCCGACCTTGAGGGTGCGCTCGTAAGCGGTGCGCAGGTTCTCCACCTCGTAGTCGGTCAGCAGCAGCTTGCCTGCGCTGGCGGCATCGGGGTCGGTGGGCAGGGTCAGGCCGAAGTTTGCCTTCACGTCCTGCATGGCAGTCTCAAAGGGAGTCTGATTCTTCACGTAGTTGTTCACATAGGTGGAATCGAACTTTGCGTAGGACATTTTCTGGTGGGCCAGGTTGGTCAGGAAGGTATCGTAGTTGGTGGTCTTGTAGCCAATGCCCAGACCACCGGTCTCGTGGTCAGCGGTCACCAGGATCAGGGTGTCGTCGGGGTGCTGGGCATAAAACTCCACAGCGGCCTGCACTGCGTTGTGCATCTCGATCACATCATGGATGGAGGCAGCGGCATCGTTGGCGTGGCAGGCCCAGTCGATCTTGCCGGACTCCACCATCATAAAGAAGCCGTTGCTGTTGTCCAGCAGCTCAATGCCCTTGCGGACATAGTTGGTCAGCTGCCACTCTCCCGGAGCGGCATCCATGGCGTAGTTCATGGACTTGCCGTCGGCCAGGTTCTCGGCAATGATCAGGGTCTTGCCTGCCCCGGCCTTCAGGGCAGCAGCACCGGCCTGGGTGGTGACAACGTTGTAACCAGCCTGTGCAGCCACCTCGTGGTTGTTGGGGCCGGTGCCATCGCCATTCACCTTCTGGAACTCGCCGCCTGCGAAATACTCAAAGCCGGAGTTTGCCAGCTCCACGCCGATCTGATAGTAGTTCTTGCGGGTCTTCTGGTGTGCATAGAAGGCAGCAGGGGTGGCGTGGTCAATATTCACCGTGGAAACAATGCCAACCTTGTAGCCCTTCTGCTTATGGAGCTTCTCTGCAATGGTCTCATAGGGCACATCGCGGGTCCAGGGGCACATATTGATGACACCGCTCTCGGTCTTTTTGCCGGAAGCGATGGAGGTGGCGGTGGAAGCGGAGTCCGGGCAGAAGGAGGTGCTGTCGTAGGTGGTCACACTGCCCACCTCCGGGAACTGGGTAAAGCTCAGCTCTGCCTCGGTGATGGCACCGTTGTTGGTAACAGTGCCCTGATAGAAGCGGGCAGACTGGATCTGGGCAGTGCCCATGCCATCGCCGATGAACAGGAAGATGTACTTGGGCTTCTTCTGGAACAGGCCAAAGCAGTTCTCCTCGTCAGCTGCGGTGGAAGCAGCCGGAGCGGCAGCGTTTGCAGCCACGGGGGCAGCTGTCATCAGACCGGCGGCAGATGCCACAGCACCCACTTTCAGGAAGTTGCGGCGGGACATTTTATGTTCTTTCATACGATAATTCCTCTCTTATCCTGAGCCCTCCCGGGCCCTGTTGCAATGTTTCTTGGGAACGGTTCTATTGTACCCGTTTGGAGAAAGAGGGGAAACCATGGTAAGGCAAATCTTAGGTAAACCTTGGGCAATGAAAAACAGGCATTGGTAAAAAACAGGTGGTCTTTGTAAAATCGGATCGTTCCTGCCCGCGGGCACTTTTATTCCGTCAGGATTCGCCCCGGATCGGTTGCATCCGATGGGCAAATCGTGTATACTGTAACCCGATTTTTATTTGCGGAGGGAGGGGTGCACATGTCCGTTTTGTGTCTGGGCGAAGTCTGGCTGGAGCTGAACGCCGCCACGGCTCCGGAGCTGACGGAGACATTCCGGGCGCAGACCGGCGGCTGGGGCGCAGGCTTCTGCCGCCAGTACGCCGCATTGGGCGGGCAGGCGGCTCTGCTGGCCCAGCTGGGAGCCGACCCCTTTGGCCGCAAGCTGGCGGCCCGGCTTGCCCGGGATGGTGTGGATTGCTCCCTGCTCTGCTTCACGGATGCCTTCCCCACACCGGTGGTGTTCACCGGAGAGGACACCGCTCTGCCCTACCGTGCCCACACCGCCGGGCTGGCCCTTGGGCCGGAACAGCTGGAGGCCGCCCCGTTCCGGGGAGCCTCTGCCTTCTGCTTTTCCTCCACCGGGCTGGTGGACAGCCCCCTGCGGCTGGCCCACCTCAAGGCCCTTGCCGCCGCCCGGGATGCCGGGGCACTCTGCTGCTATCTTCCCCGGCTGGCGCAGACCGCGCCCTACTGGCCGCAGCGGGAGGCCCTGTGCCAGACCGCCCTGCAGTTTCTTGACCGGGCAGACGTTCTCTTTTTAGAGGAGAGCGACCTGCTCCTCCTCTTCGGCTCCCGGGAGCTGCGCACAGCCCTGTTTGCTCTGTTCACCGGCCATGTGCAGCTGATCTTTTTCTGCAAAAAGGACAGGATTCTTGCCTTTACACGCAGTGTTATGGCTTCTGCCGCAAAAAAAGACCAGAGCCCCGCTCTGGTCTTGTATCGGATGGAAAAGATGGGGATTCATGTAATCGATTTGCCACAGTTAAGGGAGCATGTATTAGAACAGTTACTGAGTAACGATGCAAACACAACGGAATGCCAAGGGCTCCCCTACTAGGGCAACGACGATGACCGCCGCCAGTGGCGGAAACAGGGAGGAGTTGTTGGGGCAGCGGCCAGCAGGACGCGAGTGCAAAACTTTGCACGAAGCGGACGCTGGGAGCCGCAACCCGGACGCTGGCGAGCGAAGCGAGACTGAGAGGTTTAATCTGTAGACAAACAAAAACAGCCAGCGCCGTGGAAAGGAGGAGAAAGCGGCGCTGGCTGTGTATGAGAACTCCCAAACATTTGCGGCTGTCAGGAGATGGTTGGTAGTCTGTCCGCTGCCTTGGCTATTGCCTCGCATCAGCAGGGGACAGTGTTTTTTAAAGGGGCCGCGCCGCCCGGTTCCTGCCGGAGATGCGCGGTTTTCATTGCCTGCATGGCATCTTGGGAGGATGTTTTTCTGTTCCTCCCTGACTGCACCCTTATTGTACAGGATAAAAATGGAGTTTCTTTGTGAGGAATTTGAACAAATTGAAAATAAACGGAGCCGCTGCACATCATTTTGTACAGCGGCTCCGTTTTTTACGCTTTTTCTTTAATTTTCGGCCAGATTACCGGTGTAGAGCTGGTAATACTTGCCCTTCTTGGCGATCAGCTCGTCGTGGCTGCCGCGCTCGATGATGCGGCCCTGCTCCAGCACCACGATGCAGTCTGCATTGCGGACGGTGGACAGGCGGTGGGCGATGACGAAGCTGGTGCGGCCGTACATCAGGCCGTCCATGCCGCGCTGGACCAGCGCCTCGGTGCGGGTATCAATGGAGGAGGTCGCCTCGTCCAGGATCAGCACCGGGGGATCGGCAACCGCGGCGCGGGCAATGGCCAGCAGCTGGCGCTGCCCCTGCGACAGGTTTGCGCCGTCGTTGGTCAGCATGGTGTTGTAGCCATCGGGCAGACGCTTGACAAAGCCATCGGCATTGGCCAGCTTTGCGGCGGCAATGCACTCCTCATCGGTGGCATCCAGGCGGCCATAGCGGATGTTCTCCATGACCGTGCCGGTGAACAGGTGGGTATCCTGCAGAACGATGCCCAGAGAGCGGCGCAGGTCGTCCTTTTTGATCTTGCGGATGTTGATGCCATCATACCGGATCTTGCCGTCTGCGATATCGTAGAAGCGGTTGATCAGGTTGGTGATGGTCGTTTTGCCGGCACCGGTGGAGCCGACAAAGGCGATCTTCTGGCCCGGGCGGCCA
>OHZK01001173.1_pt1 | contig 10435 bp, 7 predicted proteins | sample 1580401 | NCBI WGS metagenome assembly OHZK01 (sample SAMEA3882530, study PRJEB24775) | human gut metagenome | biome: human-associated habitat; feature: intestine environment; material: feces | place: Netherlands | collected 2009/2010
GGATATTTTCAGACGGAACAATACTTCCTCCACTGCCGGGAACAGCTTTGCAGGGAATTCCGTCTGAAAACTCCCCTGACTCCGGAAAACGCCCGCATTCTTGAAGATATCCGTTCATGCTGCTCCATTTCCCTGCACATCCGCAGAACGGATTACCTCTCCAACCCCTACCTTTCTCCGCCGCCTCTGGAATACTACCTCCGGAGCATGGCTGAAATGGAAGGAAGGCTGCGGGCGGCAGGCGCTCCGCAGGAATCCCTGCGTTACTTCATCTTCTCGGACGACATAGAATGGGCCCGGCAAAACCTGAGGCCCGCCCTGCCCCATGTCCATGTGGATATCAATGACGGCGGCGCCGGCTACTTCGATCTGGAACTGATGCGAAACTGCCGCCACCACATCATCGCCAACAGCACTTTCTCCTGGTGGGCGGCGTATCTCAACGAACATGCGGAGAAAATCGTCATCGCGCCGCGCATCTGGTTCAACAGGGAGGAAGGCGACCGGTACCATACGGATGACGCACTCATCCCCGGCTCATGGCTCCGGATATAACCCCGTTTCCTATACAGCAGACCATGCCCTCTCCCCTCATTTCCGTCATCGTCCCCATCTACAACATGGAGTCCCTTCTTCCGCGCTGTCTGGACAGCCTGGCGGCACAAACCCTCCGCGACCTGGAAATCATCTGCGTGGACGACGGTTCAACCGACGGGTCCGGAGGCATCGTCCGGAAATATGCTTCCGGAGACAGTCGTTTCCGCCTGATTACACAGGAAAATTCCGGCAGGGCGGAAGCCCGTAATGCGGGAATCAGGGCTGCTGCGGCGCCTTACCTGGGTTTTGCGGATCCAGATGACTACGTTGAGCCGGACATGTACGAACGGCTCTACCGGCTCGCGGAAGAAAGCGGGGCGGACATGGTCCAATGTTCCTATTCCCCCTTCCTTCCGGCTGAAAGCGGAGAATCGCGCGGAATGGCTGAGGAAAAACTCCTTCATATTGAAAACACCGCCTGCGACGGCGTCTTTACGGAGAAAGGAGAAATATTCAGGCTCTTTCTGGAAGACAGGATCACCGGCGTCGTCTGGAGCAAATTGTTCAGGCGGCTCCTCCCCGGCTGTTCCGCCCCCCTGGAAGTCCGCCTGCCTTCTTCCTTCACCAGCGGAGAAGACACCCTTTACGTTTCCCGGGCCATCGCCCGCTGCCGCAGCGTCGCCCTCACCTCTGAAAAACTCTACCACTACGGGCTGGGCGGCCCCCAATCCGTTTCTTCTCGCAACCGGAAAGCGGAAACCCGGCCCGCAAGTTATTACGCCGTATTCGAGATGCTCACCAGGGAAAAACTCCGGGAGGGGGTTCTGGGCAGCAACCGCACGGCCTACATGAATTATATTGTCCCCCTGCTTTTTCCGGACAATGAAATGCCGGCCGGGCGGCTCAGGCATTGGGCGGAACTCTGGCGGGAGGCGGACATCACTTCCGAACACGTTTGCGGGATGCCCAGGGAACAGAGGGCTTATCTTGAGGCCGCCCTGGCCGGACGGTGGATTTACCTGCGCCTCCTTCAATGCTTCTGGAAGTTCAAGACCGCCAGAAGGAAAATGTTCCGGCTGAGGTTTTCCAAAAACGGAATAGACACGCTCCAAATCCTCGGATACACTCTTTATTCTGCAAAGAAGTTCCCCCGATCATCCCTGTAACTGCTGTTTTTCCCGTGTTCATCTATTCCTACCAGCAACACGACCACCTCCTGCCCGGCAATGACAGAATGCTGGTGATCGGCAGTTCCGCCCTGGCAAAAAACCATGGCCATCTGAAATCGTCCCGACTGGCCGCCGACACGCTCATCTTCAATTTCCCGCTCAACCATCCCCGCCTGTGGCGGCAAATGGAGCACAGCCTTTCCGGCGCCCGCTACAGCATCATTCTTTTCATGTGGCCGCCCCTGCATCTTTCCCCGGCCAACGGCAGGCTCATGGAAAAGCCCCCGGAAGGGGGCGGGCCCATGGAAAGCGCCGAAGATATGCTTTGCAGGCTTTTCGCCTTTCTGCGGAAACAGACGCGCCGCCTGATCCTCCTGTCATCCCCGCCCTCCGACTACGGCAGCGCCCGGCACCCCTACGCGGAAGAACCGGGCGTCCTTGAAGCCTGGAACGCCCTTCTTCGCACGCTGGCAGGCAAGCTGAACCTTCCATTCATTGACTTTTGCGGCGATATGCTGCAATACCGCCCCCTGCCCGGCTCCGGGGAAGAAGATTTCCCGGAAGCTTACCGGAATCTGGGAAAACAGATCCTCCACCGGCTGCCTTTCGGCCAAACGTGGGTGAGAAGGCGTTCCGGGAAAATACACCGCCTGCTGGAGAAAAGAAGAAAACGCCGGAAGGAACGCATGCTTGCCCGCTGGAGGACATTGGCGGCCCCTCCCCATTACCGTGAGGAAACCGACTGGATTACGGCCATTCATTCAGAAAAAGGGCAGGCGCGCATACTGCTCATTGGCGGTTCCGTCATGCGGCATTTGTGGCGGCCCCTTGCCTCAGAACTTCAGGAAGACATTGACTTGTTCTCCTCCACGCTGATTCCCGGAGATCCGGACTATCTCCCCACTCTTGCAGGATATTTTCCCTCCGCCGGATACGAAGCCGTCATTGTTTCCTTCGGTTCCCACGTCACCAATAAAGTCTCCGCCATTTCCGTGGATGACTTCCGCAAAAATTACATGGCATTCGTCTCCCAGCTCAGCAAGCGCTGCCGTTTCCTCATCCTGGCAATCAGTACGTCCATCATGGATGGGCCGGACGGCACGCTGAATGAAGAAAAAGAGAAAATCATCACCGCCTTTAATGCCATTGTCTGCGAGGCGGCATCTTCCCTGCCCGGCGCGGTTCTTTCAGACCACCATGACTTCATGCAGGGGGCGCAGTATATAGATCCCTTCCATTTCTCCCCTCCGGACCGCGCGTACCAGGCAGGGAAAACAGCCGGACTGCTCCTGCCCCTTCTCTCCGCCCGGCAGGAACCGCCAAAGGAACAGGAATGCCCGAAAAGCCGCCCCGAACCATGAAACGGACAAATGAACGAAAACCGCCAAATTATTTTCCATGCGGGGAAAAACGGTTACCCCCCGCAAAAATCCCGGCCCCGGCATTTAAAGACTTCAGATTCTCCCTTCTTCAAATAACAGACATCCCTTTTCCGGCCTGAACGGAGCCTCCATGCTCTTTCCCTCCCCGGCCTATTCCTTCCCTCAGCCCCTTTTTCAAGACCCTTCCCATGAAATTCCCCGATGCCATGACAGCCCCGCCCGTTCCCGCATCCCCGGAGAAATCACGCATCCCCGTCATGTTTTCCGCCACCGGCGGCTGGGGCCTGCCCCTGGCCGTAGCCATTCACACCCTTTGCCTTCACGCCAGTTCCGGACGCTTTTATGACATTCACATCGTTCACGACGGAATGGACGCGCGAATAATACAGGAGCTGAACCAGGTTGCCGCCCCCTTTCCGCAGGTTTCCCTTTCTTTCCTGCAACTTCCGGAAGAATTCCGCCATCTCTTTCAAAACGGCAACAAGGACCGCTACTCCCCCCTTGCGTATGCCCGCCTGATGGCCGGCAGCCTGTTCCCGCAGTACGACAGGATCGTTTATCTGGACGCAGATGTCCTGCTGGCCGAAGACGTAGCCGAACTGTATTTTTCCGATTTGCGGGGAGCTTCCGTAGCGGCGGCCGGAGACGGCCTGGCCCTCTGGAGCATTGAAAAAGGAACGATGCATCCCCATCTGGAATATATGGGCAACTACCTTTCCTCCCCCCTTTCCTACTGCAATTCCGGCGTCCTGGTGCTGGATCTGGACCAGATGCGCCGCCGCAACCTGGAACACCGGCTGCTCCAACAGCTTCGGAACCGCCCGGAACCCTTCCCCTATCCGGACCAGGACATCTTAAATATCGCCCTGCACGGAGACATGACGACGCTGCCTCCGGAATGGAACTTCCAATTCCTGTCCTGGACCTGGGATGAAGAAAAAACACGGCTCCTGCGCGGAACCGAATTTGAAAACGTTCCGTCCATATCCTGCGGGCGTTCATGGAAACTGCTGCACATGGTAGGCCCGGAAAAACCATGGCGGCTCCCTGACACCCCCGGAACCATGGGGCAGTTCCACTATATCCTGTACTCCTTTTTCTGGTGGCCGGAAGCAAAGAGGCTTCCCGCGTTCCGGGAGGAACTGGATGCGATTTCCCAAGGGCTGGCCCCGCTACTCCGGCGCCATATCCGCGGCCAGCAATGGAAACTGTTCTTCTCCCGGGGCCATATTTTCCGGAAACGCCGGGACAAGATCAGGTGGCTGAAAAAATTGCTGTCCATTCTTGACGGCAGAAAACCGTAACCGGCTTCCTCCTCCCTCTCCGGAAAACCGGCGTACTCCGGAGACTGTTCCCGGCTGATTTTCAGACGCCCATGACGAGCGCCTTTAATGCGGTGTGTGCGGTTCCAGCATCTGCTGGCGTTCCCGTTCCTTGTCCTTGGCCAGGCGGCGCGCCTCCTTGGTCAGGTACTGCTGCAAACGGAAGGCTTTCTGGCCTTTTTTCCGGACGACATGTTCGGAAGTGCCGTCCGGCAGAATATTGCACGCCTGGACATTGTCCCTGAAACAGGCGTCCAGAATGGATTTCAGGCGGCGGGCCAGCTTTCCGTTGGTGACGGGCACCATAAGCTCCACCCTTTTATCCAGATTCCGGGTCATCCAGTCCGCGCTGGCGATGAAAAGCTGGTGGTTGCCGCCGTGGTGGAAGAAGAAAATGCGAGCGTGCTCCAGATACCTGTCCACAATGCTGACTACGCGGATTACCTTGCCGTTGGGCCGGGGGCCCGTTTTCAGGCAGCAAATGCCGCGCACGTTCAGTTCAATGTCCACCCCGGCGTCCGCGGCCCTGTACAGGGCGTCAATAATTTCCACGTCCTGAAGGCTGTTCATCTTGGCGGAAATGCGGGCGGGTTCCCCCTGCCGCGCGCGTTCCGCCTCCCCTTCAATAAGTTCAATAAGGCGCGCCTTCATCAACACCGGAGAGGGATACAGCTTGCGGAAGCGCATGAGCTTGGTGCGCCCCGTCACGGAATTGAAGAACTGGGAAGCGTCCGCTCCCAGCTGGTCGTCGCAGGTGAGGTAGGAAATATCCGTGTAAATCTTGGCGGTGGTCTCATTGTAGTTCCCCGTGCCGAAATGGCAGTAACGCCGCAGCATGCCCTGTTCCCGGCGGACCACCAGGCAAATCTTGGCATGGGTCTTCAACCCCTTGACGCCGTAAACAACCTGCACGCCGGAACGCTGAAGCTCCTCCGCCTTTTCCAGATTGCGGGCTTCGTCAAAACGGGCTTTCAGCTCCACCAGCGCCGCTCTCCGCCGCTTTTTTCAGGGCGGCCACGATGCGGGAGTTCCTGGCGGTACGGTACAGCACCTGCTTGATGGCGATGACGTCCGGATCTTCCGCTGCCTCCTCCACCAGGCGCAGGACGGGTTCAAAACTTTCATAGGGATGATTGAGCAGAATGTCCCCGCCGGCAATGTTTTCAAAAATGCTGACGGCCGGATTCACGGAAGGGGACGGCTGCGGGGACCACTGCTCCACCTTCAACTGGTCATTGCCGGGTGCAAAGGCCATTTCCATAAAGTCGGAAAGCATCAGGGGCCCCTTGAGGTCATAAGTCTCTTCCTTCCCGGCGCCTACGATCCGCATGATTTTGTCATGCAGGGGGGCGGGCGCGGAGGACTCTACTTCCAGTCTCACGCATTCGGAAAATTTCCGGGCTACGAGCACTTCCTCCATCTCATCCGCCAGGTCCAGGGCGTCTTCCTCCTGCACGGCAATGTCCCCATTGCGCGTGACGCGGAACACCGCTGCGGAAAGAACGGTTTCACCGGGAAAAACGGTGCCGATGCACTCCCGGACCAGGTCCTCCAGCATCACGTAGCGCTCCGCCTCCGCGGAAGGGACGGGAACGCGCCGCGGCAGGCCGTCCGGAAGGGCCACCACGGCGGAGCGCACCTCCCCGGTCTCATTGTCGCGCAGTTCCACGCCCATCAGCAGCTTGAGGGACGGCAGCGCGGGAGCTTCCGGAGCATCCATGTCCAGCGGCGTCAGAAGCGGGAATATCTGATTGTTGAAATACTGCTCCAGCGTCAGTTTCTGGGAAGTGCTGAGATCCTCCATCGCCAGGGGATTGATGCCGTTGATTTCCATCCACGGCAGAATTTCCTCATGGAACAGGCGGTATTGGTCCTCAATCATGCGGCCCACGCGGGAGCGGATGGCTTTCAGCTGGCGGGTGGGCGTCAGCCCGGAAATATCCTTCACGCGGGAACCGGAATGCCGCAGCATCTGAAGACCGCCCACGCGCACCATGAAAAACTCATCCAGGTTGGAGGCGGTAATAGCCAGAAACTTCAGGCGTTCCAGAAGGGGAAGATCCGTCCTTACGGCCTGGTCCAGCACGCGCTGGTTGAATTCCAGCCAGGAAAGTTCTCTGTTGATATATTCGTCAGACATGGGAAAAATGGAAAATGGAAGTTTTTTAAATCAGCCTACCGCTGGGGCGCCAGCACGACGTCATACCCGAAAATATCCGCAAACAGGTCGCCCTTCAGCCGCAGGGCCAGGTCTTCCACGGCGGTTTCCCGCACGCCCTGAAGCTCCAGCTCCAGCATGCGCCCGCGGATGTGCGCCCGGACGCCGTTCACGCGCTGGGCATGACCGCGTTCCAGGGCGTCCGCCACGCGCAGGATGGCGGCCATCTTGGCTACGCGCATGCGGTCCCTCAGCTCCAGCTCCCCGTACATGGGATCGGAATTGGCGGGAACCTCATGCCGGTGGTAGCGGGCCAGCAGGGCGATCGTTTCCACATCATCCCGGGAAAGGCCGAAAATTTCACTGTTGAGAATGATATACTGGGAATGGAGCTGGTGGTTCTGCTGGTTGATGAAAGAGCCAACCTCATGCAGGATGGAGGCCACTTCCAGCAGCAGCCGGTCATGCTCGGAAAGGCGGTGCAGGTCCTGAAGCTGGTCAAACATCTCCATGCACAGGCGCGCCACATGCTCGCGGTGCCCTTTGTCCGCCTTGTACCTGTCCGCCAGAATCCCGGCGAAATGGAGAACCTCCGCCTCCAGATCCCCGGATGCTGTTCCGCGCGTATCAGGCTGCTTGAAAACTCCTCATCATAACCGCTTGCGGGAATAATGACGTCATCCAGGTTCAGGCTGCGGGCAATCATTTCCGTCATCAAGACGGCGGGCAGCAGGGAATCCACCCCGGCGAAATCCGCCCCGTAAACGTTCATGCGCTGTTCCAGAGTGGTGCGGGACATCCGCTCCGCCTCCGCCGCCAGAGAGGAGCACGCCACCTTGCCTTCCGGCGTGGGGGCCAGGCGGTCCCGGAGCTGCTGCATTTCCTGGCCGATGACGATCAGGCCCGCCAGGCCCTTCACGCCCCCGTAATCCAGGCAAATCTGGTCCACCTGTCCGCGCATGTGCTCCCGCAGAATGGAAAGCTCCGCCACATCGTCTCCGTACTCGATTTCCCCGACGGCCTCCCCCGTGCGGTGCGTTCCCAGCCTGTAGCAGGAATAACGCACGATGCGCCCCTTCTGGAACAGAAGCACGCGGGTATTGCCCGGCCCCGTATGGACCACAAGCACCTTTTTCTTGCTGAATCCCGGATACTGGGCCAGAGCCTCCTGCACCTTCACGTAGATGAGGCGCGTCATCTTGCCGTCGTCAATGCGGCGCCCCCGCAGGCCGTGTGCCACGTGCATGCGGTTCACGAACACGTCCACATTATCCGCCTCGGAAATGATGTTGGAAATCATGAACCGGACGGAAAGCTTGCTGCCGGCTCCGTATTCCTTGAGAATTTCCAGATAGTCGCCGATAATTTGCACGCAGCGGTCCATGGTATGCCGGGAAATGCGGTGGAACCGGAAAATATCACGCGCCATCGGGACGGGCTGCTGAAGGAAATCCAGCAGGCGAATCCTGTCCCGGACAGCCTCAGCCACCATCAGGCTCATGGAGCTCGGGCCCAGATAGATCACCGCCTGAGTTGATAATTCCGAATCCTGAACCTGCTCGCCTTGAATCATTGCCATACCATGTATTGTTTCCCGGCCGTGGAGCAAGAACGGCAACGTGACAAAAAAGCCGCTTCCACCCCTTCCAGCAAAGGAAAGAATAAGGGATTTGCCTTTTGACGGCAAGAGATAAGCGCGGCTCCCTTCCCGTCCCGGCGGAACGGCTCTTCAAGACGGCTATTTCCCATAGGCCCCCAGCAGGGGAACCAGCCGCGGGGCAAATCTTTTCATGCAGAAAAAAAGCCCCGCCAGCACGGCGAAAATGACCGGAACCAGACAAAGCCAGAGCATGTCCCACGCTTCCCCCTTCCATGTAATCCAGCCGCTTTCACGCAACAGGATGATGACGATGTAATGCGTCCCGAAAATGAAAAAACACGCCGGAGCCAACCCCGCCACCCATCTGGCCGTGCGCGGAAACCATTCCGTGAACAGAATGGCCAGGGACATCAGCCCCAGCATGCCCAGGGCGATGAGCATCGAGTTGTGCTGGTCCCGGTGGCCTGCCAGCCACCAGGTAAGCGCAAGCGTGGCAGCCAGAAAGGGCACAGCGTACCGGCGCACGGCCTCCGTCAGGAACGGGAGGGAATACCGGGAAACATACATTCCCAACAGGAAAAATCCCAGGCTGTTGGCGATGGGATAATCATGATCCGCCAGATCCAGCGCAAAATAGTTCAGGGACAGCATGACCATGCCCGCCCAGAGCAGATAGTCTCCCAAGCGGTAAAGAAGGGGAGCCGCAGCAGTATAAATAATAATATCGCGCAGGAACCACATAGGCGCGTCCACGGGATGCCCGGCAATGCCCAGGCAGCGTCCGAACGCCGCGAGAGCGGGCCAGAACCCGGCGCCCTCCTCTCCTTCCAGCCATTCATACATAGGCCGGTAGGACGCGTAATATTCATGCAGGGGAGACCAGCCGATCAGGACGGCCGCAACCAGCCCCCACACCAGATACGGACGGAGAAGAAACCAGCTCCGCCTCCAGAGGAAAAGGCTTCCTCCATCCAGAGGGCCGAACGAGCCTCTCCCCACAAAGTAGCCCGCCGCCAGCAGAAAAAAGGGCGTTCGCGCCGCCAGGAACTCCGCCCATATCCACCGGTACAGCTCCGCCGAATAAAAGGCCATGTGATTCGCAATAATCAGGATGCAGGCGACCACGCGGGCCACATCCACCCACACCATCCGGCGGGCGGCGGTCTTCTCCAGAATCACGGGAACGGAAGATACCGGCGGCGTCATTCCCTGGAGGGGGCTGAAGTTACAAAGGAGCAATGCCGAGCTGTTCCGGCAACGCGATGCGGGGGCGGTCCGTCACAATCAGGGGCGCGCCGTCCGTTACGATAACCGTGTGCTCAAAGTGGGCGGAAGGCTTGCCGTCCGCCGTGACGACCGTCCAGCCGTCATCCAGAATTTTAACGGAAGGCCTGCCCGCGTTCACCATCGGCTCAATAGCCAGGGCCATCCCCTTTTTCAGGCGCGGAAGCTTGTAATGGGGGCGGTAATTGGGAATCTGGGGTTCTTCATGCAGGTGGCGGCCTATGCCGTGCCCCACAAAATCCCGAACCACGGTAAAACCGCGGGGACGCACGAAACCTTCCACCGCCGCGCAGACGTCCGCCAGCAAAGCGCCCGGCCTTACCAGTTCAATGGCGCGGAACAGGGATTCCTCCGTCACGGCCAGCAGCCGCAGTTTTTCCGGATCCACCATACCCACCGGAACGGTCATGGCGTTGTCTCCATGCCAGCCGTCCACAACAGCGCCCACGTCCAGGCTCACAATATCCCCGTTCTGAATGCGGCGGGGACCAGCGCTGCCGTGCACCACTTCCTCATTGATGGAAATGCAGAGCTGGCCGGGAAACCCGCGGTATTGGTAAAAGGAATTGCCTACCTTGTGCTTTTTAAAGATTTCACGCGCGATATCATCTATTTCCCGCGTAGTGCGTCCCACCTGGACTTCGGCCCCGATCTCCATCAAGATTTCCGCCGTTACAGCCCCGGCCTTCTGCATCTTGGCTACCTCGCCGGGAGACTTGATATGGATTCGTTCTGCCATGGGATTATTCTTTCTATTGCCGGTACTCTTCCAGCTTGCGGGCCAGATCCCGGGAAACCTCGGCAGGTTCCCGTTCTTCGGACACCGTCATTTTAACGACCAGGCCGCGGGCCTCGTAGTACCTGGCTACGGGCAGCGTCATGGCTTCAAAATCTTTCCAGCGGCGGGCGAAAGCTTCCATATTGTCATCCTTGCGGGAAACCATTTTCCCGCCGCACTTGGAGCATTTCTCTTCCGGCGTCTG
>OHZK01001177.1_pt1 | contig 10408 bp, 7 predicted proteins | sample 1580401 | NCBI WGS metagenome assembly OHZK01 (sample SAMEA3882530, study PRJEB24775) | human gut metagenome | biome: human-associated habitat; feature: intestine environment; material: feces | place: Netherlands | collected 2009/2010
GGCAGTTCACTGTCCCCTTTGTGGTGGTTTTTGGCGCGGATGGGTTAGTTGAGGGCGGCTTGGGCTAGGCGGGCTTCGGCGGCCTCCTCGGTGACACCAAGGGCCACGGCGAACTCCTCGATGGAGCGGCGTTTGGCCTCCTTGAGTACGCGCATGTAGTAGGAGCTGGGTTTTTTATCAGCTTCCTCGGCCTGGCGAATGCGGTGCATCATGGTCTTTGCCACGCGGACCGTCTCAGGCGCGCCCAGCTTGAGCTGCTGCTTAAAGTGTGTCTCCTCAAGTGAGCTGTTGCGCTCGGTAAAGGTGTCGCACTCCAGCTCGTCGTAGTGGCTCAGCAGGTGCTCTGCATCTTGCTGGGAGATGGCGGCGTGCAAACGATCGGCCTGCGCCACGGGGTACATGAGGATCGTCTGCGCATGTCCCTGCTTGGTCTCGAGCAACAGCATGGGCTGCGGCGTGTCGTCCCTAAAACCGACGACGGTGCAGACTCCCTGACCCGGATGAATGACGTGTTGACCGATTGAGAACATGCTACCTCCAACTTATACGAATTTACGTATGTCTAGAATAACACGCTGACGTGCGCAAACCCTTACTTTATGCAGGAAAATCACACAACTCCGATAGGTAAGAGTATTCGATACTCTGAACGGCTTATGCACATGTATATGCATTTTCAGCGGGTGCACAATCAGCAGGCAAACCGCCGTCTTTGAACTGCCTCACGCGAACTGTAGTCAATTTTGTGCATATGCAATATCGATTGACTTTACCTTGCGACAGTAGCTATCGCTTGTGATAGAGTGCTACAAACTCTGGCTTTTGCCCTACGAGTGACCAAGAGCTCGGGGGCTTTAACACAAGGAGGATCTATGCCCGAGAAGATTGAAGAGCTGGTACGCGCTGCGCTTGCTGCGGCCCAGGAGGCCGGCGACCTTTCCGCATTTGAACTTGACGATTGCGCCATCGAGCGACCGGCTGACACTTCTCATGGCGAGTGGACCTCCACCATGGCCCTGAAGTCCGCCAAGCTGGCTCACTGTGCCCCGCGCAAGATCGCTGAGGCCGTCGTTGCCCATATGCCCGAGGACCCCGCGATCGAGAAGGTCGAGATCGCCGGTCCTGGCTTCATCAACTTCTATCTATCCGTCGCCGTCAAGAACGCCATCTTCGGCGAGGCCCGCGAGAAGGGTATGGACTTCGCCAAGTCTAACGTCGGTGGCGGCCTGAAGACCCAGGTCGAGTTCGTCTCCGCCAACCCCGTCGGCCCCATGCACATCGGCCATGGCCGCTGGGCCGCGCTGGGCGACTCCCTCTGCCGCGTTATGGACCACGCCGGTTACGACATTCAGCGTGAGTTCTACATCAATGACCACGGCTCTCAGATGAACACCTTCGGCAACTCCATCAGCATGCGCTATATGCAGCTTGCCGACATCATCGCCAAGCAGGGCGTGGATATCGACGAGGCTCATAAGCTGCTGATCGCCGACCGCGACGCCTTCGTTGCCGATGAGAACGACGAGCATCCCGAGACCCATCCGTACCAGGACAACTTTGCCGAAACCCTGGGCAAGGACTCCTACGGCGGCGACTACATCATCGATGAGGCTGCCGAGTTCTGGCGCACCGACGGCGACAAGTGGGTCGAGGCCGATCCGCAGGAGCGCATGGAGAGCTTCCGTGAGCGCGGCTATGTGAAGATGGTCGACAACATGCGTAACCTCTGCCACGCCGTCAACTGCGACTTCGACCGCTGGTACTCCGAGCGCTCGCTGTACGTGAAGGACACCGAGGGCGAGACCGCCGGCACTTCCGCCGTCGACCGCGCTTTTGAGAAGCTCGACAAGATGGGCTACCTCTACACCAAGGACGGCGCTTTGTGGTTCCGTTCCACCGACCTGGGCGACGACAAGGACCGCGTCCTGATCAAGTCCGACGGCGAGTACACCTACTTCGCCTCCGACGTTGCCTATCACTGGGATAAGTTCCAGCGCGTTGACCACGTCATCGACATCTGGGGTGCCGACCACCACGGCTACATCGAGCGCGTCCGCTGCGTCTGCGATGCCTTGGGTTACCCCGGCAAGTTCGAGGTTCTGCTGGGCCAGCTCGTCAACCTGCTGCGTAACGGCAAGCCCGTCCGTATGTCCAAGCGCAAGGGTACCATGGTGACCCTGCAGGAGCTCGTCGACGAGGTCGGCTCCGACGCCGCTCGCTACACGCTCATCTCCAAGAGCTCCAACCAGATGGTCGACTTCGATATCGAGGCCGTTAAGAAGCGCGATAACTCCAACCCGGTGTACTACGTGCAGTACGCTCACGCTCGCGTGTGCTCCATTCTGCGCCGTGCCGCTGACGTTACGCCCGAGCAGGCTGACGAGATGGGCATGAAGGCCGTCGCCGCCAAGGCCATCGGTGAGAACGTCGATTACTCGCTGCTGACCGACCCTACCGAGCTCGCCCTTTCGCGCAAGCTCAACGAGCTCACCGACCTCATCGCCAGCTGCGCTCGCGACCGCGCCCCGTTCCGTCTGACGCACTTTGCTGAGGAACTCGCCGGCGACTTCCACAGCTTCTACGCTGCCTGCCAGGTTCTGCCGAGCGAGGGCCGTCCCGTCGACCCCGAGCTTTCGTGTGCCCGTCTGGCCGCTTGCGATGCCGTCCGCGTGACGCTCGCCCTGGTGCTCACCCTTGTTGGCGTTTCCGCGCCCGAGCAGATGTAATCTGCGAGTCATTTGACCGTGTAGGTTCGGCTTTGCTGAGCCCTATAAGCCCGATCTCCATGCGGAGGTCGGGCTTTTTGCATAAACGCCGGCGTATTGACGAATTTGGGGCTGCTGGAAATACGAAACTATGCCGGTTTACTACGATGAATTGAGAAATGCCAACCACGCCGGCTTTTCGCTAAAAAGTGCAAGGCATCTACCTGCGGTTTTAGTTCAACAAGTTTCGGAGTGGTCGCGGTTGAGCGATTCATCGTAGTAAACCGCCATAGTTTTGGCGGAGGCAGTCAGATTTGTGGGCGGTAAACCAAAGAGTGTCCCTTTTGAATAGTCGTTTAAGAACGTCCCCAATGACTAAGTTGCAGGTGACGGCGGTTGTGTTACACTAACGCTGCGTATATGACGCAAATATCTCGATACAGATCAATGATGTCCGTCGGTATTTGACGGAACTAGACTGTTTAGCCGCCCTGAAGGTTTATGCAGGGAGCATGTGATCACAGGGCTTGAAAAGAAAGTTGAGCAAACACTGTGTCTGATCAACAGCAAGAAAACGAAATAACGACGACGCAAGCCGCTCCCGCTGCACCGGTTGCGTCGGACCAGGTCGCGGCGCCCGCGCAAGCCTCGGCTCCTGAGACGCCTAAGGCTGCTTCGACGCCTACGCCTGCAGCGGCTGAGAAGGCCGTGCCTGCAACTGGTGAGGAGGCTGCTCCGGCAAAGCCCAAGCGTACGCGCCGCACGACCAAGCCTGCTGCTGACGGCGAGGAGGTCACCAAGCCCAAGCGCCGTACTACGCGCACGACGCGCGCCAAGCGCACCGTTGCAGCTGACTCCTCGGCGCCGATTTCCGATGAGGTCGCGCAGGCACGTGCGTTGGCGCAGATTAGCGAGGCTCAGGTGGTGCGCGCCCGCCGTCGTGCTGCCGAGCGTGAGGCCGCGGCTCTGACCGAGCTTGCAGCCCCGTCTGTGCCCGAGACCCCTGCCGCCGACCAGCCGACCGAGAAGTCGGTACCGCGCACACGCCGTCGCACGGCTGCTAAGGCCGAGCGGGTTGCCGATCAGGTAACCCCCGAGCTCACCGAGGCTTCGGTCCGTTCCGCGGCAGGGGAGGGCACATCGCCTGCTGAGCCCGCTGCGCCTGTCGAGGCCAGCGAAGTTCCCGTTGTCGATCCGGCTTTGCGCCCGCACCGTCGCGGTCGCAAGCCCAAGGCCTTCGTCGAGGCCGAGAAGGCCGCAGCCGCAGCCGCCGCCGCTCGGGATGCTGCGGCGACCGCCGAGTCTGCAACCGCTGCCGACGCGCCCGTTCAGGATGCTACGACTTCCGAGGCCGCTCCCGCCGATGCCGAGCCCGCCGACGTCCGTCCCGGTCGCAGCCGTCGTACTGCTGCTAAGCGCACGTCCAAGGCCAAGGCTGCCAAGAAGGGTGCGTCCGAGGATTCCGCCGAGACGACCGCCGATGCTTCGATTGATGCCGCTGAGTCCCAGGACGTCGAACAGCCTGCGCCCGAGAAGCCCAAGCGCGGTCGTAAGAAGTCCGCTAAGTCCAAGGCGTCCGAGCGGCAGGCTGATGTCGAAGCGCAGGTCGATTCCGGCGCCGAGGCCAATGACGCCGCTGCGGCCAATGCCGACGCCGCCGCAACCGATGGCGCCGCGCCCGCCGAGGCCGAAGACGGCGCTCGCCCCAACCGTCGCCAGCACAAGCGCAATGACGACCGCAGCGACCGCAAGGACGAGCGCAACAACGACCGTCGTAACCGCCAGCGCGATCGCAAACAGCGCAACAAGGAGCGCAACGCCGCCACCACCGGCCTTAAGTCCCTAGAGACCATGAACCGGGCCCAGTCCCTTCTCTTTGAGACCGCCGCCGTCCTCAAGGCCAAGCCCGCCGAGCTGCGCGAGAAGGCCAAGGAGTTCGAGATTGAGACGACCGGCAAGAAGAAGGCCGAACTCGTCGAAGAGATCTACACCACCGCCGCGAAGGCCGAGGGCTTCCGCGACATCAAGGGCATCCTGCAGATTCGCCCGGATAGCTCCGGCATCATCCATGCTCACGGCTACATGAAGTCCAACGACGACGCCTTCGTGCCCGCCTACCTCATCCGCTCCGCGCGCCTGCGCACGGGCGACGTCATCGAGGGCTCGCTGCGTCCTTCGCGCGGCGGCGACAAGCGCGCCGGCCTCGCCAAGATCACGACCGTCAACGGTCTGGACCCCGAGCAGATTCGCAATCGCCCCAAGTTTGGTGACCTCACCCCGGTCTATCCCAACGAGCCGCTGCGCATGGAGCACGGCAAGGACTCCATTACCGGTCGCGCCATCGACATCGTGTCGCCGATCGGCAAGGGTCAGCGTGGCCTGATCGTGTCCCCGCCTAAGGCCGGCAAGACCACGATCCTCAAGAAGATCTGCCAGTCTATCTCGATTAACAACCCCGAGGTGCACCTCATCTGCCTGCTCGTCGACGAGCGCCCCGAAGAGGTCACCGATATGCAGCGTTCCATCAAGGGCGAGGTTGTGGCGTCGACCTTCGATATGCCCGCCGACAACCACACTCGTGTGGCAGAGCTCGTCATCGAGCGCGCCAAGCGCATCGTGGAGCTGGGTGGCGACGTCGTGGTGGTGCTCGACTCCATCACGCGTCTTGCCCGCGCCTACAACTTGGCGGCGCCCGCCTCGGGCCGCATCCTTTCGGGCGGCGTCGATTCGGCGGCACTGTATCCGCCCAAGCGCTTCCTGGGCGCAGCCCGCAATATCGAGAACGGTGGCTCGCTCACCATCCTGGCCTCTGCCCTCATCGACACCGGCTCCAAGATGGACGAAGTCATCTTTGAGGAGTTCAAGGGCACCGGCAACATGGAGCTTAAGCTCGACCGCGACCTGGCCGATCGCCGCATCTTCCCGGCTATCGACCCCGTTGCCTCCGGTACGCGTAACGAGGACCTGTTGGTTGACGAGCAGATGCGTCCGTTTGTCTTTGGCCTGCGTCGCATTCTTGCCGGCATGAACAACACCGAGCGCGCAGCCGCATCGTTTATCAAGGGTCTTAAGGGCACCAACACCAACCAGGAGTTCCTGGTGCGTTCGGCCAAAAAGCACAGCGACTACGAGCAGACGTTCTAGGTTGTCATCCACACGCAGCGATAGCCATCAATGCGATAAAGGGTCGGTGCTTTGAGCCTCGGCCCTTTTCCATATCGCCGCTCCGCGCTTATTTTTGACCACAAGACCGACGAGCAGCAGGTTTCCCGTTTCAATCCGACATCGTCGCTTGCAATCGACGGGGCGGTTTCGCATAATAGCTTTTAAGCTTCGCGACGGAAAACGCAGATGAAACGAACCATATACCGTTGCTTTGGGGCATAGCCCCGCTTCATCTTCTCTCGCGCAGCCAACTGAATGATGCGATTTGGGTGCTGGAAGATGGGGAGAGCTCATGGCTTCTTCTGATGCAACACAACGAGCAGTTCTTGCCGGACTTTCGTGCGGGATCGGCCTTGCCGCTCCCGTGGTTATGTATGCCGCGACGCTGCCGTTTTCGTCTGTGAACGAGACGGTCGTGGCGGGTGCGGTTCCCTTCGCCGTGGGCGCGGTGGCGGGCGTGGGTATCTATGCCGCCTCGCTGGGTATCTCCGAGTATCGTACGCAGCGTGAAGAGCGTCTGTTCCAGCCCGATGCCATGGGCGGTGCCGCCAATCTCAATCAGCATCAAAGCGAGTTCAAGACCGCCTCGATTCCAGCTCAGCAGCAGGATGCGACTCCTTACGCTGCGGCTTCTGCTTCTCAGGCTCAGGCGGAGCAGTCTACCTCGGCATTCCTTTCCGGCCTGACCGGTGCGTTCCAGCGCCGTCATGCCGATGATGGTGTCCCTACCATCGCTCGAGCCGCAGATGCTATGGACGAGGACGAGGCTTGGTCTATGATCGACAGCATGCTCGACGACGATTCGCCGGTGGGCTGCGACCCTGCACGCTCGCGCGACGTCTATCAAGTCGCCATCGACGAGCTCACCAACGGCGGGCAGACCGGCTCCCTCAATCGCGACGACATCGCCGCCGCGGCGCGTGCCGTGTCGGGCTCCCAGGCCGCCCCTGCGGGCAGCACGGCGGCTTTCGTGGCACTCGTTGCCAACGCGGCAGCCAATAACGCCTACAACGCTACCTCGGCGGACGCGAACGCTTTTGCCGATAATTCGTACATTGATGAAGCCATGACCGCGGACGAGGAGGCCGTTGCCGCCCGCCGTGCCGCCGAGAGCTCGCTTTGGGGCGCTCCTGCCCAGCAGCAGGCGGCTGAGGCTGCGCCGTACAATGCAAACCTCGCCAGCATGCCTATCATCTCCGGTGCCGCGGACATCGATCTCGATGACCTCGATGAGCCTGCAGCCATCACCGCATCTATTGAAGCCCAAGATCGCATCGACACCGGCGACCTTCCGGACGCCTCGCTCGAGGTTGATGTCCCCATGGCCGATTACTCGGGCCACGAGGACATGTGGGCCGCCGCCACCGCGATTCTGGATGAGATTGACGAGCCCGCTCCTGTTGCAGCCCCCGCTCCCGTCGCTGCCCCTCAGCCTGCTGCCCCCGCCTATGTCGGCCGTCACAGCGCTGTGTTCCCCGAGGATACCGCCCGTATCTCACGCGAGAGCATCGAGCGGGCCGAGGCTATTGCCGCCGGCATTATGGAAAATCGTCGTCACGAGCGCGTCAATCAGATCCTCGAGGAAGAGATTGAGCGCCTGCAGTCCTCTACCGCCAAGCGGACGGGCCGTGCCTATCTGAGCGTTATCGAGGGCGGTACCGCCAGCTTCGCGCCGCTCCGCGCGGAGGCATAACTTCTGCATGGTTAAGATCAATCGAAAATGGGCGGTCGCGACCTGCCTGATGGCGCTCTTGATCTGGGGCAATTCGCTGGTTCCTGGCTCGGGGTCGGGCTCGCTGAGCCTAACGGTCATGGAAGCTATCCGCTGTTTCCTGCACGGCGTGGGACTTCCATATGAATGGGTGACCAACTTTGTTGTTCGCAAGTGCGCGCATTTTACCGAGTATATGGTGCTCGGCATTCTGGCAACGCACGCCTTTGATTTTGAGGGCCGGCGCACCTTTGACGTGCTGCTGCCCACGGCGGTGTTCCTGCTGCTGATTCCCTCGATCGACGAGACGATTCAGCTCTTTGTGCCGGGACGCGCCGGCATGATCACCGATGTGATGATCGACTGCTGTGGAGCGGCAACGGGCGTTGTGCTCCGATATCTCTTACGGTCGCTGATGTACGCCAAAAAGGCCGCCTAGGACGTATTGTTTGGTCCTAGGCGGCTTTTTTTATTTGAGGGCTTATATGGGGCGTGGTGGCGTCGTTCCGTAGGTTGGATTTGCCGAGCGCGCCACGCCCTGTGGGTGCGTCTGCTACTGAAGCGCCTGTGCGCCCAGGGCCAGGCAGCCCATGATGCCCTGCTTGCCCTCGAGGCTGTTGTTGACAATGTAGGTGTCGATATCGTTGACCTCGGGCGTGACGATGTAGCTGTTGAGCATCTCGGCGCACTTTTTGCGCGCGAGCGGCACGATGGGGGCGTGGTCGGCCACGCCGCCGCCGATGATGATCTTTTGCGGCGCGTAGCACAGCGTGTAGGTCATGAGCGCCTGTGCCAGATAGCCGGCGAGCAGGTCCATGGCCTCCGGGTCATCGGCCATGTCTCCGGCACTCTTGCCATTCCAGCGCTTTTTAATGCCGGGGCCTGCGATGAGGCCCTCGAGGCAGTTGTCGTGGAAGGGGCAGGCGCTATGCTCGCCGATGGTGTCGCGCGGGTCGCGCGTGACCAGGATATGGCCGGCCTCGGGATGCATCATGCCGTGTACGAGCTTGCCGCCCGATAGCACGCCGGCGCCCACGCCGGTGCCGATGGTCAGGTAGATCACGTCTGTGAGGCCCTGGGCGCAACCAAAGGTGACCTCGCCCAGGCAGGCGACGTTGACGTCGGTGTCGTAGCCGCAGGGAATATTGAGCTCGTTTTGAATGGTGCCCAGCAGATCGAAGTAGCGCCATGCCGTCTTGGGGGTCTCCAAGATCTTGCCGTACTGGGGTGAGGCGGGGTTGACCGCGGTGGGGCCAAAGGCGCCGATTCCGAGCGCGGCGATGCCCTTGTTCGCAAACCACGCGTTGACGGCCTCAACGGTCTCCTGCGGGGTCGTGGTCGCGATCTGCTCACGTTCCAGGACCGTACCGTCTGCATAGCCCGTGGCGCAGACCATCTTGGTGCCGCCGGCCTCGAGCGCTCCGATAAGCTGCTGCTCTGCCATAGTATTCCTCTCTGGGACGAGTTGCTCCGTGACTAAAGTATAGTGCGCTAAACCATTTAAGAAAGCGCTATAAAAAGAAGCCCCGCAACTCGGCGGTGCGGGGCTTCTTTGGTTGCTTTAGTTGCCGGGCCGTCCTTACCCGCGCGGCTTGATTTTATCACGTAGCGATTTGAGGTTCTCCAGCGCCGCGTTGAGCGTCTCGTCACGCTTGGCAAAGTGGAAACGGATCAGATGGTTGACGGGCTCGCGGAAGAAGCTCGAGCCGGGCACGGCGCCCACGCCCACCTTTGAGGCCAGGTCCTCGCAGAACTCGAGGTCGCTGTCGTAGCCAAACTCCGAGATATCCATCATCACATAGTAGGCGCCCTGCGGCACGTTGTGCTCAAGACCGAGACTGTCGAGCCCCTGGCAGAACAGGTCGCGCTTGGCGGTATAGTGGTCAAGGACCTCATCGTAATAGCTGTCGTCGAAGTTGAGGGCGGTGACGACGGCTTCCTGCAGGGGAGCGGCGGCACCCACGGTGAGGAAGTCGTGGACCTTTTTGGCGTTCTCCACCACCTCCGCCGGACCAATGAGCCAGCCCAGCCGCCAGCCGGTGATGGAGTAGGTTTTGGACAACGAGCTGCAGGAGATGGTGCGCTGCCACATGCCGGGCAGGGTAGCAAAATAGGTGTGCTGGTAGGGCGCATAGACGATGTGCTCGTACACTTCATCGGTGATAACGTAGGCATCGTACTTTTCGGCCATGTCGGCAATCAGTTCCAGCTCTGCGCGGGTGAACACCTTGCCGCAGGGGTTGGAGGGGTTGCAGAGAATCAGCGCCTTGGGGTGCTGGCGGAACGCGGCTTCCAGCTCGTCCACATTAAAGTTGAACAGCGGGGGATGCAGCGGAACATAGATCGGCTCGGCACCGGAAAGGATGGTGTCGGCACCGTAATTTTCATAAAAAGGCGAAAAGACAATGACTTTATCGCCGGGGTTGGCAACGGTCATCATGGCGGCCATCATGGCCTCGGTACTGCCGCAGGTGGTCACAATCTCGGTGTTGGGGTCGATCTGCCGCCCCATCAGGCGGGACTGCTTTTCGGCCAGTGCTTCGCGGAAGTTCTGCGCGCCCCAGGTGATGGAATACTGGTGGAAGTTTTCGTGCGATACTTCGGCCAGGCGGTCCAGAATCGCAGACGGCGGGTTGAAATCCGGATAACCCTGGGAAAGATTGATGGCACCGTACTTAGCGCTGACGCGGGTCATGCGGCGGATAACGGAATCGGTAAAATGTTCCGTGCGGGTGGATAACGGCTGCATATACATTCCCTCTCTCGATAAAACTAAGGCAACACCGCACAATTCCCGCCTTGCGGCTTAAGCACCGCTCCGGCAGCT
>OHZK01001186.1_pt1 | contig 10377 bp, 7 predicted proteins | sample 1580401 | NCBI WGS metagenome assembly OHZK01 (sample SAMEA3882530, study PRJEB24775) | human gut metagenome | biome: human-associated habitat; feature: intestine environment; material: feces | place: Netherlands | collected 2009/2010
GCCCGGGTGCATCTTTACGGATGTTTCCGGCGTCAAGACCGGCCTTGTGGAGCCGGTGCAGGCGCTGTGCCCGGCGGGGGTGGAATTCATTGCCAGCCACCCCATGGCAGGCCGCGAGACTTCCAGCGTGGAGCACGCCGCCGAGGTGAATTTTGCCCCGGCAAACTTCATCATCACTCCCACCGAAAAGAACACCCCGGCGGGCATCCAGTGGGCAAGGGAGCTTGCCGAGGTGCTGGGCTTCAAGCATATCTGCACCCTGACCGTGCAGGAGCACGACCGGATGATCGGCTATGTCAGCCAGCTGTGCCACGCCATTGCCGTAAGCCTGATGTGCGCCAACGACAACTCCTCGCTGTGCGAATACACCGGCGACTCCTTCCGCGACCTGACCCGCATTGCACGCATCAACGATAAAATGTGGGCAGAGCTGTTTTTGTGGAACAAACAGAACTTGATCAGCGAGATCGACCAGTTCGATGCTGCGCTGCAGCAGATGCGCGCTGCCCTTGTGGCCGACGACCGGAACAAGCTGGAAGAGATGTTCCGTCTTTCCACCCAGCGCCGCGCGGCGTTCGACAAAAAACTGCCCGAATAAACCGGAGGTGCTCCCATGCCCAAGCAGGAAGGCCAGAAATCCAAGCTTTTGACCCTTTTGCGTATTCTGGAACAAAAGACCGACGAAGAACACCTGCTCAATGTACCGCAGCTGGTAGAGCTGCTGGAACAGCAGGACATTCTTGCCGAGCGCGAAAGCATCTACAGCGATATCGACACCCTGCGCAGTCTGGGGTATGACATCCAGCTGCGGCGCGGGCGCGGCGGCGGCTACTATATGACCGAGGCTCCGTTTGAACTTGCCGAGCTCAAGCTGCTCGTCGATGCCGTCTACGCCAGCAAATTCATCACGGCGCGCAAATCCAAAATCCTGATCGACAAGCTCGGCCAGTTCACCTCCACATACCGGCAGGAGGAGCTGGACCGTAAGGTACTGGTCAGCGGGCGTATCAAGAGCACCGACGAGAAGATTCTGTACACCGTCGATGCGCTGCACGCCGCCATCACGGCAGGGGAGCAGGTCACCTTCAAATACTGCGACTGGAACCTGCAAAAGCGGATGGTCCCGCGCCACGACGGCCAGCTCTACCGCGTCAGCCCGTGGGTGCTCGTGTGGGAGAACGGCAACTATTATCTGATCGCCTACACCGAGGGGCGGCTCAAGCACTACCGCGTCGACAAGATGCAGAACGTTCACCAGCTGCCCGACACGACCCGCGAGGGTGCCGGGGAATACGCCAATTTCGACGTCAATACGTATATGCAGCAGATGTTCGGCATGTTTAACGGCCCGCTCAAGCGGGTAACGCTGCAATGCGAGAACCGCTTTGCCGGGGCGATGATCGACCGGTTCGGCACCGCGCCGATCCTGACGCCCTGCGCCGACGGCGAGCACTTTACGATGACCGCCGAGATTCAGGTCAGCCCGCAGTTCTTCGGCTGGGTGGCCGGGTTCGGCACCGGCGTCGTCGTCTCCGGCCCGCCGGAGGTCCGCGCCGAAATGAAGAAAACGCTGGATCAGCTGCAGGAGCTTTACCGCTGATTTGCAATACCGGCGTAAATATGGTAAAATAGATTGTTTAAATCTATCACCGTAGGGAGGGCATCACCTCTTGCTGGAAAAGAACCAACGCTTCAAAAGCCTTTTGTATGTGCTGGCGGACGCGGCACTGCTTTTCATCGGCTTTTTGCTTGCCAACTATATCCGTTTCAATTACGTCCGCTACTTTGAGCCGGGCGGCGCAGGGCCTGCGCTGGCCGTGGCCCGGGACCCGCGCAACATCATTGCCGGGCTGGCCACGTCGCTGGTGCTTGTGCTCATCTACTGGGTCGCCGGTATCTACAGCACCACGCGGCTGCGCGGCCTGGCCGAGCGCTGCACCAAGATTGCCGTCATCAACGCGGCGGGACTGCTGATCTTCATTGGTGCTTTGTATCTGATGCACCTGGACGACTACTCCCGTATCGTACTGGCGCTGTTCTACATCCTCGGCACGGCAGGCGTCGTGATCGAGCGTATGATCCTGCGCTGGGTAGACCGCGCCCGCCGCCGCAAGGGGCTGGGTCTGCGTCATATCCTGCTGGTGGGCGGCGGTAAATCCGCCGCGCTCTATCTGCGCGCGCTCGAGCACAACCCCTACTACGGCTTTGTCGTGGACGGCTATCTGGCCGGAATCGAAGAACCGGGTCTTGGTGTGCGCTACATGGGCAGCTATGATGCGCTGTCCGCCCGGCTCGACGAGATTGCCGTCGATGAGGTCGTCGTAGCGCTGGAGGCTGACGAGATCGAATTGCTGCCCCATGTTTTTGCCGCCTGCGACAAAAACGGCGTGCGCATCACGATGGTACCGTTCTACAGCGACTATCTGCCCGCCCGGCCCACCATTGACGTGCTGGACGAGTGCAAGCTCATCAATGTGCGGCAGACGCCGTTTGACAATCTGCTCAACGCCGCTGTCAAGCGCGGGCTTGATATTATCGGCAGCCTGATCCTGATCATTCTGACCAGTCCGGTCATGCTGGTCACGGCCATCGGCGTCAAGCTGTCCAGCCCCGGGCCGGTCATCTTCAGGCAGGAGCGCATCGGCCTGAACAAAAAGCCCTTCATGATGTACAAGTTCCGCTCGATGCGGGTCAATGTGCAGCAGGAGACCGGCTGGTCCACCGACTGCGACCCGCGCAAGACCCACTTCGGCAGCTTTATCCGCAAGTTCAGCTTGGACGAGCTGCCCCAGTTCTTCAACGTGCTGAAAGGGGATATGTCCCTCGTCGGGCCGCGGCCCGAGGTGCCCTACCATGTGGAGCATTTTAAAGAGGAGATCCCGCGCTACCTTGTGCGCCAGCAGGTCCGCCCCGGCTGCACGGGCTGGGCGCAGATCCACGGCCTGCGCGGCGACACCGACATTGCCGAGCGCATCCGCTACGACATCTGGTACATCGAAAACTGGACCGTGGCGCTGGACATCAAGATCATCTTCCGCACCGTGTTCGGCGGCAAGATGGTCAACGACGAAAAACTACAATAACGCCCTGTGCGTTACCGGACGGGAGTGTCTGTAATGAGCAAAAAGGAGCCCAAGGTCGCCATCGTTCACGACTGGCTTGTCGGCTACGCCGGCGGGGACCGCGTTGTGGACGCCATGAAGCGCGTTTTCCCCGATGCCGTCATCTACACCCTTGTGTACGACCCCAAAAACATGCCCGAGCACTTTAAAAGCTATGACATCCGCACAAGCTGGTTCCAGAAGGTGCCCTTCTCCAACAGGCTGTACAAGGCCATGCTGCCGCTGATGCCCCGCGCGTTTGAGGCGTTCGACCTGACCGAGTACGATCTGGTGCTGTCGTCGTCCTCCTCCTGTTCCAAAGGCGTCATCACCCGCCCGGATGCCGTACACATCTGCTACTGCCACACGCCGATCCGTTATGTGTGGGATTTTTACTACACCTACCGCGCCAACGCCAACTGGCTGGCGAAGCTCGTCATGCCCGGCCAGATGCACAAAATGCGCATCTGGGACAAGTGCGCCGCGGACCGTGTGGATTATTTCATCGCCAACTCGCATTATATCGCCCAGCGCATCAAAAAATATTACCGGCGTGACAGCGATGTCATTTACCCCTGCTGCCACATCAACGAGTCGCCTTTTGTCGAAAAGGAGGACTTCTACCTGACCGTGGGCCGTCTGACCTGGTACAAGCGCGTGGATCTGGCCGTGCAGGCCTGCACGCGCCTTAACAAGCGCCTCGTCGTCATCGGCGGCGGGGGAGAGCTGGACAAGCTCAGGACCATGGCCGGGCCGACCATCGAGTTCAAGGGCGGCGGTCTGTCCGACGAAGAAGTGCGCAGCTACTACCTGCGCGCGAAGGGCTTTCTTTTCCCGGGTGAAGAGGACTTTGGCATCACCCCCGTCGAGGCCCAGAGCGCGGGCACGCCGGTGCTGGCCTATGGCCGCGGCGGCGCGTGCGAGAGCGTGCTGCCCGGCAGGACCGGCTACTGGTTTAAAGAGCAGACCGTCGAGAGCCTGGCCGACTGCATCGAACGGTTTGAGCGCGACGGCGTGGCCTGTTCCAAAGAGGAAATCCGTGAGCACAGCCGCTCCTTCAGCGAGGAACGCTTTGAGCGCGAGCTGAAGGAATACTGCCTGCGCCGCATGGCCGACTGGCAGCAGGAACTGCTCGACTGTTCCCACTGGGAGAAGGAGGAACTGGATTGAACCCTATCGTCATCAACGGCACGGTACTGTGTGACAATATCACCGGCATCCCGCGCTATGTCTATGAGAATGTCGTCCGGCTGGACAAGCTGATCGAGGGCACCGGCCTGGACGTCCGCATTGCCTACCGCGACGACGGGCGGCCCATCCATCTGCCGGAGCTGAAAAACATCCGGCTGGTGCCGCTCAAGTCCATCCCGTATTTTTACAATCTGGCCGTGCTGCCCGCCTACCTGCGCCGCACCCGTGCGTTTTACGTGGGCCTTGCCAGCGATATGCTGCTGACCCGCCGCAGCGTCGTGGTGCTGCACGACATCCGCCCGCTGGTCATGGATACCGACAAGGGCTTTTTCCGCTTCAAGTTCTGGGTACACTGCCTGTCCACCAAATGGTTCGCCCAGCGGGTGTTCACGGTCAGCGACAACCAGCGGCACCTCATCAGCGAGAAGCTCGGCATACCGCTGGACAAGATCGGCATCACCTACAACGGCTGGGAGCACATGAAGAACGTCACCCCCGACGAGAGCATTTTTGACAAGATGCCCGGCATCAAAAAAGGGGAGTACTTCTACGCCCTCGGCAGTCTGGCAAAGCATAAAAACTTCAAGTGGATCCGAGAGGTCGCCCGCCGCAGCCCCGACAAGACGTTTGTCGTCGCGGGCGGCAAGGACCTGCGTGCCTTTGGCGACGACGCCGAGGCGAAGGACACCCACAATGTGTTCTACCCGGGCTATGTGTCCGATGCCGAGAACGCCGCGCTGATGAAGCACTGCAAGCTGTTTTTGCACCCCGCCGTGTTCGAGGGCTTTGGCATCCCGCCGCTGGAGGCGCTGGCCCTGGGCGCGCCGGTCGCGCTGGCCAACGCCACCTGCCTGCCCGAGCTGTACGGCGATACGGCGCGGTATTTTGACCCGTATGATTATGATGTGGATCTTGACGCGCTGGCCGCCCAGCCCGTGGCCGCGCCCGACGAGGTCCTGAAAAGGTACAGCTGGGACAAGACCGCCGCGTTCTGGCTGCACGAGATGGAGAAGTACGCGAATCAGTAACAGCATAAACCATAAACTAGGAGAACTCCTATGAAATTTATTTCTCCCCCATCCAAAGGGACTTCACTTACATTCAAGTGCAAAGTCGGTATCACTGTTATTTGGCTGCTTTTGGGGGCTGTTTTAGGCTATTTGTTCTTAGTTATTGCGTTCTGCCTGCCCACTAATCGTATGCGCAGTCACTTAGAGAGCACACCTGATGTTTTTTATAACGGTTCTGTTGCCCTCGTAAAGGATGATTTAGCTACACATTTGGATTACTTAACAGAAGCAACTATTTTATCCGAAGCTATCTATGATGGAAATGAAAGTCCTTTTGTGAAGGCTGCCGCCATTTATTCCGTCCTTCCACCAGAGGGAGATGAAAATTGGTCCTATCGAAAGCTAATTTCTTCACTCAGTGCAACCAACGAATCTGCCCACGGCCCATATGATCGTTATTGGCAGGGTCAGTTGGCCATTTTGAGACCACTTCTTCTGTTGCTGGATTACAAAGATATCTTACGCTTGAATACGCTTGTTCAGCTTTTCTTAATGTTATGGATTGCTCATCTGTTATCCTGTCATTCATTAACTCACCTTCTTTTTCCTCTGGCACTAATGTTCTGCTCTTTAACCCCGATAGCTACAGGCATCTGCCTTCAATATACTCCGTGTTTTCTCATTATGGCTATTGGCTGTGTTGTTCTTCTACGCCATACAAATATAATAAATAAATTTAATTGGTTGTTTTTCTTATCACTTGGCATGGCAACAAGTTATTTTGATTTTCTGACATATCCGCTTGTTACCTTAGGAATCCCCCTCATTCTGTATTTACAGTTAGAGACAAGTTCTCCTTCTCAACGTTTTTTCCAAATTACAACTTGCTCTTTATCGTGGGGCATTGGTTATATTGGTTTCTGGGCAGAAAAATGGTTGCTTGGTTCTGTCATCTTGCAGGAAAACCTCTTTTCTGAAGCATATAACAGCATTATTCTCCGTTCTTCTCATGAAACACTGGGGCAAACCATAACCTATATGGCTACCCTAAAAAACAATCTTCAGGCATACGATTTACGTACGTGGAAAATTCTGTGGCTTCTTCTTTTCTTAGTTACTATCGTATTGGCTTTACACCGCCATTGTTTGACTTTGCATAATATTTTAGCTTTCTCCCCTTTATGCTTAGTTGCTTGTATGCCTTTTGTGTGGTACTATTTTACACAGAATCACTCCTATATTCACTTCGGTTTCACACATCGTGAACTCTCTATTACATTTTTCGCACTTAGCTGTTTTCTGGTTCAGCTTTGTAATTCAGCTCATATCGAACCCAAGCAAAAAATATAGACTCTGCAACAACTTCACCGATGGAACCGCTGCACTAGCCATATAGCCTGTTGCCACCCTTGATGCAGTGCTGGAAAAGTACAGCTGGAACCGCATCGCCAATTTCTGGCTGCACGAGATGGAGAAGTATGCAAAGCAGTGAAGCGGTAGCTCCCGCAGGGTAAGGCCCCTCAGGCCTCGCAAGCTCGGCCAGCTCCCCACCCTGTGGGGCGCCTTTCACGGGCGTACGCCCGAAAAAAGCCTCCCCTTTCAGGGGAGGTGGTCGAGCGCCAGCGATGACCGGAAGGGCTCTGGCCATTTCCCGCTGCCACATCACCCATCCCACAAAAGGAGGAGCATTATTCTTATGTTTATTATAATCACCCTGCTCCTCACCGTGCTCGTCTCCGGCATCTTCGGTGCGGTTCCTGCGGTAGTATCCCGCCGCAGGGTTTCCCGCCGCGACGCTGCTTGGGCTGCCGGGCTCTGGCTGGCCGTCTGGGTGTTCGCTCTGTGCGCCTACCACCGCCCCGGACTGACCGTCGGCTTCCACGCGTTCCGGCTCGTCGCCCTCACCGCCATGACCGGCTGGGCGGGGCTTGTCACCGCCGGGCTGCGCAGCCTCGGGCGCAAAGGGTTAAAGGCCGTCGTCCCGCTGCTGGCCGTCACGGCGCTGGGGCTGGAGGTGTTCGTCGGCAATGTGGCCTACTTCAACACCCACAGCTACACACCGTTTCAGCTCGTCGATTACCTTGACGACAACATCAACGTCGGGCGCGGCGTCAGCACGATCTCGCTCGACGAGGGCCGCACCTATCTGCGGTTCCTCGACATTGACCAGCCCATCTACAACCTGCGGTTTGACGGTCTGGTCAGCGACGACACCGAGCCGCTCCACGCCGACAGCGCCGTGATCTTCACCATTGAGGGCACCGACGCCGCCAACACCGAGCTGACCCGCTTCGGCAGCTGGCAGGTGGGGCTGCAGGCCCCGCGCACCCAGGTCATCAGCCTGGACCTGACCGGCTCCGTCGGGATGCTGACGCTGACCGCTGCCGGGTACAGCTCCACCTACGCGCAGTTCCCGGTGGCGCTGACCTTCCGCGGCATCACGGCCAACGCGCCGCGCGCGCTGGATTTCTCGATTTTGCGCTTCTGCGCGGTATTTCTGGCGCTGCTGGCCGTCTACGGCCTGCGCCCGGCCAGCGGGCTGTGGCACCGCCGCTGGCTGGCGGGCAACGTCTGTGACCGCGCCGCAGCCGCCGTGCTGGGCCTTGTGCTGGCTGCCTTCGTCGTGGTCATCCCGTTCTGGGAGCCGAGCAACACCGGCCTTGCCACAAAAGATTACAACACCGCGTTCTGGGACGGAGAGAGCACGGTCAGCTTCGTCTACCAGCAGTACGGCGCGCTGGCGCACAGCCTGCTGAACGGGCGCCTTGACCTGGAGGCCGACCCGCCCGCCGAGCTGCTGGCGCTGGACAACCCCTACGATGCCGGGGCGCGCGACGCCGCGCAAATCAACGACATCCACTGGGACCACGCCTTTTACAATGGGCGCTACTACGTCTATTTTGGCATTGTACCGTGTCTTTTGTTCCAGCTGCCGTTTGAGGCACTGACCGGCATCCAGAACCTGGCCTATGCGCCCTGCATGGTCCTGCTGGGGCTGATCTTCCTCGCCGCCTGCTTCGGCGTCGTCGGGCAGGCCGTGCGCCGGTGGTTCCCGCAGGCGTCCGCCGCAGCGTACCTGCTGGCCGTGGCCGCCGTAGCGCTGGGCAGTCAGTTCTACTATCTGTTGCTGCGCCCCTACATTTATGAATATGCCATCCTCTGCGGTGCGGCGCTGCTGATGCTGGGGCTTTGGCTCTGGCTCTCCGCCGCCAGCACGCCGGTGGAAAAGCGCGGTGCGCTGGTCGTCAAGCTCGTCTTCGGCAGCCTCTGCGTGGCGCTCGTCGCCGGGTGCCGCCCCCAGATGGAGCTGTTTGCGTTTTTGGCCGTGCCCATCTTCTGGCCGCGGTACATCGGGCAGAAGCGGCTGCGCAGCCGCGCCGGGGCAGGGGAGGCCGCCGCGTTTCTGCTGCCGGTGGTGCTGGTCGCTGCCGGGCTCATGTGGTACAACGCTGCGCGGTTCGGCTCGCCCTTTGACTTTGGCGCCAACTACAACCTGACCGGCAACGATATGACCCAGCGCGGCTTCAACGCCGTGCGCATCGGCCCGGCTGTGTTCACGAGTCTGTTCGAGCTGCCCAGCTGGCAGGGTGTTTTCCCGTTCCTGCGGGAGACCGACGTCCAGACGAACGCCGTCATCCGCACGATCAGCGAGAAGTTCACGGGCGGCATTCTGGCCGCCACGCCGTACCTGTGGGTGCTGGCGCTGCCGCTGCTTCCCGCGTTCCGCCACTGTCTGCACCGCCGCCGTGTCACCGCCTGTGTGGTCTACGGCAGCCCGGCCGTCATGGTCGTCATGACCGTTGTTGACTGCGAGATGGCCGGGGTGCTCTACCGTTATCTAATGGATTACAGCCCCGTGCTGCTGCTTGGTGCGGCGCTGTGCTGGTTCTGCGCCGAGGGCGCACTCTCCCGCCGCGCAGCGCTGGGGGAGGGCACTGCCGCTGCGGCGCTGCCCGCACTGCGCACCGTCATGGCCGCCGCTGTGGCATATACCGCCATCTACCGCTTCTGCACGCTCTTCGCCATGGAGCCGTATCTGCAGGGCATGAATCCTTCCCTTTACTACACCGTCAGCCGCCTTGTTCAATTCTGGATGTAAAATCCGCCCGGAGGTCCTGTTATTATGGATAAAATCGCCGTTCTGATTCCCTGCTACAACGAGTCCAAGACTGTCGAGAAGGTCGTCTCGGATTTCCGCCGCGTCCTGCCCGACGCCACCGTCTACGTCTACGACAACAATTCCACCGACGGCACTGCCGAGCTGGCCGCCGGAGCCGGGGCCGTTGTCCGCCACGAGTACCAGCAGGGCAAGGGCAATGTCATGCGCCGCATGTTCCGCGAGATCGACGCAGAGGCGTACATTCTTGTGGACGGCGACGACACCTACCCTGCGGAGGCCGCGCCCGAGATGGTCGCTGCCGTGACCGGGCGCCAGGCCGACATGGTCGTCGGTGACCGCCTGTCCAGCACCTACTACACCCAGAACAAGCGCCCGTTCCACAACTTCGGCAACGATCTGGTGCGGTTCTGCACAAATCACTTGTTTGGCGGCAAGATCAAGGACATTATGACCGGCTACCGCGCGTTCAGCTACCAGTTCGTCAAGACCTATCCCGTGCTGTCCCGCGGGTTTGAGATCGAGACCGAGATGACGATCCACGCCCTGCAGCGCAACATGCAGGTCGAAAACGTTGTCATTGACTACCGTGACCGTCCGGAAGGGTCGGAGAGCAAGCTGAACACCTACTCCGACGGCTTTAAAGTATTGGGCACGATTGCACGGCTGTTCAAGAACTACCGCCCGTTCAGCTTTTTCGGCATTCTGGCCGCGATCCTGGCCGTGTTCGGCATCGGCTTTATGATCCCGGTGCTGGGCGAGTATTTCCGGACCGGCCTTGTGCCGCGCTTCCCGACTTTGATCGTCTGCTGCTTTGTGCTGGTGGCGGCGCTGCTGCTGTTTATCTCGGGCATCATCCTCTCGAGCCAGCTTGCCAAGGATGCCCGCGACTTTGAGTTCCAGCTGCAGACCGTGCATCATTGGCACAGTGAAAAGAAATAAGCCTTCCCCCCCCCCC
>OHZK01001192.1_pt1 | contig 10336 bp, 6 predicted proteins | sample 1580401 | NCBI WGS metagenome assembly OHZK01 (sample SAMEA3882530, study PRJEB24775) | human gut metagenome | biome: human-associated habitat; feature: intestine environment; material: feces | place: Netherlands | collected 2009/2010
CCTCCATGCTCATGCCGGTGACCTCGCGCAGGATATAGATCGCCACGCGGCGGGCGGATGCAACGTTGGCGTTCCGCTTGGTGCCCCGGATGTCGGCAGGGGAGACGTTGAAGGTGCGGGAGACCTCGCCCACGATCTTCTCGATGGTCACGGGTACGGGCTGGGTCTCGTTGAGGATGTCCTTGATGGCATTCTGTGCCACGCTGATGACAGGCTGGATGCCCTCCAGCATGTAGTAGGCGTTCAGCTTTTTCACTGCGCCCTCCAGCTGGCGGATGTTGTTCTTCAGGTGGTTGGCGATGAATTCCGCCACGTCCTCGGGCAGATCCAGATGGAGCAGCTCGGCCTTGCGCTTGACGATGGCCACGCGGGTCTCGAAATCAGGCGGCTGGACATCGGCGGTCAGGCCCCACTCAAAGCGGGTACGCAGGCGCTCTTCCAGGCTCTTGATCTCCTTGGCCGGGCGATCAGAGGCAATCACGATCTGCTTGTGGGCATCGTGCAGGGAGTTGAAGGTGTGGAAAAACTCCTCCTGGGTGGATTCCTTGCCGGCGATGAACTGGATATCGTCCACCAGCAGCAGGTCGGCCACGCGGTACTTCATCCGGAAGTCCTCGGTGCTGCCGGCGCGGATGGCGGCGATCAGCTCGTTGGTGAACTGCTCGCAGGTAACGTACATGATGACGAAATCGGGGTGGGTGCGCTTGATCTCGGTCTGGATGGCCGTGAGCAGATGGGTCTTGCCCAGACCGGAGCCGCCGTAGATGAACAGCGGGTTATAGGCTCCGGAGGGGTTGGCCGCAACCGCCTGCGCCGCAGCAAACGCAAACTGGTTGGAGGGACCCTTGATGAAGTTCTCGAAGGTGAACTCGTAATTGCCCTGGGGCGAGGCGGGGTTTGCCTCGTACTGCTGGGCCAGCACTACTTCGTGGGGCGGGGTGCTGGGCACCACAAGGGTGATGTCCACATCAAAGCCCAGCACGGACTTGAAGGCCTCCTTGAGCAGGCCGAGGTACCGGTCGGTGACGATCTTGCAGATAAAATCGTTGCGCACCGACAGGGTGATATGGCTGGAGTCCTCAAAGCTGATGGGCTCCAACCCGTCGATATAGAGATTGTACGTTGGCTCGGCCATCTGCGCCTTGCAGTACATCTGGGCCGCTTCTAAAACGTCCTTGAAAGAATCCATAAAACATCCACTCCATTGAATTGGTCGAAGTTTTCAACAATGCTGCTGATACCCCGTTAGTATACCACAAAAATCTCCCTGCGTCTATATTCTATAATGTAATTTATAATACATAAGAAAAGACGCTCCATCGTGACCTCGCGGCTCTTGTGTCCAAGGCGGTTTTTGGCCACAAGATATGGTGGAAGAAAAGTTTTCCACGGAGAACCGGTGAAAAAGTTGAAAGCTTTTTCACAAAGAAATTTGAAAAAAGTTTGCTGGAAAGTGAAAAAAATGCTTGACAGAAGGGGATAGTGTGCGATATACTGTTGAATTGCAAGCCTGTCCCCAATTTGGGACCAGAAATACCCCATTACCGGGGACGAGTTTTTACGGAGGATACAACCATGAAGAGAACTTTTCAGCCCAAGAAGCGTCATCGCAAGGAAGTTCATGGCTTTCTGACCCGCATGAGCACCAAGAACGGCCGCAAGGTCATCAATGCTCGCCGTGCTAAGGGCCGCAAGAGCCTGACCGTCTGATCCCGTTTTGCCAGGGATCCGGCGCAGAATTGAACATGCGCACAAAAGACTGCTGATCCAGAATTGGCGGTCTTTTTCTTATTTTGGACGTTCTGCGCGCGGAATGACTAAAAATTTGGCAAAAGATTTGGCACAAAAAACGCCCGGACAGCCTTTTCATGTCGGCGTTTTTTTGCTATACTGAATTTTGAACTTTGCCTTTAGGGAAGTTCTGCGATTTTTTAACCGAAAAGGAGGCGACGGAGCAGTGCGCTATCGTCCCATCCGCCGCAACAGCGAGTTTGGCCGCGTGTATGCCCGCGGCAAGTCCTATGTAAACCCGGCGCTGGTGCTGTATGTGCTCAAGACCCGCGGCAAAAAGACCCGCGTGGGCCTGACGGCCACCAAAAAGATCGGCCATGCCGTCCAGCGCAACCGCGCCCGCCGCGTGATGAAGGCTGCCATTGATGAGCATCTGGATCAGAACAGCGGCGGCTATGATCTGGTGTTCGTGGCCCGGGGCATGACCCCCCGCCTGAAGAGCTGGCAGCTCAGCGAAGTGGTGGCCAGGCTCTTTGCCCAGGCTGGCCTGCCCGACAAGGCAAAGCAGCCGGGCGCAAAGCCCCCTGCCACGGTCCCGCCCGCAGACCGGGCCGCAAAACAGTGAATCCCGTCTCCCGCGTCTGCCGGAACGCGCTCTGTGCGCCCATCCGGTTCTACCAGCGCTTTATCAGCCCGGGGCTGGGCCGCAACTGCCGCTTTACCCCCACCTGCAGCCAGTATGGCATAGAAGCCATCCAGACCCATGGCTGTATCAAGGGCTTGCTGCTCACCGCCTGGCGCATCGCCCGGTGCAATCCGCTTGGCCGGTGGGGCTTTGACCCGGTGCCGCCCAAAGGCCGCTGGGTGAGCCCGGAGCGGAGACTGTCCCCGGCAAAGCTGTTCCGGGGGCGGCACGGTTAAGCAGCGTGCTTATGATACACGGCTCCTTTGTACAACCTCTCCGTCATTGCTTCGCAATGCCACCTCCCCTGGTAGGGGAGGCTTTGGCAGTCCGATCCAGTTGACGGTTTTGCCAAGGGCTCCCCTATTAGGGGAGCTGGCAACGCCGCAGGCGTTGACTGAGAGGTTTAATCCGTTCTTATGCTTCTTGTGACGCTCCGCACTGTGGGCGGGGTGTCCTTCTCATAAAAATCTAAACGTCCCGCACCACAGGCGGGGCAGAATGGACGAAACTATGAATCCTTTGTACATCCTGGGCTGGCCCTTGGGCTATGTAATGGAGTGGATCTACAAGCTGATCCCCAACTACGGCTGGGACATCATCCTGTTCACCCTGCTCATCACCGTGATCAAGATCCCCCTCCAGCTCAACCAGCAGAAGAGTATGGCCCGCATGAGCGCTTTCCAGCCCATGGTGGCCGAGATCCAGAAAAAGTACCGCGACAAGCCCGAAAAGCAGCAGGAAGAGCTGATGAAGCTGCAGGAGCAGGGCTACAAGCCTACCGCAGGCTGTATGCCAATGCTGGTCAATTTCCTGGTCATGTTCGGCGTTATCGAGGTGGTGTACCGCCCGCTGCAGCGCATCTTCCACATTGGTGCCGATGCCCTGACCGCCGCAGGTGAGGCCCTGACTGCCATGGGCATCAGCTTTACCACCGTGACCCGCGACACCAACATCATTGCACAGGTCATTGCAGGCGAGAGCACCGTTTCCTCCTGCTTCACCCCGGATCAGGTGGCTACCATCACCGAGTTCGGCCAGCACATGGATTTCTTTGGCATCGACCTGACCCGTGTGCCCCAGTACAGCCTGGCTGCAGAGAATCTGCCCCTGCTGATCCTCCCGGTCCTGGCAATCGTGACCATGTTCCTGTCCACCCACATCAGCATGAAGGCCAGCGGCCAGGAGATGCAGGGCAGCATGAAGCTGACCATGTATATGATGCCGCTGATGTACGTCTTCTTCTGCTTCACCGTACCCAGCGCTTTCTCTCTGTACTACGTTGTTTCCAACATTCTGATGACCGTGCAGAGCCTGTTGATGAAGAAGATCTACGACCCTGAGAAGATGAAGGCAGAGGTCGCCGCCGAGATGGCTGCCCGCAAGAAGGAGCAGAAGCGCGGTGTAAAGAGCACCACCATCAAGGTCACGGATGAAAAGACCGGCGAGGTCGTGGAGAAAAATATCTCCGCCAGCGAAATGAACAAGCGCCGCCTGGAGTATGCCCGCAAGCTGGATGCGGAGCGCTATAAGGACGAGCGCACCGTTCCGCTGAGCGAGCTGGAAAACAAGAAGGAGGATTGACGGTTATGATCCGTACTCAGGAAGCGACCGGCAAGACGGTCGATGAAGCCCGCGCAAAAGCCTGCGCCCTGCTGGGCGTGCAGGCCGACGACCTGAATGTGAGCTATGAAGTGCTCGAAATGCCCCAGAAAACCGGTTTTCTGGGCCTGAAGACCACCCCCGCCAAGGTGCGTGTGAGCGTGGAAGAGCCCGATGCCCCGGCCGCTCCCGTGGTGGAGGAGAAGGTGGAGCCTGAGGTGAAGCCTGTTGTGGAGGAAGCTCCCGCTGAGGAACCCAAGGCCGAGGAACCTGCCGCTGCCCCTGTGGCAGAGGAGGCCGCTCCTGCTGAGGAGACTGCTGACCCCGCCGCAGAGGGTGAGGAGCCGGAAGTTCCCATCAACATCGAAGAGAACGCCAAGGTCAAGGCTGCTGTGGACTACCTGAAGGAAGTCATTGCCCTGATGGGCGTGGAGAATGTCACCTTCAGCGCCGTGCAGAAGGGCGAGGCTACCATCATCCGTCTGGATGGCGAGAAGCTGGGTGCCCTGATCGGCCGCCGCGGCGAGACCATGGAGAGCCTGTCCTACCTGGCAAGCCTGGTGGCCAACCGTCTGGAAGGCGATTACATCAAGCTGGGCCTGGATGTGGCCGGTTACCGCGACAAGCGTGAGAATGACCTGACCGTGCTGGCACAGCGCATTGGCAACAAGGTGCGCAAGACCGGCCGCAGCTTTGCCATGGAGCCCATGAACCCCTACGAGCGCCGCATCATCCACTCTGCCATCAGCAAGATGGAGGGCGTGCGCAGCGAGAGCAAGGGCGAAGGCCGTGACCGCCGCGTGGTCATCTACTCCACCGCACCGGATGCTCAGACTGAGAATACCTACGGCGAGCGCCGCGGCCGTGGCGGCAACCGGAATGGCCGCCGTCCCGGCGGCAACCGCAATGGCGGTTATCGCGGCGAGCGCCGCAGCAATGGCGGCTACCGTGGCAACCGCAGCGGTGCACCCCGTGGCCCGCGTCCCTCCGGTGTGCCGGAGCGCACCTACGCCCCCCGCGACGCCGAGAGTGCAGCACCCGTAGCACCCAAGCGCACCGAGCGCGTGGACGATTTTGCCGATTTCAGCTTTGGCAAGATCGAGCTGTAATACGGAATTACTTTTGAAATCAGGGTCTCCGGAAAATCTGCGGATTTTCCGGAGACCTTTTTTCACGCAAAAAAGGATTTTACCCAAAACTGATGCCAAGCTGGTTTCGGGTTGGGCAGCCGTTGCGGTATACTGAACACGAAAAAAGTCATTCTTCTCAAAATTTGGAGAAACTGCCTGTTTTTTGCCGAAATCTTTCTCTCAAATGGCAATTGTAAAACAATTGGTCAAGGATTTATACTGTAGTCAGGAGCGTTCTGTTCGTGAAGAACAGACAGAATGATGAAAAGAGAGGTAATCGACTATGTCCCAGAACAAGATTTCCCGCCGCAGCTTCCTGCGTGGTGCAGGGGCATCCGCGACCATCGCAGCCGCCAGCTGCATGGCACCCTCTGCAGCCGCCTGTGACATCAAGTCCCTGTGGAGCATGGATCTGCAGATCCTTGCCACCAGCGATACCCACGGTAAGTTTGACCCCTGGGATTACGCCGCCAACAAGGCAGATGCTTCCGGCAGTGTGGCCCAGCAGGCGACCGCCATCAAGCAGTGCCGCACCCGGAACACGCTGGTGGTGGATGCAGGCGATACCATTCAGGCCAACTCCGCAGAGCTGTTCCTGAACGATGACCTGCATCCCATGATCGCTGCCATGAATGCCATCGGCTATGATATCTGGACCACCGGCAACCATGAGTACAACTACGGCATGGATGTGCTGAAAAAGGTCATGGGACAGCAGAAGGCCAAGGTGCTCACCGGCAACGTTTACGCACCGGACGGCACCCCGCTGGCCGATGGCTACACCATCATCAAGAAGGGCACCGTCAAGATCGGTGTCATTGGCATGGTCACCCCCAACATCATCCGCTGGGATGCCAAGAATCTGGAGGGCTGGAAGGTCACCAACCCTGTGGACGAGAGCCGCAAGATCATTGATAAGATCAAGGATCAGGTGGATGTTCTGATCGGCGTCATGCACATGGATACCGAGAACGAGTACGGCGTCTATGGCTCCGGCGTCACCGATCTGGCAAATGCCTGCCCCGAGTTCGACGTCATCGTGGGCGGCCACGGCCACAGGAGCATCCCCAACATGATGATCAACAACGTGCTGGTGGTGGAGAACAAGAACGCCGGTGCCACCCTGTCCGAGATCCACGTCTATCTGGAGCGCCAGCTGGACGGCAAGTGGAAGGTCGTGAACCGCACCTCTGAAAACCTGCAGATCAAGGAGTACGAGCCCGATCCGGAGCTGACCGCTTTGCTGGCTCCCTACGACACCCGCGCCAAGGAAGACGCTGTTACCCCCATTGGCGAGCTGAAGGGCGGCGATCTGGCCCCCGAAAACGAGATCGACTGCCTGCCGCAGGCCATGGTGCAGGATACCGCGCTGCTGGACTTCATCAACGAAGTGCAGATGTACTACACCGGTGCGCAGGTCTCTGCTACCGCCCTGACCTCCATGACCTCCCAGATGCGCGCGGGCACCATCCGCAAGTGCGATATGGCCAGCATCTACACCTACCAGAACACCCTGTACAAGCTGCAGATGACCGGCGAGCAGCTGCGCCGCTTTATGGAGTGGTCCGCAGCCTTCTTCAAGACATGGAAGCCGGATGAAGTGACCATCGCCTTTGACCCCTCGGTGCGCTACTACCTGTACGATGCTTTTGAGGGCGTCAACTATGAGCTGGACGTCTCCAAGGAGCCGGGCCACCGCATCAAGAACCTCAAGTGGCCGAACGGCAAGGCCGTGAAGGACACCGACACCTTTGTTGTGGCAGTGAACAACTACCGTGCCACCACCCAGCTGCTGACGGCTGCGGACATCTTCCTGCCCGGTGAGGATCTGCCCAAGCTGCTGGAGATCGATGTGCGCGGCGATGTGGGCGGCATCCGCGAGCTGCTGGGCGAGTACATCCGCACCGTGAAGGGCGGCACCATCGAGCCGCACGTGAACAACAACTGGAAGATCGTGGGCAACAACTGGAAGGCCGCCGATCACCAGAAGGCTGTGCAGCTGCTGCGCGAAGGCAAGCTGGCCCTGAATGAGAATGCCGATGCACGCACGCTGCCCGGCAAGGCCATCACCACGGCAGAGATCGCCAAGTTCTAAAAATCAGGTTCCTGTAAAAAGGGGCTTTCCGTGTTGGGACGGAAAGTCCCTTTTTTGTGTGAGAAACGGGCGGATTTTCAACCGTTTCCCGGGAATTGGTTGAAAAAACAGTACCATTCCGCGGCATTTCGTGGTACAATGAAACTGTATTGGTCTCGCTGCTGTGGGCAGATGGGAGCAAGCGGCCAGACCGGGCGCGGAAAGGAAGCCAGAAAAAACCATGCAGGAAGCGACCATTGCAGCAATTGCAACAGCACCGGGTGCAGGCGGCATTGCCGTGGTGCGGCTCTCCGGTGCGGAGAGTTATACCGTGGCGGCCCGGGTGTTCCACCCGGCCAACGCCGCAAAAAAAGTGGAACAGGCCAAAGGCTACACCGCGCTGTTCGGGCATTTCGTGGACAGGGAAGAAGCCTTTGACGAGGGCGTTGCCCTGTTTTTCCGCGCGCCTCACAGCTATACCGGCGAGGACGTGGTGGAGCTTTCCTGCCATGGCGGCAGCGCCGTGGCCCGCCGTCTGGTGGAAGCCTGTCTTGCTGCCGGTGCTCAGCCTGCCGCGCCCGGCGAGTACACCCGCCGCGCGTTCCTGAACGGCAAGCTGGGTCTGACGCAGGCCGAAGCGGTGATGGATCTGATCTCGGCGGATGGCCGTCAGGGTGCCGCGCTGGCCAATGCCGCGCTGGGCGGTGCGCTGGCAAAGAAGATCAGTGCCCAGAAGGAAGCGCTTACCGCCATTCAGGCTCACCTTGCCGCATGGGTGGATTTTCCCGAAGAGGATGTGCCGGAGCTGGACGGTGACCATCTGCACCGCGTACTGAGTGGGGTAAAGGCAGAGCTGGACGAGTTGATCCATAATTATCAGGCGGATACCGTCCTGCGCGAAGGTGTGGACTGCGCCATTGTGGGCAGACCAAATGCGGGAAAATCCACACTGCTCAACTGCCTGACGGGGTCGGACATCCCGGCCAACGACCGCCTGTTCGACACGCTCGACACCACGACCCGCCGCTGGCGCATCGACGCCGCGCAGGAGGTGCTGCTCTCGGACACGGTCGGCTTCATCCGCAAGCTGCCGACGCACCTGGTCGAGGCGTTCAAGGCCACACTCGAGGAGCTGACGTATGCCGACGTGCTCCTGCACGTGATCGACCTCTCGAACCCCGAGTGGGAGGCGCAGGCGGAAGTCGTCGACCGGCTCATCGACCAGCTCGGCGCGGCGCAGACGCCGTGCATCCGCGTGTTCAATAAGTGCGATGCCTATCTCGGCATCCTGCCGCACGGGGAAAACATCGTGTGCATCTCGGCCCGCAGCGGTGAGGGCGCGGCGGAGCTGACCGAGTGCGTACGCGCCATCCTCGGCCGGGCCGACCACCATGTGATGCTGCTGCTGCCGTATGCGCAGGGCGCGCTGCTCGAAACGCTGCACCGCGACTGTGCCGTGCTGCACACCGACTACCGCGACGACGGCATCGCGCTCGAGTGGGCGCGCATCCCGCACTTCTACCGTCCGTTCTACGTTTACAAGTATGCCACCGGCTACTCCACCGCTGTCGCCCTGTCCGAGGGCATCCTGAAAGAGGGCGAGCCCGCCGTCAAGCGCTACAAGGAGTTCCTCTCCATGGGCGGCAGTGCTTACCCGCTGGACGAGCTGCGCCACGCCGGTGTTGACCTGGCCACCCCGGCCCCCGTGGACGCCGCCCTCGAGAAGTTCGAGCGCATCCTCGACGATGCAGAGGCCACGCTGGCAAAGCTGCAGTAAACCCCATTTGCCCGTTGCCCCTCTTGGCCCCCTCTGCGAGGGGGCTCCGCCCGCAGGCGGTGGGGGAGAGAGCCTTCCCACAAGCAGCCATCTGCCGTACACGCGCGGGCCGGGCATGCCCGGCCCCTACGTGTCATATAACAACAAAAAAGCGGAGCGCCTTTCCCGGCGCTCCGCTCCTATTATAATAAGGTAGAATTACTTGCCCAGCACGGCCTTGATGTAGGCGGCCTCACGTGCGGCGATCTGATCCTGATACGCCTTCACGGCCTTCGCATAGGCGGCCTCGCGTGCATCAGCCTTGGCCTGCGTGGCCTTGCCTGCAGCAATTACCGCGGCGACGCGCGCGTCAGCCTGGGACTGGGCAGCCTTGCCTGCGGCGATGACGGCCAGACAGTCTGCATCGGCCTTCGCCTGGGCAACCTTGGCGGCCTTCAGAATTGCGGCGCTGTCGGCGTCTGCCTTGGCCTTTGCATTCTTGGAATAAGCATCCACCGCTGCAGTGTAGACGGCTTCCTTCGCGGCGATCTGAGCCTGGTAGGCCTTGACGGCGGCGATATAATCGCTGTTGGCATCTGCGAAGACAGGTACAGCGAAGGCGGATACCATGCACAGGGAAATCAGGATAGCAAGCAGTTTCTTCATTGTCAGGACCTCCTCAAAATGTAGCGTCAGAACTTGCAAAGCCGGAACTGTTCCGGCTTTGTCTCTATCTTCATTATAGCAAAACGGGGTACACAATGCAACAGAAATCGACTCGTCAAGTCCATGAATCTGGCGGCCTGTTTTTGTGCAAAATGTATATTTGTCTCTGATAAATAGACAAAACGCGCACGGACGGCAGCCGGCCGCGCGGCGGCGGGGGGAGACGGTCCGCTTCATTTTATGCGCGGACTTACCAAAATGCAACGCTGCCGCCCAAACCGGCGCAAGATTTGCACATTTTGCTTCAGAAATGAAAAATTCTCCGTATTGCACGATTTTTTCAAGATTTTTTTGGCAATACTCTTGACATTCCGGCCGGGATGCTGTAATATAATCATTGCGTGAGATGCGGGGTATAGTGCGGCCATCTGGCCGGACGACCCGCAAAAAGCGCGTGAATAAGTGAAGAAAGGAGAAAAGAAATGCCTACTTTTAACCAGCTCGTGCGCAAAGGCCGTGAGGTTCTGGTCAAAAAGAGCACCGCGCCTGCCCTTCTGAAGAGCTACAACTCCCAGAAAAAGGAGTACACCAACCTCAACAGCCCGCAGAAGCGTGGTGTCTGCACTGCCGTGCGTACCATGACCCCCAAGAAGCCTAACTCTGCTCTGCGTAAAGTTGCCCGTGTCCGCCTCACG
>OHZK01001193.1_pt1 | contig 10336 bp, 5 predicted proteins | sample 1580401 | NCBI WGS metagenome assembly OHZK01 (sample SAMEA3882530, study PRJEB24775) | human gut metagenome | biome: human-associated habitat; feature: intestine environment; material: feces | place: Netherlands | collected 2009/2010
CAGAAGGCCTTAATCAAAGGAATGTTTTCAGGAGCAGTCAAGGGCTGATTCCTGTGACAGAAAAAAGAATAGAAAACTGTATGAAAAACGAGGAGAAAAAAATGAAGAAAAAAGTGATTGCATCGATTCTTGCGGCTTCTATGGCAGCTATGGCGCTTACTGGATGTGGAGGTGGAAAAACAACGAGTGAGGCACAGGGTGCAACAACGGATGAAACCACAGCCAGCACAGAGGCAGGAAGTACGGCAGATGGCGCAGAAGCACCGGATTTAAACCAGGATACGAAGGGAACCACGATTACCTTCTGGCATTCCATGGGCGGTGTCAATGGCGAGGCAATGGATTATCTTGTCAATAAATTCAATGAAGAGAATACCGATGGCATTACCGTTGAGGCGGTTTATCAGGGAGAATATGATGATACGATTAACAAACTGAAAAGTGCACAGATCGGAAATATGGGAGCAGACCTGGTACAGATTTATGATATCGGAACACGCTTTATGATTGATTCCGGCTGGGTCATTCCGATGCAGGAGCTGATTAATGCAGATGGCTATGACATTTCCCGGATCGAGCCGAATATCGCTGCTTATTATACGGTAAACAATGAGCTGTACTCGATGCCATTCAATTCGTCCACACCGATTCTGTATTACAACAAAGATATGTTTGAAAAAGCAGGGATCACTGAGGTTCCGACAAGCCTGGAAGGAATTCTTGCTATCGGTGATGATCTGAAAACAAAGGGCGGAGCCGGTGAACCGCTGGCACTCTCCATCTATGGATGGTATTTCGAACAGTGGCTCTGTAAACAGGGACTTCCCTATGCGGATAATGGAAATGGCCGTGATGCCGCTGCTACTGCAGTTGAATTTGATTCCAACGGCGGAGCGCTCAACATCTTAAATGAGTGGAAAGCCCTGAACGATGCCGACGTTGCACCAAACGTAGGCCGTGCCGGAAGTGATACCGCAACGACAGACTTTACTTCCGGAAAAGCAGCGATCACCCTTGGCTCTACCGCATCTCTGAAGCAGATTTTACAGGATGTCAATGGAAGCTTCGAAGTTGGAACCGGAGCATCTCTCTGGGCATTGAACAACAACGATGATGCAAAAGCAGCCGCCACCTGGAAATTTATCAAATTCCTGATTTCCCCGGAGTCTCAGGCATACTGGAATGCCGAGACGGGTTACTTCCCGGTTACAATAGCCGCTGATGAGGAGCAGACCTTCAAAGATAATGTGGCACAGTATCCACAGTTCCAGACCGCGATTGATCAGCTGCACGATTCCAAGCCGCAGTACGCCGGCGCACTTCTCTCTGTATTCCCGGAGGCAAGACAGATTGTGGAAACAGAAATCGAGAATATGATCAACGGAAACGAGACTCCGGAGAAAGCAGTAGAATCGATGGCTTCTCAGATCAACAGCTCCATCGAGGACTATAATCTGGTAAATGAATAAGAGACAGGCTTTACAAAAATAAGATTTCGTCCTATAGTGAAGAAAAACGAGTTCCCAAAGCGTGTTTGAACGGTTTCTATGAAGGGGAAGATCCGAGTTACGGAAATGATTTTTCAGATATGACTGGAAATGCGTCGGAGACAAAAATCCGGCGTGTTTCCGGATTTATAGTAAGCCTCCAAATAATGCAAAAGAGTCAGTACCGCTTTTTTTAACCGAATCAAGTAAGTCCCCTGCTTCCATTGCGTGAAGCAATAAGCAGTGGGTGGGGACTTGCTTGTATCAGGAGGAGTGCAAGCTCCTTCTGATAAACTGCGGAGCAGTTATTCGGTTATGAGCAAGTAGCAAAGCGGATTGCGAATATCCGCTTGAATTACACATTATATTTATGAAGGAGGTTCTTTATGAAAAAGAGCACAAAAAAACTGGTATCTGTATTACTTGCATCCGCAATGGCAGCCGGCATGCTGGCAGGATGCGGTTCCGGCAACGGAAAGGGAAGCACGGGCGACAGCAAAAGCAGCTCCGCAGCTTCCGGCACATCGGGAGACAACCTGAGTGCAGACACTTCGGAGCATGTCGATCTGACGATGTATCTGATCGGCGACCGTACCCCGGATTTTGATGAGGTTTACGCCAAAATCAATGAGATTCTGGAAGAGAAGCTGAACTGCTCTCTGAACGTAGAATTCCTTTCCTGGGGCGAGCATGACACGAAATATTCCCTGCTGTTCTCCTCACAGGAAGATTTTGACCTGATCTTTACCGCATCGAGCTGGTGCCATTACGAGCAGACCGTTTCCCTCGGCGGATTTGCACCGCTTTCTGAGGACTTTATCAAAACGTATGCACCGGATATCTGGGAGGTTGTTCCGGAAATGGCATGGGAGCAGGCAAAGATTGACGGACAAATCTACATGGTTCCGAGCTATGCCAACGAGTTTGGTCAGGAAGTTCTGGCAGTGCGCGGTGACCTGATGGAAAAATACGGTATGGATGATATTACATCCTGGGATGACCTGATGAAGTTCTACAAAGCATGTGCAGCAGACGGTATCTATGCAAGTCAGGGCGGACCGTGGTATCCATTCTTCCAGTCCCAGGGCTATTCCACAACGGGCGGAGCACCGAAGGGCGGCGAGCTGATTCTGTATCATACCCAGGATCCGAAAGATCTTGAATTCCAGTACATCGGTGAATGGGATGCGTTCCGTGAGTACTGCCAGGAGATGAAAGACCTGGTAGACGCCGGAGCATGGTCCAGCGACGTATTAAACAGCAGCGATGAGAGACAGACCGGACTTCTGACCGGAAGAACAGCAAGCATGAGCTGGAATCTCGGAACCTGTCTTACCTACGGAAAACAGGCAAATGAGGAACATCCGGATTGGAATGTAACGATGGTAGACCCGAACAAAAACCTGTCGAAAAAAGTAAACTCTTACATCAACAACGGTGTTGCCATCAACGCAAACAGTAAAAACAAAGAGAGAGCCATGATGGTATTAAATGAATTCTACACCAACCCGGATGTTTACGATCTGGCTATGCTCGGTATCGAAGGAAAGCACTGGGAAGCAGTCGGTGATGATCAGTACAAAGTTATTGATGAGAGCGGCTATGGTGTAGCAAGTAACTGCAACTGGGGATGGAACAACTGCACCATCCAGAGAGAGGAATATCTTGAGAACAGAACGGCTCTGGACGACAAGTATGAAAGCATCAAAGATGCCTTCAACAACAACATCAAAGAAGATCATGTTTACGACGGATTTAACTTTGATTCCAGCAATGTAAGTACACAGTTTGCAGCAGTAGAGGCAGCCATCGACAATTATTATAACCCGCTGATCAACGGTCTCGTTGACGATGTGGACGCTTCCATCGATGCCATGAACGCAGCTATGGACAGCGCCGGAATCCAGGATATTCTGGATGAGATGAACCGTCAGGCAGCAGAGTATGTAGCGGAGAAAGAAGAAAAATAAAACAGTAAAATAAAACAGGGAATGGACGCGCTGGTCTGCCAGAAGCTCCGGCGCGGCCGTTCCTTCTTTTAGAGATCAAGTGATGGTTCAAAAAGCTTTGAGGGATGACTTGATTTCTAACAGCATTCGTATTAAATATAAAAATATAGGAATTTTTCAAATTTAACAGAAAGTGACAGGGTATTTTTATGACACTGGAGGAAATTGCAAAAGAGATAGGGGTATCAAAAAGTACCGTTTCCCGTGCACTGTCCGGTAAGGGCAGAATCGGAGAGAAGACCAGAAACCGGATTCTCGAGGTGGCAAAACGGGGAGAAGAGCGGGAGGAGATGGCGCGGACCCGAACGGTGACGCACAACATCGGCGTGGTACTGCCTTCAGACGTTTATTATGGAAGCGGTGTTTATTTCCAGAACTGTCTGCTCGGCGTCTGCGAATCGGCATCGATGCTCGGGTACAATGTGCTGATTACGACGAGCAACGCGCATGATATTTCAGAGCTGCAGTCGCTGGTGGAGTCGAACCGGGTGGATGGTATGCTCCTGACACGTGCGCTTGAGGATGACCGTGCGCTGCAGTATTTAAGTCAGGCAAATTTCCCGACAGCACTGACGGGAACATGCCGGTATGACAACATTATCCAGGTGGATACCGACAATGAGGGTGCGGCAGAGAAAATGACAACGCTGCTGATCGGAAAGGGATTCCGCAGATTTGCGTTTCTTGTCAAGGATATGAGCTATAACGTAGACCGCAAGCGTCACGAAGGTTTCTGCCGGGCGCTGATTAAAAATGGAATTTCCGAGAAGGATCAGCTTTTCTACAATGGTTCGATCCGTATGGAGTTTCTGGATGCGATCATTGAAAATATTATATCCAAAAAAGTGGAATGCATCATCTGTGGCGACGACGAGATTTGTACGATGGTGATGTCCCGGCTCCAGGCGGAAGGCTATCGAATTCCCAAGGACGTCGCGATTGCTTCGCTCTACAACAGCACCAATCTGGACTGCTATTCCCCTGCAGTTACAGCAGTCAGTGTGGCAGCATCCCAGATGGGAGGCACAGCCGTGCGTCAGCTGATCCAGCGGCTCCGAGGGGAAAATTATGAGAAGAAGACGATGCTGGATTACGACATTTTATTCCGAAAATCGACAAACTAACGTAGCAGGGAGGACAGAACAATGGAATTTCAGAAGGGAATGGATCTATCTTTTATACCGGAGCTGGAAGATGCCGGAGTACAGGTGAAGGACTTTGACGGAACTGTTATGGATCCGCTGGATCTCGTTCAGAAATACGGGGTAAATTCCGTACGGCTCCGTATTTGGAATGCGCCGGAGCATGTCAGGGAGTCCGGCGGATACTGCAGCTATGCGCATACACTGGCGATGGCAAAACGGATCCGGGCACATGGCATGAGCTTTATGCTGGATTTCCATTATTCTGATTTCTGGGCGGATCCCGGTCAGCAGAGAAAGCCGAAAGATTGGGAAAACTTAAGCTTTAAAGAATTAAAAGAGGCTGTTTTTTCTTATACAAGAGATACGCTGACGGCATTAAAAGAGGAGGACGTTCTGCCGGATATTGTTCAGATCGGAAATGAGATCCGAAGCGGCCTTCTGTTTCCGGACGGAGAGCTGCCGGATTATACAAAAATGGTACAGCTTGTAAATGCCGGAATCCGCGGTGCGCGGGCTGCAGCCGGAAAAGATGAGATGCAGGTTATGATCCATCTCGACCAGGGCGGACGGTATTTCTATCTGAAAGAGTGGTTTGACTGTTCCTTTGAGGCAGGACTCGAGGATTTTGACCTGATCGGACTTTCCTATTATCCATTCTGGCACGGCACTTTCACGGATCTGAAAGAGACAATGACGAAGCTGATCCAGGATTGCAAAAAGCCGATTATGGTCGTTGAGACGGCGCATGCATGGAGAAAGAGTGCGCATGGGTTTATCGATGAACAGCAGGAAAAAATCGCAGGATTTCCGGCGACGCCTGCCGGACAGAAGCAGGTGCTGGATCTGGTTGCCAATATCGTTGCTTCGCTGCCGGATGAAATGGGGCAGGGTATCTATTACTGGGAACCGATCTGTGTTCCGAAAGACGGTGAGGGCGGCTGGTCGGAAAATATGGGTCTGCTGGAGGAGAAGGGAACCATCATGGAGGGCATTCGTTCTTTCCTGTTTACACGGAATGATGCCTGTCCGGAAAAACCGGCCAAGATTTACGAGCCGGAGCCAATGACCGTAGTAAAAGACGAAGCATGCGGTCTGCCGGAGATGCTCCCGGTTTTGCTGTATGACGGAATGGTGGAGCAGCGGCGGGTAAACTGGAACGAAGTGCCGGACACACGCGTGACAGGCGAATATGATGTGACAGGAAATGTGGAAGGTGTTCCGTTTGCTGCACATGCGAAGATCTGCGTGGTGGAAGAGCTGCCGGAGGCGGAGAATCTGTTGCTCGATGTCGGCTGGGAAGACGGCCTGGCGCGCTGGAACGTAGAAAAATCCGAGGATGCCGTTGCAGTACAGCTGTTTCCGGAGTTTGTCGATCCGTTCCCAGCTCCGCCGGTGAATGCGGTACGCGTAGAAGCACCGAAAAACTTTACGTTTTCGATCTGCCAGACGGTAAAGGTACAGGAGGCAGGAACGTATACATTATCTGTTGCCTTTCAGGGAACCGATACAACAAATGTGGATGTGCGGCTGTTCCTCAATACGGAAGAGGGAAAAGAAGAGACTGTGATTCATCCGACAGAACATGCATGGACCGGCTACAAAGTGACATGCGAAATCAGAAAACCGCAGGAAGTCACTGCCGGAATCCGAATTTCATCGCCGCCGATGTACGGCATGATGCGGAATTTCTGTCTGCAGACAGTAAAAAGAGAGGGACAATAAGACGATGAGAGCAGAGTACAGCTATTGCAGGGATTATCTGATTAAAAATGGAAAACCGTGGTTTCCGGTGATGGGCGAAATGCATTACAGTCGGTACCGCAAAGAGTGGTGGGAGGAATCACTGCGCAAAATAAAGGCGGGCGGAGTTTCTGTCGTCTCGGCCTATGTGATCTGGATTCACCACGAGGAAGAGGAAAATGTGTTTGATTTTGAAGGATGCCGGGATATCGGAACGTTTGTAAGACTGTGCCGGAAAGTCGGACTGTCGGTATTCTTGCGTATCGGACCGTTTGTGCACGGGGAAGTGCGGAACGGCGGATTCCCGGACTGGATCATCGAGAGAGAGAAAGAGGGCATGGCGATCCGCTGTAACAACGAGGAATATCTTGGCTATGTCAGACGGTTCTGGAAAAAGGTTTATGCGCAGGTCGATGGATGCATGGAAAAGGACGGCGGTCCGGTGATCGGTATTCAGATCGAGAATGAGTACGGCCACGTCGGCGGTCTGCAGGGACCGGAGGGCGAGGCGCATATCCGCACATTGACAGCAATGGCAAAGGAAATTGGCTTTGATGTGCCGCTGTACACGGCGACCGGTTGGGGCGGAGCCTGCATCGGCGATCTGCTTCCGGTCATGGGCGGCTACTGTGAAGCACCATGGGATCAGAGAACGTGCGAGATTGAGCCGAACGCAAACTTTGTGTTCAGCCACACAAGGAACGATGCACTGATTGCGTGTGATCATCATGTGGAAAATGCAAACAGTTACAACGAGGAGGATTTTCCGTTTTTGACGGCAGAACTTGGAGGCGGGCTTCAGGTTACCATGCACAGAAGACCGGTGGCGAAGGGATGCGATGTCGGAGCGATGTCTACCGTAAAAATGGGAAGTGGAGCAGGGCTGCTCGGCTACTATATGTACCACGGCGGCAGCAATCCGAAGGGAAAACTGTCCACCCTGCAGGAGAGCCGCGCGACAGGATATCTGAACGACCTGCCGGAGATCAATTACGATTTCAACGCGCCGATCCGGCAGTACGGAACAATCTCGGACAGCTATCGGGAGATCAAGCTGCTGGCGCTGTTTTTGAATGATTTTGGCGAGGATATGGCCTCACTTCGGTCTGAAATTCCAACGATAAGGATTCTGCCGGGAGATATGCACACTGTTCGGACAGCGTGCCGTCACGATGCGGACCATGGATACGTCTTTTTTAACAATTACCAGAGAAGATGGAAGATGGATGATCATCCACAGGTGAAACTGGAGGGACTCCTGGATGGAAAGGCGAGCGTGGGATTTCCGGCATTTGACCTGAAAGAGGGAATGTATGGATTTTTTCCGTACAATATGAAACTAAACGATGCGGTTCTTCACACGGCACTTGCCACACCGCTCTGCGTTTTACATACGAAAAAGGGAGATGCGTTCGTATTTTACGGTGATCTCGACCCGCAGATTCAGTGGGAGGGCGATGCGCGCGCAGAACTCTGCCTGATTTCCCGGCAGGAGGCGCTGAATGCATGGAAGGTGCATCTGGATCAGGATTATCTCGTTCTTTCCGAAAATTATGTCTGGGAAGAAAACGGTGAGCTTGTTGTGACAGGCAGTGGAAAAACCATGATCGCTGTGTATCCGGCAGTGGAAAAAGGCATTGTGGATTTCAAAGAGTGTGGAAAAAGAGGAAACTTTACGCTGTATGAGCGTATTTACAAAGCACAGGAGCCGGAGGCAGAGCTTGTCTGCAAAGAGCAGGATAAAGAGAAAGCAGTATACGAACTGAAGCTTGCTTATCCGGGCGAAAAAAATTATCACGATGCGTTTGCTTTTCTGACCTGGTACGGAAACCGTATGGAAGTGTTTGATGGGGAAGAGAAAATCAACGATTATTTCTATACCGGTCAGGAGGCCCTGTTAAGCCTTGGCTATTTTGAGTTTCCGGAGAAACTGAAACTCGTTGTCTATCCTCTGCATCCGGGTGATCCGATTTTTCTGGAAAAGCAGCCGGATGCAGCGGATGGATGTGCCTGCAAAATTGAGAAGCTGCACGTGGAGACGATATTTCGATGAACAGAGAAAGGAAAACGAACATGAACCAGAGTGGATTTATCTATGGAGGGGATTATAACCCGGAGCAGTGGCTTGACCGCCCGGATATCCTTCAGAAAGACATCGAATATTTCAAAAAAGCACATATCAACACTGTATCGGTAGGGATTTTTTCCTGGGCTGTTCTTGAACCGGAAGAAGGAAAATATAACTTCGACTGGCTGGAAGAGATTATCAATAATCTTTACAAAGAAGGCATCTATACCATCCTTGCAACTCCGTCAGGAGCAAGACCAAAATGGATGGCAGACAAATACGAAGAAGTCCTTCGTATGGACCCGGACAGAACAAGAAGATTTTTCGGAAGCAGACATAATCACTGCTTTACCTCTCCGGTATACAGAGAAAAAGTCCATGCGATCGATAAGAAATTAGCCGAAAGATTCGGCAAACATCCGGCAGTTATGCTGTGGCACATCTCCAACGAGTTCGGTGGAGAATGCCATTGCCCGCTGTGCCAGGCGAAGTTCAGAGAATGGCTGAAAGAAAAATATGGCACGATCGAAAACCTCAACAAGAGCTGGTGCACAACATTCTGGAGCCACATTTACAACAGCTTTGATCAGATCGAAAGCCCATCCACGAAGGGTGAAAATGAACTTCATGCACTGAAACTTGACTGGAAGCGTTTTGTCACAGATCAGACGATCGACTTTATCAAAAATGAGGTTGATGCGATTCGTGAAGGAGGTTCTGAACTGCCTGTGACCGCCAATCTGATGTATGATTTTGACGGTCTGGATTACAAAAAATTCAAAGATGTTCTTGATATTGTATCCTGGGACAACTATCCGGGATGGCACAAAAAAGAGGAATATGTCACAGCTGTTGACGCGGCAATGCAGCACGACCTGATGCGCAGCATCAAGAAAGCGCCGTTCCTTCTTATGGAATCCTGCCCGTCTGCAACGAACTGGAAACCGATCAACAAACTCAAAAAACCGGGAATGCTTCTGGCAGGTTCTCTCCAGGCAGTTGCTCACGGTTCTGACAGTGTTCTGTATTTCCAGCTTCGTCAGAGTCAGGGCGCTTCCGAGAAATTCCACGGTGCTGTGATCGATCATTACGGCAAAGAAGATACCCGTGTTTTCCGTGAAGTAACAGAGGTTGGAGAGGTTCTGGAACAGATTCAGGAGACTGTTGGAACCAACATGAAATCTCAGGTAGCTGTTCTCTATGACCGTGAAAACGACTGGGCGATCGCGGATGTACAGGGACCGAGAAACGAAGATATGCACTATCGTGAAAATGTGCAGAAGAACTACCGTGCACTGAGAGAACAGGGACTGAATGTCGACATTATTGCAATGGAACATGACCTTGCAGACTACAAAGTCCTGGCAGCTCCGATGGCATATATGTTCAAAGACGGATACGAAGAAAAACTCCGTACTTATGTAGAGAACGGCGGAACTCTGGTGTTTTCCTATTGGTCAGGACTGGTGGACGGTACAGACAGATGCTTCCTTGATGGAACTCCGTATGGTCTTATGGATGTGACCGGAATCCGCAGTGCAGAGATCGATGCTCTCTATGACTGGGAAGAAAATCATGCAATCCCGGAGGCAGGAAGCCATCTTGGAATCAGCAGCGTATATACCTGCAAAAACCTCTGCGAACTGGTTGAAGTTTCCGATGCGGAAGTGCTGATGCGCTACGGCGAAGACTTCTATCAGGGATATCCGGTGCTGACACACAAGGCATTCGGCAAAGGCCATGTATACTATGTATGCGCGGATATGGAACTTGGATTCTATCAGGACTTCTACGGCAGAGTAGCTGCAGAAGCAGGTCTGAAATCCCCGATCGAATTCATTCCGGAAGGCGTTGCCGTAACCGTAAGAGAAAGCGAAGACACTGAAT
>OHZK01001196.1_pt1 | contig 10334 bp, 9 predicted proteins | sample 1580401 | NCBI WGS metagenome assembly OHZK01 (sample SAMEA3882530, study PRJEB24775) | human gut metagenome | biome: human-associated habitat; feature: intestine environment; material: feces | place: Netherlands | collected 2009/2010
GCCCCGGTACGCAGACCGTTTTTCCTGTGCCCTGATAGAGTCCGCCCTTGATAAAATTCGGCAGATGCAGATTGGTCAATAAAGCTGCGCCTGCCTGGATCCAGCCCCGAAAACGGGACATAAGCTGTGATACACCTGAAATTTTCTTATCCAATTCCCACACACTCCAGACATAATTTGATGGCTTTACTCAGTACCGTCGCTGCCTCGCCTCTCCAGGCACCAAAGCACAGCATTGCAGCTCCTGTTATCAGCAGTGCGATCTGCGCTGCGACTTTTTTCTTGTAACGCAATTTTTTATCATCCTTTCTGTTTTTTACGTTCTGATCATAGCACAAATCAGTTAAAGTCTCTGTTAAGAATGAAAAATTAACACAAACTTTATCTGCTTCTGCTATAATTATGGGAAAACAATCGCTATTAAAATAGGAGGATTCTTATGCACCTTTTGGTCATTGAAGATGAGCGCGTCCTGTGCGAGACAATCGTCCGCAGTCTGCGGCGTCTGGCATACAGCGTGGATCACTGTTACGATGGAGATAAGGCACTGGAGCTTCTTGGCACAGAGCGGTATGATCTGGTTCTGTTGGATCTGAACCTGCCCGGTAAGGATGGCATGACAGTACTGCGCACCTTTCGTCAAAGGGATCGTAAGACCCCTGTGCTGATCCTTTCCGCCCGCAGTGAGGTGAAGGACAAGGTGGAGGGATTGGATGCCGGAGCCAACGACTATCTTTCAAAGCCCTTTCACTTAGCCGAGCTGGAGGCCCGCATCCGCAGCCTGACTCTGCGGCAGTTCACCCAGCAGGATGTGCTGCTGACCTTCAAGGCTCTGAGCTTCGATACCCGTTCCCGCACCGCCACCGTTAACGGACAGACGCTGGCCCTCACCCGCAAGGAAACAGGTATTCTGGAATATTTAATGGTACATCAGGGACGGTCGGTAAGTCAGGAGGAGCTGATGGAGCATGTCTGGGACAACAGCGTGGACAGCTTCAGCAACTCCATCCGTGTGCATATCTCTGCCCTGCGTAAAAAACTGCGCACTGCATTAGGCTATGACCCAATTCGCAACCGCATCGGCGAGGGCTATCTGATGGGAGGTGACACAGATTGAAAAAAATTTCCCTGCAATGGCGCATCACGCTGATGACTGCTCTGCTCATCGGCGTTACCTGTATCGCCATGAATCTGCTGCTCTGCTCCTCCGGCATCTATTATATGGATACCATCGCCGACACACTGCAGGGCGGCGACAGAATCCTCCTCGACGAGGAAGACACCGTGAGCTTTGATCCGCAGCTTGCAGCGCCTGACGGCGAGCTGACGATCCTTATTGATGGAGCACAGGGCCGCTTTCGCACAACAAACTGGTATATCACGGCGGTGGTGACGGCATTGAGCGGTATTCTTGCCTACTTCGTCAGCGGGCATGCCCTGAAGCCCCTGCGCAGCTTTGCCTCCCAGACAGAAAAGGTACAGCTGAACAATCTGGCAGATATCCGGATCAACGAAAATGTTCTTCCGGAATTCAGACAGCTTGGTCACTCCCTGAACCAGATGCTGGAGCGGTTAAACAATGCCTTTTCTGCCCAGAAACAGTTTACCGGCAACGCTGCCCACGAGCTGCGCACACCTCTGGCGCTGATGCAGGCCCAGCTGGAGCTTTTTTGTGCAGAGCATCCCGACATGCTGCCGGAGACGGCAGACTTTCTCTCCCTGCTGCAGGAACAGACAGAGCGGCTGTCCCAGATGACAAAAACCCTGCTGGAGATGAGTAATCTGCAGCAGGTAGAACGAAACGAATCCATTCAGCTTGCTCCCATGGTGGAGGAAATTTTCACAGACCTTACGCCGCTGGCGGAGAAATCCGGTATCACTCTGGAGCTTGCAGGTGACGGTGTTATGACCGGCAGCGACGCACTGATCTATCGTATGATCTTCAATCTGACAGAGAATGCGATCAAATACAATCGTCCAGACGGTTCTGTACAGGTCTGCATCACCCAGGAGCCCGAAAAGCTTCTGATCCTTGTTTCCGATACAGGGCGGGGGATTCCGGAGGAATATCAGCAGAGTATCTTTCAGCCCTTCTTCCGTGTAGACAAGTCCCGCAGCCGAACCTTCGGCGGTGCCGGCCTTGGTCTTGCGCTGGTATGGGAGATTGCAGCCCTTCACGGAGGCTCTGTCCGGGTTGCAGAAAGCTCAGACAGCGGAACCACCATCGCTGCAGAGCTGCCACGCTCCGGTAATCATGAAACAGACCCCAAAAACGAAACACTTTAGAAACAATAGAATGCTCGCCCTGCGAGCATTCTATTGTCATGAATCAAAACGAACAGAAATGAGAGGAAAATATGATCGATAAAATGCTGATCCGTGGAGCAAAGGTCCACAACCTGAAGAATATTGATGTGGATATTCCGCTTGGGAAAATCGTGGGAATTGCAGGCGTGTCCGGCTCCGGCAAATCATCCCTTGCATTGGGTGTGCTCTACGCTGAGGGCTCCCGACGCTATCTCGAAGCCCTCTCCACCTATACGCGCCGCCGCATGACCCAGGCCTCCAGGGCCAGTGTGGATGAAGTCCTGTATGTTCCCGCTGCACTGGCACTGCATCAGCGCCCCGGTGTGCCGGGTATCCGCAGTACCTTCGGCACAGGAACAGAGCTGCTCAACAGTCTGCGCCTGATGTATTCCCGTCTTGCCAGCCACCGCTGTCCTAATGGACATTTCCTTTCTCCGTCTCTGGCTGTAGCCGCAGGAAAAGAGCTTGTCTGTCCGGAATGCAGCGCACATTTCTATGCACCGTCTGCAGAAGAGCTGTCCTTTAATTCCCAGGGAGCCTGTCAGAGGTGCGGCGGCACCGGGATCGTCCGCACCGTGAATCCGGATACGCTGGTGCCGGATGACTCGCTGACGATCAACGAAGGGGCTGTTGCCCCTTGGAACAGCCTGATGTGGTCCCTGATGACAGACATTTGCCGGGAAATGGGTGTGCGCACGGATGTGCCGTTTCGGGAGCTGACAAAACAGGAAAAGGAGATCGTATTCCACGGTCCTGCTGTGAAAAAGCACATTCTTTACCGTCCGAAAAAATCTGACTCCAACGACTTTGCAGAACTGGATTTCACCTATTTTAATGCCATCTACACCGTAGAAAATGCCCTTGCCAAGGTCAAGGATGAAAAAGGCATGAAACGGGTAGAAAAGTTTCTCAAAGAAGATATTTGTCCGGATTGTCATGGCACACGCCTGTCTGCTGCTGCCCGTGCGCCGAAGCTGCAGGGTATTTCGCTGGACGAAGCCTGCGCTATGACACTCTCTGAGCTGGTCGTCTGGGTAGAAGGCGTCCCCCAAAGCCTGCCGGAAGAAATGCGTCCCATGGCCCAGAGTATCTGTGAAGCCTTTCAAAGCACCGCAAAGCGGCTGATGGACTTGGGACTCGGCTACCTGACCCTTGATCGATCCGCATCCACACTCTCTACCGGCGAGCGGCAGCGGATGCAGCTTGCTCGCGCCGTGCGTAACCGCACCACCGGCGTCCTCTATGTACTCGATGAGCCCTCCATCGGTCTGCACCCTTCTAATATTGTGGGGCTTACCGGTGTACTGCAGGATCTTGTTGCTGACGGAAACTCCGTCATTTTAGTCGATCACGATACGCAGATTTTGAAGGAATCCGACTGGCTCATAGAAATGGGTCCGGAGGCCGGCGCAAAAGGCGGTCACATCATTGCGCAGGGCAATATTTCCACCATCGCAGCAGATCCTGCTTCCCAGATCGGACCGTTTCTTTCCGGCACAGCGACCACCAGACTTCGCCCCTGCATCGAAAAGGAAATGCTCTTTACAAACGGCAAGATTCACCTGTCCACGGATCGGATCCATACCGTAAAACCCCTGGAGGTCGATATTCCAAAAGGACGGCTCACAGTTGTCACCGGGGTATCGGGCTCCGGCAAGACCACCCTGATACTGGAGAGCCTGATCCCTGCACTGCAGGCAAAGATCAGCGGCAGTGCACTGCCTGCCCACATCCGCGCAGTCGATGCCGACGGCATTGCACACGTCAAGCTCATGGACGCCACGCCCATCGGCATCAACGTCCGCTCCACTGTGGCAACCTATGCAGGCATCCACGACGAGCTGCGCAAGCTTTATGCGAAGTCTCCGGATGCCAAAGCCCTCGGCTACAAGGCCGGTGATTTTTCCTACAACACCGGGACGCTCCGTTGCCCCGGCTGCGACGGAACCGGCGTTGTCAGTCTTGATGTACAGTTCCTGCCGGATGTGAACATCCCCTGCCCGGACTGCCGGGGCTCCCGCTACAGCAAGGCAGCTTACACAGTAAAGCTCACCAATAAAAGCGGCGCGCACATTTCCTTACCGGAGCTGATGGATATGGACGTAAACACCGCCATCGACTTTTGCAGGGATATAAAAAGCGTCAGCCAGAAGCTGGAAATTCTAAAGCAGCTCGGACTCGGCTACCTGACCCTTGGCGAAGAAACGCCCGGACTGTCCGGAGGCGAGGCGCAGCGGCTCAAGCTTGCCAGCGAGATTGGAAAGACCCAGGAGGATTCCGTATTCGTCTTCGACGAGCCCTCCATCGGTCTGCATCCGCTGGATGTACAGGTTCTGCTGGGCGTCTTTCAGGCGCTTCTTCATCACGGTGCGACCGTTGTCGTCATTGAACACGACCTGGATGTGATCAAAAATGCGGACTATGTGATCGACATGGGACCGGGCGGCGGCGAAGCGGGCGGACAGATCATAGCCAGCGGGACGCCGCAGGAAATAAAGGAAAACCCAAACAGTATTACCGGGAACTATATCTCATAAACCTCGTTCTCGAGGTGGCTTGTCTTTCTCAGCCGGCCAGGATTTTCTGAGTGCCGCGTAGGAAATCAGAAAATCCGCAGGCCGGCAGCTTTTACTTTATCAATAATTCTCGAAATACCGCTTCCCCAATGCTCAATCAGGTTCATATAAGCAAACGCATGAACAAGGGCTTCATTTCTGATTTTGGAATAGCCTTCTTCCATACGCTCTATCGTTTATCCCATTGGCAGCTTTCCTGGAAAAGTAATTTCCAATCGGTTGTCATACATGTTGGGGTCAGGGACCGGATTACTGTCATTCATAACTTCTTATACCCTTCCAAAAGTTACTGACACATTTTTCTCTTTCACACAGTATATTACAGCTGATTATACTTCGCTGCACTTCCCTTTGCTTTTTCCACTGGATACTTTGCCTCATTCTGTGCCATCTTCATATTGATGATTTCATCTGCATCCAGCCCCAACTTGTCCAATAGATTCTGGCAATAAACCATGACATCCGCTATTTCCTCTTTTACATGCTGTAAATCATATTCCTCATCATTCCATTGAAAACATTCCAGAAGTTCAGCTGCTTCAATCACTATTGATTTTGCAAGATTTGCCGGAGAATGGAACTGGTCCCAATCCCTATCCTCTGTAAATTTTCGAATTCGATCTATTGTTTCCTGTTTCATATTCAAATCACTCCTATTATTGATGATACATATTTTCTCAAATTGTCATCGCAAATGTACAAATATGTTCCCTTAATTCCTCTCGTCATAAGTACATAATAAATATGCTTTATGTATTCTAACAATTCTTCCTTCGAAGCTGTTTTTCTACCATTTTGATCATAATAATTTTCAGGTCTAACAATTATTTCTTTGCTTTCAGGATCATAGCCGATCTCATTCCCCATAATGACAAATCCATAATTCAAATCAAAACCTTGTATTGTATGAATACATCCAACTTGCTTATCAGCACCTTCAGAAAGCACCCAATTCTCTAATTTATAATTCCATTGCTTTTTAATACCATCCAATTCCATATCGTAAATAGACTTATCCTTTTTACTCTTCCACTCCCAGGCATATCCCGCAATCATGCGTGACAAAGTAAACTCATCCTCCAGTTTTTGCTGAAGATTATTAAACCTGTTAAAATCACTCATTACTTTGAAATCATAATTTTCCAAGCAAGCTTGTTGATTACATTTTCCAGAAAGAATACTATTCACCAAATTAATATAATCATTTCCACCATTTACTCTCATTTGTGTAAGTAAACTATAATACGTGACTAATCTGCGATTCTGTTCCAATTTCATTTTTTCATCAAATCGCTCTATATTAATTCCAGATGGGCCAACTACCTGCATTTTATCATAAAACAAAATTGGGCAATCGCACTGTTGCATAATCCAATCAAGTTCGTCACTTTCGGTCGTCAACCCCAGTGCCTTACAATTCGCCTTAAAGCTGGCTCTATTTACAATATTTTTATATTGGTGCAATCTATGTGCCTCATCAACAAGTAAAATATCGTAATGTTGCTTTACAATATCGGAAGGTCCAATTACATCTGTCGCTTTTAATCCGTAAATACTTCGAAACACTTTAGACAACGTTTTCCGCAAGGATGTAGGAGGAACAACAAATCCTATTTTTTTATTCTTATATTCTTCACTATCACGAAGTAACTTCATAATATAAATTGCTACAATAGTTTTTCCACTTCCCGGCATACCATTAACAACAATTGCCTGATATGGATTTTGTTTAATTCTCTGCGTTATTTTATCAACCGCATCTCGCTGATCATCATTCAGTTCCTTGAACGGACTATATTTAAATAGATCTGAGTTTTCTATTTCTTCAATTGAATGCTTAGCTAATTTTTCTCGTTGTAATTTATGCCAAAGAATATGAAAATCCACGTCATATTTTTCTTTGTCAAAGTATTCCTTATCCGCAATTCCGGCATTTTTATTTATAACAACAAATTTTTCATCTGCAACAATATACTGAATAAGTTTTGACTCATAATCAAAAGTTACCGACTGATTGAACTGTTTCGAATAGATAAAATGTACTTTATCAAATATGGATTTTTCAACAGACATGTGATGTTGATTCATACGTGTTTTTACATGATTTGATTCACCAATATAAGCCTCTTTCCCATTCTCTAAAATATAAAGCATTGGCCAATTCGTAAGATAATTTTCCGTTCCATATTCTTGATTTTTAAAATCGCCCTCAATAATTTTAAACATACACTAATCCTTCTTTTCAAACTAGAACTTAAGGTCATCTATTTTCTGCTCGGTCACATTTCTTTTTTATATCTTTTCCGATATTGTGACACATTCCATTAAAACTTAAATATATGCAGAACGCCACTTTATACTATTTACATCTAATAGATTATAATTATATGTTAACTTACTCTCCCATACTCTGAAATAATTTCAATACATCTCAATTTGACCGGGGTCTGCTCCCTGACCTCTCATCGCTTCCCATCCCGGCTTCAAAAAATATTTCATTGACTCTTCTGCTTTTTATCGTGATAATCGGCAAGAATCTTATCCAGTGTAATGGATTTCATGCTGGCAATCACATCTGTTTTCAACTCTTCGTAGGTATCATCCAGCACTGACTGAATCTTCCTGCCCACAGGGCAAAACGGTGATGGTGACGAATGAATACCGATCATTTTGTCAATGGCATCCGGTTCCACTGCTGTACAAATCCGATAAAGTGTTATATCTTCGGATTCTGCTGCAAGAGTCGCACCGCCAGTACCGGACTTCACATACAGAACACCGCTTTTTTTCAGCGCACTGAGAATACCCCTGATTGTCACCGGATTGCAGCCGGTAGAAAGCGACAGCAGTTCGCTCGTCACTTTATTCTCTGTTCCATATTCATGGATAAAGATCAAACAGTGAATAGCAATCGAACATTTGTTACTGACATGCATAATCTTTGCCCTCCCGCTTTCATTTTAGCATAGTCCTCTCCTGCTGTAAATATTGACACGACACCTCACAATTGCTATACTGATATCAAAGCTGTAACTCTATTTTTTACATTGAAGGAGTGTTTATAATGAAATGCTATCAGATTCTTTTCAGTCCCACTGGCGGAACCGAAAAAGTCGCCGCTGCAATCACTCAGAACTGGCCGAAAGTCCAGACGATTGATCTTTCCTCTACCTCCACAGATTTTGCATCGTTCTTCATTGAATCCGGTTCACTGGTGCTTGTCGCCATGCCGTCTTTTGGTGGAGTAGCCCCGCAGTTGGCACTTGATCGCTTTGCTCAGATCAATGGAAATCGTGCGAAGTGCGTTCTTGTGGCAGTATACGGGAATCGCGTCTATGAGAGTACGCTTGTTCAAATGGAGGATACTGCGAATGCCGCTGGCTTTCAGGTGATTGCCGCCATTTCTGCCGTTGCAGAACATTCAATTATTCACGAATATGCCGCAGGTCGTCCCAATGCAGAAGACTGCAAACAACTCTCTGCATTCGGTACCAAAATTTTTGAAAAAGCACTATCCGGCTCCCTGGCAGTTCCCGCCATTCCTGGCAAGCGTCCTTACAAAAAATCCAGCAGCGGATTTGTTCCCTCTACTGATTCTCATTGCACAAATTGCGGTCTGTGCGCGGAGAAATGTCCTGCTCAGGCGATTTCCAAGGATAATGGCAAGGTCACCGATAAATCCAAGTGCATTTCCTGTATGAGATGTGTCTCAATCTGCCCTGTTCATGCACGCAGCCTTAACAAGGTAACGGTTTCTGTTGTGGCATCAGCTATCAAGAAAGCCTGTTCCGTTCAGAAATCAAATGAACTTTTTCTATAAGAGGACAAACCTTTGGATGGGTTTTGACCGGGGTCAGCCCCCTGGGTTTTAAGCCAGTTGTTGCAAACGATTAACCTTTTCTGTATTTTGTTTTTCTGCCGCTTCCGTCCTGATAGATCAAGCCGTCTGTAACCATGCGTTTTAGAATACGGCTGGCCGTTGTTTGGCTGACATCCAACAGTTGATCCACATCGCTACGCACTACATAGCCGTTTTGGCCAATCAAGTCCAGAATCTTTTCTTCATTGGATTTACGTTCATTAGGCACGCTATCAGTTGCCTTAACGGCATTTCTATTGGGGAGTGTAATTTTGAAAGCGTTGTTTGTCACTTCAATTTTAGGTTCTACCCCTGTGCCTGCGTATGCTTTCATGATTTTGGGCATACCGGTTCCGTAAGCTTCAATCAGCTGTAAGCGATAGAAGATAGCTGCTAATTTCGGATTTCTGCAAACGGAAAGTCCTAGCATAATGTCATCCAAAGTGATTCCGGCAGGCAGACCGCCCACGGATACAAATTCGATTCGATCATCATAGATACTGACAAGGGTGCTGGCACTAAAAGAATAATCTCTATGCACCAGAGAATTCATCAATGTTTCTCTCAGCGCGTCCTCTGGATAATCTTTGGTATCAGTTCGGTATAGTCCCTCAAATGTGGCCTTGGTTTGATTGTGCAGATCGAGATAGGCATACAAATCCTCCATCTGCTGAAACAACGAACCGGTAAACTCACGTCTATCTTGGAATACGCTCTGATCAACACCGGCAAAGGTTGCAGCCTTGATGGTACTCGGACATTGTTCGGACAGAAGCAACGCTACATTGGAGTAAATGTCGTCCGAGGAAACCATTCCCAAAGTCTGCATCTTAGCAGCATCATAGGGAACCTTCCTCTTGGCAAACTGTGCTTCAGCTGCCTGAAATGACAAATTCTGCTCCAAAGAGCGCATGGTTTCAAAACTGTCGCCATCGGTTTCTTTAATCATTTTTCGAATGGCGGTATCAGAGGCAGGATCTGTAGATGTACCATTGCGGACATACACACCGCTGGGCTTTAATCCCTTACTGCCCAGATAATAGGGACGGTCTGTACCCTCCTGGACGGTCACGGCGATAATTTGTTTATCATTTATCACCTGTGTCTCGTAGTGGACAAACATCGTAATATCAGGTTTGATGGAATCCCGAACCATATTATTTATTTGCAAGGTAACACGGTCGGCACTATCCACACCAATCACCGTACCATTGTCCTCAACACCAATGTAAAGAGTGCCGCCTCTTGTGTTAGCAAAGGCAATCACCTCTTTGCAAAGGTCTGCAACAACCGAAGACTTGAGTTCGATAGTTTCGCTCTCAATAAATGTCATAAGGCACCTCCTGTAGTTTTCCTAATCACCATTATAATCATTGTAGTCATTATAGTCATTTTTGTCAATTTATATTCATGTGGTGATTAGAAAACCTTGACACTTCTCACAGGTGAAAGTTTGCCCGGGGTCCGACCCTGACCTTCTATTATTCAATCCTCCGTCCTATCAAAGCGGCATCGGTGTCCGGGCGATCAGAATGATCGCCAGAATCGCGCCCACAAATGCCGCAGCCCCTATGACCGCCAACAACTTTTTG
>OHZK01001200.1_pt1 | contig 10308 bp, 4 predicted proteins | sample 1580401 | NCBI WGS metagenome assembly OHZK01 (sample SAMEA3882530, study PRJEB24775) | human gut metagenome | biome: human-associated habitat; feature: intestine environment; material: feces | place: Netherlands | collected 2009/2010
TAAAGTCGAGCGGAATAATCGACGAGCTTGTAAAGCAGGGAATTCAAGAGGGTGACACCGTTTCGATTTACGATCTCGAATTCGACTATATACCGTAATTACCGCGGTATCAAAAAGGGGTATATAAATGTTTGCTAAAATCATAAGCGTCGGGCTTTTCGGCATGGAAGCCTATATGACCGGCGTAGAAGCGGATATTTCGGGCGGTATGCCGCGCTTTGACGTTGTAGGACTTCCCGATACGGCAGTCAGCGAGAGCCGCGAAAGAGTCCGCTCCGCCATTAAAAATAACGGATTTGACTTTCCGCCGTCACGCATTACAATAAATCTCGCACCGGCGGACATAAAAAAAGAGGGGCCGATTTACGACCTGCCCATTCTGATAGCAATACTTAAATCCACGGGGCAGCTATCCTGCGATACCGACAGCTCGGCTTTTTTGGGAGAGCTGTCATTAAACGGCGAGGTGCGCAGAATTAACGGCGTTTTGCCGATGGTTATTAAAGCACAGCGTTGCGGTGTTAAGGAAATATATATTCCCGCTCCGAACGCTGCCGAGGGTGCTGTTGTGCGCGGCATAACCGTATATCCCGTAAGGAACGTCGGGCAGTTGCTGTCACATCTCACGGGCGGAGAAAAAATAACACCCGTTTCCGAATCCGATTTCAAATCTTACAGCCTGCCCGATAATCTGCCGGATTTCTCCGACGTCAAGGGTCAGCACGAAGCTAAAAGAGCCTTAGAAGTTGCCGCCGCAGGCGGACACAATGTTATGATGATAGGGCCTCCGGGCTCGGGTAAGAGTATGCTCGCGAAACGCATACCGTCAATCTTGCCCGATATGACATTTGAAGAATCGCTTGAAACAACCAACATATACTCGGTAGCGGGAGTTTTGCCCAAGGGAATATCCCTTATAAAAGCGCGTCCTTTCCGCTCGCCGCACCACACCGTCTCCCCTGCCGGACTTTCCGGAGGCGGCACGGTACCGCGCCCGGGTGAAATATCCTTAGCGCATAACGGCGTACTGTTTCTTGACGAGTTGCCCGAATTTTCGAGAACGTCAATGGAAGTTTTACGTCAGCCGATAGAGGACGGTAAAATAACAATAGCGCGCGTTGCCGCAACATTTTCATATCCTTGCAGCGTTATGCTTGTATGCGCCATGAACCCGTGTCCGTGCGGTTACTTCGGACATCCGACAAGAAAATGCACCTGTCCGAAGGGCGCGCCGCAAAAATATCTGTCGAGGGTATCAGGTCCTCTGCTTGACAGGCTTGACATACATATCGAAGTTCCGCCGGTTGATTTTGACGCCCTCTCGCAAAAGGAAGGCTCCGAAGAATGCTCTTCCGAAATTAAGTCAAGAGTCAACAAGGCAAGAGAAATTCAGCGCCGCCGTTTTAAGGGGACAAGCGTCACCTGCAACGCCAAAATGGATTCTGCACTCACAAGAAAATACTGTATTATGACCACGGCAGCGGCCAACATACTGCGGCTCTCCTTTGATAAATTGGGTCTTTCGGCAAGAGCCTATGACAAGGTGCTGAGAGTGGCAAGAACAATAGCCGACCTTGACGGCAGCGACGTGATAGACACCAAGCATATAGCCGAGGCGGTACAATACAGAAGTCTCGACCGAAAATTCTGGAAGGAATAAATAAACGCAATACAAAACGGCTGTAAGAGCAAATCTTACAGCCGTTAATTTTATTGTTCTTTTTTATATTCCGTCGTAATAGCCTTTGTCGATAAGCTCGCCTATCGAAGCTACAACAGCCGGCTTATCCTCCTTATACGTTACGCCGTACCACTTATCCTCGGCGACGAGAACATTAACCTTTTTGGTTCCGCTCTCAATAAGAGAAGATACGACGGACGGGAGATAATACTCGGATTTCGGCACATTCAGCTTTTCTTTGAGAAAAGAAACAAACCCATCCTCTATGTATTTGAATACGTCGGGACGAAATCCCCAAAGGTTCATGGAAACGACCGTATCCGGCGACAACGCATTCCAAGTCTTGCCGTCATCCTCGGTAAATGAGCAATCGCTGCGAATCTTTGTATATTCGGTGACGCTCTCCAAAGCATTATTATCTGTAACACAAACGCCTCTTGAAACGGTACCGTTTTCCGTAAGCGTATTCTTGAGTCTGAAGCCGACCATACAATAATCCTCGGAAGCCGATGACAGCTCGTCGTAAATCTTCTTAAATGCGCTTCTGCCGTAATAATCATCGGCATTTACAACCGCAAACGGCTCTTTTACAACATTCTTGCAGCAGAGAATTGCATGAGCGGTTCCCCACGGCTTTTGACGGTCTGCAGGGCAGGTAAAGCCCTCCGGAAGAGCATCTGTCTCCTGAAAAACGTACTCAACCTTAACCTTTTTTTCTATACGCGAGCCGACGATACGTTTAAAATCATCCTCGATTGCGTGTTTTATAACAAAAACAACCTTATTAAAGCCTGCCTTTACCGCATCGTAAACCGAAAAATCAAGAATTACCTCTCCGTTTTTCCCTATCGGCTCAAGCTGCTTTAATCCGCCGAAACGACTGCCCATACCGGCAGCCATAACAACCAAAGTTATGTCCTTACCCATTGTTTTTCTCCTTTAGCCCCATTGGCTCGTTTTATTTATTATTTGCCTCTTTTTCGGTTTGCTCGGCTATTGCCTCGTCCTTTTCAGCCTCTTTTTCGGCTTCCTTCGCCTCTTTTTCGGCTTTCTGTGCCGCCTTTTCGGCTTTATCAGTCTTAATTTCTTCCGCTGCCTTACGAGCCTTTTCGGCTTTTGCCTTTGCCTCTGCCGCTTTGGCTTTTGCTTTTTCGGCTTCTTTACGGGCTTTTTCGGATTCCTTGCGTGCCTTTTCCTCGGCATCGCGTTTTGCTTTTTCCGCCTTGGCAACGGCTTCTATTTTTGCTTTTTCTGCCTCTCGGCGTGCCTTTTCGGCTTTTTCTGCGGCATCTCGCTCGGCCTTTTCTGCATCCTTGCGCGCTTTTTCACGTTCCTTGCTCTGCTCGTACTTTGCTTCGCGCTGTTCACGCTCAACCTTTATTTCAGCCATATGCTCCTCGCTGATACCGGTGTTGCGCCAAGTATGTATTATTTCGGGAGCGGCAAATATTTCATCAAGACGTTTGATAAACGGAACAATCTCGCCGAAATCAAGCGCTCTGTGGTCAAAAGCAATACAAAGCGGCATAACCTGACGAATGGCTATTTCCTTTTCACCCGCTTCATTTACAACAACTACGGGCTTATCCTGAACGGCACCGACCGCTATGGCACAAACCTGTGGCGGAACAATTTCAAGCAAGCAGGTTTCACCGCGTTGCGCACGGTAAACCGAGCCGATATTTGAAACGGTTATCGTACCCTGCTCGATATCGTGCTTTGTAAGCCTGTCATTTTCGGGAATTTTATAATAATTACTCTTTTCCTTTCCGCTGAGGGTCTTAACCTTGTGCTTACCGGTCTTTGAGCCGATAAGACGATAAAGGGTTTGTTTGATTTTGCCCTGCTTTAAAGCTGTAAGCGTGTTATCAAGAGAGACATCAAACATAACCTCGTCAAGATTTGTGTTTGCGACACGGCGGTTTACGTCCGCGATATACGCAACCATCTCATCTAGGTTTTTGTTTTCAAAGTTGTGAAGATTTATTGTCATCATCTCGCCGTTCGGCAAGACCATCGGCATAGAAATATCAATATTTTCAAAGGTATGTATTTCTCCTCTGACAAGCTTGCGGTCAAATTCGATATGAGAATTCATAATCGGATCCGCTTTGAGCCCCTCAACTATTATTTTGAGCATAAGAGTATTTAAAGTGACCTTTTTCTCGGGCGGACAATCTTCATTAAGCCTTTTATACTCTATCATAAATTCGGTGACGTCCGGCTCGTAGTTGTATGTAACGTGAGGAACATTTGCCCACGATTCGGTCGTCATATTGGCTACAATCTTGCGCTGAATACCGAAATGTATGGTGTTGGTTTTTTTCATTTTGTTTTTTGCCATGAGTATTCCTCCATACAAAACTTTACTTAAATAGTATAATACAAATCATTTTAGAAATAAACTTTTTTTTGCGAAAAAATCACATTTTACATATTATGTCAAGCAGCTTAACAGTTGTCTATAATTGCACAAGCGGTATTTGTATATTTCCGACAAAAAAACGCAGATTGAATTTGTATTTATATTGGAGTATAATAATATAAAATTTATAAAGCGAGGAGATTTTGGATAAAATGAACAAACAGACCGAAATAAAAGAAAGCACCGTCCTTCTTATGCCGGACGGGAACCTTGCAAGACCCGGCTATTGTAAGCACAACCTTTTCAGATATAATCCCGAAATGATAAAACGTGAAAATACCATGCGCCTTAAGGAATGGGATTATTACCAGATAAGCGACGGAAATATAATGATACAGCTCAATTTCTTTAATATATCGCTTGCCACCTGTGCCACTTTCGGACTTGTTAACCTCAAGACCGGCAGAAAAATAAGCGGTATGGCAACTGAGCTTTTCACGCCGCACAAAAACCGACTCAGCAAAAACGGCGACGTTCCGAACTATACCGAATATAAGCGCGGAGGGACAAAGCTTATATTTGACGTTCGCGAAACGGAGAGACGCCTCTATTTTGAAGGCACGGCTTCAGGCAAAAAGGTTAAATTCGACGTTACTTGCTATAAGCTTCCCGAGCACGAAAGCATAACAATAGCGACCCCGTTTAAGGAACAGGGATGCTTCTTCCTTACTCAAAAGCTCAACTGCCTTGCGACAGAAGGCACCGTTGTTGCCGGGAACGAGAAATACACATTTACAAAGGATAAAACCTTTACGGTTCTTGACTGGGGGCGCGGTGTGTGGCCGCACACGAATACATGGTACTGGGGAAACGGCAGCACTTATCTTGACGGCAAGCTCTTCGGCTTCGAGCTTACATGGGGCTTCGGCGACGAGTCAAATGCAACCGAAACAGCTATATTCTATGACGGTAAATGCCATAAAATAGGCGCAGTGCATCTTGAGAAAGACCCTGAAGATGGCGCCGGATGGATGAATGAATGGCATTTTATTTCGGAGGACGGCAGACTTGATTTGACTATGAAGCCGTACTACGACCACTATACAAACCTGCTTCCGCTCAACCTGTTCGGTATGAAAACGCATCAGGTTCACGGACTTTGGAGCGGCAAGGTCGTTCTCGACGACGGCACGGAGCTTAATATTAAAGATATGTACGCATTCTGCGAAAAGGTTCACAACAAATTCTGATAAAAGCTTTTATTTCTTACTAAACAAAAACGCTTATTCCGAAAAATCGGAATAAGCGTTTTATTTTGGGCTTGCTTTACTTTATTCGCCTGCGTTATATCTGCCTGCCATAACGAGGTCAAGCACGGAAGCGTCGGAGAGATCAACAACACCGTCTCCGTTAAGGTCCGCCGCAGCAAGCTGATCATCGGTAAGAGTTTCAATGCCGAGCGAATGATATACGATAAGGTTGTAATCCGTACTGTCAACCTTGCCGTCATCGTTCACATCGCCGAACAAACGTATTTTAACCTGTACGTTAAATTCACTCTTATCACTGACAAGACCCGAGCCGCTGACAGCGCGGAATTTGTAATTATATGCTCCGCTGCCGTTTGTGGTGAGAGTGTTGCCCTCAATATTTGTCCACTCGCCTCCGTTAAGCGAATACTGATATTTAACGCCCGACGAAGCCGAAGAGCTGAGAGTAAATGTCACATCCTGCCTTACAAGCGAACCGGAAGCCACATTTTCTTCACCGCAAGCCGCCGTTACCGTAACGTCCGTCGGAACGCTCTTATCAATCATAACGACAACACCGTCCGACACATCGCTCTCAACGCCCGCTTTATTAACAGCCTTAAATGTATAAGTCTTATTGCAGTTTTCGGCAATATTGAGAACGCTGCCGTTCATCTCCTTAAAGCCCGATCCGTCGTCATAGTAATATGTAACGCCGGTATTGCTTGTAGCCGAGAGAACTATTGTAACGTCGCCGCTTGTCCACTCACCTGTTTTACCGTAAGAAGATACGGTAAGCACGGGCTTATCGCCGTCGATATTTGTAACCGTAAATATCTTTGTTGCAACTCTGCCGTTTTTGCCTACTACGGTAAATACGTATGTACCGTTCTGTGACACGGTGTAAGAGTCTTCATTAGTTATATCCTGACCGTTGCAGGTAACCTCGCGAAGTCCCGACTCGCCTACCTCGGTGCTTATGTTTATCTTATAAGGATTCGGAGTAACATCGGTAACCTCGGGAGTAAGAGTTATTTCGGGAACCTTTGCATCTATCATTACGTGATAGCTGTCAGAGGGATAACTCTCGGTGCCGGCATTGTTAACGGCTTTAAATCTGTAAACGGCGTTGGTTGTATCGGTTATCTCAATGCTCGTGCCGCTGTCGATAAGAGTCCAGCCGTTTCCGTTGTCATAATAATAGTTAATACCGGAAAGAGAAGCTTCCTCGGTAGAGAAGTTGAATGTAACGCCTTCACCCGTCCATCTGCCGAAGGTACCCTCGAACGAAACACGGATAACAGGCACCTGACGGTCTATCTTAACCGTAAACGCGGTGACGTTGCTCTCAAGAGCCGCATAGCTCTCGGCCTTAAATTCGTATTTATGCTCACCTGTTTCGGTTGCGGTAAAGGTATTGCCCGAAAGCTCCTGCCATTCGCCGCCGTCAACACGGTAATAATATTTGTAAATTCCCGAATAAGCCTCGGAGGAAAGAGTTATATTTACATCTGTTGCACTCCAAGCACCCTCTTGATATTCCTTATCACCGCCGTATACAGCGGAAACGGTAACATCGGTGGGAGCCGTACCGTCTATAACCACGCCGTCCGAACGAAGTATCGCGGAAACATTGCCTGCCTTATCGGTAGCTCTTGCCTCTACAAAGCCCTTGAAATCGGGGTCTTTAGCCGGTTTGTTTTCGCTGTCGTAGACGCTCCAGTCGGAGCCGGTCGGCTGACCGTTTTCATCTACAAAGCGATATTCAATTTTGTCTATTCCCGATACGCCCTCATCCGACGCATCAACGGTAATTTCAACAGTCTTGTTAAAGAATCTGCATAAAGTGTCCGCCTTGCTGAAGAAGTTTCCGGAAACCTCTCTCGCGACACCGCCTATGCCTTTATGTAAAACGGTTATGCTGTTTACGGTGGGAGCAATTTTATCGATATTGTTTATAACGATGCTTTCTTCTGCCGTAAGGCCGTTACCCGCAGTTACAACTACGTTGTAGGTTCCGTTCTCAGCAACGGTAAACGAATCATGAGAAGCGGTTATATCCTCACCGTTTAATGTAACGGAGGCTATTCCCGAAGCGCCTACATTAAGACTTCCTATTGTAACATCATAACTCTTATTTGTAAGCTCGGTTACGGCGGGAGTAAGAGTGAACGAAGGCTCTATATCATCACGCATAACGGTGTAGCCCTCTGTGTAATCGCTCTCAATACCCTTGGAATTTACAGCCTTAAAATAATATGTATCGTTGCTGTTCACATTTACGGTAAGCGTGTTGCCGTCCAATGGTGCTTCTACGCCTGCGGAATCGGTTTTAAAGTAATACTTAACTCCGTCAAGCTCGTGAGTCGATGAAAGAGTAAAGGTTACGTCCTTGCTTGTCCATCCGCCGTTATAATCGCCTTTATCAACGCTGACAACGGGTTTACCGTATACAATTACGGGGAATGTAGCCGAAGCGCTGCGCCCCGCATGTGTGTATGTAACGGTTATATTCTGCTCTACGTCGTAAAGCTCCGGGTCAAATGACGATGTGTCGACCGTATAATCGGTGACGTATTCGGACTCGGCGTTGCTGTAATTTGCCTTAACCTTAAGGCCCGAAAGATCAAGGGTCTTATCGCCCTCGAGATAATCCTTTTTAGGATTTTCAAGCTCAATTGATGTTACCGCCTTAGAGTGAACGGTTATCGGGAATATTGCGTGATATGTTTTGCCGGCTCTTACTACGTTAACTATAATATACTGCTTCGAATCAAGTATCGAAGTGTTGACGGAGCTTACCGTATAATCCGTTACCGGAACGGAAAGCTGATCGTCGGTATAGGCGTTTGCCGCCTCTTCACCGTAATACTCGGCAATATCCGCACGATTATATGTAAGCTTAACCTCCATACCGGTGAGATCGAGCTCTGTGCTACCCTCTACATAATCGGTCTTAGTGGGCGCGGTAAACGCAATACTTACCGGCTCAACCTCAACTACCGTTATATTCTTTTGAGTTTCTACGTATGCGCCGTCAACCTTTGTAACGCCGTTCCTGCCGAATGCATGTAGTGTTGTATCGCCTGCCGAAATACCCATGACAACACCGTTTGAATCGACCGAAGCATATGCGTTCTTCTGATTTACGTCGCCGATATTCCAGTCGGAGGTCCAGGGAGCCGAGCCGTCGTCCTTAGTGAGACCCCAGCGCTGCTTATCGACCGAAATTCTCTCGGGAGAGAATTTAGCGGTGTAGGTAACCGGAAAATCCTTGATTACATAATCATTTCCCGTTATGGTAACTCCCGTGAGGTGTCTTATTGAGTTACCGCGTACCGTTACCTCTACGGATTTAGACACGCTTCCGATGGTTGCGGTTATTGTGACCTTTTTGGTGTTCCAAAGGGCCGTTCCGCCCGAATCAAGACCTTTTACAAGACCGTTTGCATCAATAGTGGCTATTGACGGGTCGGAAGAAGTCCATACGACAGTTCCGAGAAGGGCTTGGTCGTAATCGGACGGTGCTATATTCGCGATTGAAAGCTGCGTGGTCTTGCTCTCGTTAACCGTTGTGCTGCCGCCGATGCTGAAGTCTGTTATCGCCTTGCCCGCCGTTACGGTAAGAGAGTCCTCAACGGTTTTATCGTTAAGAGTTGCTCTTACGTGTATTTCGCTAATACCGCTCGATTTCGGGGTGAATACACCGTCGGACGAAAGCGTAGCAAGCTTTGTCTCGGCGGGAGCCTCGGCGGTTGCCCATATTATTTTATTTGTATCGGGATTTGTAAGTCCCCACTCTCGTTTTATCGACGAGTTTGTGTTTAGTCTTGACGGCAACACATTTGCCTTAAAGGTAGTCGGCGTATCATTGGGAACGGCACTGTTACCCTCAATTTTAACAGAGGAGATACTGCCGACAACACCGGCTCTTGACACCTTTATTGTAACATTTTTGGAAACGCCGCTCGCCGTTGCGGTAAGGGTTGTGGATTTACTGTATTCAACGAGTCCGTCGCCGCCGTCAAGGCCGGTAACCGTACCGGAGGCATCAACCACGGCAATCGATTTATCGGCGATTTCCCAAGTAAGGTCGCCGGTATATGCTCCTGCGGGAACAACATTTGTAATTGCAAGCTGCGTTGTGGAGCCTTCACTTACGGATACGGATGAATCTGTTACGGTTTTTGTGCCGCTTATAATATCAAAGGATTCAACCGGGAGATCCTTCTGCTCAACTACATTAAAGGTTATGGTATCGACAAAAGCTACATTGCTCGCGTCGTATGCCCTAACCGTTACCGAGCCTGCTGCAGTAAATGTGACAAGTCCCGTATCGGAAATCGTTGCACGCTTGCCGGAGCTTGTATCAAATACGCTGCCGCCCATCTCCCATTTTACAGAGTGTTTAAGTCTTACCGGTGTTACCGCCGCGTAAAGCTGAACCGTTTTGCCCACGGCAACGGTAAGAGGAACGCTCTTTTTATTGGTTATATGAGTTCCGGTCGGAAAGATGTTCGCAATAACACTCTTTTGAACCTTTATTTTAATTTTGTCACTTGCAAGCTTTGCTCCGCTTGCGTCATATATAGTAGCTGTTATTTCGACATTCATATTGGCAAGAGCAGACGCAAGGCTGTCCGCAAGAGTATCACCTGCAATGCCTCTGACAATAGAAACTATCAGGTCATCGTTCATACTGTCAAGATTAACGCCCGACTTTTCAAGCTGTTTCATAATCTCGTCAGCCATTTTATCGCCTACGAGAGGAAGCACGCGCACGTTTTCATCAAGCCAAAGCTGAATTATAGCCGTCTTTGACGAATCATATGCCGTAACCTTACCGTTATCGTCTACGTCGGCAAGAAGCGGTAGGTTACTCTCCCACTTTACCGTAGTACCCTCAGGCAATTCGCCTGTCGTGGTATACTTTAGTTGAAGCGTTTTATACTCGGTCAACTGCTGTATTTCGGTAATGTCATTACCGTTTTCGTCCGTAATGTTAAGCGAGA
>OHZK01001213.1_pt1 | contig 10190 bp, 6 predicted proteins | sample 1580401 | NCBI WGS metagenome assembly OHZK01 (sample SAMEA3882530, study PRJEB24775) | human gut metagenome | biome: human-associated habitat; feature: intestine environment; material: feces | place: Netherlands | collected 2009/2010
TCCCCGTAGGGCAATACACAAGTCATGTAATAACGGGAAGCGGAATAGTCCGGCATGGATGAAAGGTCCACATAAGCCGTCTCCGTCAAAGGCAGGTTGGCCAACAGCTCGTATTCATCATACCGAGAGGTCTCCTTATAGATATTGATGCTCTGTGCACCTGCGGGCAGATTGTCCGCGTTCCAGTTCAGGCGATAACGACCCGATTCCGGTTCGATGTCCACCACGGAAATCACAGGAGCCGGATTCTCGCCGTCCACCTCCGTCACAGAAGAATACGTCTCCGTATTGAAATCATCTGCCACATGGTGGAACAGTTCGTAACTTCCCGCTTCGCCAAAGGTCACAACCACATGGCATTCATCCACTACTTCAATCTTTACATCCGAGTCCTCATCCACGGAGCGCGGTTCACCGCCATCCAATGAATAAGTCCAAGAGCACCGGCTCATGTTTTCGCCTTCAAGGTTGACTTTGGCACCCAACAGAACCCTTTCCGGCAAAGAAAAACTTCCTTGCGGGACCGGATATACGTAGATATCCCGGCTTTCCTGCGTGCCAACCTTGACGGTCTTACTTCCTTCGCTGTCCCAAACCACAGTATAGTACCCGCCGGCCTTCTTCTCCACAGAAGCCCCCGGGCCGAAATCCACTTCCTGTCCGCTATTGTCCAGTATCCTCACTTGCACCTCTTGTCCCACACCGGCCGAAGTAGGCATCTCTATTATAGAGTATCCCACGACCGTCAGGTCGTAAACCTCAGAGAAGTCGGACTCCAGCATCCCCCGGTCAACGCCCTGCACCTGCACTTCGTACTCTCCTGCCGGAATGTTCTGTATCGGAATTTTGAACTTGTTCCCGCCTATCAAGGGATAAGGAGAGGGCACATGCACCCCGTTCTTCGTGGAATTGTGCGGAGAGATGAGATAAGCCCCCTCGCCCGTCTTCCCCTTGTGGCGGATACTGATGTTATAACGCATCAAAGCGGCCGGAGTTTCCTTGTCTACGGAATGGTTCCACTCCAAGGTCACGAACTTATCGTCTTGCGAAGCGCGGATATGCTCCGGGGCAGCGGGTTTGCTGTTGGTTGTTCCGGAAAATACCGTGGTACCGTAAGCCAAACGCCCGTCGGTAAGGAGGTATTCTGGATCATTATCATCAAAATATTCCATGTTGAAGAACCCAATCTTATAAGTCCTGTCCTTATAAAAATAAACCACCAACTTCACGCTTTTCTCACCCGTATTAAATACCAAATCCAGACAACCGTTATTGTCTACATCCATCGCTTTCTCTAAATCGGAGAATGCTATGCCCTTTTCTGCCGGGATGAGCAGCGTGTCGCCATCGCCCCATTGTATGCGGATGCAACTGGAATACCAGCTATGGCCACCAAAGGAGCCACTTTCGTCATGGATGCAATCCCACAGGCCGTCACCATCAAGGTCCTCCAACAGATATTCCCCGCTGTCTTGCCAATCTATCCATTCCAATTTTTCGGGAGTGAAAGTAAAATCGCCATTGTTACGGAACAGCGTGACGCATCCACCATCCCCTTTTTCCCAACGATGCTGCATATCAATAAAATCGACAAGCCCGTCCCGGTCATAATCAATGGTAATATTGGGATGGAATGTTTTATCATAATGGTCACTGATGAATTTGTGATAATATTCTTTCTCTACATACTCAAAGGCTGCATAATCTCCCGTATTCCTATAACCACCCGGTTCCAATAACCCATCGTTATTGAAATCATACCAATCATAGCGATAAAAATGGGTGGAGTCTTCGAACCAGTAAAACATAAGGTATTGAAATGACGCACAGTTGAAAACCGACGCGGTCACATTGCCGAGGGTCATTTGTTTGTTCCCCTCATTGATTAATGAATAGGAATCCGCACCGAAAGCTCCATCATAAAACATCACGTCAGCCATTCCGTCCCGGTTCACGTCTGCCACCACAGGCTCCGCCCTTTCTGGCAGGTTACTGTTCCAAATTTTCTTGACCGTGCTATACTTGGCGTTGTCGTCTACCTCATAGAACTTAGCATCATAAAATTCATAGACTTCCGTTCTTCCGTCTTCGTCCAAATCCACTGCTACTTGAACGTCATTAACTTCCGCTCCGAAATCATGCTCCTTCACATTCCCCGGATTCACATCCAACGTATGCTCCACCCGGGTAAACGCTCCGGAAGCAGAAGTGACTTTCAGCGAAACACGCTTCTCGCCTCCTTGGGTGAACAGTATCTTATGCTCGCCACCGTCTTCCGATTGCGACAACACCGTGGCACCGTCCCAATCCCAATCATACGTACAACCGGCCTCCACGCCGCCCAGAAGTACCACCGTACAGGTGTCGCCTATGCTGAAATAATATTTGCCCGACAGAATGAAATCGGCAGCCGGTTCTTCCTTTTCAAACACCGCATACGCACTGAACTCTGAGCCTAAACGCCCCGGGTCCACAGTCTGTACCGAGATATAATATTTGCCGGCCGGCCACGACGAAACGTTCAAAGTGCGTGAACGCGCATACCCGCAGTTGCCGTCCAACAAGTTCCTGCGGCGGCCGTCGGGCAAGGCATGGGCGAACAGCATGTCGCCTTCCCCCTCGGCCGTCCCTATGCGCAAGGCGTAAGTAAGGTCGGCCACGGAGCACTCGGCATCGCTCCCTTCGCCCCATTCCACTTTGAGCGTCCCCTTTCCGGCATCATATACAAAATGCGGCTTGCCCAGCGCAACGGGGCGGGTATTGACACCGACTCCCGGAATCTCCTCCACCTCGTCACGGTAATAGACGCGCATGTATCCGCTATTGTCCAAGTCGGCCACAAAACATTTGTATCCATCCGACGGCCATCCTTCGACCGCCTCTTTCAGCAAGACCGGCGTGTCGGCCACGTCCATGCCTTTCACCGTATAATATACCAGATTGCTTGTCCTTTCATCTTCCGGCTGCTCCTCCTGCCTCTGCGCCACAAGCTCGTAGTAACCGTCGGCATTGAGGTCTACACATTGACGGAAATAGACCCTGCCCTCCATCACAAACTCATGCTGCTTGAACGAGCCGTCGCCCTGATTCTCCATCAGCACCACAAACGAGCCTCCGTTGTCGTGGCCTTGCGCTTCATAACTAAGCGTAATCAGGATGTCCACATCCCCGTCCTTGTCGAAATCGTAGCACGACACTTCCTCGTCGCAGTACAAATTGGAAAGAATGACGCGCTCCTTCCACGAGCCGTCCGTCTGGGACAAAAATACGGAAATATTCTTGTCCTCACTGTCGAAAAGCACATAATCGGCCACGCCGTCATCATTAAAATCCCGGAAAGTAAGCTGTCCGCCCATTTCATTGTTCACATAGCGGCCGTCGCCCAGGTTCTGGTAAAACTGGCCGGAAGCCGCATCCACGAGATCCGTATAGCCATCCCCGTTGAGATCGATGGCCTGCACGGCAGTCCCGGCTATGGACGAGGTATTTCCGCTAATGATTGACATTCCGCTTCCCAAGCCGATGCTCGTATGCAAAATCATCTCTTCCTGCTCGCCCCGGTATTCTTCCAAGGAGAGCAACCGGAACCGCATGGGCCACCACTGCCCACGCGCATATATAAGGACTTCTTCCGGCTTGGTGTTATAAACATATTCTCCGCTTCGCCAGAATCTTGACCCGAATTTAATGTCGGAACGCCCGTCGTTGTTGAAGTCTATGGCCTGATAAGCAAAGCTAACATCATTCTCCAACATCATGTTACTGCCCTGATACCCGTAAGTAAACGTGGCATCGCCCTGCCATACACAAGCCGCCGTATAGCCATCCACGTAACGGTCGTTGTCAAAATTGAACCACTCGAACGTGTCGCTGCCCGCACTACCTAACACCCTCGTCCCGTCGCCCTTCACGTCATAATACGCAGCGTACTTGTAATATCCGGTCGCAGAATTAGTGTAGTACTTACCTCCCACATTGATGTCATCAGCCTTGACGCTAGGAATGGCTAAACACACGAGAAACACCGACAATATCGGTTTAAGAAAAAAAAGTAGATGAATCTGTTTCATAAGTCACCTTGTTAACCGACGGCTTCCCTTTCGGCAGTTAATAACATTTGCTTTTTCATAGATACATATAAAAACGTGGAGCCAGTCCTGTCGCTCGTTCCACGGTCTAAAGGCCTTCGCATTGCCCAGTATGTCGAAACGAGCAACGCTGAAAGCCCCACGCTGATGTAAATATATAGCAACCTACCTGCCATGGCATTTTTGGCCATCCACCGGCAAGAATATATAATATACATCCCATAGGGCGTCCCCGTTGCTTTGTTTTTGACATACTGTTGAAGTTGCGAAGTTCTTAGACCGTCAAAACCAAAGCGTACAGTTACGCCTTTTATGTATATATACCTCCCCCATGCCCTGCCCGTCAAGGGCTTCCAGCACAGGCAAAGACATCGCAAATATAACATTTCTTTTCCAAACCCCATAAGATTAAAGTAAAAATCCACTCATGCACCTGTAATTACCCTCCTTCCCCAAGAGTTTTCAGAAAAATGGCTTCATCTTTCAGGCTGAACGATAAAACACTGTGTCCCAACATATAAAACAACTGAAGGATGGGACACCCATCTTTCAGCCTTCCGTCAGGATGAGAACGGGAAACCGACCGGCTGAAAGCTGAAAATCATTTGGCACAGAACGAAAAATCGCTTGCCTGAGATTGAAAAATCGTTTGGCGCAGAAAAAAACGCCCTTTTCAGGAAGGCCTTTTCCCGTCCTCCATAAGGAAGGGGAAAGCTTCGGCTGAAAGATGGCCGATGCATCCTTCAGGACACAATATGCTTGTTTTAAAAGACTTACGATACAACCTGAAAGATGAAAGATCTTTTTGCAAAATCCCTGGGAAGGAAAGAAAGCCGTCTGCACGTCATCTTGGAATCAACCGCCTCACATAAAAAAAGCTCTCCTCTCAATGAGGAAAGCCTCGTGTTGGACTACCAGGATTCGAACCTGGAAAAACAGGACCAGAATCTGTTGTGTTACCATTACACCATAGCCCATTGTCCTTTTTGCGACTGCAAATTTAGCGACTTATTTTCGAACCCACAAATTTTTATTCCCTTTTTTCGTAGGGAAGCCGCCGTGTCTATAAAAATCTTCCTCTACGATGGTCTCTCTCTGTTTCCGGACGAACCGTCAGGCACAAACCGGATTATATTATCTAAAAAAGATAAAAAGCAAAGGGTTTTGAGCCTAAAAATTGGAATGATAACATATTATATACTATCTTTGCCCGACAAATTATGTATGAATTAACGCATGAACGAAACGCAACAATTAGTAAATGCCATCACGGAAGGCATACAGGACAAGAAAGGAAAGAACATCGTCGTAGCCGACTTGACGAACATAGGTGACACCATCTGCCAATATTTCATCATCTGCCAAGGAAATTCGCCCTCACAGGTGCAGGCGATAGCGGAATCCATCGGGGAATCCGCACGGCTTAAGGCGCACACCAAACCTGTAGCCGTGGACGGGTTGAGAAACGCCGAGTGGGTGGCAATGGATTACACGGACATCATCGTACATGTTTTCTTGCCGCAAACACGCGACTTTTACGACATCGAACACTTATGGGCAGACGCACAACTGACTTCTCTTCCCGACATTGACTAAACTCACCTTAAAAACATTATGAACGAAAAAGAAAACAAAAATAAAATGCCGCGGTTCAACATGAACTGGATTTACGGCATTATCATTGTGATATTGGTGTATCTCTTCTTTACGGGTACGGGCGGAAGTTCCTCCAAAACGGTGGACTACACGCAATTCGAACAATACGTAAAAAGCGGTTATGCCTCTAAAATCATTGCGCAAAAAGACAAGGGGGTATTGGAAATGTATGTGTCGAAAGAACATTTGAAAGATGTGTTCGGCACGGACGACTTCAAGAAAATAGGAACGGTTCCGATGGTCACCGTGGAATATGCCTCCAACGAAAAACTGATGGACCTCGTGGATGAAGCCCGGGCGAACAACAATTTCAAGGGAAACTTGCGCTTCGAACAGAGCAACGACTTCATGAGCAATATCTTCTGGAACTTCTTCCCCTTGCTTTTCATTATCGCCATCTGGGTATTCATCATGAGACGGATGGGCGGCGGAAGCCCTACGGGCGGAAGCGTGTTCAACGTCGGTAAAAGCAAAGCCAAACTGATTGAGAAAGGAGAAGCCACGAGAGTGACTTTCAAAGACGTGGCCGGACAGGCCGGTGCCAAAATGGAGGTGGAGGAAATCGTGGAGTTCCTCAAAAATCCGAAGAAGTTCACCGACCTCGGAGGTAAAATACCCAAAGGCGCTTTGCTGGTAGGTCCTCCGGGAACGGGTAAGACGTTATTGGCCAAGGCTGTAGCCGGAGAGGCTAACGTCCCGTTTTTCTCTCTTTCCGGTTCCGATTTCGTAGAAATGTTCGTAGGCGTGGGAGCCAGCCGTGTGCGTGACCTGTTCCGCCAGGCTAAGGAAAAGGCTCCGTGTATCATCTTCATCGACGAAATCGATGCCGTGGGACGTGCACGCGGCAAGAACCCGGCCATGGGAGGCAATGACGAACGGGAAAACACATTGAACCAGTTGCTGACCGAGATGGACGGTTTCGGCACCAACAGCGGTGTCATCATTCTGGCAGCCACCAACCGGGTGGACATTCTGGACAAAGCCTTGTTGCGTGCCGGACGCTTCGACCGGCAGATACACGTGGACTTGCCGGATCTGAATGAACGGAAAGCCGTATTCAAAGTCCATCTCCGTCCGGTGAAAACGGACAGCACGGTAGACATTGACTTGTTGGCCCGTCAAACGCCCGGTTTCTCCGGTGCCGATATCGCCAACGTATGTAACGAAGCTGCCCTGATTGCAGCCCGGCATGGTAAAAAGGCCGTAGGCAAAGAAGATTTCCTCAGTGCTGTAGACCGCATTATCGGAGGACTGGAGAAACAGACCAAAGTCATGACGGTGGAAGAAAAACAGACCATAGCCTTGCACGAAGCGGGACATGCCACCATTTCCTGGTTCCTGCAATATGCCAACCCGCTGATTAAAGTGACCATCGTGCCGCGCGGACGTGCACTGGGAGCCGCCTGGTATCTGCCCGAAGAACGACAGATTACGACCAAAGAGCAGATGCTCGACGAAATGTGTGCCACATTGGGTGGCCGGGCTGCCGAAGAATTATTCACGGGACACATCTCTTCCGGAGCGTTGAACGACCTGGAACGCGTGACCAAACAGGCTTACAGCATGATTGCCTATCTGGGTATGAGTGAACGATTGCCGAACCTCTGTTATTACAACAACGACGAATACAACTTTACGAAGCCTTATTCCGACCAGACCGCACAACTGATTGACGAGGAAGTGAAGCACATGATTGCCGAACAATACGAACGGGCCAAATCTTTGTTACGCGAACATCAGGACGGGCATGCGGAATTGGCAAAAGTGTTGGTGGAGCGCGAAGTGATTTTCGCCGAAGACGTGGAGAAGATTTTCGGCAAACGGCCGTGGACCAGCCGTACGGAAGAGTTGCTTAGCATGAACGAAGAACTCCCGGGAGACGAGATGGCCCAGGAGTCTGACGAGCAAAAAGAAGAACAGGGTGCGCCAGCCTCGGATGAGCAACCGACGGAAACGTCGGCCGAACATCCTACGGAAGCCACGGCACAAGCATCCGATCACGAGGCCGAGAAACCGCAAGACACACAAAAATGACCGATAAAATAAAGAATTTATGTCTCCGCACAGCCACCGGTATCGCTTTCGTAGCGGTATTGGTGGGTGGTATTTTATGGAGTAACGTCACATTCACCCTGCTCTTTGCCGTGATAACGGGTCTGAGCGTATGGGAGTTTTGCCAAGTGGTGAACCGACGGGCCGATGTACAAACCAATGCGGTGATTTGTACGGTGGCCGGGATTTACCTTTTTTTAGCCGTTTCGGGCTTTTGCAGCAATCTTACTCCTTCCGGGGTATTCATCCCGTATCTGTTGTCAGTCGTGTACCTGTTGGTCAGTGAACTTTACCTGAAAAGCGAACATGCACTGAACAACTGGGCCTATACCATGATGAGCCAAATGTACGTAGCTCTGCCGTTTGCGTCGCTCAATGCCCTGGCTTACCAGCCCGAAGTGTCTTACAGCATCGGCGTGGCCTATGCGGGCATGCTTCCGTTGTCCGTATTCGTATTCCTTTGGGCCAGCGACTCCGGAGCTTACTGTTTCGGTTCGCTTTTCGGCCGTCACAAACTGTTCCCGCGCATCTCTCCGAACAAGTCGTGGGAGGGTTCCGTCGGAGGGGGATTGGTAGCCGTAGCCGCTTCACAGATTTTTGCCTGTTTCGAACCGTCGCTCGACAGATGGGAATGGTTGGGGTTGGCACTCACAGTAGTAATATTCGGTACGTGGGGCGACCTTGTGGAAAGCCTTCTGAAACGGCAGTTGCAAATCAAAGACAGCGGCAATATCCTGCCGGGACATGGAGGGATGCTCGACCGTTTCGACAGTTCGTTGTTGGCCATTCCGGCTTCTGTCATCTACCTCTATACCCTTACCTTATTATAATAAGGAGAAAAAGGCAACCCGGCCACGACGGGGCCATACCTGGTACAAGAAGCGGGAACCATTCGCTCGAAGCAACGGTTCCCGCTCTTTCATTATTCATACAGGTCTGTCTTAACGACAGCTATCGGAAGTGGCTCTCCGTCCCACGCCACGCTCCAACAGACGAAGCATGAGACTTGCCGCCTTCGCGGGCGCACCGGTATCCCCTAACTTGACAGCCATCTCTTCATAGCCCTGCAACATGGCCGTGCGTCCGTTTCCGCCGGGCAGAATCCGGGAAAGTTCCTCCCGTATATTCCCCACGCTCATCCCGTCGGCCACCAACTCCCTGACCATCTCTCGCCCGGCGACCAGATTGACCAGCGAAATATAACGGACTTTCAGGATATGCCGACGCAAGAAAGAAACCAGTTTGCCGCAGGCCGTATAATAACACACCACTTGGGGCACCCGGAAAAGGGCTGTCTCCAACGTGGCCGTCCCGGACGTGACCAAAGCTGCGCAGGCATGGTGCAATATACGATAGGTCTGGCCGTACAGGATTTTCACACGGCTGCCCCGTAACACTTTTCCATAAAATTCAGGGTCTATATTAGGAGCTGCCGCCAACACCAACTCATACTGCCCCTCATAAACGGAAGCCGCTTCTACCATCATGGGCAAGTTGTCCTTGATTTCCTGCTTACGGCTCCCGGCCAACAAAGCCAAGACGGGCTTACCCTCCAGGCCGTTGTCTTCCGCAAAACGTCCGAAGTCTTTTTCGTTTTCCTTTTTGTAAGCCTCCACTTCGTCCAATGTAGGGTTACCCACATAGTGAATAGGATAATGATGCTTCCCCTCAAAAAAATCCACTTCAAACGGAAGTATGGAAAAAAGCTCGTCCACATCGCGTTTGATATTCTTGATACGATACTCCTTCCATGCCCATATCTTGGGAGATATATAGTAATATACCGGTATGGGACTATGCGCATGCACGAATTCCGCCACAGACAAGTTGAAACCGGGATAATCCACCAGAATCAACACATCGGGATTCCATTCCAACACGTCCCGTTTGCACGCCTTCATGTTGTGCAGTATCGTACGCAGATGGAGCAACACGGGAATAAACCCCATATAGGCCAATTCTTTATAATGCCGAACCAAAGTCCCGCCCTGCGCCTTCATCAGGTCTCCCCCCAAAAATCGGAAATCCGCTTCGGCATCCCGGGCTTTCAGTTCTTTCATCAGATGAGACGCATGCAAATCCCCACTGGCCTCACCGACAATCAGATAATATTTCATAAAACTTCCAAGTCTTTGAGTCCGTCCATAGCCCGATAAGCCGTCACGTCCACCGTGACGGGAGTCACTGCCACATAGCCGTGTGCCAAAGCCCACGCATCCGTATCCGTACACTCCGGTTCCTTGTTGGTATACTCACCGGTGAGCCAAAAATATTTTCCGCCCCGAGGATGGTCGGCTACATACAACTCGTTGGACCACATCCCACGGGCCATCCTGCATACCTTCGTCCCACGGTACCCCTGTCCCGATGGTTGGGGAAAGTTTACATTCAGAC
>OHZK01001214.1_pt1 | contig 10187 bp, 9 predicted proteins | sample 1580401 | NCBI WGS metagenome assembly OHZK01 (sample SAMEA3882530, study PRJEB24775) | human gut metagenome | biome: human-associated habitat; feature: intestine environment; material: feces | place: Netherlands | collected 2009/2010
CCGAATCTGTTCGGCAAGTGGTGCCGCCCCAACTACAATTCCGTGGTGGCGACCTTCTGCCATCATATCGCACGGGATCTACCTATCACCGTTTCGAATCTGGCAGTCGAACTGGAACTGGTCTACATTGATGACCTGATTGACGAGATCCTGAATGCCATGGAGGGCCAGCCCCACCGGACAGATGGAGCGTATTGCAGTGTTCCGGTCAGCCACCGAGTGACGCTGGGTGAGATCGTTCGGCTGCTCCAGACTTTCCACGACCAGCCGCAGACACTGCTGCTCCCGGAGATTCCGGAAGGCAGCTTTGAGAAGAAACTCTACAGCACCTATCTTTCCTACCTGCCGCCGGAAAAAATCGCATTCCCGATGAAGATGAATGTGGATGAGCGCGGCAGCTTCACAGAACTGCTGAAAACGAAGAACTGCGGTCAGATCTCCGTGAACATCACAAAGCCCGGCATCACCAAAGGGCAGCACTGGCACAACAGCAAGTGGGAGTTCTTTATGGTCGTGGCCGGACACGGGCTGATTCAGGAACGCCAAATCGGCTCCGATGAAAAGATCGAATTCGAGGTCAGCGGTGACCGAATCCAAGCTGTCCATATGCTGCCGGGCTATACCCACAACATTATCAATCTGAGTGAGACGGAAAATCTGGTGACGGTCATGTGGGCCAACGAGCAGTTTGATCCCAACCACCCGGATACCTACTTTGAGGAGGTGTAGTAATGGGAAAGCTGAAGCTGATGACGATCATCGGCACGCGGCCGGAGATCATCCGGCTGTCCGCCACCATAAAGTGCTGCGACCGGTACTTTGAACAGATTCTGGTTCACACAGGTCAGAACTACGACTACACCCTCAATCAGGTGTTTTTTGACGATCTCGGTCTCCGGGCACCGGACTATTATCTGGATGCCGTAGGCGATGACCTCGGAGCCACGATTGGGAATATCATTGAGAAATCCTACAAGCTGATGGTGCAGGTCAGGCCGGACGCAGTGTTGGTTCTGGGCGACACCAATTCCTGCCTTTCCGTGATCGGTGCCAAGCGCCTGCACATTCCGATTTTCCATATGGAGGCAGGAAACCGCTGCAAGGATGAGTGCCTGCCGGAGGAGACGAACCGACGCATTGTGGATATCATCAGCGATATCAATCTCTGCTATTCAGAGCACGCACGCCGGTATCTGATGGAGTGTGGACTGCCAAAGGAGCGCACCTTCGTGACCGGCAGCCCCATGGCAGAGGTGCTGCACGCCAATCTGGATAAGATCGAAGGAAGTGATATCCACCGGCGTCTGGGCCTGACCAAGGGACAGTACATTCTGCTCTCGGCGCACCGGGAGGAAAACATCGATACGGACCGCAATTTTGTCCAACTGTTCACAGCGGTCAATGCCATGGCGGAAAAGTACGACATGCCAATCCTTTACTCCTGCCACCCGAGAAGCAGAAAGCGGCTGGAGGCGACGGGCTTCCATCTGGACAGCCGCGTGATCGCACATGAGCCGCTGGGCTTTCATGATTACAACTGCCTGCAGATGAACGCTTTTGCCGTGGTCTCCGACAGTGGAACGCTGCCGGAGGAGAGCAGTTTCTTCCTGTCTGTCGGTAAGCCATTCCCGGCAGTCAGCATCCGCACCTCCACTGAGCGCCCCGAGGCGCTGGACGCGGGCTGCTTTGTACTCGCCGGAATCGACGCAGACTCCCTCCTTCAGGCGGTGGAGATGGCTGTCGGGATGCAGCGGGCGGAATGCTTCGGTACGCCGGTGGCGGATTATACCGCTGAAAACGTGTCCATGAAGGTTGCCAGAATCATTCAGAGCTACACGGGCATCGTGAATAAAATGGTTTGGAGGAAGGACGGATAAATGGGGCTTGCAGATATTCACATACATCTTTTGTTTGGAGTGGATGACGGTGCAAAAGACGAAGATGAGATGCATGCCATTTTAGATGCGGCTTATCAAGCTGGCACACGGGTGCTTTGCTGTACACCTCATTTCCACCCAGGCTACTTTGGAGACAATTATGACAAGGTAAATGCGGCATTTAAGCGCTTGTCGAGCTATGTGCAGAAAACATATCCAGACATGGCGCTGTATTTGGGAAATGAACTTCGGTATGAACCGGAATGTGTGAATTGGCTGAGGCAAGGCGTTTGCAGAACGGTCAACGGGACCAGATATGTGCTGGTGGACTTTTCGGAAGCAGCACCTGAAAAAGTAATTGGAAATGGCCTTCATGCATTGCTCAACGCAGGCTATATCCCCATTCTTGCCCATGTCGAGCGCTATCGATCCCTGCACGGAAGAATTCCCGTGATTCAAGCGTTCTGGCATGATGGCGCGGTGCTCCAAGCAGATACACAGTCCCTGTTCCGCGGGTTTGGCCTACTTGTTCAGCGTCAATGCCGGAAGCTGTTGTCCCTTGGGCTGATCGATCTATTTTCCTCAGATGCACACAACTGTACGTCTCGCCCACCTGAAATGTTGACGTGCTTTAACTACATCAGCAAAAAGTACGGTGCCGACTATGCGGCAACTTTATGCTGCAATAATGCGATTCGTTTATTGCATGGTGAGGCCGTAAGAAAGGACTTTTCTTAAGCATGAATCAGAAAGCAAATTTTAAAACAGTTACGCTGAAAGACCTGTGGGGTGTATTCGTCCAACGGCTATGGGCCATCATACTCGCGGCCTGCATATGCTGTGGCGGTTTTTTGGTGTTCAACCGTATGACGTTTGTCCCGCAATACGCCTCTACCGCGACCCTCTACATTCTGCGTCAAGCTCCGATTTTTCATTGGCCTTAAAGGTTGTCAATGACTGCACCTACCTCTTAAAAAGCCATACCGTTTTGGATGAAGTTATCAGCAGCTTGAATCTGGACATGGAGTACGAGGATCTATATGACTGCGTATCTACTTCTAATCCGGAAGACACCCGTATTCTCGAGGTGACGGTGAAAGCGGATTCCCCTGAACTGGCAAAGCGTATCGTGGATCGAATCTGCACCATCGGCTCAAAGCGCATTGAAGACGCTATGGGGTTTCAGCAGGTGAACCTCTACGAACTGGGAACAACAGACCCTGATCCCTGCAACAGCACGAGGATGCTCACATTCGCTTTTGCTGGCGTTGTTGCTGCCGTTGTAACCTATGTGATCTTCCTGATTATCTTCCTCCTCGATGACCGCATTAAGACCGATGACGAAAATCTGGAGCGATACCTGGGCCTCAGCGTTCTGGGCAACATTCCGAATGCGGATGGCAAAAAGTCGGGAAAATACGGATATTACAAGACATATGCGGCGTATAAGACCTCGGCCAAGCAGGAGGTAGAAGATAAATAAAATGGAGAAAACAATTTTGGAAACCGGATCGTCGGTGAAAACAACCTTAAAACTTCCAGGAAAGAAAGACTTCTTCACGCAGGAAGCATTTAAGACATTGAGAACTAATTTGCAGTTCTGCGGTCAGGATATCTGCACTGTCGTGATCACAAGCTGCAATGAGAATGAAGGCAAGACAACTATCACCCTGCAGCTTGCAAAGAGCCTTGCAGAATTGAACAAGCGTGTGCTGGTCATTGATGCGGATATGCGAAAATCGGTTATGGCAGGGCGTAACACCACAGCGGAAAACCCTGCGGGACTGAGCGAGGTGCTGACAGGGCTGACTTCCGTCAAAGAATGTCTTTATCAGACGCAGTACGAAAATTTGTCGATCATGTTTGCAGGCAAGTATCCCCCCAACCCGGTAGAGCTGCTGAGCGGGCAATACTTTGAAGAACTTTTGAAGGCGGCGAAAGAGTCTTACGACTATGTGCTGATCGATGTCCCCCCGCTTGGCAGCGTCATTGACGCTGCCGTCGTAGCAGCCAAATGCGATGGAACAATCCTTGTCATTTCGGACAATCAAGTCCGCTACCGGCAGGCCATCGAGGTCATAGAACAACTGAGGAAAAGTGGAAGCAAGATTCTCGGAGTAGTTCGCAACAACATTAAGAAGAAGGATGGCGGCTATTATAAGAAGTATTACAAGAACCGCTATCAATAATCGCAAGAGAACATTGGATTCGAGAGATACTTGTTTGAAAAGTTTCTGACTAAGGTGGTAGAAGCTTATGAAAAAGAGAAAAATCGTAGCACTGGTATGTGTAGCAACAGTTCTGCTTCTGGCCGTTTCGGCTTTTGGGTACATCCAATCGAAGCTGGATAAGATCAACAAGGTGCCAGACACAGTAGATGTTATCCCTCCCGACCAGGAAGACTTCGAGACCGATACAAGCAAGGAGCCGAAAGATATCATCGAACTCAAACCGGAAGAAGTCGATTGGAGTGAGATCGAACCATTCCTGGATGATGACCTGCTCAATATTCTTTTAGTCGGTCAGGATCGACGCGAGGGAGAGGGGCGGCAGCGTTCTGACTCCATGATCCTGTGCAGTATCAACCCAGATACAAAGCAAATATCGATGATCTCGTTTTTGCGGGATCTATATGTTCAGATCCCCGGCGGCTATTCTGATAACAGATTGAATGCCGCCTATGTTTTCGGCGGTTTTCCTCTGCTGATGGATACATTACATACTAATTTCGGTGTTTCTATTGACGGGTGCTTTGAGGTTGATTTCTCTGGCTTCCAGAGCGTGATTGACATACTTGGCGGTGTAGACATTGAGATGACGAGCAAGGAAGCCAGGATAATAAATATAGGCACAGAGTCAGGTGTTTACCACCTGGATGGAACAAAGGCTCTTGCTTATTCTCGTATCAGAAAGATTGACAATGACTTTTACAGGACCCAGCGTCAGCGCAATGTGCTGCAGGCAATCTATACCAAGTTCCGCCAGAGCAATGCGGCAGACCTGATGAAACTGTTGGATGAGGTATTGCCATATCTGTCAACTGACATGACGAACTCTCAAATTATGCTGCTGGCGGCGAAGTGCATCCCGATTATGGGAAGTGCGGAGCTCTCCAGTTATCGTGTCCCAGCAGATGATGCATACCATTATGCTTCTATCCGAGGTATGTCGGTGGTCGTCCCAGATCTGGACAAAATCCATGAGGATCTATTGAATGAGTATCTTCCACTCAATGCGGAGAAAGAGAGCAGTGAATGACCGTTTTACTTACCGGCGGAGCGGGATATATCGGCAGCCATGTGGCAGTTGAACTACTTCAGTCGGGATATGATGTGATCATCGCAGATAACTTCTATAACAGTTCTCAGGAAGTTCCGGAAAGAATAAGGGAAATCACCGAAAAGAGTGTCAGGACCTATAATGTGGACATTCAGAATTCTGCGGCTTTGGAACAAATTTTCAAACAGCATGAGATCAATGCGGTCATGCACTTTGCAGGATATAAGGCTGTGGGGGAAGCTGTTCAGCAGCCGCTCAAGTATTATAGAGGAAACCTTGACAGTACCCTCACACTTTTGGAAACCATGGGCAAATATCAGGTTAAAAACTTGATTTTCAGCTCGTCTGCAACGGTTTATGGCAATCCATCCACGCTGCCGATTACAGAAGCGTGTCCCACTGGCAACATCGCAAGCCCATATGGATGGACGAAGTATATGATCGAGCAGATTGTTACAGACTATGCTGCGGCGACTCTGGATTTTTCGGCGGTCATCTTTCGCTATTTCAATCCGGTGGGCGCACATCCCAGCGGCCTTATTGGAGAGGCCCCCAACGGTACGCCCAATAACTTAATGCCGTATATCACGCAGGTAGCTATGGGAAAGCGAAAACAACTATCCGTTTTTGGCGCTGATTATGATACGCCGGATGGTACATGTATCCGAGATTACATCCATATCATGGACATTGCCGCTGGACACACAGCCGCGCTTCCGTTTTGCACTTCGCATCATGGCGTGGAAGTAATCAATCTGGGAACAGGTATGGGACATAGCGTCCTTGAGTTGATCTCTGCATTTGAAAGCGCCACTGGGATTCATATCCCTTTTCAAATCGTTGGCCGCCGGGCGGGAGATATCCCGGTCTGCTTCGCCTCGGCAGAAAAGGCAAAAGTATTGCTTGGCTGGCAAGCCACAAGATCTTTGCAGGACATGTGCCGTGATGCATGGAACTGGCAACAGAAAAATCCCGATGGATTTATATAAGCAAAAAGAATTATGTATTAGCGCAGGAAATATCGAAAGCAGGAGATGATGCATTACGAAAACCAAATTGCGCTATATACGGCAAGTAGACACCTGCGTATGTTGCGGTTGCCCAGTTCCAGAAGGCCGTATGGTCTGCTATAATTGCGAGAAAGATACAGCATCATTGCTGGAGAAGAACCACAAGAAGGCCAAATTCAAAAATCGTGTGCGAGGGATTCTCGGTCCCCTACGCAACAATTGATTTGCTATCTCATGGCCGTTTTTCCTGCTCTATATTATCTTCACAAGCAAGGAAGTCCTGAGTGTTTGGATTCCTTGCTTGTTTTTTTGAGAAACATCAGTGGGATTCCATTCATAAAATTCCTATAACTTTCTCCGCGCCCCTATCTATGGCAGCATAACGGGTACATATCATTTGATTACCATATACCATACCGATGATTTCTATAAAGGCAATCAAATGAGGTGTATACTAATAGCATAGTAGGTGGTACCAATGTTCAATGCACAACAGCGGATTCGACAGTTAATGGATGAGCGTGGATGGACAATTTACCGATTAGCGCAGGAGTCCAAACTGTCACAGACAACGATCAGCAATATCTTCAAGAGAAATAACCAACCGTCCCTGCCAACGGTAAATGCGATTTGTGACGCTTGCGGAATCACACTGGCGCAGTTCTTTACGGAGAACGATACGGCAAATTCACCTAACGCCAAGAGTGAATTAGATGATAGTGTTGCGGCTCTCAAGGAGGATCAGCGCGAGGCGCTTGCTGCATTCATCAAGACAATAGTATAGTACATAACCGCTCAGCCATACTGTGCGGCTCACAGCAGAGGCTGCCCGAGTTACATTGGACGGTCTCTGTATTTTTTTACAAATCAAAGGGGGCATATTCATGAGCAGCGAAATCATGCAGGAAACCACACCGCTTGTTGAATGCAGTGCGTTCCATCTTGGAATGAGCGTATTGGAGGCCAGTCTGCGAAACACCGAGGATTCAGACGCTATCATCAGTGGCCTTCTGAAGGGTGCGGCTGAGTTTTATGGCGCATCAAGAGCCTCTGTGGTGGAAGCTGACTGGGATCTTGGAATCGGCGTTATTACCTATGAATGGTGCAAAGATGGTGTGTCGGCGCAGAGAGATATGCTCCAATGCCTGCCCATGGAGAAGTTCCCGAGATGGAGGAAAGCACTTCGGGCCAATAAACCGGTCGTGATTTCTGACTTGCAGAGATTAGAGAAAGTCTATCCAGATGAAGCAGCCTTTTTTCGGGAGTATGGGGTGACTACACTGCTGGCGGCACCATTCTCCAAACGGATTAATCAGGGATTCATTGCCGTGGACGATCCGACCCGTTACACGGATGACCCGGTTTTCCTATTCATCGCTTCCTATGCAGTGGTTGTGGAGCTCAACGAAATCAAACAGCAGCAGTCCCTGTTGGCAGCAACAAAAGCCTCCAAATACAATCCGGAGGACATCCATATTAATTTCTTTGGCGGCATGGAGATTATCAGCTCCAAAGGGACATTGACCGGAGAAGATATTAAAGCGGACCAGTGCTACTTGCTCCTGGCATATCTCATTCTGAATCACAAAAAGAATTTCTCTGTTGACACACTGGCAGAGATCATCTGCCCATACGACGAACTCGATTCGCCATATAAGGTCGTCAATAATATCGTTTACCGCCTGCGGCGTACTCTTTCCGTCATCGGGCTCGACAAGCTGGTCATCGGGAAGAATGGTACATTCCAGATCAATCCCAACTTCAATATCCATACGGATTTCGACCGCTTTGAGGATGCCTGCATTCAGTTGAAAACAGAAGAAAACCCGGATATGCGGCATTCCCTCTACCACAGCGCAGTCGATATATATAAAGGACAGTTACTCCCAAGATGTGAACATGAACTGTGGCTGATGCAGTTGTCCATGTACTATCAGTCCCTGTACCTGCAGATCACCAAGGGATATGTTCGCCTGAAGATGGAGTGCAAGGATTATATTCTGGCGCAAAAGACGACCATTGATGCTCTGCGCTTCGATCCGAAGGACAGCGAACTGAACATGTATGCGATTCTCGCCATGGGATTCCAAGGAAATCTCTCTATGGCTCAGACATACTATACGGCGGCAAAGCCCTATCTGGCGTTAGAGCATGCCGAGGTCATTAAAAAGTATTTGCACATAAAATGAGAGCTGCTTGAGGTCGCTCCGGAGGTTGTAGCAGAGGTTACGCAGTAGGTTGCTCCAGAGGTTACGGAGAAGGTCGTACAGGAGGCTGCGTAGCAGGCTGCAGCAGAGGTCATAGAAAAGTCATACAGGAGGTTGTCCAGCAGGTCACGGTTGAGGTTGCCCGCCCGTTATCATTGGTTATCGGATGCGTCCGATAGATGATGCGGGCGGGTGATTTTTTTGCTGTACAGGAGACGATATTACGCCGTTGGTCACCACAAGGCCGGTTTGCGCCCCTTGTGTACGGATCTGTACGGTCCTCCTGCGCCGCAGACAGTCTATCATTCTAATATTGCGTCCTGCTCCCGGAGCCATTGCGCTCCGGGAGCTTTTTTGCATTTTGGGGCGCTTTTGCCACGCTGCCGTGGCCCTCCGTTTTCGAGATTTGCTTCACCACAAAATCTCAAAAACGGAGGACAGAAAATGTCGTATCACAATGACCCGTATCGGGTTGATTATTTGAAGATATATCCCTGCTTAAAAGAGCGCCCGGATGTGCTGGAAGTCTTGAAGAAAAGTGACCGCAAGATGAAATACATGGAGGTGGATCTGAAAAGCGAACAGCGCAGGAAAAATGCCGAGAATGGTGCGGAAAGTTATGTTCCCAGCAAAGAGGATTCGCTGGAGCGGCTTATATATTCTGCGAAGTGCCAGTTTGCGGACGATGCTGAAGGCGTCGAGGATGCCGTAATCAGGAAAGACAATCTATTTCGTTTACGGGCCGCACTGGATCAGTTGAGCGAAGAAGAAAGAGCTTTGATCCATGCGCTGTTTTTCGACGAGTGCTCAGAGCGTGAGCTTGAAGAAATGATGGGTATCCATCGAATGACGATTCATAATCGAAAGATCCGTATTTTGCAGAAAATGAAAAAGATGCTGAGATGACAAAAAAGTTTGGTGCAAACGGTGTTTTCAACGGCTAATAGAGTGAGAGGGCTTTGAACCTCACTCTGCTGCTGATAAATCAGCGGCGTTGTTCCTTGAAAAACACCGCCCAGGCGGTCATATCCGGCAACTTGAATACATTAGCCGACGGAGCCAGCGTCAGACCGAGTGCGCGATGACCACCTGTGCGGAGCAATTCCGCATCAAAGGACGGCCAAATAAGGTGCAGAGCGATACCCACTCAGGCCAAGGCAGCCTTGGCAAGCTGTCCCCGCCATGATCCCGTCAGCCCACAATGATACTCCTGTACGCAGCTTCGAGAGATCCTCGGAGGGGTGAAACTCCCGTGATGTGCGCCAGCACAGTTCAAGTTGCCGCCCCGCCTGGGGAAGTAGTGTCGAATACAGGCAAACAAAACCGTAAAGTTCTGGCCGCTCCGGTGATGGAAGCATTTGCTTCCGTCGCCGGAGCGACCACACTCTTGCGGCAGAAGCATGGGAACTGTCCACACCTTCCGATATTTTTGCATTAGATTCCTTTCTCCTTTGTTCGCCGGTCCAACGATCGCCTCCTATCGATCCCTTCCTCGGACGGTTCCCATGCTTGTGCCGCAGAGATGGTCAGATACAGGGAGGAGCGTAACTATGAACCCCAATATCAATTACTATGGAATTGTGATCCTGCTCAGAAAACTCCGGGAATGCGGTATTTTCACCGAAAAAGAACTGAGAAAAATTGCCGCACGGATCGCTGCGGATAACGGTGTTGAAGTTATGTTTTTCCTCTGATTTTCTTCATCTTTCAGTAGCTATTCGGACGCTGTTGTGGTAGTGTTTGTGTTGCAAAAAAGGAGGTGAGCGTACATGGATAAAAAGCGACTGGTAGACGGAACAACAGCCCTGGCAGAA
>OHZK01001217.1_pt1 | contig 10179 bp, 6 predicted proteins | sample 1580401 | NCBI WGS metagenome assembly OHZK01 (sample SAMEA3882530, study PRJEB24775) | human gut metagenome | biome: human-associated habitat; feature: intestine environment; material: feces | place: Netherlands | collected 2009/2010
CGGGGCGTATATCGTAGGCCGATCGTCTTGATCAAGGCATCGGCGAATAAATTATGGCTGACATGATTGGTCACTTCCACGATTTCCCGAAGCGTAGGGGAGTAAGTGGTAACAATCTCGGTCCGTTTCCCGGGTTGCCACCTACCGGCTTCCCGCAAGATACGGAAACAAGACGGTGATTCGCCGACCGTGATCCCTTCATGTTCCAATTGCCTAGTGAGATAATCCGCTAGGAAAAGAGCCGGGTCGGGAATATCCCCTTTGAGCGGATACCATTCCCGGTTAGCGGGGACAATGCCATATAAATAACGATCCGTGGCGAATGGCGCCCCTACGATAAAAGAACTATCCGAAGATACTTGCTGGGTCGTTAAGTAATTATGGAAATGGATGCCGGATAATTCCGGTTCGGTTCCTTTCAACTTCGGGCGGGTTCCGGGAGCTCCGGTTTGCAACCCTAATTTATAAAGATTGTCGAATACGCAAATCCCATAGCTTCCGGCACCATAATAACTACCCATATCTTCGCCAACCCATTTAAGGGAAGTGCCTTCCGTGTCGAATATACTTTCATCAGCGATTACGGCTCCTTGTATTTTATGGATACCCACCTTCTTCAAGGCGGAGATCCATTCCTGTAGAAACCGCTTATGATCCGGGGCGAAATGCGCTGAGCCAAGGCTAGGATCTCCGCTTCCCTTGATATATAAATTGCCTTTTAACAAGCCGTTCTCGATGGAGCCGTCGTATTCTAATGTTGTGGGAAAGCGATAATCCTCGCCCAGTATCTCCAATGCGGTAGCGGTCGTAACCGTTTTCATGACCGAGGCTGGGGTCAGCTGCCGGATTGTATCGTAAGCGAATACCGTCTCGCCACTGTTAACCTCTTTCACGATCAAGGAAAATGAAGCTCCTTCCATATAAGGCTTGCGCAGGAATTGCTTGATAGGTTGTGGAGTCTGTGCCCCCACTGAAAGGTATAAGCAAGAAATGAGGAAGAAAAAGGATATTTTACGTATCATGATGTTTATATATTCTACTTTATTCTATCTTTGTCGCAAGCAAAGATATGAAAATAATATGAATCCACTGTTTGACAAGCCTTTTACGTTTGACCGTGTAATACGCATAGTGTTCGGTATACTGGTCATCTCAGGAATTATTTATTTGATAGCCTTATTACGAAACGCTTTGTTACCTTTCCTGATCGCTTGGTTACTGGCTTATATGATGCAACCGTTCGTAAAGTTCTTCCAATATAAATTATGTTTTAAGAGCCGCATCTTATCGATTATGGCGGTATTGGTGACTTTAGGGCTATTGATAACGTTGCTGGTAGTCATGGTCATTCCTTCCATTGCGGCTGAGGCGGATAAAACGCTAGAACTGATCCGCACACATGATCCCGGTGAAGGTCATGTCCCTTTGATCCCGCATTCATGGATGGAATATCTGGAAAGTAATGTGAACTTCGCCCAGATCATGGAGTTATTGAGTAAGGAGAATTTGTTGAAAGCGGTGAAGCAGATTGCGCCCCAGTTATGGTCTATCTTATCGAACACTTTCTCAATCCTTTTCAGTATCACGATCGTGTTCGTGATCTTGCTTTACTTTATTTTCATCCTTTTGGATTATGAGAAGATCGCGAATGGTTGGATCGATTTGATACCGGAGCGTTACCGTCCGTTCCTGCAAGGTTTGGCTGAGGATGTGGAATACAGCATGAATCGTTATTTCCGCGGACAATCGTTGATCGCTCTTTCTGTAGGGGTTCTCCTCGCGATCGGCTTTAAGATCATTAATTTCCCGTTGGCGGTCACGTTGGGTCTGTTTATCGGCGTGCTGAACTTAATTCCCTATATGCAGGCGATCGGTATTATCCCGATGATTCTATTGAGCTTATTGCGTTCGGCCGAGACTGGCGAGAACTTCTGGTTGATCTTTGGTATGGCTATTTTAGTCTTGGGTATCGTACAATGTATACAGGATTTATATCTTACCCCTCGCATAATGGGTAAGGCTATGGGACTGAATCCCGCCATCATCTTACTCTCATTATCCATCTGGGGAACGATCCTAGGCTTTATAGGCTTAATAATAGCCCTCCCATTGACAACATTGTGCTTATCCTACTATAAACGCTTTATCTTGCACGAAGATAATGAGTTAGATCCCGGAAACCTTGCTCATCAACCTAAGCGAGAGAAAATAAATTCAGATTTAAGCGCAAAAAAATAGCCATGCCTATTGCATATTAAAAAAATACTCCTACCTTTGCACCCGCATTACAGAAGTAACGCACAGGATGATTCGCTAGCTCAGCTGGTAGAGCACAACACTTTTAATGTTGGGGTCCTGGGTTCGAGCCCCAGGCGGATCACATAAGAACAAAGCTAAAAGAGATAAGTCCTGCAATATTAACGTATTGTGGGACTTTTTTATGTTTTAGTCTTGCTTGAAAGCCCAAAAAGGCGCACGAAAAGATACGGTTGAGTATCCAAATCGTACCCCCTTCCCCGAAAAACAAAAAGGGGGTACAATTGTCGGAAAGTCCTTCTGATAAACTACGTGGAGGTCTTCTATTTAATACCAAAACTCATGATCGAATACAGAACTAGCTTTTTTATTTGGTAGATAACCTATTTACTTATTTCTCCAACTTTATAACCTACGATTCCAAAAGACTTGTGTAGCGCCGGGATTAACCACATGATCAAGCCGGGTAGTCCCCAGCGTTTTTTCTCTTCGCTGATGAAATAGAATCGTTCGATCAGTTTGAGCTTGGGGAACCATTGCTCGATTGTGTGCGGATCGTTTAGTCCGAAATGGAAACGGGCTTTTGTCCGTTTTACCGATTCATGCTTGTCGGAGTTGCGGGCGGCCCATTTACTGACGAAATCAAAATATATCTCGCATCCGGGAAAGCGTTGGGCGAGGTTTTGGATAACAGATTTTACCTGTTCCTCATTGAAATACATCATTACACCTTCCGCGAGGAAAAGGAAGCGGCCGTGAGGATGTTTTTGTCTCAACATATCCATCCAGTCCGTCTCGAGCATAGAGCCTTTGATCGTGAGATCTTTAGCGGAGGCAGGGAATAGCTTTTCACGCAAATTGATTACTTCAGGTAAGTCTAGTTCGTAGAAGGTCGCTTGGTTATGGTTGGAGACACGTTGGAAACGGCTGTCTAATCCGCAACCGATCGATACCACTACCGGATCTTCAGTTACCTTACGGTCGATGAATCGCTGGACCAAACGATCGAAATGGCGTAGGCGGATAGTGGTTCCGGTAGTACTCATCGTGATTTTACCAAACTTGGCGAAATCATAATCTATTTTCTCAACAAGCTCACATGCCATCGGGTCTTTTAATATCGCGTCTTTCCGGTGACTTTCGTGAGCGCGTGATAGTAAGGGAATAAACAAGGTCTCCGCGATGTCATCCTTTATCTCTGGTTTTATTTTATTCATAATATACCTATTTATAGGGATTGATTATCTGGTACAAAGATGGGATCTTTGCTTTTGGTTTATTTACGCAAGAAGGAAGTGTATTTTAATCAAACGGAAAAATGGTACACATAGAACTCTCATCTCGTGGAAGAGATACGATCGCTTTAGAAATGCCGGATATAAGTTATTTTTCTACCAATCGTTCAGGAGGGCTAGAAGAGAACTGTTGGGAGGCGGAGAACAAATTATTGACCTATCGTATCAGTGATTTCAGATGCAGGGATTTTAATGTGACAAGATACCAGATCTATTGCAAGGAGGATTGTTGCATGCGTTCCCTAAATGTCGGTAACTCGTTTATGGGACTTTCTGTTGTTCGTCAGGGGATCGTCGAATGCTTTTTGTCGGAGACACGGGATAAGCGGATTTGGCGGGAAGGGCATACGAATATGATCGTAAGTTCTGGTATCAAGGAAGAGCGGAATCTGTTCCGTAAAGGAGATACTTTGGGTATGACAAGTATTCTGGTGTCGCCGGATTTCTTCCGACATTTGTCGGAACGTTATACGGAGTACTTCGGGAGTGCTTATTTGCGATTCGGCAGGGGGGAGACTTTCTTTATCGCTCCCAAGAATCTCTCGATTCCAATCGCTTTATCTGTGGCGTTGAATGATCTTGAGGTCTCTCAGATGATGGGAAATGCCTCGCCAATGTATCTCGAAGCAAAAGTAACCGAGTGCTTGTCTTTATTTATGCGGGAGACGGAAGGTAAAGAACCGGTTAACGCAAAGATAGTAGGCTTTTCCGATCGGGATAAAATTTATCAGGCCCGGGATATTATATGTTCCGAATATTTGAACCCGCCTTCATTACATGATTTGGCTTTACGTGTCGGAACTAATGAATGTACTTTGAAAGCGGGGTTTAAAGAAGCGTTCCGGACGACCGTGTTTAACTATCTCTTTGATTATCGTATGAATATAGCGATTCACTATCTTTTGGATACCAATAAATCAATAGGGGAAGTTGCCGGCTTGGTCGGCTATGAGCATCAAGCGCATTTTTGTACGGCCTTTAAGCGGAAGTTTAATGTCACCCCGTCTGAATATAGGTTGAAAGCGTAGTATAGACCATCGACTTTTATTTCCCGAATCGGGAACTATCCACCTCTTTATGCTCTTTTGCTTTAAAATCTCCGAATTTATAGATAAAGGATAAGGAGACTCGTCTGGAATCCGGGATCATACGCATATGTAAGTCTTGTGTTTTGTATTGGAGATTAAGATCTTTTGGGACCCATGAATTAAACATGTCATCCACTTTTAAAGAGATCTCCGCTTTGCCGTTGGGGGAGATCCATTTCAAGCCGGCGTCTACGTTATACATACTGCTGATCGTCATTGGGCCTTGAATGTTGCGGGTAATATAAGAACCGGATACTTCCGCTTTGATAGTAGGCTTCGATGAGATGTTGAACGTATTATTTAATTCGGCATAGAATGCCAGATTATCTTTATTGAAGCTTATATCATGGTAATTATCACATTTCATCTTGTCATAATAACCGTTTAACGTTAATCTGGAATCAAGCACGGAGCCGGCTTTGAATGGTATCATTACATTTAGGCCTAGCTTACTGGAATAGTCGAAATTCAGTGTCTTATAGATAAGAACTAGTCTCTCGGAGGATTGATAGGGGAGCTGGTTGAAATTATTGTCTATATAATTTGCGTATAGCGTGAAAATGTATTTGTTTTTTAGGATGTAGTTCAATTGGGCAGAGTAGAGTCTGGACGGCCTTAAATCCGGGTTACCTTGTATCTCGGTATATCCATTCAGATAAGACACCGTATTCTGCATCTCCCAATAGCTGGGATAGGTCTTGTCTGAAGAAACGGATAATTGCAGGATGTGGCTGGGGTGGGCTCGGTACGTGATTTCCATCATTGGGAATAAGCTCCAATAATCAATCTCCTTATGTTTGTAATACTCTCCGGTCAAAGAGGCGTTTACGGATAGGTTATCAGAGAAGCTTTTGGAAAAGCCGGTATATAAATCATATACATATTCATCCAGTTTACTGTAACTATTAGAGATGGACCAATCGTGTTCGCACAGTGAATGATATACCTGAGAACTTTTGTCTGAGGCGAAGCTGAATTTTGTCCCATAGTTGAGTATCCAGCCTTTTCCTAATTTATGGTTCTGGTCCGCGTAGACGGAGAGCCTACGGATGTCTTGTTGTGATTTAGCGTTGAAGGCATCTTCTTTCCCGGCTTTCTTCTCTTGGTAATATTGTGTCGTATGATTGATGTAAGCGGTAAAATCAATCCCTACATTAAGGCCGAACCCGGAGGCATAGTCGAGCGCCAGATTATGCATCTGGATCGGTTTGTCGGATTTCTTTCTGTTTTCGGAATCCGAATAGGTTCCTACAGAAGAGGTGAAAGGATGAGTCCATTGCTGGATCTCTGAGGTATAGGCGAAGCTTAGTTTGTTCTTATCGTTCAAGAACCAATCATTGCCTAGGCGTATGGTATGGACCGGGAGCCGGGTATGTCCTCTGTCGAATTGCTCGATCTCGTAGGTCTTACCATCGAATAAATGGTGTGATAAGATATCCTCACCTGTCCGTTCCCTGTGGTAGCCGAAGGAGTACATGAGATCGGTAGAATATTTAGGCGTGTTGTAAACGAGAGTAGCGCCACTTTGGTAATTAGTGTAATGCCCTTGGTTGTATAGAGCATTGACTTGTCCTTGCAGTTTGGGAGTCTCGGAAGTACCGTTATTAAGGACCAGATTAATCACTGCCCCGCGTACATGATATTGGGGTGGAGCGCTATACATGATCTCTGCTTCTTGAATACGTTCTTTGGGCATATTCTTAAGCAGATTCTCCAATTGACTCTCACCCATATTGGTGGTCTTGCCATTGATGATAACCGTGACTCCATTTGTTCCGGCAAGTTGTATTTTCCCGCTTTGTTCCCGCACTCCCGGTAGTTCTAGGATCGCCTCGTAAGCGCTAACGGCCATCTTGTCTTTTAATAAGTGTGGCATGCTGTAGGTTATTTTCCCATCGACAACCTTGGCTAAAGGACGCTCTCCGGTAACAGATACTTCCGAAAGCGTCTGGCTTTTCTCGTTCAGTTGTATATTGCCTATCGTAAGTGAGTCATAAGTGCTTTGGTACGTTTCATACAGCAGATGCTGGACGGTTAAGAGGAAAGGGGATATCTCTGCTTTGATACTAAAAGAGCCCAAAGAGTCCGTATAGGTGGAGTTTACATATACTGAATCGTTCGTTTGTATAATCACGACCGCTAGTTCGATAGGATGGTTATTTAAGTCCGTAACCCTTCCCGTAATAACTTGTGCCTGTGTGAATGTGGTAAATAATAATCCTAAAAAGATAATCCAGCTTCTCATATCATCCTCGATTTAGTCAACATTCTTGTGCATATTTCGCAAATATACTTTTCATTAGGGAATCTACCTAATAAATTCTACTTTTAGGACTTAGGGGATTAGGATATATTTGATAGCTTTGCGGAGGAATGGGGTTCGTGCCTCTTTCTCGAATAGATGATAACAATAAAAGTAAATGATAATGAATGAAAAAATGAATACTCCATTGGGTAGCGCTTTTCCCAAGGAACGGGTTCGTTATGCGATGCTTTCTTTCTTTTTAGCGCAAGGTCTTTGTTTCTCTAGTTGGGCTAGCCGTATTCCGGACGTGAAGGATTTCTTTGAGGTGAATTACGCTTTCTATTGGGGTTTGGTCTTGTTCCTGATCCCGGTAGGTAAGTTTGTGGCGATACCGTTAGCGGGTTATTTGGTGTCGAAGTTGGGAAGTCGTATTATGGCGCAGGTCAGTGTGTTGGGGTATGCCTTGGCCTTATTTGCGATCGGTACGGCACATAATATTTATCTGCTGGGTGTTTATTTGTTCTGTTTTGGGGTGTTCTGGAATCTTTGTGATATATCCTTGAATACGCAAGGAATTGGTATCGAGCGGCTTTATGGGCGTACGATTATGGCCTCATTTCATGGAGGTTGGAGTCTGGCGGCCTGTTTAGGAGCTTTGATCGGGTTTATCATGATCGTATCCGGCGTCACTCCGTTCTGGCATTTTACGTTGATTGCATTAGTGACTGTTTTGGTAAGCCGGAAGTATTTGCAGGAAGACGTGGCGGTTGAGTCACCGGAGGAAGAGAAGGAAGCGGAGAAGAAAGAAGCTCCGGCATTGTTGAGCTTTATCCGTAAGCCGGAAATACTGTTGATCCAGTTAGGTATCGTCGGACTGTTTGCCTTGGTGGTGGAAAGTGCGATGTTTGATTGGAGTGGACTTTACTTCGAATCGGTACTACAAGTTCCTAAATCCTTGCAGATCGGTTTCTTAGTGTTCATGGTGATGATGACGGTAGGCCGTTTTCTTACGAACTCCGCCTATAGTGTTTTAGGAAAGCAGAAGGTGTTGCAATTAGCGGGTTTCTTTATTTTTGCAGGTTTCTTTATCTCAGCCATGTTGGGTGGAATGTTCGAATCGATGACGGTTAAGGTGATCGTGAATTCCTTAGGCTTTATGTTGGTAGGCTTGGGCATCTCGTGTATGGTGCCTACTATTTATAGCTTAGTGGGCGCTAAATCGAGAACTCCGGTGGGAATTGCCTTGACGATCCTTTCCAGTATCAGCTTTATCGGCTAATGACTACATTCTGCAAAGCATTCAAGAATAATTAAAGATAGAGAATTGAGAATTGAAAATTAGGAGAGAGCGAATAATTTTCAATTCTCAATTTTCAACTACTCAGGCATTCGTTGTTCCGCTGTCTCTAAGCATCGCAACACATCTTCCTTAGTGCCGTTGAATGGGCCTATTCCTTCGATTTTCAATGTTGTCATAGCTGCCGCGAAACGTCCGGCTTCTTCTATGCTTGCGCCTTTGGCACGTTTATAGAGATATCCTGTCATATAAGTATCACCCGCTCCGGTAGCGTTTACTACTTCTTTCGGTATGTAAGCGGGGATTTTATGGAAAGTGGAACCGTCGTAAATGATAGATCCCATGCTTCCGAAAGTCAGCAATACCTCTTTCACGCCCCAATCGTAGATAACTTTTCCTGCGTTCACGGCATCGGTATATCCGGTTAACACCTCCATCTCATGTTCGTTAGCCTTGAGGAAGTGCACGTATTTAAGTACTTCTTTTTTCTCTGGCCAATCCACGGCAAATACATCCTTGTCTCTTACTTCCCGTAGATACCCTTGCGAGTCAATCGATACTAAGCCTTTCCCCGCTAAATACTTTACCACTTCCAAAGAGAAATCATCGGCAAGCAAACTACCAAGGTGGAAGATCTTGGAGTCGATGTTCTCCAGATACTCTACGGTGAAAGGATCTGCTTTCGCCAATACACGTTGCGTACGGTTATCTTGGTTCTCTCCATAAATATTCTCGAAATAAACGGTGTGCTTACTTGGCATCACGGCAACGTCGATACCTTCGGCTCGTAGTTCCTCCACCGTTTTCATCTCAGATTCAGCCAAGGCTGTCACTAGAGTATAGTCAATATCATCGAAATGTTTTATCGCATGCGAGAAATAAAAGGAGGTTCCTCCCGGCATATGGACGGTATTCTTAGGTGTCACTACCTTATCCAAGGTGATGTGTCCTACGCAGCAAAGTTCGTGTGTATTCATTTTTTACTCAGTTTATTATAAAGCGACAAATTTATGAAAAAAGAGTTCAAGTACATAGGATAGTCGTTATTTTGACCAATAAAAGCGTAAACGAGGCGCTTCCATGCAAGAGCGAAAGTATTTACATATAGTAGAAACGAAAGTGTTTACCTCTAGAAGTAAAGTCATTTACATATGGAAGTAAACAGCGTTACATCTAGTTGTAAATGTAATATGCTGATAATCCGTATATAATACTGTTGGCGGATAATGCTCGGTGTATCTGCTGGAAATATTCAAATTCACCTTATCCGATAAGCATGCTTATTTGGATTTAGAAAGAAGAATTGATAATCAGTCAACGACATAGATAATATATAATGTACGCTCGTACATTATAATATATGCAATACGCATAGAGGTTATACTACTATATAGGTGATGTATATTTTATGTGCGATGGAATAGAATGTGAGAAACGACTAGTCTAAACGATCGTTTTCACCGTTCATTTTCATGTATATAATATAATGTACGTGCGTACATTGAATAAAGGCTTACTAAAAATCTTCCTACAATAAATAACATATTCAATATAAACTGCCCTGTTTTGGGTCTCCCAAGTGAATAACTAACGGCTTGTCGAGTGAATAACTAACGGCTATACCTAGTGGATAACTTACGGCTTGAGAGGACACTGATAATCAACACATTAAAAACGACATTACCTTGTCCAGAAAACACGTACGTGTTTTTCCAGAAGCAAAATCCAGTCAAAAGCAATAAAGATTCTGATAAAGCCATTATCTTTGTTTTAAAATCAATACATAACCATGATGAGACACTTAAAGTACTTGGCTTTTGTAGCATGTCTGGGAAGTCTTTCCCCAGCCTTCGCGCAAAACGCCTCTAAAAGCCTAACAGTTGATGACCTGATCACTTGGCAACGAATCACGGACCGGGAGATCTCGGACAATGGAAGATGGGTAGCCTGCAAGATGGAACCTTGGGAAGGTGACGCTACCGTTTATTTGTATGAGGC
>OHZK01001218.1_pt1 | contig 10175 bp, 7 predicted proteins | sample 1580401 | NCBI WGS metagenome assembly OHZK01 (sample SAMEA3882530, study PRJEB24775) | human gut metagenome | biome: human-associated habitat; feature: intestine environment; material: feces | place: Netherlands | collected 2009/2010
TATTAAAGGATTTCCTTGTTCTTTGATAAATTGTTCTATCTCTTCGCAGTTGTCAATGTCAATATAATAAACGATGATGCGCTTTGTGTTGTCGGGCAAGTCCGGCATGGCTTCACGGATAATACGATTCATAAGAGGCTTATCTAGTATACGGGTACTGCTGTCCATCAGGTTGGGAAGATAGACAGGAGTCATTCCGTATTTGGTGTCGATGATGCTGCCTTCCCAAAACTTGTCCAACGCATCTTCGTTTCTCAAACCGGGTATAAGGGTTTTCAGTCGTTCCATGGTCTGTACCGGATTACGATAAAGTGAAACGCCGTCTTTTATTTCTATTACATCAAATTCAGCTTTGGCTGCCAACAATCGGTCGCGGGTGGTTTGAATGCTATTGATGTTTATGTCGGTATGGATAAATTTACGCCCCAATCTGTTAGCAACGGCTGCGGTTACACCGCTACCGCCAAAGAAATCGGCAACAACCATTCCTTCATTGCTGCTGGCTTTGATGATGCGTTCAAGAAGGGCTTCGGGCTTTTGGGTGGCGTAATTAACACGTTCGTCAGCTTGGGAGTTTACTGCACTTAGGTCTGTCCAAATATCATCAAGAGCTATGCCTGGTGCTTCATCCAAGTAAATCTTTAAGCGCATACCGCCGCTTTCTGTATAATAGATTTTGTTTTCTGCCTTTAACCTGTTGATTGTATCAATTGTTGTTGCTGTTCCTAAGAAGGCATCCTTAAAACGACGTTCTTTCCCATCAACAATTTCTACGTGTGAAAAGCGTTGAGTAATATATTCTTCAGTATATGGAAGATAGATGGTGTTATATAGAAAATCAGAACTATATCCATATACTAAAATGTTGTCGTGGTTCTTTCCCATTGCGTTTTTACCCTTAAACCCACTCGATGTCTGGCGCTTCCACGTAATATCGTTAATGAAATTATCTTCACCAAATATCTCATCCATTAATATTTTTACATAGTGTACGATATGCCAATCTAAATGCACATAAATGCTCGCCGTATCGCTCATTACCGATTTGATAGCCATCAAGTTCTCATACATCCAGTTCAGATAACTTTCCTTGTTCCAAATGTCACCATACATCTTTTCCTCAAAAGAACGTAACTCTTCTATATCCAATTCGCTTTCAGCTTGACTAATCGCTTCTGCAACCTTGGGGTTACGCCGGAGGTATACCTTCTTTGCATAATCCGCGCCGCTGGCAAATGGTGGATCGATATATACTAAGTCCACCGTGAGACCTTTGTCTTTTAGGTATGCGCATGCCGACAAGCATTCGCCGCGGAGGATAAGGTTACCGCTTTCATTGTTTCCTACACGTTCTTGCAATTCGGTTTCATACAATGGCATACCTCGTTCGATGCGTTCTGTTGTACGGTCATTATCACGATAACGTAGAACTCGTTTGGTGCGTATGAAATTGTCAAGTATTGCTTGACCTTCCAAAGTATTTGGGAAATAGGGGATGTATTTGATAGCCATATATATTCTTATTTAAATATTGAAAAATTCTTTGATTGCTTCCATCGTTTGTTTTTCTCTTTCGGTTTTGCTTCTTGTATCTTCAAGATACAAGAAGCGGAAACGTTCGTAGCCAAACCGCTCGTTGTTTTTGCGAATGAACTCGGTCTCCATAAACAGCTTGCGGTCTATAAATTTGGCGGCAAAGCCTTCGCCTTTAGTCTCGATAATGATGATGTGGTGGATGCTACCATCGTCTTTTCGGCTTAGTAATAAAAAGTCGGGTACATACTTGCCGATGTATCTCCATTCTTTGCCGATTTGTTTATAACAGTCTATTTTGAACTCGGTCAGCGTATCGTCACCATTGAAATAGATTTCCAACGGCGATTTTTGTTCCATTAGAATGGGGATAATGGAATCTTTGAAATACTCTTTCTCTAAACCACTGTCGAAACGGTAAGGCAGATAATGGTAAGTTTGCTTGCGTTCGGGATGTGGGTCGGTGGGTTCGGGAACGGTGTATCCCATCTTTTTCATCTTTTCTATGAGAGCCAGTTCTTCCGGTGACAGGATCTTCTTTTGTGCGTTCGTATCCCAATCGACAATCGTTTTAACATCTTCTTGAGAAGGGAAGAAAGGTTTGTCGTTTGCCACAAGGAGTGGTGAAACAAGCCTTTCTATTTGGAGCAGGCTTGCTTCGTAAGGCACTATTTCTTCTTTGACCGAGAAATCACGTTTGGATATAAAGGCTTTACGGATGAGCGAACGGATATTTCCTTGGTCGTAACGGTTGTCATACCGGATGTTACCTGTTTTGTCCTTCAATGTTATATGCTGGAAGATGTTTTCCAGCATAGCCTCGTAGGCTTTTAAATTTTCAAATTCCAACGTCCGGAAACTCTCTTTAGAGATAGTATATAGCCATTGGTGGAAAGTGATATATTCACCCTCTTCTTTTTCGGCTAAATAATGCCCCAATGTCTCTCCCGACAGGTTTTGCCTATGGATTAACGTGGCCTCAGACTTGGTGAAGATGTTTTTATCGTTTAGCTTTTCAGCCGTGTGGGGATGTTTCTCTGTGATTAAAGTTTGGTAGGATACCTTTAACTGATAGAAATCAATAGGCGGAACCTTCTGTTTTTCCATTCTGGAGAAACGTTCTATCAGTATGGAGCCTTTGTATTTACCCTGATTTAATTCTTGCAAAGAAATATTCTGTTGCTGTTTCAATTGCTTGTTCAGTGTGTCGGCATTGAACTTGTTCAACCATATCAACGCAGATTCATTGGCATTCTTTACAACTTGGCGTAGGCATCGGCAACTGGTTTGCAGGACCATATTTGTGGGACACACTCCCTTTTGTGGCAAAATAACCCCGGTCAGGCTTTTGCAATCCCAACCCTCTTTGCCGATTTGTACCAAGAGGACAATGCGAATGTTTGAGAAAGGCATATCGAGCGATGCGAATTCTGTTTCAGCTCCTTCCGGTTGGGGATAAGTTTTGTTTCCACCATGATACTTTAGAATTGTTCTGGTAGGATTTAAACCGTACTCGGACAACAAGCGGGTGACAAGTGGATAGACCATCTCTTCCAATGTTTCTATTTGTCCGCAATAGATAGCCAATTTTGCGCATGTGCCATTGGTATAAACCGTGTCTTTGTATTTGTCTAAAAATTCCTTTACGCCGTTATTTATAATCGTCTCCGTATCGTTGTCGGCATATTTCACTTCGGGTACTTTCAGAAAATTGCCTACACCTTGAATTAATGGATAATAATAAACCACGTTTGATAAGTCGGTATTCTTTATCATGAAAGAATCTGTCAATGTTATCTTTTCCGCTTTGTCCAGATAAGGGGTACCAGAGAACCCCAATACTCCACAAAATGAATGCCGCTTGGTCCATTCTTCTACCACTTGCCTCAATTTTATTTCTCCATCGGCAGCATGGTGTACTTCATCTATAAATACAGATAGGTGAGGAATCTTCCCGATCATATCCCGCAGTTCGTTAGCGATTCTTATTTTGGCCAGTTCCTCTTTATCGAACAGATTCCCTGTTGCATTCTCTCCCATACGGTCTAAAATCACTTTTTCCGCATTGGTGATGGCTACCAGCCCCATCAAATCTTCTAAAGGTTGGTGATTGTTTATCTTTTGGGCATTTGGATTCCTGACCAGATTACTTTTCTTTGCCGACTTTTGTTCATCGAGAATCTCAAATTTAATCATCCTTTTCAGGTTGGAAGCAGTCGGTTCGGGGATAATCCAGGTAGGGTCGAACTCCTGAATATGTTTCAAACTTGGAATGATGGATGACTTCAAACCGGAGGGAGCTAATACCATAAAGTTATGTGCAAACGCAGGGTTGCCCGGTTCGTTTTGGGCAAAATACAAATCCAAATAAATGAAAGCAGCCATCAGATAGGTTTTCCCAGCACCCATTGGCAGGCTGAAAAGATAATCTGTATAGTTTACGCCATAAAATATCTTTTTGAAAACAGCTTCGCAATCAATGCCGGCATCATGCTTCTTAACAATTTTCTCCAATTCGGGTGTAATCTGATTCCCGTTCTTGTCTTTCAATAGCGAGTATTCCAATAATGCAGCGGCAGCCTTGTTGGAATTAAGATAGCTACGCTCGTCAATCGTTAAAGGCAGGGCGTTTAAATCCAAACTATTGAAGAAGCCTTCACTGAACAATTGCCAAAGTGGTTTGTTCCTACAAGCTATTTTGAGAAACAAATATATTTTGATAGCCTCAATTTGTGCGTCACGCATTTTATTCTGCGTATATATATATTGTATTAGTTCATGGATGGGGTACTCCGAAGAATGAATCCATTCATCACACTTCTTCTTTATTAGTCTATAAAACATAGTTTACTTATTGCTATCTATTAATTCTATCGGATTCACTAGAAGAATCTCAGCTGTCTCAAACAGTCTTTCAAATTAGGTCGCTGTCTGTTGCAGGCATACATGTCATCTATTTGTATGCAAAGATAAAAATCTTATGCTATATAAGGAGAGAAGGAGAGGAAAAAATCCCCTTCTTAACCAGAATAGTGTTTTAGATATCTAAATCTTTTTTAATATATACTTACTTGGCCATAGAAGATATACTGCAAGTGCCCATGGATATGTACTTACTTCGCTTAGTAAGTATATCCTTGAGAAAAGAAGATTGATTTTTTTTAATTAATTTTTTTACTTTTCCTTGCGGGTTCGAGGTTTTTTATATATATTGTCACCGTGATTACCGTTGCATCTGTTTAATACGTCTTTTTTAAATTTAGTGCCTCTAAAGAAAGAAACTATCTGGCTGATATGGAGACTTTATGAAGAAAAGATTTCAGGTGTTTTTTACAGACTCTTAAATTGAGATGCTTATGAAAAGGAACACATGGCTTATGCTGCTGACTTTTATCATGTTTTTATCCTGTGGCAGGCAAAAGGGCGATAATGAGCTGCTTCCCATCGTTAAGGAATGGTATGGGAAAGAGGTTAAATTCCCGGATCATCCCGTATTCACACTTTACGGCAAAGATACTGTGGACTACTCGATACCCCAGTCTTCCTATAAGGTGTTGGTGTATGTGGATTCCTCCGGTTGTGTGGACTGTAAACTGCAATTGCAGAAATGGCAGGAATTGATTAAGTATACTAATTCGATAAGCGATGGGGAAATCCCTTTCCTGTTTTTCTTTTTCCCGAAAGACTATAAGGAGTTGTGCCAATTCTTTAAAAGGGATCTGTTCGACTTGCCGGTCTGCATCGATTTTGATGGCGAGCTGAACAAGTTAAACGATTTCCCACCATTCCCCCAGTTCCATACCTTATTATTAGATAAAGACAATAAGGTCTTGGTGATCGGCAATCCTGTGCATAGTACGGAGATCCGAAGCCTGTATTTCAAGCAGCTGTCGGAGACCTACGATACAGCCAACGAAAAAGATGACAAATTGATAACAACGAGCGAGGTAAGCCCCATCAAGGCCGATTTGGGAACCTTGAAGGTAGGCGACAGCAAGAAACAGCTTTTCGAGGTAAAGAATACGGGTGATAAGCCGCTGGTTATCATTGCCACAAGCTCCACTTGCGGTTGCGCCTCGGTAGAATATCCGAAACAGCCCATTCCCCCGGGTAAAGAAAGGAGAAGTTTGCCCTGCGCTTCGAAACACCTAGGCAAACTCTCCCCACTACCCCTTAAAAAGAAAGGAGGTGTACAAAGGTACGAAAAGTTATCGACCTATAAGTTAGGTTTTGGCAATTTCCATAAGTTTAATAGGCTTAGGAAGTGTGGATTATTTCCAATTAACAAATCAAAAACAAGAACATTATGCTTAAGAAAATTTTAACAATAGGTAGCTTTGCGGCGATAGCAGCCACTTTCGGGTTCAATAATACCGATAGTGCTAACGAGGAGGTTTCAGTTTCCGATCTTATGTCGGCTAACACTGAGGCGCTGGCTTACTGCCCGAATGGGTGTGTAGATGGTAGTGGTGGTTGTGATTGTAATGGCTGGCATAACTGGAAGGAATATGGAGGTTGATGGCAATAGTATTATGTTAGATATTAATATAATACTAGTATAGATGAGGGTGTGCCAAAATTACTGTATATCATAGAGAATTTGATCTGCTTTGTTTACAAAACTGTTTATCAGTGTAATACAAAAGCCTTAATTGATCTTGAGAGGACATGATAAAGAGTTTTGGCGCATTCTTATTCTATTATATATGGGAAAAATAAATAGAATAGATTTTATACACAAGAAAAGTATGAACAAAAAGATATATTTATTTCTGCTAATTATTATTTACTGGAGTTGCTTATCAAATTCAAAGTCAGAAAAATATCACAATAAAAAAAGCAATGTAATTAATATACGTAGTCAAATAAAAGAGATAATTATAGATGATTTACTTATCAATAATTATTCATGGTTGCAGATTATAGATAAGTATTTATTTATCAAGGATTACAAATCGGCAAATGAATTTATACATATTTTCAACAAAAACGACTTTGGATATATAACAAGTACGGCATTTAAAGGGCAAGGTCCAGGAGAGATTACAAATATAGGCCATATAGCAGAAGATAAAATGAATCGTAAATTTTACGTGTCAGATCATGGAAAAAACAAAATTTTTAGTTATGATATGGATAGCGTAATTACTGATCCATCTTATCTTCCTGTAGAAAAAACGAAAATGGGGGAGCAAACATTTCCCACTGAATATATATATATAAATGATACATTATCTATTGGTATGACTATACAACGTCTTGGTAATGGGAATTTCAAACCTATTGTTGGAAAATTCAATATGGAAACCAGCAAAATAACACCTATGAGTTATACTACTCATCCGGATGTTAAAAAGAAACGTGTTTGTTTTGATATCTCTATGGAACATGGTATCTATGTGGAGACTTATATCCCTCATGATTTGATGACAATATGTAATCTAGATGGAACATTAAAGTATAATGTATATGGAACTGAGTGGAGTACGGAAACGCATGGCATTGACTATTATGGACCTGTGGTATTTTGTAATAATAGAATAGTCGCTCTTTACTCTGGAAATAAATCTTTCACAAATGGAAAGACTAATTATCCCACAAAATTTGTAGTTTTCGATTTGGATGGTAATTATCTAAAGACATTGGAAACAGGATATCCTATCATTTCTTTTTGCTATGACAAGGATAATCACCGAATCTTAATGAGCATGAATGCAGATATACAGTTCGCCTATTTGGACTTAGGTAAATTACTAGATTAAAGAGCCATGACCCTATTATTCGACATATATCCGGCCATCGGCCACTTGAACGCAAGCTTCGCTCTTGCGAATCAGTGGCGGGAGAGACAGCATCGAGTTGTTTATTGTGCGGTAGAAGCCGGGCATAAGAAGCGGATAGAAGACAATGGATTTGAATGCGTCATGCTGGATTATCTTTTGGACTCCGACAAGCAAGAGCTGCGTGTAAAGGGTCTGCGTTTTATCTTGGAATGCGTAATCTCTGCGTTTACACAAGAAAGGGAACAGGCTTTTTCCCGGAGAGCGGCCGATTGGGAAAAAAAGATTGCGGAGCTGTCTCCCGATCGTGTCTATTTGGATGCCCAATGCGCCTTGCGCACGGCCTTGTATCATAAGCTGGAAATCCCTGTCGTATTAGTAGAGACGATGCCGCTATCCCTTTATGACCCTTGGGTTCCTCCTTTCACCTCCGGCCTGATCCCTAAGCAGACAGGCATATCCAGGCTGGGCATACGCTTGGCGTGGGAAAAGATCGTGATAGCGAGAAAGATCAGGAACCTGTTTTTTTCTATGCTGCTATGTAGACAAGACTATTTTTCTTTGTATAAGAGGCTTTTCTTAGAGTGTGGTTTCCCTTTTGAGGAGAAGATCGATTGGAGGCGGCCTTTTATAATAGGAATAAAAGAGAGTAAGATCCTCTCTATGAATCCCTCAAGCCTTGATTTTCCCCGTAAATATCCACCTAATTGCCAATATGCGCCCTCTAGAGTGGACTTGAATCGGGAGGATCCCATGCTCAACCGACGATATGCCCGAGTCATGGAGGAGGTTTGTTTACAGAAGCAGCAGCGCCCGGATACCAAGATCATCTATTGTTTCTCGAGTACCGTTATGGGGTTTGAAAAACGATCTAAGATCATTTTCATGAAAATAAGGGATATTTGCTTACGAAATCCTCAATTCGTTTTCATACTATCTGTAGGGAAGTATCATAATACCTCTTATTTACTCCCTTGTCCGTCCAATCTATATGTGTTCCAACAGGTACCCCAGTTGCACTTGCTTTCATACTGCGACTTGATGATCACGTCTGGCGGGATGAATAGTATCGCGGAATGTATCGAAAAGGAGGTACCCATGCTTGTATGCCCCTTATCATTAAAATCGGATCAATTAGGAAACTCAGCGCGGGTGGTCTATCACGGTTTGGGGTTGAGGGCACGTATAAAGTTGGACTCTTCACGAACAATCGAGAAGAGAATCGTCCAACTGTTTGAGAATTATGCTACTTTCAAACGAAATCTTTCCATGATGCGAACAAAGATCTTGGCGGAAAGTACGGCTATAAATACAGAGGTAATATGAAATCACTCCGCTTTATACGAAAGACATTTGTGTATCGGGATATTCCATCTTCCGGGGTGATGTGTCTGCTATCAATCATAAGATACCATAAAGGAGCTGTAGATTCTGCCCGTTTATTGCCAGCCTGCCAGTCAACAGACGGAAGAACTTTTCTATCCGATTTGGCGAACGTGGCGGAAACGGTGGGATTACGTACGCAAACCGGAGCGTCTACCTTGTCGAACTTGAAAAAATTCCCCCATCCGGTCATCTTACATATAAGGAATGATTGGGGAGCGTATGACTTCGCTGTGTGTTATGGCTTTCATGGAGGATTCTTTTTGGTGGGCGTGCCTAATTGGGGATTGATGGAATTTAGGGAAATGGAGATGGAGGTGTTATGGGAATCTCGTGTGCTACTGTATTTGGAACCTACGGGTGCTTTTAAAAGGAAATCGTTCTTGTAAGATGAAGAAAAATGAGAAAATAGATCTTGTTTACAAGCTCTGCCGATATGTGGTCGATACGCTATTTTGGGGCTGTATGGTCATGGCCTTATTCGTGGTTATGCAAATATTCCTCTTCTCGTCCTTTAAGATCCCGAGCAATTCCATGGAACCCGGACTGATAGCGGGAGACTATGTGCTGGTGAACAAGCTGATTCCTGGAGCCCGTTTGTTCAACGTTTTCGCTTCTTTGCGTGGCGAGCAGGTTCAGATCGTTCGTCTACCGGGGCTAAGAGAGATAAGGAGAAATGACGTGGTCGTGTTTAATTATCCGTACCCTAACGATTCGGACAAGATAGGGATGCATATGATGAAATATTACATTAAACGTTGTCTGGGGTTGCCGGGTGATAGTCTATCTATCGTAAATGGTTATTATAGAGTCAATGGGATATTTGAACCCGTAGGGAATATCGAGGGACAAGAACTATTTTCCGTCCAGAGTAACAAAATGCTGAAAGATGCCGGGTTATATTGGAGTTTTCCGAAAGACAGCTTGATAAGTTGGAACGTGAAAAACTTCGGCCCGCTGTATCTCCCAAGGAAAGGGGATGTGATTGATATGAATCGTGAGAACATCAGTATCTATCGTAAGCTGATAGAATGGGAGACCGGCCAAAAGCTTGATCCCCGGATCGTGAGCTACACCTTCCAAAAGAATTACTATTTCGTGGCAGGGGACCGGATCGAGGACTCGCAAGACTCTCGTTATTGGGGCTTGTTGCCTGAAGAATTTATCGTGGGAAAGGCCACCTTTATATGGAGATCCATGAATCCGCAGACAAGGGGGGTACGATGGGATCGTATTTGTAGCCGTATAGAATAACTTGGCGAATAATAATCAAATTGGGGAAAAGTCTTCTTTTTATTGTATAGGTGTGTGCCAAAATGTTGTCGTGTCCATACAGACTTGATCATTCTTTTTGACACACACACATCTGAATCGGTTTGTTCTGGTTGTAAGAGCCAAGTATATGAGGCCTAAGAGTTTTAGTCTTTTAATACCTTACGGAGTGCTTCCAACATCGGATCTACGGTAAGATCGTTGCCG